>ERZ809472.41-NODE-41-length-33182-cov-14.404413_pt1 | contig 33182 bp, 17 predicted proteins | sample MGYA00521274_ERZ809472 | MGnify/ENA primary metagenome ERZ809472 (study PRJEB31581, sample SAMEA3312791) | metagenome | study: EMG produced TPA metagenomics assembly of the PRJEB8939 data set (Metagenomic analyses of Rumen microbiomes reveals... | reverse complement strand
TGGGCGAAAGTTGTTGCACTGACCATGCACAGAAGCATGGTGAGAAGGAATAAATTCTTTTTCATAGTTGTATAGTTTTATAGATTTTCAGTTCGGTCGGATTTGCAATCCGCCCGCAGTGAATATAAGCATTTGTAATGCGATTATACGAGTTCATATATTATATATTTGTGGATTGAAAATCAGTTCGGTCGGATTTGCAATCCGGCCGCATTGAATATAAGCATTTATAATGCGATGATAAGTACTCATCATGTTTGTCTATTATTGCGGATTTAAAAATCCTTATACTCGCTTCTGCCGGATTGCAAATCCGTCAGAACAGGTAAATGTTTTTATTTGTTATTAATGTTATTAATCATTTGCTTTCCCTTCTCAGTGAGATAGTATTTTTGTTTGGGACTTCTTGGTGTATCGGGATATTTCCTATTCACATAGCCACCTTCAATAGCAGGAATAAGGATTTTCATTAGAACAAATCTACGGCTTGCTATTTTTAATTTACGAAGAATCTCATCCATTGTAAGTTCATCATCCTTAATACAGTCGATAATCCTTTGAACTTGTTCACCAACTTGTTCACCAACTTGTTCACCAGCTTGTTCACCAGCTTGTTCACTAACTTGACCATCAGCTTCTATTTCACCGCCCCCATTTCCTATACCTTTCTGATACTCCTCACTGAAATGGAACACGCTCCACATCTCGCCTGTGTTATATTGGAAGGTAGGCTCTGGGCATCCGGCTGCCTTGCAACCGCTGATGATTCGTTCTATGCCGCGTCCCCAGGTCTCTATCTCTCCTGCACGGAAGAACACATGGGCAATGTCGGGGTTGTAGGGTCGGCTGCGGTGGCTTACTAAAAGATTATCTATCGTCCAGTCATCAGGAAGGTAGCCGCAGTTGAAGATTTCCAACTTGTCATCATATACGGCTATTTGTATGGGGGTCAGCGATTCGTAGGCTTTATGGACTATGCTATTGAGAAGGGCCTCGCGCAGGGCTTCCCTTGGCATAGGCAGCGACTCTATGCGCTGTATGCCCTCATAGCTGATTAATGCCTTCAGGTACTTTGTTGTCAGCAAGTCCATCGTCTGTTTCACCTGTTGGAACAGGCTGCCGTGTACCTCATCCTGGTATATCAGGTCATCCCTGAAGAAACCGATTTTGATGTATGCTCCCGTCACGAACCGCTCTGGGTCTGGATGGAACGTCAGAACGGCTGCCCGCTTCAAATAGTCACCCTCCACGAGTCGCAGTTTGTCGAGCAGCGTGGCGTTATCGTCCATTAGGTCTTCCGCTTCCATTCGTCCGCTATGCTTGGCATATCTACGGAACAGGGCGAAGCTGGCATCGTCCAACTCTGCTACCTTCACGAATGGCACAGGCACGCCGTCCCACGTCTTACCCTGCTTGCGAAGGATGAAACGGTCGAGGGCCGCACCTTTCAGCTCCTGCTTTGTGCTGCCGCTGCGATAGTGATATTCACCCTTGTAGCTTACGGGATAAGGGTAAGCCCCTGTCACAATCTCTAAATATTGTAGTCCGTCCTGCTCATGGAGGTTTACATCAACCACTATCCCCAACACATCGCGCACCTTGTTGGGGATGTCCTCCATCAGCTTCTTGGCCTTGTCCACGCCACAGACGCTGCCGTCATCATTCATGCCGATGAAGATGGTACCACCCTGCGCATTGGCGAAACCGCATATCCATTTCAGATACTCGTCGCGCCAGCTCTGCGTATACTCTATGTTTTGCGATTCTCCTGATGTTGTCATGTCAGGGCTATTTGATATATTTCTTTCCATTGCGGATATAGATGCCATTGGCAGTGGGGCGACTTGTGAGACGACGGCCATCGAGGGTGAACCATGTAGCGGCGTCACTTCCGTTGTCTGTTAGTTCTTTGATGGATACGATTTCCGTCTGCCCGGCCTTGTATAACAGACGGTCGTAGTTGTAGTAGCCGCCGTTGACGAAGGGCATGATGTCGGTGAGCAGGTCATGGTTGGTGAAAATCATCTCCACCGGCGGGGATTGCAAATCCCCACCAACAGAAGAATCCCCACCAACAGAAGAATCCCCACCAACAGAAGAATCCCCACCAACAGGACTGATGGCAGGGCCTGTCCATAGCCAGATGTAGCGGCCATTAGCCGTTTTCCCTACTATCTCGCAGAGGTCGCCTTCCTGGTTACTGTGAAGGTCGGTAACGCCATCGGCCGTGCGCCACTTGCAGTAGATTGGCTCGTCCCAACAGAAGCGTGGCTCCTCGAAGTAGGCGTAATAAACGCCGTTGAGAGCCTTTACGCAGTCGGGGGCATCGGCAGGACGGGTATAGTCCGGCTCTTCAGGAGCGGGCAGCGGATTAGCATCGGCATCAGGGAATACGGTCAGGCGCAGCTCGGTACAGCCGTAGGGCACGAGGTCGAGGTACTGTGTGACGTTGTTCAGCAACGTCAGATGCCCTTGTTCAGGCAACGCAGGGGTATAGCGGTTATCGACAAGGCCCCACTCAATCTGCTTCACGGGGACGCGAAGGGTGCCGGGGGTGGTGGCGAGATCGAAGGGGAAAGAACTGGCGGACTGCGACGGTGTCGCAGTATACCCAACGGGCTGGCCGTCGTCAGCGAAGGCGTAGTTGAAGGCACCCGTCGGGGTGATGTTCCAGCACTTGAAGTCAGGGTTCTCAGGCTTCTTGCCGTGCATGTTGGCGTATTCCTCGGTGTCCTCAGTCATCTGCTGTGGGATGGCGTAGGCATAGAGCAGCGGGCCGCGCTGGAAATAAACGCCCTGGCCCGCAAGGGTTTTCTTCTCCACAGACATGGGGAGCGTTAGAGTGATAACATCGCCGTCCTTCACCGCTGATGACACTTTGGCGAAGGTGCCGGCGGGCATGTAGATGTCAACAGGGGAATCGTTGATTACCATCGAGGAGTGACTGCACCACGTGGGGATGCGCAGCGTCAGGGGGATGCTCGCGCCTTTGTCGCCGCTAACCCTGAACGTCAGGTTCTCGCCAAAGGGATAGTCCGTCTCGCAAGTGATGGTGACGTTGCCCTTCTCCGTAGGGAATGTGGCCTTGCTGGGGCCGTAAATGGCAGCCACTGCCCCACCCTCGCTGTCGGTCATCCACATACGGCTGACGAAGTTGGGCAGCATACGGTTCACATTGCCCGAGCAGCACTCCGTCTCATGCGTGGGACGGTAGGCCATCCATGTAGAGCCGTGCTTATATATATTATGGTTGGAGGAGCCAGTGGCGATGAACTGGTTGACAGAGGAGAAATACTGCAACGAACGGAAGTCCTTGGTGATGCAGCCCATACCGGCGTTGTAGATGGCCCTCTCCATCTTGTCGGCCCACTCGGCCTCGCCCGTCACTGCCAAGTAGTGGCCCAGCGTCCAGGTGAAGTCTACGATGTCGCAGGTCTCATGGCTGATGTCTATGTCGTCACCCATCAGGAACTCGGCACTCGACGGCACGCCGTCGGGCAGCATCGACTCACGCTCCACCTTGCGGATGGCGGTCATGGCAAGATCGAGGTAGTGCTGCTTGCCCGTGTAGGCATAGAGCAGCAGCGGCAGTTTCAGCATCTCGCAGAACGTCACGCCGTGCATATAGAACGGTTCGTCGCTCAGGATGGCAGTCTCATCGACGGCAAACTTGTCCTGAATAGCCCAGGCCTCCTCGGCCAGCTGTAGCAACTTCGCGTTGCCCGTCTTGCCATAAGTCCAAAGGATGCCCTCAAGGGACATGATGTTACGACCGCCCACGATGCCATCGGCTAATTCGGAGGGGCTGAAGTTCAGGTAGTGTTTCTCCAAGGCAACGGGGATGCGGGCATCACCGTCGTGCTCATACTTCGCCTGCAGCACGCGGAAAAACACCGACATGGGCCAAGTGATACCTATCAACGTGGAGTTGCCTAATCGTCCGTCCTCGTCGGGGTGTGCTAAGGTGTATTCAATGCCCTCCATGGCCTTTGTGACCATCTCCTCGGCATCAAGCTCATAGCCCAGTCTGAGCAGGCCATCGGTGTAGTAGGCCGTCTGCTCGTAACGCCACCAGTTGTCGCCGTAGCCCTCGTCGGGCCTGGATATTTCGCCAGCCCAGAGGCATGAGTTATAAGGATAGGACAGGGCCTCGGGGTGTCCCGTCAACCCATCGTGCTGGCGCTGCAACATCGTCTGTAACCACCCCTGTGGATGGATGGCTGCAACTTTTCCCGTGGTAAACTTACTGCTCGTCTGCGCCTGAATACTTAATAGTACGCAGTATATGGCAGCTACTGTTATCAGAATTTTCTTCATGCTTTATATTTTATTATCTAAAATAGTGGGACGATGCCTTCCTCTGACTTTAGGTCGGAAGTGTGTACGAGGTAGGACGTGGTGAGATACTGTATGGCGGGTAATCACTTTGTCTTTTGCTGTCACAAAATCAAGATTGAGAACGGTGCAAAGGTAGCGATTATTCCGCAAATCCCCAAAATTTTCGTGCAGAAAATGAAAGGGGAAAGAAAAAGAGTGGAAAAGCTTATTAGAAGAACAGTAACAACATAATTATTCCCATGGTGGGATTGCAGGACGCTCACCATGGGAATAATCATGTGTTCGTGATGACCGTAGTCTATTGGTAAAGCTTGACTATCTGGTCTACAACAGGCTTGGCCTTGTACTGGCGGTCGAAGAGCAGGGGGTAGTTGGTACGTCCCTTGATGGGCCAGCCGTTGAGCCACGATCCGCCGTCGCTAACACCCCAGAGGGTGATGCGGGAAATTTGCGAGCGGTGGCGGCTATAGATGTTGAAGAGGGCGAGCCAACGGTCGTCCACCTCTTTCTGCTTGGCGGCGGGGAGTCCGTCGGTGTAGGGGTTGAACTTCTGCTGAAGCTCGAAGTTCTGGGCGATGTCGGCACCACCGAACCCCTGAGGGTTTGGCAGCACGTTGAGGTCCAGCTCGGTCATCATCACCTTCACACCACAGGCTGCAAAGGCATCGATACTCTTCTCGTACTCCACAAGATTGGGATAGTCCAAGCCGTTGTGACTCTGCATGCCCACACCATCGATGCGCAGCCCCTTTGCCTTCAGGTTCTTCACCAGACGACAGACGGCCTCACGTTTCTTCTCGCCGGCCATCGAGTAGTCGTTGTAGTAAAGCTCGGCGTCGGGGTCGGCTTCATGGGCAGTGCGGAAGGCTATCTCAATAAACTCCTCACCCAAGAGTTTGTAATAGGGCGACTTGCGGAACGAGCCGTCGTCCTCGATGGCCTCGTTCACCACGTCCCAGCCGTGTACCTGACCTTTGTAATGGCCCACCACGGTCTTGATGTGCTTGATGAGCCTTTCGCGGAGCACCTCTTTCGAGGCAGGACTGGCCGTGTAGCCGTTGGTGAACCACCAATCGGGGGCCTGGGAATGCCACACGAGGCAATGGCCGATGACCTTCAGGTTGTGCTGCTGGCAGTAGCTGACAAACTTATCAGCCACGCGGAAATCAAAAATTCCTTCAGCAGGAGCTAACGACTCCGGCTTCATACAGTTCTCTGCGGTGGCACAGTTGAAGTGCTTATCCATCACGGCATCGGCCTCGGGCACCTGCCCATCACTCTGCCACTGGTTGATGGCCGCCCCTATCAGGCAGTATTTACCCACGGCATCTTTCAATCCCTGTGCCACTGATGTGGTTGGTATTAGCATTGTGCCCATGAGGGCCACTGCCACTGATAATAATCTATTCTTCATAATATTGTAATGATATTCAAAGACACTAATATTTTTTTTAGACACTGATTAGACTGATTGGACTGATTTTACTGATTTTTGACGCTGATGTTTTTTGACAATGATTGGACTGATTTTACTGATTCTTGAAATGATTTTTCTTACGGTCGTTGGTAAAGACGATACGACGCATCTGAGGCTCTGGCCCGAAATTAAGGAGAAGACCAACTTCAGCATCTGTGGCCCGAAGATAGTTCATCAGCTGTGCCTCATGCTCAGGAGTTATGGTCTTAACGGCCTTCAACTCTAAAACAATCTTATCGTCAATGATGATGTCTGCATAAAAATCACCGACCATTTCTCCCTTATAATAAACTGGTATATGATGTTCTGTGCTACAGTTAAAGCCTCGCTTTTTCAACTCCTTATATAGTGCATTCTTGTACACCCTTTCAAGGAATCCATATCCCAATTCGTTATAGACATCGTAGAATGCTTTGATGATTTCGCTTGTTTCCTTAGAATACAAATATTCCATCCTGTCGTAATAATGTAACTTCAAATCAGTCAAATCAGTTAAATCAGTCCAATCAGTGTCTTAAAAACAATCCGTGTCTCATTCAATTATTCAGCGGCTGAACGAGCTTCTATTTCCTTATTGATTTCGTCAAGTCTTTCATCAGTGAGAGGATACTTGTAAATGAGGTAGCCTACAAGAACGAGGAGGATGGCAGGAATGATGGTGGTGAACCACAGGATGGCATTCTGTGCAATCTCAGAATAATTAGCCAGTTTCGGATAATAAGCATTCACCGGTCCGCTGATAAATGATGCTAAGAACACTACGACAAAGATGCTAAGTACTAACTGAAGACACTTGCTATCCACGAACTCCTGCAACATTTCAAGGAATGAAACGGGTTTTTCAGGTGTGGTGGTGATATTCTCTTTGCTGCCCATAAAGCAGAGCATTAAGAGAACAAACCCGACGAGTGCAAAAATACACGTCACCGTAAACCAAGCCATTGGATCGGTTGCCAAAGCAGATTCTTCAGTGGCTAAGTTAAAGCCAAACCAGCCCATCACCAAAGGAGTGACAGAGCCGGCAATGGAGAAACCAGCCTTAAAGGCGACACCGGCAAGTGCATTGACCGTGGCTGCGGGTCTGTTACCTGTACGATACTCAGCCTCTGTAATAACTTCAGGCACCAATGCCCACATCAGTGAACCTACGAGTAGGCCAACACCCGTCATCACCTTTGCAATCTGAACAAGCGTATTGCATTCTGCCACATCGAAGAACTTGCCGATGATGAACAAAATGGCAAATCCAACAAGACCGACTGAGAGGAGTGTATAATAAAGCCCCTTCTTACCCAGCCATTTCTTCAACATTGGCAGAGAAGGCAAGATGATGAAAGCGGGAATAGTACCGATAGCCATAAATGTAGCCTGGTTCCAGTCGATAGCAGTATGCACACATAAAGCGAGGCCGATGGGGAAACCTGCCTGAACCACAATCTGACCGATATTGGCACATACCATTCGTGTAGAAGTCAGGATCAGCACCTCATCGTTGTCACGGGTCATACTGGCCATGATGGAACCGTAAGGAATGTTGACTACTGAATAAATCATGCTCAGCACGGTATAGCTGGCTGTTGCATAAATCATCTTCATCGTCATGGACCAAGTAGCAGCCTGAGGAAGCATCAACAGACAGGCGGCAACAGTAAGAGGAATACCACCGTAAAGAAGATATGTACGATACTTACCTAACTTAGGATTGCGATTGTCAATATATCGCCCTACCACGGGGCTCCAAAAACAGTCGATGAGTCGAACTGTGAAAATCAGTCCACTGACGAAGGCCGGATTGATTTTCAATACTGTAGTAAGGTAAATCATCAGGTAGCATGCTACCGTTTGGAAAATCAGGTTCTGCGCCAGGTCGCCCGAGCCAAAACCAATGCGTTGCAGCCATGACAGCTTGTAAAATCCTTTTTCTTGAGTTTTCATAATTGTTTTTAATTTATTTATTCAATTGTTACTTTTTAGTTTTCTCCTGTTGGAGTCAGTCTTCGCTGAGTTCGAACTTCGATATGATGAGCATGGCAATTACAAGGAGCATTGCAGGGATGACGGATACGAGCCAGCGTATGCCTTCCTGCGCCATGGGGTCTTGCAGTTCCAGATCGTTCATGAAATAGACACTGGCGGCGTTGCCTATAGACATCATGGCAGAGACGGTGATGAAGAAGAGTGCGATGATACGTAGCGGACGGTTACGCCTGAACTCCGCCCAAAGGTTGGGGCTTTCAACGTTCCTCTTCTCGCTCTCCTCCATAACAACACGCTCCTTTGTCTGCGAGAAGCAGAAGAGTAACAGCACCAGGCAAACAACAGCGAAGACAAACATGGTAAGGAACCAGGCATTGGAGTCTTTCGGCATCGTTTGAGCCTGCTCGGCAGACACATAGTTGGTCATAGCCAGTACCAGTCCAGAAACGAGACCACCTATGACTATACCAGCCTTGAAGAAAATGCCCATTATGGTATTCACGATGCCACTAATGCGGCGATCGGTGCTATGCTCACCGTAGGAGATGATCTCAGGAATAAGTGTCCACATATAGACTGTGGCCACAAAAATACCCGTGCTCCTCACAAACTGGGCGAAATATATCGGCACGATATTCTCCTTCACGGTGCCCGTACGGCTGATGATGTAGAGGGCAGCCATGCCGATGATGGCAGCGGAAAGGAAAATGTAGAACATATCCTTCTTGCCCACGCGACGCTTGATGGCGGGCACCATGGGAATGAAAATGAATGAGGGCAGCGAGCCAAGGGCCATGAAGAATGACATCTTAAGTGGCAGGTCTTTATTGGCCAATAGGGCCACCATGATAGGCACACCGGCTGAGACACAAAGTCCGCCGATATTGGCCATGGACATACGTGTGTTAGTGAGAATTGTGTTCTCGTTGGTGTTAAGTGCCAGCGACGAGTTGAGTGTACCGAAAGGCACACTTGTCAGCGTATAGAGCATTGCCATGCCCAAGTACGTGATGAAGGCATAGATGATGTCGGACTTGAAGCCGTCCCAGAAGCAGAGGATGGAGAGGACGGTGAGGGGTATGCCGCCCATCACGAGATAGCAGCGATATTTGCCCCAAACGGGGTTGTTATTATCGACGATTCTTCCTACAAAGAGAGTCCAAAGGACATCGACGAGACGGACTATGAGGAACAATATTCCTGCTAGTCCAGCTGACTTCGCAGCATCACCACCGAGCACATATACGTCAGTGTAGAAGAACAACAAATACAAGCTGACAGCCTGATAAATCAGATTCTGGGCAAAGTCGCCGGCACCGAAGCCGATGCGCTGCACCCACGACAGCTTGTAAAAACCTTTTTCTTGATTGTTGTTCATAAAATTTAAAAATTTAATTCAAGTTACTTATTATTTTACCACAGATTTCTCAGATTTATGGCTGCACGTAGCAATCCGTAGAATCTGTGAAATCTGCGGTTGTTTTTCATCATTTAATTCTCTCTGCGGCATATTCTCCCATCACGCGATAGCCTTCGGCATTCAGGTGGAGCCAATCCTCGCTAAGTTCCTTCTTCAGCTTTTCACGGTCGGAGGGGTCGCGTGTCAGCTCGTCGAAGTCGATGACACCATCAAAAGCTCCGCCTTTGCGTATCCATTCGTTCACCTCCTGTCGGGCAGCCTCGTGGTAGGGTGAATACCATCCGTTGCCCTTGAAGGCGGTGATAGTAGCTCCATAGACCTTCTTGATGCCAGCGTCATGGGCCTTCTGGATAAGAGTCTTGTAGGCATCAATAAGCTCTTTGGCCGTCTTTTCTGCATGTGGCGACGTGCCGATGTCGTTGGTTCCTTGGAAAATGATGAGTCGGTCCACGCCCTTCTGTCCGAGAATGTCACGATCGAAGCGTTTCATGGCCGGTTCGGAGAGCCCGCCGCGCACCACGCAGTTGCCACCGATGCCTAAGTTCAGCACGGCACAGTCTAAATTGGCCGCCATCTGGTCGGGCCAGCGGTTCTGCAGGTTGGTGGTGCTGCCGCGTCCGTCGGTAATACTGTTGCCAAGCACGGCAACAGCTTTCACGCTGCCGTTGGTGCGTACATTCAGCTGCGCAATGTTATACCAATGGTCAAGCTTCTCTGCTGAGACGAACTTCTTCTTGGGAGCAATCTGGCCCAAAGCAATATAGCTCGTAGTACGTGACCCGCGGTGCGAGGTCATGTTTACGGGTATCGTTGCTCCGTAGCAGATAGTGACAGACAATCTCTGGCGAGGTCTCAGAGAGTATTTGAACACATCACTCATCGCTGTTGCCCCTGGCTCGATGGTCACCGCCGTCTGCCCACCAAAGCGCAACACGGCGACTGTCTTGCGGTCGATGTCACAGGAGTCGAGCGCATCGGCCACGTACACGCTTTTGATTTCCACGGGTTCCTTGCTGAACTCATTGCTCAGTTGCAGCTGCAGCTCCTCGCCGCCGATGCTCACCTGGATGATCTCGCGGAGCGTTTTGTCTGCAAGGCTCATGCGGGGCATGTCACCCTGCCCGGTCCACTCTGCAGCTGCGGCCCACGTTCCAGTAAATTCGTCAGATGCTGTCTGAGCATCCACATTCATCGTGCCGGCCATGATGATGGCACCAAGCACTGTCAGTTTCTTTACGTTCATTTGCTTATATTGCTTTGGGATTGATTCTTGTCGATTGCGGGCGGAGATGTCCGCGCTTCAGGAATTGAGCGCAAAAATAGATAAAACATTATATAATGTTATCGCTAAGTGTTTCATTTTCTACACTTTTTACAATTAAAGAAGAACATGAAACGTGCTTGCAAGTCTGCTCCGCTTATCATAAACAGGCCTTAAGGGCCTTCAAATAGACTTCCTGGACACTTCCAGAACGTTTGGTTTGAGACGAAGAAACATTTGAGACGTATAGAGAAACAATGTTAAAAGAAAATGTGTACCTTTGCAAGGATTTTTGTTTCTAACTATACTTTATTCAACAAAAATATTTTAAATCTGGTACTATGGGAATATTAAAAAAACTATCACTGACATTCCTCAGTTCGTTATTCATCAGCTCAGCATGGGCACAGTGGCAACAAGTTGATCCCAGGGCCAACGTGGGCCTGAAGGATGCCTACAACAACTACTTCACTATCGGCGTGGCGCTCAACCAGCGCAACGTAGGTGACGATGCCCAGAAAGAGCTTGTCTTGAAACAATTCAACAGTGTGACCGCCGAGAACGACATGAAGCCCGGCGAGCTACACCCGAAGGAGGGTGTGTGGGACTTCTCAAAGGCTGACAAGATTGCCGACTTCTGCCGCCAGAACGGTATCAAGATGCGCGGCCACTGCCTGTGCTGGCACTCTCAGTTTGCCGACTGGATGTTTACCGACAAGAAGGGCAAAGACGTGACAAAGGAAGTATTCTACGAGCGTCTGCGCGACCACATCCATACCGTGGTGAACCGCTACAAGGATGTGGTCTATGCTTGGGACGTGGTTAACGAGGCTATGGCCGATGACGGCGGTGGTCCCCGTTGGGGCCGTCGTCCTGGAGAGGAGCCCAGCCCCTATCGCCAGAGCCGTCACTTCAAGCTCTGCGGCGATGAGTTCATTGCCAAGGCATTTGAATTTGCACGTGAGGCCGACCCCACCGGCACACTCATTTACAACGACTACAGCTGCGTGGACGAGGGCAAGCGTGAGCGCATTTACAACATGGTGAAGAAGATGAAGGACGCCGGCGTGCCCATCGACGGTATCGGCATGCAGGGCCACTACAACATCTACTTCCCCAGTGAGGAGCAGCTCGAAAAGGCCATCGTACGCTTCAAGGAGATTGTGAAGCATATCCACATCACTGAGCTTGACCTCCGTATGAACAACGAGAGCGGCGGTCAGCTGATGTTCAGTCGTGGAGAGGCCAAGCCTCAGCCCGCCTATATGCAGACACTGCAGACCGATCAGTACAGCCGTCTGTTCAAGATTTTCCGCAAGCATGCCGACGTTATCGACAACGTGACCTTCTGGAACCTCGGCGACCGTGACTCCTGGCTCGGCGTGAACAACCACCCGCTGCCCTTCGACGAGAACTACAGGCCGAAACAGTGCTTCCGCGCCATCCGCGACTTCGACCCCGCACTCGACAACCGCGTGCCGAAGGAGGACTTCGTGGTCAACGAGATGAACCAGCCTGGACAGGAGTACCCGCAGGTGAACAGTGAGGGCTACGCCCGCTTCCGCATTGATGCACCCGATGCCAAGTCGGTCATCGTCAGCTTAGGTCTCGGAGGCCGTGGCGGCACCGTGCTGCATAAGGACAAGGACGGCATCTGGACAGGCACCACCGACGGTCCCATGGACGAGGGCTTCCACTACTACCACCTGACCATCGACGGCGCTACCGTCAACGACCCTGGCACGCACAACTACTTTGGTTCCTGCCGTTGGGAGAGCGGCATCGAGATTCCCGCCAAGGACAAGGATTTCTATGCCTGCCGTCAGGACATTCCTCACGGAGCCATTCAGGAGGTGCTTTTCTATTCTCCAAGTACCAACAAGATGCAGACCGCTATGGTCTATCTGCCACCTACCTACGGCAAGCTCGTCAAGGGCAAGCAAGAGCGCTTCCCCGTGCTCTATCTGCAACATGGCTGGGGTGAGAATGAGACCAGCTGGGGCAAGCAGGGACATGCTGGCCTCATCATGGACAACCTGATTGCCGACGGCAAGATCAAGCCCTTTATCGTCGTCATGGCCTACGGACTGACCAACGACATCAAGTTCGGCACCATCGGCCAGTTCACTGCCAAGGAGTTTGAGACCGTGCTCTGCGACGAACTTATCCCCTTCATCGACCAGAACTACCTGACCAAGACCGACAAATGGAGCCGTGCCATGGCTGGCCTGTCGATGGGTGGTATGGAGACGAAACTCATCACCCTGCGCCGTCCTGAACTGTTCGGCTACTGGGGTCTGCTCAGCGGTGGCCAGTATGCTCCCGACGAAATTAAGGATCCGAAACTGGTGAAGGTGATTTTTGAGAGCTGTGGTTCGAAGGAGAACCCCGATGGCATCAACAAGAGCGTTGAGGCCCTGAAGGCAGCCGGCTACAACGCCTACGGATTCATCTCCGAGGGTACAGCCCACGAGTTCCTCACCTGGCGTCGTAGCCTGCATGAGATGGCTCCACTGCTGTTTAAGTAATAACTGCCCATGAAATCATTTGAAGAACTTGGTGTAAGCCTCGCCATTCGCAAGGCCATAGAGGAACTGGGTTTCCAGAACCCCATGCCTGTGCAGGAGGCCGTGATACCATTCCTGCTCGAAGGCCGCCGTGACGTGATTGCCCTTGCCCAGACAGGTACCGGCAAGACGGCGGCTTTCGGCTTGCCATTGTTGCAGCGGCTGGACATTTCCGACAGCTCAACGCAGATGCTCATCCTGAGTCCCACGCGCGAACTTTGTCTACAGATAACTGATGACATGCGCGACTTCTCGAAATTCATAGACGGCGTACACATTGAGGCCGTCTATGGAGGAGCTGCCATTGAACCACAGATACGCGCACTGAAGAAGGGTGTGCAGATTATCGTGGCCACTCCGGGACGACTTATCGACCTAAAGAACCGTGGCTTTGTGCATTTGGAGAACGTCGGCATCATCGTCCTCGACGAGGCCGATGAGATGCTCAACATGGGCTTCAGCGACAGCATCAACGAGATATTCGAGGCACTGCCGACGGAACATCAGACACTGATGTTCTCAGCTACGATGAGCCGTGAGGTGGAGCGCGTGGCGAAGAAATATCTGCACGACGCCGAGACCATCGTCGTAGGCTCGCGTAACGAGGGAGCGGAGAACGTGAACCACATTTATTATATGGTACACGCCAAAGACAAGTACCTTGCCCTGAAGCGCATCGTGGACTTCCATCCTAAAATTTTCGCCATCATCTTCTGTCGTACGAAGCTGGAGACACAGGAGGTGGCCGACAAGCTGATACGCGACGGCTACAACGCGGAGTCGCTGCACGGCGACCTCTCTCAGCAACAGCGTGACCTGACGATGCAGAAGTTCCGCCAGCACCTCACGCAACTGCTCGTGGCCACCGATGTGGCTGCACGTGGACTCGACGTTGACGACCTGACGCACGTCATCAACTTCGGACTGCCCGATGACATTGAGAACTACACTCACCGTTCTGGACGAACAGGACGCGCAGGGAAGAAAGGTACCTCAATCAGCATTGTCCACTCAAAGGAGAAGCACAAGATACGCAACATTGAGAAGGAGATTGGCAAGAAGTTTGAGGAAAAACCGATACCCAGCAGCGACGAGATATGCAAGAAGCAACTCTACAAGGTGATGGACCAAATTGTCAAGACCGATGTGAACGATGACGAGATAGCTCCGTTCATGCAGGATATCAACCGATTCTTTGAGTACATTGACAAGGACGAGCTGATTAAGAAGATTGTGAGTCGTGAGTTCGGACGTTTCCTTGCCTACTATGCCGATGCTCCTGAGATTGAAGAGGTGAAGGAGGTAAAGGGCAAAGGCGGAGGCACCGCGTCAGTCCGTCAGAATGACCGTCAGAAGCGCATGAACAAGGCACAGCCAGGCTATCACCGCCTGTTCATCAACCTGGGCAAGCGCGACGGCTTCTACCCCGGCGAGCTGATGCAGACGCTCAACCGCTACGTGGGTGGACGGCAGGAGGTTGGCCACATAGACCTGCTCGACACCATCAGCTACTTTGAGGTGCCAGAGAAGGACGCACGTAAAGTGATGACGCAGCTCACTGGCATACGTTACCGCGGGCGCACCGTGCGCTGCAATTCTGAGGACGAGAAAGCTTCCGTTGCACCTTCTAAACCCTCCAAGCCCACCAAGTCCAAGAAACCCGCCAAGTCCAGCAGACCCGACTTCATGGATGATTTTGCCGAAGAAGGCTGGGCATGGAGAAAGCCACGGAAAGGCAAGAAGAAAAACTGAACACCACCTTGTCTACATGACGAATAGTATGACAACGGGGTTTGGACGTTCCAAACCCCGTTTTTTGTGTCCAAAAGGGAGTCTGGCACGAAAATGAAAGCCAATGATACAATGGAGAAACAAAAAGAAAAGCCATTTGGACGTATGATAATAGCTTATGTACATAAAGAATGTACCTTTGCAGCCTGAAACTACAAAAATAATTATACGTATGTTTAGCAAAAGAATTATTAACGGCACTGTTTTGGGGCTTATGCTTGCCGGAGGCAGTATGCTCATGACGTCGTGCAACCAGTATGACCTCGATGAGCGAACGCCCGACGGATGGGGAGCGAGCATCTACAGCTGGCTCGACGAGGCAGGCAACTACCGCAACACAGTGCAGATGATTAACGACCTTGGCTACCGCGAAGTCTTGGCCAAAACAGGTTCAAAGACGCTCTTCGTGGCCGATGACGATGCTTATTCCCGGTTCTATGCCAAAAACGACTGGGGGGTCAAGAGCTATGACGACTTGACGGTATCACAGAAAAAGCTGCTACTCTTCGGCAGCATGATGAATAACTCCATGCAGTTGAACAGCCTGCCCAGCGTGGAGGGTAATCCTCCCCGTGAGGGTGAAAGCATGCGCCGCTTCGCATCAAGTTCCCCTTACGACTCCGTGACAGTGCTCAAGCCGTCTGACATGCCCAACAATCCCTATTGGAAGCGTTATAAGGATTCTGGGGTGCCAATGGTCTGCATGATGGACAATACAGAGAAAACCCTGTTACAGTTTATTGAGAAGTTGCTGGTCAACAAGCGTATCACCAACAGCGACTACGACTTCCTTTTCAACTTTACCACCAAGCGTCAGGCAGGTGATGCCAGCATCAACGGCGTGCAAGTGGCCAATCCTAACATCAAGTGCTCAAACGGCTTTATCCATCAGATGGAAGAGGTCGTCATGCCGCTGCCCAACATGGCAGAGGTCATTAGGATGAAGAGCAATGTCAGCGAGTACAACCGCTTGCTGGAGCGCTACTGCGCACCCTATCCCGACTTGACCCCCGACAATAACGGCTCGATGACCATGCAGTATAATTTCCTGTACCCAGAGCACAAGGTGGACACTGTTTACCAAAAACGGTTCTTCTCGCTGAAGTCACAAGGAGGTTCTGGATTGAACAAGTCACCCGACAACGGTCCTGTGACAACGCTGAAATTTGACCCTGAGTGGAATGCCTATTATGCTGGTGATGCCCAGTCGGGCAACACAGCCATTCAACGCGACATGGCCGTAATGATGGTACCCAGCAATGATGCCTTGGAAAACTATTGGACCAACGGTGCCGGAAAAATCCTGCGCGACCAGTATAAGACGTGGGATAATGTGCCCGACGATGTCGTGGCCGAACTGATTAACAACAACATGCTCAGTTCGTTTGTCATTTCCGTGCCCTCAAAGTTTTCCAGCATTCTCAACGATGCCAACGATCCCATGGGTGTCGACATTGCTGACATCGACTCCGTCTGGCTCAGTTGTAACGGTGCAGTCTACCTGACTAACAAAGTTTATTCACCCACCTCGTTTGTCAGCGTGCTCTATCCTGCCCTGACCAACGAGTCAATGAAGATATTCTACTGGGCAGCCCAGAAATGTCGCTACAATGTTTACCTGAATTCCCTTAACGCACGCTACAGTCTTTTTATCCCTGACAATGATGCTATGTTGCAGTATATCGACCCCTGTTCCTACGGTAAGGCCAAGACCCAGCTGTTCCGTTTCCACTGGGATCCTTCAAAGGTGAGCCAGCCTGACCGTCAGGCCGACGACCGCGTATGGGCAAGCATCTGGAACTACGACCCGGAGACGGGCGAGATAGGCGACTCTATCGGCAAGGCCAATTTTGACATGATTAAAGACCGTCTGCAGGACATCCTTGACAACCATATCGTTATCGGCGACGTTGAGGACGGTAAGGAATATTACCAGACAAAGGGTGGTACTATCCTGCGTGTCAAGCGTTCCGGTGATGGTAATATTAAAGTTGAAGGAAGTTACCAGATAGACAAGGGCGCACCTCTGCAAATCTCCAAGGTTTATGACCAGACGGTAGACGGTAACGGAAAAGCATACATCCTGAGCTCAGAGCCCATCATGACAACCCGCAAAAGTGTGTTTGACGTGCTGTCGGAACATGAGGAGTTCTCCCAGTTCCGTGAGTTGCTCGAAAGCAGCGGTCTGTTAGAGCGTATCCACGATAAGCAGTATTCCACACCCGCTGACAACCTATCGCCTTTCAACACCTATCATTACACGATATACGTGCCTACTAACGAGAGCATTCAGAAATTGATTAAGTCAGGCAAGCTGCCAACCTGGGAGACGGTTGAAAATAACAAGGAGAGTGGCAATCCAGAACGTGCTACGGTCGACTCCTTGGAGATTATCAACTTCCTGAAATACCACATTCAGGACAACTCACTGGTGATAGGAGGCGGAAGTGACGATGATGAGCACGAGACTGCACTCATTGACTCCAAGACCCATCGCTTCTATCAAGTGCACACCTGGCTCGATGGCAATGAACTGACCATCTGTGACAAGGCTACCGACGACTGGCTGATTGCCAACCCCTCCATGCGTGGCAGTGCTGAGTACAATAATCGTCTGGCCAAGGTGCTGACCTCTTCCGGCCTCTATAATCTGATGGCCCGCGAGTATCAGTACAACTCGACTTCGGCAAACGAGGCCAGTCAGATTCAGACCACCTCGTCGGCTATCATCCATTTGATAGATAAACCATTAATCTATAAGGAGTGAGAATTGAAAATTGAGAATTATGAATACAAGAAGATTTAACAGAATAATAGGATTGATAATTTTCGGTTTTCAGTTGTCAATTATCAATTCGTTCGCGCAAAAAACCGGAGATATCATCAGCGGTACGGTGACCGATGACTTTGGTCCTGTCATGATGGCCAACGTGGTGGAGATTGATGCAGCCAACCGTATCGTGGCCTCTGCCGTAACCGATATGAGCGGTAACTTCTCTTTCAAGCTGAAGAACCCGAAGGACAAGCTACGTGTCACCTACGTGGGCTACAAGACCGTAACACTGCCCTTCAACAAGACGAACTTCAAAATCAAGATGCAGGACGCCACCCAGATTAAGGAGGTGACCGTCACGGCAAAGAAGAAGTCTCAAGGTTCGGGCTTGGCCATTCCTGTGGATGAGATTTCGACGGCCCAGCAGAGCATCTCCATGAGCGAGTTTGAAGGATTGTCGGTGACCACTGTTGACGAGGCCCTGCAGGGTCGTATCGCCGGTCTTGACATTGTGGCCAACAGTGGCAACCTGGGATCGGGTACATCGATGCGTCTGCGTGGTGTTTCGAGTATCAACGGCAGCAGCGAACCGCTGATCGTGGTCGACGGAAACGTCTGGGAGACCAACACCAACGATTTCGACTTTCAGTCGGCCAACGAGGAGAAGTTTGCAGAGCTGTTGAACGTCAACCCCGAGGACATCGAGAGTATCTCGGTGCTGAAAGATGCTGCCGCCACGGCCATCTGGGGTTCGCAGGGTTCGAACGGTGTCATTGAAATCAAGACCAAACGTGGTCTGCGTGGTAAGACACGTGTCAACTACAGTTTCCGTCTCACCGGCACCTATCAGCCCAATGGTTATAATATGCTCAACGGTGATGAGTACACCATGTTGCTCAAGGAGGAATACTTCAACCCGCAAATGAGCGATGCCGCCAGTGACATCAAGGAGTTGAACTATGATCCTTCATTCCCAGAGTACGAGATGTATAACAACAACACCGACTGGCTGAAAGAGGTTAAGAAAGTGGGATGGCGCCAGAACCATTACCTCGCTCTCTCTGGTGGTGGTGAGAAGGCCCATTTCCGCATCGGTGCGGGTTACGACCATGAGACGGGCTCTATCATCGAGCAGAAACTCGACCGCTTCACTTCGCGCGTGAACCTTGACTATTTCGTCAGTGACCGTATCAAGATTGAAACGAATATTGCACTGACTTATACCAAGAACAAGAAAAACGCAGGAGACTTGCTTTCCACAGCATACGTGCGTATGCCTAACCTCTCCATATACGAGCAAGACCCCATAACCGGCGAAGACTTGGATGACTATTATTCTATTTTGCCCACGGTGTCTCCCGAACTGGATGACCAACGCAAGAATCAAAAGAACCCCATTGCTCTGGCTTTTCTGGCAAAGAGCAAAGATACGAGCTACAACATTACTCCTGAGTTCAAGCTGAACTATCGTCTGCTTGGGCTTGATGAAGAACATCATCGTCTGGATTATGAGGGCAAAGTGGTATTTAATATTTTCAACAGGTATGATGACCAGTATATGCCTCAGTCACTGAACACCATGGGTTGGAACGACAGCGAAAGCAACAAAGTGACTGCAAATTCTAACAAGAGCCTGGGCGTTACTACTACCCACACGCTGACCTACACACCACATTTCAACAACAAAGACCACTCACTGACCATGATGCTCAGGGGACAGTTGACCAGTGGTACTTCTTCATCACAGTCGACCGCACTTTCCGGACTGCCCAGTGGTACGATCCAGAGTACAGCAGCAGACGGTATCATCAGAAACGTCAATACCGGTAGTGGGCAGTGGCGTAGCCTATATTTCACCTATTCTGCACACTATGCCTACATGGGACGCTATATGGTTGACTTCTCTGTTCGTCGCGATGGTAGTACCAAGTTTGGTGAAGACCAGCGCTGGGGTAACTTCCCCGCTGTATCGGTGCGTTACAACATCAGCAAGGAAGAATGGTTCAGAAAAGCCCTGCCATTCATCTCCATGCTCTCCATCCGTCCAGGTTGGGGTATCGTTGGCCGTCAGCCTGGCAGCGAAGGCCTGTTCTACAGTAAATACACAAATGGTAATGGATATTTGAATGCCGGTAGCACAGCTCCTGCCAACATTCAGATGAAGAACTTGAAGTGGGAGCAGAAAGAAACCTTCAACCTCGGTACCGACTTTGGATTCTTCAATGACCGTATTACCGGTAACGTCGAACTTTACTGGCAGTTCACCACCGACCTGCTCATGGCCAACCGAGGTATTCCCACCTCGTCGGGCTATCCCACACTGGCTTACCAGAACGTGGGCGACATGAAGAACATTGGTTGGGAGTTCAACCTCAACGGCAACCGCATCATCAGGGCCGGAAAATTCTCCGCCGACTTCAACATCACCTTTGCCAACAATAAGAACGAGATTACGGCCATGGATGAGACCTGTCTGGCATCAATGAACAATGAATTCAACCGCCAGAACGGCTCTTATCTCTCACGTGTGGAACTGAATACTGCCATGGGTTCCATCTACGGATTCCGCTACAAAGGAGTCTATCAGTACAGCGACTACTCTCCTGAAGAGATACCTGGCGTGAGTGGCCCAAATGCCCCCGTGGCTCGTGACAAGGATGGCATAGTCATTGTCGATGAGAATGGTATGACCACGCCGATGATGTTCTGCTACTCTGGCTCGAAGGATGAGTCAAAGGTGTTCCGTGGAGGCGATGCCATCTATGAGGACATCAACCATGACGGACAGATTGACGAGCTGGATATTGTCTATCTGGGTTCATCGCTGCCTAAGTTCACGGGCGGTTTTGGCTTCAAACTTCATTTCGGACGCTTTTCGTGGAACAACCAGTTCAACTTCCGCTATGGCAACAAAATCATCAATGCCGCACGCATGAACGCCGAAAAGATGTACGACAACAACAATCAGAGCAGTGCCGTGAACTGGCGCTGGCGTGTTGAGGGCGACATCACCGAGATTCCCCGTGCCCTGCGTCAGGCTGGTTACAACTATCTGGGTTCCGACCGCTTTATCGAAAATGGCTCTTTTATCCGCTTGAACTATTCTCAGATCAGCTATTCGCTTGACCCCAAGACCATCAAGAAACTGGGACTCACGCAGCTCAGTCTCTACCTCTCAGCAAACAACCTGTTCTGTCTGACCAAATATTCTGGTGCCGACCCTGAGGTGGGCTACGGAAGTATGGGCATCGTGACCGATAATGCACAGACACCACGCGCCAAGTCGTTTACTTTTGGCGTAACCATTCAATTCTGACAATAAACAATAACGTTAAACAATAAACATTTGTTAAGATGAACATACAATTAATGAGACGCAAGCTGACCAATGGAATAACGGTTGTTGGTTATTGTTTATTGGTTATTGGCCTGGCTTCCTGCTCCGATTTCCTTGACATCCTGCCGATGAATGATGTCGTACTCGAGAACTATTGGACCGAGAAAGGTGATGTGACGAGCGTACGTAACAGCTGTTACGAGTCTTTGATTCACCAAGACGCCATGAGCCGCATCGGTATTTGGGGAGAGCTTCGTTCCGACAACATGTTTGCCGGTGCCAATATACCAAACGACGTCAGTGAAATATTGAAGGAGAATCTTCTTTCCTCAAACCCCTATTGCAACTGGTCAAAACTATATGAATGCATCAACCGCTGCAATATAGTGTGCCACTATGCCCCTAAGGTGCAAGCCATCGACCCCAACTATAGTGAGGCAGAAATGAGGGCCGATGTCGCAGAGGTTTCTGCCCTGCGCGCGCTGTGTTACTTCTATCTGATCCGAACTTTCCGTGATGTGCCCTACACCCGGGAGCCAAGTATCGATGACACGCAGAACTACATCCTGCCTGCAACGGATTTCGAGGACGTACTTGATTCGCTGATTACTAATTTGGAGAGCGTGAAAGACGATGCCGTCCGCCGCTTCGAACTGGATCGTGTCAATGGCAGTTATTATTCTTTCCCCAATGTGAATTCCAGCCGCATCACCCGTGTGGCCATTTGGGGTCTGCTTGCCGACCTCTATCTATGGAAGCAGGACTGGGACAATGCCATCAAGTATGCCGACATGGTTATCAACTTCAAACGTCAGCAATATGACGAATTGAAGGAGCGTGTTGGGGATATCAAGGAAATTGGCCTTATTGATGAGGTTCCCCTGATTCTTGAGAGTCCCGATGGCAGTGGCGATGTCGGTGGTAATGCCTACGATGCCATTTTCGGTGATGGCAACTCGTTTGAGAGTCTCTTTGAACTCTATTTCTCTTCCAGTCAGAATCAGTCAAATTCGTGGGTGAGCAACTACTATGGAAGCAACAATACGCCCAACGGACGCCTAAGGGGAAATGCCTTGACATTTGGCACAAGCATTCTCGATGTCATCCAGAACAATGTTTCCTTGTTTAAGTCTACAGACGGACGTTTCTATGAGTGCTTCAGAATCGAAGGAACAACGCTGAATATCGGCAAATACGTGAATAGCTCAGTAAGTTATAAGACGAAGTCTGTCACTAATGAGAAAAATCTGGATCTCCATACGAACATTCGTGGTAACGACAATGCGCCTTGGATTTTCTATCGGCTGACTGAAATGCTGCTCATCAAGGCAGAAGCTCTCGTGGAGCGTAATATGGAGGGCGATATGGAGGCCGCTTTTGACATGGTGAACATTGTCAACAAGCGTGCCAATAATCTCAGCCAGTCGCTCAAGAAGGAAGATTATATTAACACGAAGAACCAGATGGAGAATTTGGTGTTCGACGAGCGCCGCCGCGAGTTCATGTTCGAGGGAAAACGCTGGTTCGACCTCGTGCGCCGCTCTCGCCGTGAAGGGAATACGGCCTATCTCGTTGCTGCTGTAAAAAGCAAATACGAGCAGAATGCCAATGCCATCGCCATTAAGATGGCCGACCCCAACATCATCTACTTCCCCTACTCCAAGAATGAAATGAAGGTGAACCCACTGCTGAAGCAGAACCCGGCATACACCAACGGCGAAGACTCTGAATACAGCCGATAAGCATTTATATTGAAATAACTTTAACGATAGAGATACAAATGAAAAAGATACCAACAATATTTAGTCAGATAAGCGGTAAGGCTCAAGTGCTGCCGGTCTTCGCATTGTTGTCCTTGTCGTTCTTCTTCTCGTGCGTAGATAATGACGACGTGCCTGAGACCATGTACACCGCGAAGAAAATGACAGCAGGTGCTTTCTTAGAGGCTCATCAGGACCGTTACAGAGACTTCACGGCTTTGCTGAAGCGAACCCCCTATTTCTCCATGATGACCACCTACGGCCGTTACACGCTCTTTGCACCGACAAACGATGCCATGGCCGATTTTGTCAAAAGCAATGGCTACGGTTCGATAGAAGCCATCCCTCAGGGCATCTGTGACTCCATTGCCCGCACCCACATCATGCGCAACGGAGCTGTTTTCACATCGGACATACCAGAGGGTGAAATCGGTATGAACATGCTCGATGCCTACCTCGGATGGACAAGTGACTCCGATGTGGTCAACGACAATCGACTCATTTATTATGTGAACAAAAACTCGCGCATGCTGGAGTATAATGACTCTGTAACCAATGGTGTTGTCCACACCCTTGACCATGTTATTTCTGCCAGCAATGACTTCCTGCCCGAGAAGATGGCAGAAGACTCTACCATCACCCTCTTCTGCGAGGCCCTGCGACTGACACACATGGACGACTCGCTCCATAACTATATGGACAATGACTATAGTATCGGTACCGATTCTGTTTATATTGGTACGAGCGAGCGCTGTCTTAACAACGGTAACCCGCGCATGACGTGTTTGTGGGTAGGTACACGCTACTTCAAGTATACCGCCTTTGTCGAACCCGACTCTATCTATCATCGAAACGGTATCCATACTATTGATGACCTGAAGGAATACGCCAAAAAGATTTACGATGCCACTTACCCAGAGGATGCCGGTCTTTACGACGATGACCCGACGCACCGCAAAAACCCGCTGAACCGTTTCGTCAGTTATCACCTGCTCGACCGTATCGCTGGTTATAACCAGCTGGTGGGCAACGAACTGACCAAGGACTGCTGGAAAACGACGCTTGCCGACCCAGAAGATTTCTATGAGACAATGTGTCCTGGCACACTGATGCGCCTTGCAATGCCTTCGGGAGATCAACAAGGTATTTATATCAACCGACGTGGTCTCATGAGCCGTCTCTATGACTCAGAGAGCCGTGGTGTGAAGGTGCTGTCACCGTCGGAGTCGGGAAAGACAGACCAGAACGCCTTAAACGGATACTATCACTATCTTGACGACATACTGACTTTCGACGTCCATACCCGCGACGTGATTTTCAATTGTCGCATGCGTTTCGACCCAGCCACGCTGAGTCCCGACTTCATGAATTGTGACGGCCGTAACCACAAGGACCAGGAAGGCAACACTATCCGAGGTTTCAAGAAGGGCTTCCTCAAAGGTTGGGAAATGAGCGACGAGAGCTTTGTCGGTGTCACTGGAAATGACATTTGGTGGGCATCCTTCCTTGGCCACGTGGTGGTTATCTCAGGCCGTTTCGACGTGACCTTCAAACTTCCTTCCGTGCCTAAGAAGGGTACTTATGAAATCCGTATTGGTTACACGCCCAATGAGGAGCGTGGCGTTATCCAGGCCTATCTGAACAATGTGCCTTGCGGTATACCTGTTGATATGCGTATCTATCCGACAGACCCAGAAATCGGTTTCATTGCCGATGGTGCTGAAGGTGCCCAAACCGAGGAGGAAATCAAGATGCAGGACAAGGCCCTCCATAACCGTGGTTTCCTGAAGGGTCCGGACGTATGGTACCAGGGTGGTACAGGCACGACCAATGCCCTTCGCGCACTCAACCTGCCTACACGCCGTGTACTGGCCACTGAGAGCATGGATCCCGAAAAGACCTACTATCTGCGCCTGCGTCAGGTACTCGACGATCCTGAGAAGTATTGTAACTTCAACTATCTTGAGCTATGTCCGAAGAGTGTCTACGCCAGCCCCGAAGGCGAGGATCAGCACTAATTCAATAAACGATAATCGTGATATACTAAATATTGATAAGAATGAAAAATCCATCAATTATAAAGAAAATGACCAATGGAATAACGGTTATTGGTTATTGTTTATTGGTTATTGGAATGACGGCCTGTACTGAATGGACCGATCACTATGAGCCAGCAGTGGAGGGCGGCGGAAACACCACATTGTGGCAGCAGCTGAAAGCCAACCCGCAACTGTCCGACTTCTGTCAGGTGCTTGACCAGACCCGCGTGTTCCGTATGCACCGCAAGACGGAGGTCAGTTATGCCCAACTGCTCAACAGCGGTCAGGCGTTTACCGTTATTGCACCTGTCAACGGCACGTTCAATAAAGACTCACTTTTAAGGCTTATTGAGACGGCACCCGGCGACTCCATGGTTGAAAAATCGTTTGTGTTCAATCACCTCTCGCGTATGACGACCTCGATGAAGCCCGTTGCACAATCGTTGCGTCTGCTAAACGGGAAGAATGTCAACATGACAGAGTCTGCCATTCAGAATATTCCTATTGTTTCTTCCAACCAGCGTGCCTCGAATGGCGTAATCCATGTGATTTCCCACGCATTGCCCTACGCATATAATCTTTATGAGGCCCTTTGCGACATTCCCGACGTATCGATTATAGGAGCCAGTCTCCGTCAGTATGAATGGGATGAGTTCGACCCTGATGCTTCTGTGTCGAGTGGTATTATTGAGGGTGTTCCTGTCTACATCGACTCGGTTGTTTACGAGCGCAACCGCATCCTTGAGAATATAGGACTTCTCCACGCCGAGGACTCCACATATTGGGTGGTGGTTCCCACTAACGAGGGCTGGCAGAAAGTCTGGGATGCCACATCGAAGTATTTCGTTTTCGACAAGAGCTACCAGAAAGGAGACTCACTGCAGCGTTACTGGACTAATCGTGCTCTGCTCGATGATGCCATATTCAACAGGACCGACCAGAAGTCGGTAAACGACTCACTGGTATCGGTTCCTTATCTTAGTTGGCGTAGGAACTATGTTAAGGGCAAACCTAAGTTTCATGTTTTCCTGAAACCGTTTGCGCCTGGCGGCATCCTTTATGAGGCTCAGCCACTGCAGTGTAGTAATGGTGTCCTTTACAGAACCAACGAGTGGCCTTTTACGCCCGAACAGACGTTTTTCAAGCAAATCTGGACTGAGGGTGAGGCAACATGGCTCATCACCGAAGAGAAGAGTTGCGTCTATTCAAGCATGCAGCAGGTGGCCGACAGCATCTCAGAGAATCGCTTCTTGAAGGTTACTCCTACCAACAGTACTGCAAACTGGGAGTTGACGTTCCGATTGGACAATGTGTTGTCGGGTGAGTACGACATTTGTGCCATCATCCTTCCTCAGACAGTCATCAATCCTGATGAAACCAAACTGCGTCCCTGTAAGTTCAAGGCCTCCGTCAACTATGTTGATGACGATGGCAAGGCGGCAACTTTCAATTGCAATAACACGCAGTTCAAGAGCGACCCAGTGAAGGTTGACACAGTTGTGGTGGCAGAAGCATTCCAATTCCCCACAACCAACTACAATCAGAGCACCAATAAATTCAGCCTGAGCATAAAGTGCAGCATCACAGCCCGTGAGACTGCCAGTTACTCTCGCGAAATGTTACTTGACTGCATTTACCTGCGTCCACGAACCTCTAAATCTGAATGACTATGAAGAAGTATATTATATCATTTGCCATGCTCCTGGCTACTGTCTCCTTAGCTGCACAGGACAATATGAAAACGGTAAAGGGACAGGTAGTCGATGCAGCCACAGGCAAGCCCTTGGCCGGTGTCATTGTCTCGGCTTACGACAACCAGCGTATGACGACGATGACCGACGAAAATGGTCAGTACGAACTGAAGGTTGCCAACGAGACCCGCTCATTGCTGCTTCGTGTTGAGGGTTATAGTCTCCAACAGCGTGCCATTAGTGGAGAGACGGTCGATGCCAGTCTTTACAGCAGCGCTTTCACCGAGACATATAATCGTTCGACATCGGCATTCGTCAGTTCCAAGGCGAACCGCTTTGACAACAATGCCGAGGTGAGTATCGACCCGCTCATCGCCCAGCAATTGGGAGCCGATATGCGCATAGTAAGCCGTGGAGGTATTCCTGGATTGGGCAACACGATGCTCATCGAAGGTATCAATTCGCTCAATGCCAATGCACAGCCGCTTGTCGTTATCGACGATGTCGTCATGGATATGCAGTACCAGCGCTCCATGCTTCACGACGGTTACTACAACAACTTGCTGACAAACCTCAACGTGAACGACATTGAGACCGTTGAGGTCATCAAGAACGGTACGGCTCTCTATGGTGCCAAGGGTGCCAACGGCGTGCTCCTTATCAAGACAAAGCGCAACAAGTCGATGGCTACAAAGATTGATGTCAACATCAATGGCCGCTACGAATTAACTCCTCGCCTGCCGAATATGATGGGAGCAGAGGAGTATAGGCTCTACACCACCGAACTGCTGTCTGGCCACATGACCCCTACCTCTATGAGTAGTATGCGCTACCTCAACAGCGAACCGTCGTATTTCTATTACAACCAATATCACAACAATACCGATTGGACGAAGGAAGTCTACAAAAACGCTTTCTCCCAGAATTACGGCATCAACGTACAGGGTGGTGACGATATCGCCTCTTACAACCTTTCCGTGGGTTATTCGCTGGGCAACAGCACATTGAAGGAGAACGACTATTCGCGTTTCAACATGCGCTTGAACTCCGACATTTCCATTACCACCAAGCTTAACGTGCGTTTCGATGCCTCCTACAGTGATGTTGACCGCAAACTACGTGACGACGGAGCCCCTGAGAGTCCGCTCGGCACGGTCATTACCTCACCCGGATTCCTCGGATTGGCCAAGTCGCCTTTCCTCTCGCCTTATGCTTTCGACAACCACGGTAACATCAGCCACTATCTTTCAGAAGCCGATGACTATTTAGAGGGCAAATTCCAGGGGCGTGGACGTCTTGCCAACCCCAAGTCCATTTTGGAACATGGCGACGGCAAGAACCGTAACTCTTTCGGTAACCGTCTGATTACTTTCGCCATCACGCCGAAGTATCAGTTCAACCGTCATCTTGACCTGCGCGAGCATTTTGTGCTTGGACTGGTAAATACCAACGAGAACTACTTCCTGCCTCTCCAGGGCGTGCCCGAGTTCGTCGTCGATGGCTTGTCGGAAGAAGACAAGTTGAACAATATCGTGCAAAGCCTGGCTTCACGTGAGACTACAATCCAAAGCGATACACGTCTGACGTGGCAGAACAAGTACAACTCCCATCACATCGCCGTCATGGGTGGAGTTCGCTTCTTGAGCTACGGTTTCAGCAGCACTTCACAGTCAGGTTACAACTCGGCTAACGACAAGAACCCGAACATGACCACTACACTGGAATATAAGAAAACCGACGGTGCCGACGACCAGACCCGTGAAATTACCTGGTACGCTCTTGCCGACTATAATTTCAGTGATCGCTACTACGTTAGTGCAGGACTGTCGGCACAGGCATCATCACGCTTTGGCGACGATGCCAGTGGCCTGAAGCTTTTCAACACCGTATGGGGTCTCTTCCCCAGCGTTGGTGCAGCATGGGTGCTGACCAACGAGAAATTCCTATCGGGTGTTAAGGGCATTGACTACCTGCGACTGAATGTGGGCTTTGACGTGACGGGCAACGACGATATTGATTATACCGCCTCGCGTTCTTACTTCATCTCAAAACGTATGATTACAAACACGGGCGTTACGGGTAAAGTCATTGGAAATATCGGCAACACCGATTTGCAGTGGGAGACCACACGCCGTCTTACCGCAGGACTCTCCGCCAACTTCCTCAACAACCGTTTGCATCTCGGCTTCAATGCCTATAAGAGCTGGACTTCCAACCTCCTCTCCCTGCGCCAGCTGGCCTATACCAGTGGTCTGCAGCAGAACTGGAGTAATGACGGCAAGCTTGAGAACGCTGGCTTCGACGTGTCCCTCTCTGGCAAGGTACTCGCCAAGAAAGACTTCACTTGGGAACTCGGAGCCTCTGTCGGCCACTATAAGAACAAAGTCACGGCACTGCCCGACGGCAACAAGAGCACCGAGACTGACATCTTTGGGGCCACCATCCTCACCCAGGTGGGACAGCCCGTAGGCGTGTTCTACGGCTACAAGACAGACGGCGTCTATACCACCTCTGCCCAAGCTCAGGCCGACGGCCACTATATTTTGAAGCAGAACGGTGACCGTCTGTATTTCGAGGCTGGCGACATGCGCTTCGTCGACCTCGGAAACACGGGCTCAGACAAAGGACTCATCGACGAGGCCGACCGTACGATCATCGGCGACCCGAATCCTGACATCTACGGTAATATCTTTACCTCTTTCACCTACAAGAACCTGCGTCTTGACGCCACATTCACCTACTCTTTGGGCAATGACATCTACAACTACCAGCGCTCACTCCTTGAGGGCGGAAGCCTCTTCATCAACCAGACCACGGCCATGGTCAACCGCTGGACCACCGAGGGTCAGCAGACCGATATTCCACGTGTCAGCTATACCGACCCCATGGGCAACAGCCGTTTCAGCGACCGCTGGATTGAGGATGGTTCCTACCTCCGCTTAGCCAATGTCACCCTTTCTTGGCACCTGCCTCTGCAAAGCCAATACCTGCAGGGCATCACCTTCTGGGGATCGGCGAAGAACCTCTTCACCATTACCCGCTACTTAGGTAGCGACCCCGACTGCACAATTGCCGGCGGTGGCATCCTCTCCCAGGGCATAGACCGTGGCGTACTGGCCGCCGGACGTAGCTTCTCAGTGGGCGTGAACATCAACCTGTAATACAATAAACAATAAGCGTTAAACAATAAATATTGAAAAGAATGAAAAGACTATCAATTATAAAGAAAATGACCAATGCGATAACGGTTATTGGCTATTGTTTATTGGTTATTGGAACAGCTTCTTGCTCCAGCATTCTTGACACAGACTCCGAGCTGGTGGAGTTCCCGGAGGATAACACTCTCAACCATCCCACCGACTCTCTCTACTCCGTCATGGGAATCATCAACCGCTTGCAGATCATTGCCGACCGTTCTGTGCTTCTCGGTGAGGTGCGCGGCGACCTGATGCAGACCACCGATGCTGCATCGTCCGACCTTAAGCGTCTCTCTGCATTTGACATGGTTCAGGAGAACAAATACAATAAGATAGCCGACTACTATGCAGTGATCAACAACTGCAACTACTATCTGGCAACTGTCGACACGCTGCTCGAACGCCGCGGTCGCCGACTCTTCCGTAACGAATATGCTGCTGTCAAAGGCTTCCGTGCATGGACCTATCTGGAGCTGGTGAAAAACTATGGAGAAGTACCGCTCGTCACAGAGCCGCTGATGTCCGAGCGTGAGGCCACTGCTGCAATAGAGGGTCCGAAAAAGGGAATTAAGGAAGTCTGCGATTATTTCATCAGCGACTTGGCACCATACGCCTACATTGACATGCCAAACTATGGAGAAATTGGCGGACGGCCCTCAAATAAATTCTATATTCCCACACGCGCCCTGTTAGGCGACCTTTGTCTTTGGGCTGGTCGCTACGAGGAAGCAGCCAAATGGTATTCCGACTATCTGAACGACAAGATTGCTCCTGTCAAAATCAACTCTTCCAACCGCGTATACTGGAGAACTCCCATGATATATACCTCACCTTCCGGAGGATACTCTGCCAATACCAATAATGAGCAGCTGGGCATTATCCCGATGGAGACACGTATTTTCGATGGAACCATCAGTGAGCTCGATAACATCATGAATTCTACCCGCGAAAACAAATATTTCTTCCAGTTACAGCCTTCAAGGGGCATTCATCAGCTGTCGGCCAGTCAGGTTAATTGTATAGAGTATAGAACAGGAATCTCTACCGATACCATTTATGTTCCCGCCACAGGCATGAGCGAAGAACTGCTTGTCGGTGACCTGCGCCTCTATTCCGTATTCCGCCTTTCCTCACGTGGCTCACAGGATCCATACGAGGAGTATTCGTCAGTCAATCAGTCTATCAGCAAAGTATCTAACCGTGAGATTACCACCTACCGCAGCCCGATGGTCTACCTGCGTTTTGCCGAGGCCCTCAACCGCGCTGGTTATCCACAGTCCGCTTTCCTCATTCTGAAGCATGGTCTCTGTCCGGAAAACGTTCAACTCTACGTTGACAGTGTGGAGCGTAGCAACGCCGGCCAGCTCATTCTGTTTGACCCGACGGAATTCCCCCGTTACGACAGCAATGGCCATTTGGCCATTATGGGTATCCACTCGCGTGGCTCTGGCGACTCCCATTGCAATGCCCACTATGTCCTGCCCCAGCCAAGCAACTCACTCGCCACCCGGCAGGACACCATCGACTACCAGATACCCCTTGTAGAAGACATGATCATCACCGAGATGGCTCTTGAGGGTTCTTTCGAAGGCTACCGTTTCTACGACCTCATGCGCGTGGCGCTGCGCCGCAACGATCCATCCTACCTTGCCGACCCTGTCAGTCGTCGCAATGGTCAGCAGGACGATGCAATCCGCTCTCTGCTCATGGATCCGAAAAACTGGTATCTGCCAAAATAAACACGAAACTTTATTAGTTAGTTATTAGTAAATATGGTTAGTAGTTTTATCAAGTAGCGACATTGCTATTATAAGTGATAATAGCAAAAAGCTAAACGGCCACCCGTATGTGAGATATAGGTGGCCGTTTTTTGTTCGCTAAACGTTCAGGATTTGAACATTGCCAGCAGCTGGTCCATGTGCTCGCGGCTGTTACTGAGACGTGGCACCTTATGTTGGCCGCCCAGCTTGCCACGCGACTTGAGCCAGTCGTTGAAAAGGCCCTGCGGAGCAACGATGATCTCAAGAGGCTGGAGGGTGATGTCCTTGTAGCGCTTGGCCTCGTAGTCGCTGTTCAGCTCCTGCAACTTGCGATCGAGAATGGCGGCAAACTCGCGGACATCAGTGGGCGGCGTGCTGAACTCTATGAGCCACTGATGACGGCAACGAGCGTGGCTGTCCATGAACACGGGGGCAGCGGTGTACTCCAAGACCTGCGCGCCTGTCTTCTCGCAGGCGTAGGCCAGACCCTGCTCGGCATTGTCAACAATAAGCTCCTCGCCAAAGGCATTGATGAACGACTTGGTGCGACCGGAAATGACAAACTTGTAGGGGTTCGTACTGGTAAAGCGCACAGTGTCGCCTATCATGTAGCGCCACAGGCCGCACGATGTCGAGATAACCATGGCGTAGTTCTTCCCCGCCTCCACGGCCCAGAGAGGAACGGCTACCCCACCCTCAACAGGTATAAACTCATAGAAGCAGTCGTAGTCGAGCATGAGCAGCATCGACTTGTCCTGCGGGTCATCCTGTATACCGAAGAAACCCTCCGAGGCGTTATAGGTCTCCATGTAGTGCATACGCGGCGAGGTGATGAGCTGCTGGTACTGTTCGCGGTAGGGCGTGAAGGCAACGCCGCCGTGGAAGAACACCTCAATATTGGGCCACACCTCCTCAAGGTGCTGCTTGCCCGAGAGTTCCATGACGCGGTTCAGCACGGAGAGCATCCACGAAGGCACGCCCGAGATGTTCGTCACGTTCTTCTTCATGGCCTCACGGGCTATGCGGTCACGCTTTATTTCAAAGTCGCTGAGCAGAGCCGTCTGTTTCGACGGCACGCGGATAAGGTTCACTATCGGGTTGATGTTCTCGATGAGGATGGCGCTGAGGTCGCCCACGAGCGAGCCTGGCAGGTTGTAGTTGGGCGCGTGGCTACCTCCCAGTATCAGTCCCCGTCCGTCGAACATGCGGCTTTGCGGGTTATTCCTCAGATAGATGGCCACCACGTCGGTGCCGCCACGGTAGTGCAGACGATGCAGTCCGTCGGGCGAGACAGGTATGAACTTCGACTTATCATTGGTCGTACCGCTCGACTTGGCATACCACTTCACCCTTCCCGGCCACAGCAGGTCGGCCTCGCCCTGGCGCATACGGTCTATATCACCCTTCAGTTCCTCATAGGAGGAAAGCGGCGTGTTGCGCGCAAAATCATCGTAGGTCTTCGTGGCGGCAAAAAGATGCTTCCGTCCGAAATCGGTATCCTTTGCCCTGTCAAGAAGCCTTGCCAGCACCTCACGCTGGAGCTGCTCACCCTCTGTCTGGTGGCGTTCAAGCTCACGCCAGCGGGGTGCAAACAAATGCCTTGCTATACTGGTAATTCCCATATTTTATGCACAGATATATTCATTCGCAGGGTGCAAAGGTACAAATAATCTGCGAACGGAACAAACAGCATTCTTAATTACTGCAATATTTAACAATGCGGCATGTCGGTGTCTGTATCTTTCCCACCTTTACACCGTAGGCAAGTTGATGGCGGATACCGACACATCATAT
>ERZ809472.39-NODE-39-length-33640-cov-13.367932_pt1 | contig 33640 bp, 24 predicted proteins | sample MGYA00521274_ERZ809472 | MGnify/ENA primary metagenome ERZ809472 (study PRJEB31581, sample SAMEA3312791) | metagenome | study: EMG produced TPA metagenomics assembly of the PRJEB8939 data set (Metagenomic analyses of Rumen microbiomes reveals... | reverse complement strand
TTAAAGTTTTTATCTCGACTGGCTTATAATTCGGAAATTTTATCTAAATTTGCAGTCGTTTATCATTTACTAATACATATATTATTATGAAAAAGTATTTTTCCTTGATGGCCATCTTTGCTGCAATGGCTATGACATTTATAGGGTGTAGCAAAGACGACAATGACACTGACTCGACGGAAAACCGCCTGAACTTCACCAACAAACTGACGCAGAACTCCATCTCATGCACATGGGAAGGCTACAACATGGCTAAACGCAAAGAATTGGGAAACTGGAACGATGACGGTCAGAAATATGCCGTGATGCGCTTTGACCGTGCCACGAAAGAGGATATTCAGGGCACTGGCCTTCTGCTGTATTTTGAGAACAACTATAAAGACACTTTCCTTGAGGGAAGCGAGTTCACCTGGTACTTCGCCGATGATATGCTCCGCATCAGCTACAGGCATAGCGGCTGGAGTCCCCAGTATGCCGAATACAGGACTCAGGAACTCGTCATCAACGGCGACAGATTCGATGGTACATGGTTTGAGAAAACCGATTTCAAGTATAAGTTCAACTACACGAAGTCGGCCTTCAGCGACTGGAGTAAATACATCAACTAATAAAAAACCTTTCGGAAAGAAAAACGTCAGGGATGTCTCGCAAGACGACGGGACATCCCTTTTCTTATTTCAGCAGGTGGTAGGTGCCTCCTGCCAAAGGGCGCACTACGCCTTTCATCTCCAAGTTGAAGAGCAAGGCGGTGAGCTCTCCAGAAGCAATGCCGCTCTTCACGGCAAGCATGTTGAGCTGCTGGTTGCCATCCTTGTCGAGGAGGGCCACGACGAGCTGTTCCTCTGGAGTGAGGTCAGGGAAACAGCTCCTTTCGATGCCCTCCTGCCGGATTTTTGCAATGCGGCTGTCATCCTGCCACCCCATGGCGGCTACGAAGTCGTCGGCCGAGGTGATGAGCTGTGCGCCGTTGTCGCGTATGAGGTTGTTGCAGCCCTCGGAATAGGTGGCACCCACGGGGCCAGGGAAGGCAAACACGCTGCGGTTGTAGTCTTGGGCGATGCGGGCAGTGATGAGGCTTCCGCCTTTAGCCGCGCTTTCCACGATAATCGTGGCATCGCTTACGCCGGCAATGATGCGGTTACGGCGCACGAAGTTCACCTTGTCGATGATGGTCTCGCTCATGTGCTCCGTGAGCAGTCCGCCGTGGGTAATCATCTGCTTGGCTGTCTCGCGGTGTCGCGGCGGGTATAGCTCGTCGAGGCCGTGAGCCAGCACGCCTACGGTCTCGTAGCCCACGCTGAGCGCTTGACGGTGGGCACAGATGTCGATACCGTAGGCCAGTCCGCTGAAGACGAGGACCTCAGGGCAGAGGATGCGCAGGTCGCTGATGAAATGGCGTATGAGATCCTGGCCATAGGTGGTACACCGGCGGGTGCCCACGATGTTGATGACGCGGCGCTGGTTCAGGTCGGCATTGCCTAAGAAGTAGAGCACGATGGGGGCATCGGGACACTCTGCCAGACGTTGCGGATAGCCGTTGTCTTCAAGTGACAACACTTGGATGTTGTGTTTCTGGATGAAGGCCATTTCCTGCTCGGCGCGGGCCAGCGGCAGGCTCCAGTCCTGAAGCGCATTGACCAGGCGGTCGCTAATGTCCGGAAGCACGTCGCGCAACTCATGACGATGGTCATACACGCCACGACCGCCACCAAGCTCACGGTAGAGATGGAGGGCGGCATCGAGGTTGAAACCTGTCAGTCGGGTAAAGGCAAGGGAATAGAGCGAATCACGATTCATGGTTCATAATGAACTTTTCAAACGCCTTGTCGTAGTCGGGACTTTCGGCCAGACGTCCGTTGACGAGGCACACCAGTTCTATCTTGCCGCGAAAGCAGAGCAGGTCGTCGCTACAGCGGTAGATGTCCTGATGGAATACATATTTAATGCCCTCTTTCGTGAGGTTCAGGCAGGAAAGAAACTCGTCGTCGGGACGCAGCGGAGCCTTGTACTGGAGTGACATACGGGCCACGACGGCGTCGACACCCTTCTTGTGCATCTCGGCGAAACTCAGTCCGCACTCCTTCAGGAAGAGGTGGCGGGTGTGCTCGCAATAGTGAATATACTGGGCATTGTTTACGATGCCCTCGATGTCGCACTCGTAATCACGCACCTCCATGTGAGTGGTGAAATGATAGTCCTTATAGTTCATTGCTCATCTGCTTTCTTCGTTTTTCCACCTTTTCACTTCACCGTCACTATCTCATAGCTCTCTATGGTACGGCGGTCGGCGCTGATGTTTAGGCCGACAGCCCATACCGGTCGCGTGTCGGCTGCGAAACGAACAGCGTAGTCCTTCGTCAGGATTTGCGCGGTGGCCTCCCCGGCAGTCTTGTTGAACTTGAACTCCAGGATGTAGATGGCATCCTGTAGCTTCAGGGCGATGTCGAAGCGGCCGTCGCTGGTCTGCCCTTCGGCCTCCACATCGGCGCCGATACCCACCATGAGCGCGTAGAACAATGACTGATAGAACTGCTCGTTCTGGTTCTTGTCCGTGATGCTGCAGGGTATGCCGGCATACCATTTGCGTACGCTTTCCAGAAATTGCTCGAAGGTGGTCTTTTTGAGGCGTAGGTCCCAGAGGGCGTTGTCCATGCGGCTGCTGCTGCCAACATATTCTTCGCAGATATACTTATAGAGGGAATCTGCAAAGCCCATGTGAACCTCTTCATTGGGGAATCCCAGTGTGAAGCGGTCGGTTCGCCAGTCATAGTCCTTGATGGTGAGGTAACCGCTCTGGAACAGCACGGGGATGGGGTCGGTGATGCGCTCCGTGGGTGCATTGAACACGTCTTTCTTCACCTCAAGATGTTCCAAATTGAGAACGTCGAGATGTTTCATACGCATCAGGTTGATGAGCGACGACGGCGTTCCCGTGGAGAACCAATAGTTTTCTATCAGTCCCATCTCAAAGGCGTAGAACAGGCTCCAGGGGTTGTAGATGTTGGTCATCTGGTCGGAGAAGTGATAGCCATCGTACATACGTTTCACCTCTTTGACGCAGTCATCGTATGTCCAGTTGAAGCGCCTCCGTCGGTTCATACTCTCTGTGAGCCACTCCAGGTCAGGCTTCAGTTGGGTGAATAGCTCGTCCTCAGTGATACCACAGATGCCCTCGTACTCTGGCATGAAGGTCAGGTCGGTGAGGTTGTTCAGCTCGCTGAAGACAGAGTGCTGCGAGAATTTTGAGATACCCGTCAGAAACACGAATTTCAGGTATTGTGCCTGGCCCTTCAGCGGCGAGAACAGGTCGCGCACGCGTTCCCGCAAATGGTCTTGTAGTTGGGGCTTATGGATGTTGTCGAGCATGGGCGCATCATACTCGTCGATGAGTATCACTACATGACGCTGTGTCTGCCTGTAGGCTTCCTTGATGATGTCGACAAGACGGTCGCTCAACTTATCACCCTTCCGCACAGGCAGACCGTAGTCTTCCTCGTATGATTTCAGTAGCCCGCCGCAGATGTCGTCCACGCTGGTCTCGTCGTAATACTTACCATTACTCAGGTCCAGCCTGATTACGGGGTACTGCGTCCACTCCTTCTCCAGTTGCTCTACGGCCAGCCCCTTGAACAGCTCACGCCGACCCTCAAAATAGGCTTGTAGCGTGCTCACCAGAAGCGACTTGCCAAATCGGCGCGGGCGGCTTAGGAAAAAGTTAATCCCGCCGTGGTGTGCCAGCTTATACACGTAGGCCGTCTTGTCTACATAGATGGTCTGTTTCTCAACGATGTTGGGGAACCACTGTTGTCCTATGCCGTATCTTCTTTTCTCTGCCATAGCCGTTACTTATTAGTTCGGTGCAAATGTACGACTTTTCCCTTAAACGGCAAAAGAATGTGGTGGAAATCTTTGCTCGTGCAGGGGAATTTAGCCGGATTTAGCTGCTTCGCAGATATTCATACCCTATGCGGCAGCGCAGACAGTCGCGTCGGTCGCAGTATTCCCGTTTCAGCTGGATGAGGGCTTGGCTGTCGCCAGCAGAGCTGACGGGCAGACCGCACTCCTGCCACATGGTGATGATGTGGTTCTTCTCTGCCTTCAGTTGCTCCAGCAGATCGAAGGCGCGGTCGCAGAGATGCTCTTTTTGGCGATGGCGACCCACGGCGAAGAGCACGGGGATGGCGGTGTTGATGATAATGAGGTTGAGTGAAGCTGCAGAGAGTCGTTTCTCGCTATGGGCACTTGGGGCACCAAAGGAGTAGTGGGTCTCCCAATAGGGCGTGACGCGGGTGGCTAGCAGCGTGTGAAGCTGCTCCACCGTCTCGCACTCTATCAGCTGGCTGAGACCCTCGCGCCGCTCATGGAAGAGCCGCGCTAACTGGGCGATGCGTATGTGGGGGAAGTTCTGCGGACGCAGACGCAGGAAACGCCACTGAGCGTAATCCATGGGCTGGAGGGAGAACTTATGCGCCAAATATTGGTATTCGTTGTTCAGACGGGTGAAGTAGCCCTCGGCCAGTGCCTCCGTGCGGTAGCGTTCGGGCACGCTTTCCTGCTTGAGAAGTCCGGCCTGGCCCATGAAGATGGCCTCCACCTGGAAGAGGTCGTCGCGGTGCTTGCCCACTGCTTGCAGGGGGATGTTCATTGCCCACTGTTCGAAAGCGTCGCCGTTGATGCCAAAGCCGAAGTTACGGGCCAGGGTGGTGAAGTAGGCTGCCTCCCATGAACCGTTGCAACGGCGGGCCCACTCAGCGATGGCCTGCGTTTTCTGTTCCAGCCGCTCCGTCTGCAGGGCGGCCATCCAGGAGTGTACGGTCAGCTTGCTCAGGCTGGGTACAATCTTGTAGCATGGGGGGTAGTGGTCGGTGCGGAGCAGCTCTTCGTAGTTGTGCTTCAGCCCTTCGGCTATGGGCACCACGAGCTGCGGCAGGTAGTGCCCTTCCTCCGTGAGCACGTCGCAGTCGGCCTGACAGACCACGTGTAGCACCACATTATTATATCGTGGGTCGCGGTCGTGGCCGTGGGCATACCAGTCGGCGCTCTTCAGGTGCAGTTCCACGTTGCCCACCCATAGCGTGCCGCCGATGCGCACCTTCGCGTTGAAGAAGTCTGGGCCGGCATTGCGGTTGTGCAGTCCGGGGTCGATGACCTCCACCGTACGTCCGTCGGTGGTCAGTAGTTCGCCCAAGGGCAGCAGCTTGTGTCGCCAAGTGTAGTGAAGCAGTTCTTCCATTGTTCGTTTTTCTTGACGTTGCAAAGATAATGTTTTTTCCCGTTTCCTACAAATATCCGTCGTATTTTTGTCTCTGGGCCGTGTTTTTTGTCTCAGAAACCTTGATATTTGTTTGTTTTTATACTGCATTTTGTTAAACCCAAATCGGTCATTAGCCCCAGTTAGTTAGTTTAATATCAAAGTTTTCAGTTGTCCTCCAGAGTCCGAGGAACGCTTGCCGTTGATTCATGGTTCTCACAAGACGTAAAATATTTTTATCTCCTTTCTTTTCGAGATATGCAGGAATACTGAGTATCTTATACCTGATGGTCTTGAGACTGGATCCTCTCGAAGAATTACACCACCGGCCAAATCAACGAGTTCATCGGAAAGCAGAAGAAGGTCAGTGAAATCATGACCCCCGCCGCCTGCGACTGGACGAAAGGCGTCGGCAAGCTGATGCACGACAAGTTCGCAGAACAATCCCTCTGTGGCGACAACGCCACCTGGCAGCCCGGCACCAAGACCGAGTACTACGTCATGCACAGCGCTACCGACACCTACATGGACTGGCACGTCAGCCAGCAGATGGCCGACTACCTCAAGAAAAAGGGATGTCACGTAGTAACAGACTTTGCCGATAGCGGCGACCACATCAGCTACGGCGCCCCCATATTCTACCTCACAGCTGCCGTCCTCTTAGAGGGTGATAACCGAGAGGAAAACCAGAATATCGTAGATCTGTTACAGGAACTGGCGAACTTCGCCATCGATGTGCAGGCTCACCCAGAGAAATACACCGATTTGGTCGCAATTTTCCCAAAGTAATCTTCATAGGAATTACGAATTAGGAATTACGAATTAGGAATTACGAATTAGGAATTAGGAATGCGGTACTTCGAGTGGGCCTCGTTAAATTTCCAGGTGAGGTCAATCATGAATGTGCGGCTGGTGGGGTCGCTGCACGCCGGCATTGGTCCGGAACTTTTCACGTCATTCTGACAATCGTTTTACCGAAAAGCTTTTGACGGGATACCACACGGCGAGGAATCCGACGATGAGGACGGTGACGAAGATGAGCACCACGTCCCAGGGGTGAACGCTCACGGGATAGGCGTTGATTACGAAGGCCCCCTCGGTGCTGCCCATGGAGATGATGCCGAACTGTTGCTGTATCCAACAGAGCAACAGACCGACGGCGACACCGATGATAGCTCCGATGATGACGATGAGACGACCCTCATAAAGGAAGATACGGGAAATCTGGCGGTCGTCGGCGCCAAGGTTGCGCAATGTCTGCACGTCGTCGCGCTTGTCGATGATGAGCATCGAGAGCGAGCCGATGATGTTGAAGCAGACCACGACGAGGATGAACGTAAGGAAGATGTAGGCGATGAGCTTCTCAATCTTCATGATGCGGAAGGTGTCGTCCTGCTGCTCATAGCGGTCGAGCACGGTGTAGCGGTCGCCACAGATGCGCCGCATCTCGGCCTTCACCGCCTCGAAGTCGCTGCCAGGCTTCAGTCGAAGCTCAAGCGATGAAATCATGCCCTGCTGGTCGAAGATACGGCGGGCAAAGCCTATAGAGGTGAGGACGTAGCCCTTGTCGTACTTGCCTTGCATCACCTCAAATACTACGCCAGGCGAATACAGCTCGTCCTCCACGAAACCGTCGGCGGGGTCGGTGGGGTCCAGTTGGCCTTCGCGGCGTGGGGCATAGACGTGCAACGGCTCGTCGAAGTAGTAACCCAGCCCCAGCTGGTAGGCCAGTCGTATGCCAGGAATGCCGTATTGTATGTCGGCGGCATGCAGCTCATAGGTGCCGCTGCCCTGAAGGATGCTGCGAATGTGGGTCAGCTGCTCGAAATTGTCATCGACCCCCTTGATGGTCACCATGGCCTGAGTGCCGTGGTACATCACCATGGCCTGATCCTCGATGCTTTCCGTGGCCACGTCCACCTGTGGCAGGTTGCGCAGTTCCGTCAGTATCGGGTCGTCAGCAGGAACGGTCTTGCCCTCCACGGGCTGTACTTTCAACTGTGGGTCGAAGGCTGTGAAGAATGAGGCCACGAGGTCGCTGAAGCCGTTGAACACGCTTAACGTCACCACTAAAGCTGTTGTGGCTACGACAACACCGATGACGGAGATAGCACTGATGATGTTGATGACGTTGGTGCTCTTCTTCGAGAAGAGGTATCGGCGGGCTATGTAGAGTTCAAAGTTTTTCGTAATTCCTAATTCCTAATTCGTAATTCCTAATTCCTAATTCGTGACTGTGAACTGTGCAAAAGTAGCGGTTTCCTGCCATTCCCGCAAATAAATAGTCAAAAATTTTGACGGCGCGCCCGTTTTTAATACAATTTAATATTTCGTGCTTTCCCCGCTGAAATAATGTTTGTACCTTTGCCCACACGTTTAAACTATGAGACTTTATTCTGACAGCGAGCTGGCGAAGCTGCTCGACCGGGAAATCTTCCACCGCATAGGCCGCGTGGCCGACAAGATGGGTGTAGAGTGCTATGTGGTCGGTGGTTTCGTGCGCGACATCTTCCTTGAACGACCGTCCAACGATATTGACGTGGTGGTTGTGGGCAGTGGCATCGCCGTGGCCAGCGAGTTGAAGCGTCAGCTGGGCCGAGGGGCCCACCTCTCCGTGTTCAAGAACTTCGGAACGGCACAGGTAAAGATGGGGCGTGATGAAGTGGAGTTTGTCGGTGCCCGCCGTGAGAGTTACCGCCGCGACTCGCGCAAGCCCATCGTTGAAGACGGCACGCTGGAGGACGACCAGAATCGTCGCGACTTCACCATCAACGCCATGGCCATCTGTCTCAATGAGCCGCGCTTCGGTGAGCTGGTTGACCCTTTCAATGGACTGGCCGATCTGGAGGACGGCATCATCGCCACACCGCTCGACCCCATGGTGACTTTCAGCGACGACCCCCTGCGCATGATGCGTTGCATACGTTTTGCCACGCAGCTGAAATTCATGATTGAGGACCGTACCTTCGAGGCGTTGGAGCGCATGGCCGACCGTATCAAGATTGTCAGCGGCGAGCGGATAGAGGTGGAGCTGAACAAAATCATCATGGCTGATACGCCCAGCCGAGGTTTCGTGGACCTGCAGCGTTGCGGACTCTTGCAGCGCATCCTGCCCGAACTGGCAGCCCTCGACATCGTAGAGCAACGAAACGGAAGGGCACACAAAAATAATTTCTATCATACGCTGGAAGTGCTGGACAATGTGGTTCAGAGTGTGAACTCTGAACTATACTTGCGCTGGGCCGCCCTGCTCCACGACATCGGTAAGACCAAGACCAAACGGTGGGATCCGCTCGCAGGCTGGACTTTCCATAACCATAATTATATAGGGGCGAAGATGGTGCCGGAGATTTTCCGACGCCTGAAGCTGCCCATGGGTGCGGAGATGCGCTACGTGCAGAAACTCGTAGACTTGCACATGCGTCCGCAGGTCATCGCCGACGAGGAGGTGACCGATAGTGCTGTGCGCAGACTGCTCAATGACGCGGGCGACGACATCGACGACCTGATGGCACTCTGCGAGGCTGACATCACTTCCAAGAATGAGGTGAAGAAGAAAATCTTCCTCGAGAACTTCCGCATGGTACGTGAGAAACTTGCCGACCTTAAGGAGAAAGACTACAAACGGTTGCTGCAGCCTTGTATCAACGGTAACGAAATCATGGAACTCTTCAATCTGAAGCCCAGCCGTGCGGTAGGTGTGCTGAAACAGACGTTGAAGGATGCCGTGCTCGACAACCGTGTGGAGAACGAGCGCGAGCCGCTTATGAAACTACTCATGCAGAAAGCCACGGAAATGGGATTAAAACAATATAAAATATGAAGAATACACTGCCGAGTTTATTATTAATTATTTGCTCGTTAGCATTTAGTCAGGCAGGGGCACAGAAATTGTGGACCATTGACGACTGCATCAACTATGCCATGCAAAACAACATCACCTTGCAGAAGAGTCGGCTGCAGTTACAGGCAGCGGGTGAGGATGTGCGTGCCTCGAAAGGCGCACTGCTGCCCACGCTCAATGCCAACACCAGCCAGAGCCTGGGTTACAGGCCGTGGCAGGATGCTGGAACGGCGACCGTCACCAACGGGCAGGTGAATACAAAGGTGGATAAGACCTACTACAACGGAAACTACGGACTGAACCTGCAGTGGACTGTGTGGAACGGCAACAAGAACCGGAACAACCTGCGGCTCTCGCGTCTCTCCGAGCAACAGGGGGAACTGAACGTGCAGGAACAGGCCAACAGTATACAGGAACGCATCGCTCAGCTCTTCGTGCAGTGCCTCTACCTTCACGAAGCTATCGGTGTGAGCCAGGCAGGTCTGGAGACCAGCCAGAAAAATGAGAACCGCGGAAAGGAGATGGTTGAGGTGGGCAAGATGTCGAAGGCCGACCTGGCACAGCTCACCGCACAGCGTGCTACCGACGAATACAGTGTGGTGGAGGCACAGAGTCAGTTAGCAAACTCCAAACTGCAACTGAAACAGTTGCTGGAACTGACAGGCGAACAGGATTTCGACATTGCCATCCCACCCTCCACCGACGACGAGGCACTGGCCATCATACCCGCCCTGCAGACGGTCTATGAGCAGGCACTCGCCACGCGACCGGAGATAGACAACAAGAAACTTGCCATAGAGAGCAGCAACCTCAGCCTTGCCATTGCCAAGGCAGGATGGCTGCCAACGGTGAGCGTCAGCGGCGGCTTCACAACCAGCACCAATTCGCTGACCAGTAATAGCTGGGGCAACCAGATGAAGACAAACACGAACATGTCGGCAGGTCTGACGCTCAGCGTGCCCATCTTCGACGGATGGCAGACACGCTCATCGGTGAACAAGGCGCGTATACAACAGCAGCAGGCACAACTCGACTTGCTCGACGAGCAAAAGACGCTCTACCAGACCATTGAGGGCTATTGGCTCGATGCCACCACTAATCAGCAGAAGTTCCGTGCGGCCACGACGACCGTCGAGAGCGAGCAGCAGAGCTACGACTTGTTGAGCGAGAAGTTCGCCCTCGGACTGACAAACATCATCGAACTGCTTCAGGGCAAGGACAAACTCCTCTCAGCCCAGCAGAACCAGTTGCAGTCGAAGTTCTTGACGATTCTGAACCTGCAGCTGCTGCGTTTCTACTCGGGCGCTACGATTCAGTGAGGGCGGTTACAGGTGTACCCTCATGTCGCACCCCAGCTGGATAGGCAGACCGCGCTGGGCGAAGTTCTGGTCTGTGGTCTTGCTGTAGACCAGGAATGTGTTGTAGTGGGTGTTTGTCAGGTTACGTCCCCAGAAATCAACGGTGATGCTTCCTAAGTTAAAGGCCGCATGGGCACCAAGCGTGGCATAGAACTTCTGCGACAACTCGTTGTCGGCCTCCCAGTAAGTCTTTCCCTTGCCTTGCATATTTGCACCTAAGGTGATGTCCTTCAGTACCTTGCAGTCCGTGTCTATGCGGTAGTCGGCAGCAAGCGACAGCTGGTGCAGGGGGATGAAGGGCACGTAATTGTCCTTGTAGCTGATCACCTGATAGTCTGTCGTAGCATATCCTTTCTTCTCCAAATGATCGTCATACTCACGGAACTTCGCATTGGTGAAGCTGTAGGTCATGGCCCATGTCAGATGGTCGTTAAGGGTTGTGCCGCGCAGGGCCAGCTCCGCACCGCAGCTGTAGCTCTTACCGGCGTTCACCATGGCGCGGCCATAGCCGTAGTTGCCAATCATGACGGAAAGCTGCTGGTTGCGTATCTGTGTGAAGAACACAGCGGCATCGGCCTTTACGTGCTCGTTGAAGAGGTTCAGGTGAGTGCCCAGTTCAAAGCTCCACGACTCTTCGGGTTTGTAGCTGATGGTCTCTTCGATGTTGTCGTAGTCGGCATCGGTGTGGGGCACGTCATAGTCACCGCGCATGGCATTTTGCTGGTTGGCGTTGAGGTCGGTCTGCAGAATGTCGGAGAACATCTGGATGTTATAACCTCCCGTGCGGTAGCCTTTCGACACCAAGGCATAGACATTGCCCAGATTGTCGTTCAGCAGGTAGGTCAGGCCCACCTTCGGCAGCAGCTGCGTGTAGGTCTTTGAGTACGAATTCTCCACCAGCGACGTGAGGTGGTAGGTGGCCTGACGCTCGGCGGTGCCACCGGTTATGTTCATGTAGGCCAGCGAGTAGTAGTCAATCTTTGTTTTGTCCACGTTCAGGCGCAGTCCGAGCGTCAGTTTCAGACGGTCGGCCATGAGCAGATTCGACTCGTGGAACACTGAGAAATTGGCCTCTGGCGTGTGGAAATACTCAGGAACGGCCATTTCTGCCGACATGCTGATGCCGGCTTTCTCCACGGCGGCCTGTGCGGCCTTTTCGGCAGCAGCCTGTGCAGCAGTTTCCGGCATACCCTGCTTTAACATCTGATCCTTCATACTGGACAGCATGCTTTGCTTCATGGCGTTGGTCATGGCTGACGTGATAGCGCGGCTGATCGGGCCGGTAATGGCATCGCCGAAGTAGACAGGGCCGTCGGTGCGCAGCCACTTGTAAGAGCCGAAGAGTCCAGTAGCATGCTGCCAGTCGATGGATGATAAATGTTGTGTGTTGGTTGAGGTTTTGCTGCGTAGTACGAATTCCTGTGTCACTGCGTTTTGTTTCTGTCGTTGCTCAAGGCGCAGATAGTCGGGAATGACGTAGTCTTGGTCCATGTTCATGCGGTCTTGCAGGAACTGGTAGCTGGTGGTCGAGGTGAAGAGCAGTCGAGGCATATCATAGCTCAGGGTGAGGCCCGTGTTGAGCATGTTGCGGCGGTAGTCGTTCATAATGGTCGTTGCGGCATCCTGGGTATAGTCCTCTTGGAGGTCGTATTCACCATAGCTGAAGCCGTTCTGCATCACCCACTGATAGTCTGCCGTCCAGTCCATACGCAGTTTCCGTGAGGCATCGTAGATGAGGCGTACCTTGCCGCCGGCTTCCTTGCTCTTGTCGTTCTTCTCTGAGAAGTTCTGGTTGTTGAAGAATCCGCGAAGTCCCTCGTAGAAGCCCGCCACGGTGAAAGCCAGACGCTCGCTGGAACGGTGATGATGAGCCACCTCCACATTGTGATACAGTCCTGTGCCAATGCCCAAGTGGAGATCTGTGCCCTGATAGTTCATGGGGTTCTTTGAGTACATACGTACCAGTCCGCCCTCCGTGTTCATGCCGTAGAGGGTGCCCTGTGGACCACGGAGCACGTCAACGCGGTCGAGCGCATAGAAGTGGTTGTTGAAGGCCGATTTCGACATCAGCGGGATATTGTCGTAGTAGACACCGACCGATGTGTTGTTGATACGTGACCCAATGCCGCGTATATACATAGTAGATGTAATGCGCGAGCCGTAGGCCGGCATGTCGAATGATGGTACGTAATTGGATAGCTGACTGAGGTCATGCACCAGCAGACGGTTCATCTGTTCGCTGTCAAATACGCTGCTGCTCACCGGCTGTAGACGCAGGCGTACCTGCTCCTTGGGCTGAGCCACTACGATTACCTCGTCGAGGTCTACAACGCGGGCCGTGTCCGCAACTTCTGCATTTGCCACTCCGATGCCCATAAGCATCGCAAGGCTTAATGATAAAATCTTATTGTTCATAGTGGGTGCAAAGGTACGCACATATACGTATCCCTGCAATCCCCATTTCTTATGAACGAAGGGTTAGATGGCCAGAACTTGTCAGAGCAGCGGCGGAAGCTGGTGCAGGCGTGTGCTGTTAGAGCCTTTGATGAGGATGAGACGACCTTCGGGAATGTGGGCCTGCAATTCGGCCTTCACCTCGTCGACGGAGGCAAACTTGCGGTAGCCGGTGGTGGTGGCGGCAAACTCATGGCCTACGAGCCACACGTGTTCCATGCCTGCATCCTGAAGCATGTCGACGACCTTTTGGTGCTCCTCGTGGCTGGTCGGTCCCAGCTCAAGCATATCGCCGAGGATGGCCATCTTTTGCTGGCCGGGAGCCGCCTGAAGGAGCAGGAAGTTCTCCAGTGCGGCCATCATGCTCGTGGGGTTGGCGTTGTAGGCATCGACGATTAGTCGGTTGTGCCCTGTGTCGAGCAGCTGAGAGCGGCTGTTGGTGGGCTTGTAGTTCTCTATGGCGCGGCAAATGCTCTTGCGGTCTACGTTGAAGTTGATGCCCACGGCGATGGCTGCCATTACATTATCTATATTATAGTCGCCGATGAGCTGCGTCTGCACCTTGTGCCACTTTTGCGAAGCCCCGCTCTCTTCGAGGTCCATGAGGGGACGGCGCCAGCGCATCTTCAGTTGCAGGTTGCCTTCCTCGCGGATGATTTCTCCTGAGATACAGGTATACTGTTTCTCGGGGTCGGTGCTGTAGGGGGTTATCCAGAGTTGGTTAAGGGGTTGGGCACTGGGATCTGGATTTTCCGAATCAGACTCATCGTCAAGCATGTCAAGGAGGAAGTCGTTGTCGGCATTGACAAACACGAGGCTGTCCTGGCGCGTGCGGAGGAAGTCGTATAACTCGCCCTTGGTCTTGCAGACCCCTTCGAAGGAGCCGAATCCCTGCAGGTGGGCATGGCCCACGTTGGTGATGATGCCGCAGGTGGGCTCGGCGGTCTCGGCAAGAGTCTTGATGTCGCCGGGGTGGCTGGCTCCCATCTCAATGATGGCAATCTCATGCTCAGGGCGCAGGCGAAGCAGCGTCTTGGGCACACCGACGTCGTTGTTGAAGTTTCCCTCAGTGGCCAGCACGTTGTACTTCTCCGATAGGACAGCGCGGACAAGTTCTTTCGTGGTGGTCTTGCCGTTGGTGCCGGTAATGGCGATGACGGGGATGTCGAACTGCCGGCGGTGCTCACGGGCCAGGTCCTTGAAGGCCTGGAGCGTGTCAGGAACCATGATGAGGCGGCTGGCATCAGGGTGTGCTGCGCTATTTGCGCAGCTTACAGGACTGGAAGAAAGAACGCTGGGGTCGTCGACGACAGCGTAGGAACAGCCTTTCTCCAGTGCCTGTAGGGCAAACTGGTTGCCGTCGAAGTTCTCGCCGTGGAGGGCGATGAAGATGCTGCCCTCTGGGCAGTCGCGACTGTCGGTGGTGATGCAGGGGTGCTGCCGGTAGAGGTCGTAGAGTTTTTTCGATGTGCTCATTGTCGATGTACGATTACCAGGGAAGTATAGGCTTCTTGAAATATTTCTCGGCCTTGTCGAGATGGTGCTTGTGACAGAACAGCATGACGGAGTCGCCAGGCTGTATCTGTGTGGAGCCACTGACGAGGAAGCCCTTGCCGTCGCGTACCAGTCCGCCGATGGTCATTCCCTGGGGCAGGGAGAGGTCCTTGACGGGCTTCTTCGTCACGCGAGAGCCCTCGGCGGCGATAAACTCGGCCACGTCGGCCTCGACCATCAGCAGCGAGCGCAGGTTGCGCACGTCGGCTCGCATCATCATCTGGAAGATGTGGCTGGCGGCTACGGTTTTCTTGTTGATGATGGTGCCGATGTCAAGTCCCTCGGCCATGGAGACATAGTCCAGGTTTTCTATCATCGCCACGGTCTTGCGCACGCCTAACCTCTTTGCCGTGAGACAGGCTAAGATGTTGGTTTCGGCATTGCCGGTAAGTGCGACGAAGGCCTGTGTGTGCTTGATGCCCTCCTCGTCGAGCAGGCCCAGGTCACGTCCGTCGCCGTGAATGACCATCGTGTCGGTATCGGCCAGCACTTGGTTCAGGCGTTCACAGCGGTGGGGCGACAGCTCAATGATTTTCAGGTTCATGTTGTCGGGCATGGTGAGGGCAGTACGCACGGCGGTCTTGCCACCGCCCATGACGATAACGTTGTGTACGTCCTCGTAGTTCTCCTTACCCACTATCTTGCGTATGTAGGGGATGTAGTCCTTCGTGGTCATGAAGTAGGCTAAGTCGTGCAGTTTCAGCACGTCAAAGCCACCAGGTATGATGGTGTCGCCCTCGCGCTTGATGGCCACTATGTGGTAGGGGTCGTCAGCTCCGCAGAGGTTTTTCAGGGCCTGGTTGAGTATCTCGCAGCCCTCACGCAGCTTGATGCCTAAGAGCACGAGGGCACCGTCGTGTACGTCGACGCGCTGGCGCACCCACGACATCTGCAAGCCGCTGATGATGTCTTTCGCGGCGAGCATCTCCGGGTAGACGATAGAGTCCACACCCATGTCCTTGAAGATTTGCTGGGTCTGCGGCTGCATATACTCATAGTTGTCTATGCGTGCCACGGTCTTTTTGGCACCTAATGCGTGAGCCAGTGCACAGGCGGTGATGTTGCGGCTTTCGTATCGTGTGACGCCTACGAAGAGGTCGGCATTGCCCACGCCCGCATCCTTCAGTGCCTTGATGCTTGTGGGCGACGAGTTCAGGGCCATGATGTCCAGGTTGGAGTCGATGTTCTCCAGTCGGTCCTCGTCGTCATCGATGAGCACGCAGTCGTGGCGCTCTGTGGAGAGTAGTTTAGAGAGATGGGTGCCCACGGCACCCGCGCCGGCAATTACAATCTTCATATCTTAGGGGACTAAAACTTTCCTGATACTCTCTTCGTCAAGTCCGACAATCTTTCGCAGTTCTGCCACCGTGCCGTGCTCGATGAAGTTGTCGGGCAGACCGAGACGGGTGATCTGCGGTGAGTAGCCGTGGTCGGACATCCATTCCAGGACGGCAGAGCCGAGGCCACCGTTGCGAACGCCGTCCTCCACGGTGACGATGCGCTTGAAACGCCGGCCCACCTCATGGAGCAAATCCTCGTCGAGTGGCTTGAGGAAGCGCATGTCGTAGTGCGCGATGGGGAGTTGGGCGACTACATGGGCCACATCGTTGCCGATAGGGCCTATCGACAGCACTGCCACGTCGGTGCCGTCGTGCAGGCGGCGGCCTTTTCCCACGGGAATCTCCTCCAACGGGCAGCGCCAGTCGGTGAGCACGCCGCAGCCACGCGGATAGCGTATGACGAAAGGTCCCTTGTCGGGCATCTGGGCGGTGAACATCATGCGGCGCAGCTCGTGCTCGTTCATAGGCGAGCAGATGGTCAGGTTGGGAATGGGCCTCAGGGCGGCAAGGTCGAAGGCTCCGTGGTGGGTGGGACCGTCCTCGCCGACGAGTCCGGCGCGGTCGAGGCAGAGCACCACGGGCAGCCGCAGCAGGGCCACATCGTGGATGATGTGATCGTAGGCTCGTTGGGCAAAGGAACTGTAGATATTGCAGAAAGGCTGCAGACCGTCCTTCGCCATGCCGGCGGAGAAGGTGACGGCGTGTCCCTCGGCGATACCCACGTCGAACATACGGTCGGGCAGCTCTTTCATGGGGATGTTCATGGAACAGCCGGTGGGCATGGCTGGCGTGACGCCCACGATGCGCGGGTTCTGTAGGGCCAGCTCTAACAGCGTGTGGCCGAATACATCCTGGTATTTCGGCGGCTTGTTCGTGTCGTCGCCGTGGATGAGTTCGCCCGTGTCGGGGTCGAACTTCCCTGGGGCGTGCCACACTGGCGTATAGTCCTCTGCAGGAGCGTAGCCGAAGCCCTTTTTCGTGTGCAGGTGGAGCAGCTTCGGGCCTTTCATGTCTTTCAGCTGGCGCAGGATGCGTACCAGCTCTTCCACGTTATGACCGTCGAAGGGGCCGAAGTAGCGTATGTTCATGCCCTCGAAGATGTTCTGCTGGCGGGCAATGACACTCTTCAGGGCATTGGTCAGGCGTATGATGCCTTTACGGCGGGCCTCGCCCAGCATGCCGTGATGACGCATCCACTGCGATATGCGGAAGCGCATGCGGTTGTAGGTCTCGTTGGTGTCGAGGTTCAGCAGGTATTGCTCCATGCCGCCCACGGCACGGTCTATCGACATGTCGTTGTCGTTGAGCACGATGAGCATGTCGTTGGGGCTTTGCGACACGTTGTTAAGGCCCTCGAAGGCCAGACCGCCACTCATGGCGCCGTCGCCGATGACAGCCACCACCTTGTTTTCGGGTTGAGAGGTGATTGGTGAGAGGTGGGCGGTCGCGACAGCCATGCCCAGTGCGGCGGAGATGCTGTTCGAGGCATGCCCGCAGATGAAGGAGTCGTACTCACTCTCCACTGGCGAGGGGAAGGGGCGGATGCCGCCGAGCTTGCGGTTGGTGCTGAAGCTGTCACGTCGGCCGGTGAGGATTTTATGTCCGTAGGCCTGATGCCCCACGTCCCAGACGATACGGTCGTCGGGGGTGTTGAAGACGTAGTGAAGGGCAACCGTCAGCTCCACCACGCCGAGGCTCGATGCCAGGTGGCCAGGGTTCACAGACAGCTCCTGCACGATGAATTGCCGCAGCTCGTCGCAGAGCTTTGGCAGCTCGTTAGTCTTCAACTTTCGCAGGTCGGCAGGGCTGTCGATGGTGGTCAGTATATCGAAATGATTGTTGTCCACAATTATTTTTATACAATTTAGGCTGCAAAGTTACTACAAATAAGTGATATGGCAAAGAGAAAGCTCCTTTTTTTGCTTTTTCTCAAAGAAAGAACGTCTGTCGAATGTGCTTACAGGCCGTTCCAGCCACCTTTGCTGACCTTGCGAACCGGGCAATCCAAGTGGCATTTAACGGCGGCTTTTTGGCATGGTACGGCCCCCCTGACCTGTCGACTATAGTCAACAGGTCTATCGACTATAGTCAACAGGTCTATCGACTATAGTCAACAGGTCTGTCGACTATAGTCAACAGGTGAGGGTAGTCAGGCCTCTCTTTTACGGACTCCGGCGACACCCCAGAACAGGGCCCAGCCCCGTGCCAGCCCGCCCCTATTTCCAGCAGTTTTGGAGCTTTGAGTGAGCATATAAAGAATGTTATGATAGTGGGCGGAAGCTGATGCACTTCTCTCGATTAGTGCGTAAAAACAATCGGTAGCAGCTATACCACAATTGGACAATAGCTGCTACCGATGTAAAGTTCTATAGGGCTAACCGGAAGGCACCATCCATGTCGTAGTAGATCTTCTCGCTTTCCCAATACTTGGCGTACTCTTCCTTAGAGAGGTTGGCAGTCTCGGCCACGTCGAAGAACTTCTTGAAGATGCGCTCCTGCAGGGCGGCCGGACGCTCTAATTAAACCCATAATCGGTATAAGGATTGATGTATCTGCCCGTTTCTATCTCTTCCATAAGAATGTTATTTTGTCGACAAAAATTCGAATAAAGCACGTAACCACCAAATAAATAATGAAATTCGTGGATAAAAATATGCAAATTGTGGATATTCGTTTCGAATATTTGAAAAGATTTCATGCCTTTCCTTTGCCAAATTAGGAAAAGTGCGTACCTTTGTACGCAAATACAGGAAACATGTCAAACCTATATAAATTTGAGCCACTGCTGAAACAGACCCTCTGGGGTGGCAACCGCCTGGCGACCTTCAAACATCTTGATGTGCCCTTGGACGGCATCGGCGAGAGTTGGGAGGTGTCTGATGTGGAGGGAAACGTGAGCATTGTGGCAGAAGGCCCTGACAAAGGTAAGAACCTCACCGAACTGGTGCAGGAACTTAAGGGTGACCTCGTGGGCAAGAAGAACTATGAGCGCTACGGCAGCGAGTTTCCCCTGCTGGCCAAATTCATCGATGCGCACCAGGACCTCTCCATACAGGTACACCCCAACGACGAAGTGGCCCGCCGCCACGGCTACAAGCACGGAAAGACGGAGATGTGGTACTGTCTGGGAAATGATAAGGGAGACCCCAAACAGGGTGGGGCAGGGGAGGAGCCTCCCATGCTCTACTGCGGTCTGAAGCAAAGGATTACCCCAGAGGAATATGCACGCAGGGTGGCCGACGACACCATTACGGAAGTGCTGGCCCGCTACGAGGTACACGACGGCGATATGTTCTTCATCCCCGCTGGGCGCATACACTCTATTGGGGCGGGCTGCCTCGTGGCGGAGATACAGCAGACGAGCGATGTCACCTACCGCATCTATGATTTCGGTCGTCGCGATAAGGACGGTAACCTTCGACAGTTGCACACCCGCGAGGCCGCTGAGAGCATCGACTTCACGGTGCTGACCGACTACCGCACACTATACCGCCCATTGAAGAACGCCCGCTGCGCCATCGCCCGTTGTCCACATTTCGCCACCGCCGTCTATGACCTCGACAAACCCATGACGCTCGACTACCGATGGCTCGACTCCTTTGTCATTCTCATGGGTCTGAAAGGCAGTGCAAAGCTCACCGCCGACGGACAGCAAACGACCCTAAGGGCTGGAGAGACGGCGCTCGTACCCGCAACGGTGAAAGAGATAGAAGTGGAGGGAACCATCAAATTCCTGGAGACTTACATATAAAAAAGACAAACTATGTTAGAAGTACACAATCTGCACGCCCGCATAGGCGACAAGGAGATATTAAAAGGCATAGACCTGGTCATCAACGACGGCGAGACACACGCCATCATGGGGCCTAACGGTTCAGGAAAGTCGACCCTGTCGGCCGTCCTCGTGGGAAATCCGCTCTACGAGGTCACTGAGGGCGAGGCCCGTTTCAACGGCAAGGACCTGCTGGCCATGAAACCCGAGGAACGGGCACACGAGGGGCTGTTCCTTTCTTTTCAGTATCCTGTAGAGATTCCTGGGGTCTCGATGACCAACTTCATGAAGGCCGCCATCAACGAGCGACGCAAGGCGCAGGGCCTGGAGCCGATGAAGACCGCAGACTTCATCAAGCTGATGCGCGAGAAGCGCAAAATCGTGGAGCTGGACCAGAAACTGGCCAACCGCTCTGTCAATGAAGGATTCAGCGGCGGCGAGAAGAAGCGCAATGAGATTTTCCAGATGGCCATGCTGGAGCCGCGCCTGGCCATTCTCGACGAGACCGACTCGGGCCTCGACGTCGATGCCATGCGCATTGTGGCTGAGGGTGTGAACAAACTGATGCGCCCTGACACCTCCTGCATCGTCATCACCCACTATGACCGTCTCTTGGAGATGATTCGCCCGCAGTTCGTGCATATCCTTTATCAGGGTCGAATTGTCAAGACCGGAGGACCCGAACTGGCTGTCGAGATTCAGGAGCACGGGTACGACTGGGTGAAGGAACTCTGAGAATAATGAAGATTCAAAGATAATAATGAGTGACCGTAATAAACAACAAAGCGAGCAGCAGTATATTGACCTGTACGGCCAGACACGGCAGATGATCTTCGACCACGCTGACGAAGTGATGAATGGCGTGCGTGATCAGGCTTTTGAAGACTTTCAGAGACTGGGTTTCCCGTCGCAGAAGGTGGAGCGCTATAAGTATACCGACATGCAGCGGCTCTTCTCACCCGACTACGGCGTGAACCTCAACCGTCTGACGATACCTGCCGACCCCTACAAGGCGTTCAGCTGTGACGTGCCGAACCTCAGCACGCAGCTCTATTTCATGGTGAATGATGCCTTTTTTACTGGTGGTGAGCAGCGAGAGATAAGAGGTGAGCGAATGGAAAGCCGGTTGCCCGAGGGCGTATTGATAGGCTCCATGCGCGAACTGTTCTCACAAATCTCAAGCGTCAAGCACCTCTATGGTGGTCTGGCCAAGACCAGCGACGATGCCGTGACGGCCCTGAATACCATGCTGGCGCAGGACGGCCTGCTCGTCTATGTGCCTCGAGGCGTGAAGGTGGAGCGCACGGTGCAGGTCATTAATATACTGAAAAGTCCATTCGGTTCCACTCCCTCACAGGGGGGAGGGGCTTTCATGGTCAACCGCCGCGTACTCATCGTACTCGAGGAGGGGGCGGAGCTGAAAATGCTCTTCTGCGACCATGCTGCCGATGACATCAATTTCCTCACTACGCAGGTCACGGAGGCATACGTGGCCGAGGGTGCCAAGCTGGAGCTGTACTGTCTGGAGGAGACACATAATAAAAATGTACGCGTGAGCAACGTCTACATTGACCAGCAGCGGGACAGTCGCGTGGTTCATAATGTCATCACTTTGCACAATGGCACGACGCGCAATAAGCTCGACCTCAACCTGAACGGCGAGGGAGCCGAGTGCCAGTGTTACGGCTGCGTCATTGCCGACAAGCAGCAGCATGTCGATAACAACACGCTCATCACCCACCACGCTACCCACTGCACCAGCAATGAGCTGTATAAATATGTGCTCGACGACCATGCTACCGGAGCCTTTGCCGGTCGTGTGCTTGTAGAGCCGGGGGCACAGCAGACCACCTCGCAGATGACCAACCAGAATCTCTGTGCCAGTCGTGAGGCCAGGATGTTTACCCAGCCCATGCTTGAGATTTATGCCGACGACGTGAAGTGCGCCCACGGCAGCACCGTTGGCCAGCTCAACGACCAGGCCCTCTTCTATATGCGCCAGCGTGGCATACCTGAAAAGGAGGCACGCACGCTGCTACAGGTAGCTTTCATCAACCAGGTGATAGACCAGATTGACCTCGTGCCCCTGCGCGACAGGTTGCACTACCTCGTGGAGAAACGTTTCCGTGGCGAACTGAACAAGTGCGAGGGCTGTAGACTATGCAGATGAGAAAGTTACGGACCATAGAGATGAAACGCCTCACAGCTGAGGAATACCGTGAGGCGGAGAAGGTGCCGTTAGTGGTGGTGCTCGATGATGTACGTTCGATGCACAACGTAGGCTCTGTGCTGCGCACCGCCGATGCCTTCCGCCTGGAGGCCGTATGGATGTGCGGCATCACCAGCACGCCGCCACACGCCGAAATTCACAAGACAGCACTTGGTGCCGAGGACAGTGTGGAGTGGCGCTATTTCAGCACTGCGCTCGAAGCCGTGGATAAATTAAGGAAAGAAGGTGCGGAGGTGTTTGCCGTGGAGCAGGCCGAAGGGTCGACGATGCTCCAGGATTTCCGTCCAGACCCTTCACGTCGTTACGCAATCGTAATGGGTAACGAAGTAAAGGGCGTCCATCAAGAGGTCATCGACCAGTGTGACGGGTGCATAGAAATCCCGCAGCGAGGGACGAAACACTCCATGAACGTCTCCGTGGCTGCGGGAATTGTTATCTATCACTTTGCTTCTCTGCAAATGTAGCAGGTCTACTGTCCATTGCTGTTTGCAGGTACGAAAACCTTGTCTCTGACGGGGTTGGTATCTGTCGTGATATACCACTTCTTGACATTGTCATCCTCGTTGGCTTTCTCCACATCCTTGGCAAACTCGATGAAGTTGGGATAGGCATCCTTGATGTTCACCCACTCCCTTGGCCAGAGCCAGTCGCCAGGAATGACGATGCCGTGCGGGTCTTCACCTTTCTTGGCAATGTGTACGCCATCGGCAACCAGTGGCGACTCTATCCAGAAGTCGGCAGTAGCAAAGGAGAAATTAGCAGGCTTGTCTATATAAGTAGGCTGCAGATAGGTCTGCTCCTCACCCTGGCCTGTGTTGACCAGCGAGCCATGAGGCCTGTCGAGCACTTCATGAACCTCTTTCTTGTCGAACAGGATGGTGTCTTTTCCGAGTCGAACCCTCAAGTCAAAGGAAGCCCCGGCGCAACACAGCGTGACCTCAAGCTTTGTGGGGTCGGACGCGTGCTCACGGACCTTGATGACCACATCGTTCATGTCGTAGTCGCCTAAGGGCGTGTCCTCGAAAGCGTAGGTCCACACGGCCGGCACATCATCATTATCCACGTTCGACTCGGTGGGATTCTCGGGGTCGGGGTCGGGAGTCACTTCTTCCTCCTCCTGTTCCTCTACGTAACCACCGCCGACACCCTGATAGCCAGGCGTACAGCCTTTCTCTCCGGCGACGAAAGCCGTGTCACGCGGCACAATGACGGAAGCTCCGAACTGCTCCACGAAATTAACGCCGCCGTTACCTACGTCGTTCCTGTTGCCATTGGTGCCTTTTCCGTTGGCCACGACATCGCGGAATTGTTCGTAAGAATTCTTGCCTTGTGCTTTACCCTGCGTGCAGATGTAGTCCTTCTTGTCAACGGTAATGGCAATGTTATTGGCAAAGTATCCTTTCTGTATGGGGCCATCGCCTTCCCAGTTGAGGAACACCACTCTTCCAATCTCCACTACGGCAGTACCATTGGTGGGACCAAGCCAGCTACAACCGTTGTTAAAGAGCTGGCCTATTCGCATGAGTGAACCATTGGCCAGCGACACGTAGCTCTGGTCGGTCGTGTGATCTTCGCTAAAGCCCATTTCCAGATCGCCGCCTACATAGAAATAGCTGCCCTGGATGTTCTCAATGATTTTTGCACGCATGTGCTCCTCGCAGAACCACTGGCAGGCGTTGAATATTCGTGCATTGGGCGACACGTAGTAATATCCGCCGTCCTGGTTGGTTATGCGTGTGGTCTTGATGTGAGCCAAACTATGGTTGTAGAAGTTGCTCTCCTTTGCATTGGCGGCATATACTTTGGCACGGAACTCACCGTAGTTGTAAAATTTTCCAAAGTTGTTATTAAATGTTCCGACATTGATGGTTCCACCATTATAGTTTTCTTCACCAACGCCATTGCCGTTTGCCACCAAGACGGTTCCATTGCCAGTGAGCTTTCCACCGGGGAGCACCACCAGACGGGCGTGGTTCACCGTTTCAAGCGTCACGGTACTGTCAGCCAGGTTCACTGTGCCGCCGTTGGCAATGACAATCAAACCGCCACTGCCGATGCGCTGGTTTGCGGTAATGTTCCAAGTGCCTGTAACTACAATTGTTCGGGCGAGGAATGGCTCCAACTTATCTACATAGACAGGGGAACCTGTTTCATCATAATAGGATATGGCGTAGCCTTCAGAAGTTGCTACGTTGATGATGCCGTTATAAGTGTCAGTAATCTTGAATTTGGTGACAAAGGTCTCATCTTCCTGCCAATAGCCATCTGAACCCTCTGTCCAATGTCCAACTTCTTCGGTCTTAGAGCCTAAGTTCCACTCACCGCTTAATGTCAACCAATTTGAACGGCCAGAGTTGTCGCATTTGTTCTTCAGGTTAAGAACAAGGCTTACGTATGCAGCACGGTGGTCATAGCTGTTCCAGTCAAAACCATTCCAATTGAAATTGGTCAAAGGAGTACAGTTCTCATTGAACCAAGCTCTGTCTTCGGCGGTAATGAAATACTGAATATTGTTTTCCCAGTAGTTGTCGCCACCATTGATAATAGTCTGCGGTATGGTTCCCCACTGATAATTTCCAATTGATGGAAGTACGACTGACGCTTGCTGGTCAACGACCCATTGGGGTTCGCTAGCTCCCACCCAATATCTGTTGTCATAATTGTCATTGACATTCTCATTGTTCGGCTCTTTTGCCGTCTCTAAATAGCTGGCTACCCATGCCTCGTCGTATGGCTGCTTAATCTGGGCCACAGCCGGAGTGCTCATACTCCTCATTGTTCTCGCTCCGGCAATGCCGTCACCGCCGAAGGTAGTCTCCAGCAAACCGCCGACTACACGCGCACTTTTGTAGCTGGTGAAAGAGTGCGAGTCAGTGATTCCCACGACAAGATATTCTGCAGAAGCGGGGTATTCAAAGTCGGTCTCGAAGGTGCCGCCGCTCTCCACCTGTCCGCGCTTCAGCACATAGCCTTTCTTGTCGACAAGGGGGTCGTTGGAGTAAATCTTTACGGTGTAGGTCTCGCCGTAATTGCCGTTTACGGTGATGCGGGCGATGGCCTGGGCCGTCATGTTCCAGTCCATGCTCGGATCAATCTTGATGCCAAGTCTTTCCTCGGCATTGGCCATGATTTCTTCGTGAGAGGGTTGGTAGTTGTCATTGTCGCGCGAACAACTGGTGGCCAGTACCAAAAGCATGGCCGATGCGGCAAATATGAAATGGAAATGCTGCTTCATGGGTGATAAAATTTTCATAATGGCTTTATGGTTTTCTTCCAGTCAAAAGGTTTAAGCTGTTCAACATGATGTATTTAGGTTGCAAAGTTACTCAAAAACGGGGAAATGAAATCTCTCTTTTTCGTTAAATTATTAAAAAATATTGTCTAAAGGCACGAAAAAAGGGTTTTTGACGAAAAAAAATTAAGAATTGTTTGCACGGTTCGCGAAAAATGTATACCTTTGCACCGTTCAGAGGAATGAGGGGCTTGCAAAAAGCTCCTCATTCTTAGTTTAAAAAAGGATAAAATACGTTAGAATGATAACGAGAGAGAATGTAAAGCAATTGGTGGAAGAATGGCTCCAGGAGGGAGACTACTTCCTGGTAGACATTCAGATGACCGACGATGACCGCATCGTAGTGGAAATAGACCACGCCGATGGCGTGTGGATTGATGACTGTGCTGCCTTGAGCCGGTTCCTGCAGGAAAAGCTGGGCGAAGAGGTTGGCGACTACGAACTGGAGGTTGGTTCTGCCGGACTGGGGCAGCCCTTCAAGGTGGAGCAGCAATATAAAAGCCACATTGGCGACCAGGTGGAGGTCATCGACAGTGAAGGCAAGAAAATCATAGGAACACTTAAGCAGGTGGAGGGACAGACGTTCGTCGTCACCACCCAGGAGAAGCAGGTCCCTGAAGGCAAAAAGCGTCCCGTGAAGGTTGACGTGGACAAGACCTTTGACATGGGAACCGTCAAGAGCACCCGCTATCTGCTGTCGTTCAAGTGAGCCTTATCCCTTTTGCGAAAGGGGTCTGAACACATGCAAAGACCCCGTGAATTGAAATAAAGAAAATAATAATACTAATCAAAGGTGGTCGTTCAGACCTCCAACCCCTGACTCAGGGGGCTAAGAAATAAAAAAGATGGTAACAAAAAAACAAGCGAAAGGTCCAAGCATGTTTGAGACCTTTCAGGAGTTCAAAGAGACAAAGAACATCGACCGCACCACGCTCGTGAGTGTGCTCGAAGAGAGCTTCCGCAATGTGTTGGCAAAGCTCTTCGGCTCTGATGAGAACTTCGACGTAATCGTGAACCCCGATAAGGGTGACTTCGAGATTCACCGCCACCGCATCGTGGTGGAAGATGGCGAGGTGCAGGACGAGAACCGCGAAATCTCGCTCTCAGAGGCACTGAAGATTGAGCCTGACTACGAAGTGGGCGAGGAGGTCAGTGAGGCTGTCGACTTCACCAAGTTTGGACGGCGCGCCATCCTCAACCTGCGTCAGACGCTGGCATCGAAAATCCTTGAGCTGGATCACGACGCACTCTACCAGAAGTACAAAGACAAGGTGGGTTCCATCATCAGCGGTGAGGTCTACCAGATGTGGAAGCGTGAAGTGTTGCTCATGGACGATGAAGGCAATGAGCTTCACCTGCTCAAGGGCGATCAGATTCCTTCCGACAATTACCGTAAGGGCGAGACCATCCGTGCCGTGGTGAAAGAGGTGAATAACGACAACAACGTGCCTCGTATTATGCTTTCGCGTACCAGTCCTGAGTTCCTCAAGAGGTTGTTGGAGGCCGAGGTGCCCGAAATCAACGACGGTCTCATTGCCATACGTCGCGTCGCCCGTATGCCGGGTGAGAGGGCCAAGGTGGCTGTAGAGAGCTTCGATGACCGCATAGACCCCGTGGGAGCCTGCGTTGGTGTTAAAGGTTCGCGTGTGCATGGAATTGTGCGCGAACTGCAGAATGAGAACATCGATGTTATCGCATACACCAGCAATACCTCGCTTTTCATCCAGCGCGCACTTTCACCGGCAAAGGTCACCAGCATCACACTCGACGAGGAGAACCACAAGGCTGAGGTGTATCTCCAGCCCGACGAGGTGAGCCTTGCTATTGGTAAGAGTGGTATGAATATCAAGCTCGCATCCATGCTCACAGAGTATACCATCGACGTGTTCCGCGTAGTCAACGAAGGTGAGAATGACGAGGATATCTATCTTGACGAGTTTGCCGATGAGGTAGACCAGTGGGTTATCGACGCCATCAAGGCACTGGGCTATGACACCGCACGTGAGGTGCTCAACGCACCGCGTGAACTGCTCATCGAGAAGGCTGACCTTGAGGAAGAGACCGTCGACCATCTGCTTGAAGTGCTAAAGGCAGAGTTTGAGTAACCTAAGCCCCCTGAGTAGGGGGCGGGGGCCTGAACAAGCGCAGTCCCCCTTAGCTTAATAATCATTAATGGGTCTGGTATTTCCGCTTGTTCAGACCTCCAACCCCCTAATTCAGGGGACTAAAACATGGGCATCAGATTAAATAAAGTACTGACAGAACTGAACATAGGACTTCAAACGGCAGTTGATTTCCTGAAAAAGAAAACCAGTCTGGGCGAGATTCGCGACGACACCACTCCCAACACCAAGATTAGCGACGAACAGTATAGCGCCTTGGTGCAGGAATTCAGTGGCGACAAGGCCGTGAAAACCCAGGCCGACAAGCTCTTCCCTAAGAAACCAAAGGAGAAGAAGCCTGAAGAAATACGTGCCGTCACCAAGACAGAGGAGAAGATGGCACAGCGACAGCAGTTCAAACCGCTGGGCAAGATTGACCTTGGCAATATTGGCAAGCAAAAACCTGCCACAGCTGCATCTGCAAGCCCTGAAGTGAAGAAATCTGAGCCGAAGGCTGCTGCCGAGAGCCCGGCTAAAAAAGAGAAGGTTAAGAAGGAACCCGTGGTTGTCGCTGAGCCTAAGGAACCTCAGAAGGTTGAAGAGGTGAGCATTCCTGCCCCCCAGGAGCCTGAGGTATTGAAGCCCCAGGAGACTCCAGAACCTCAAGTGGACACTGTGCCCCAGGAGGTTCTGGAACCAGAGGAATCGGAAGTGTCCCAGGAATCATCTTCTTCTTCCGACAAGACACCGTTGCCTGCTCCCGTCAAGGATATCTATACGCTCAAGAGCGAGGCAAAGATGGCTCCGAAGGTGAACGTGCTGGGTAAGATAGACCTCTCGACCATCAATCAGAGCACTCGTCCGAAGAAGAAATCGAAGGAGGAGAAGCGCAAGCAGCGTGAGGAAAAAGCCGCACAGCAACGCGGAGGCACTACTGCCGGACAGGGCAATGGCGAGAAGCGTAAGCGTGAACGCATACGTTCGGGAAAGGTCGATATTGAGGCCGCTGCACGTCAGCAACAACAGCAGCAACAGCAGCAAGGCCAGGGCAAGAAGAAAAACAAGGGTGGTAACCAGAACTTCAGCGACCAGGCACAAAACCAGTCGAAGAAGAACAAGGGTAAGAACAAGCAGCCGTTGAAACTCGTGGAGGCCAGCGAGGAGGACGTGGCACGTCAGGTAAAGGAGACGTTGGCACGCCTTACCTCTAAGACCACGCAGAACAAGAAGGGTGCTAAATACCGTCGTGAGAAACGTGATGCCGTGGCTGAGCGACTCAGCGAGGAGCTGGCAGCAGTGGCAGCACAGAGCAAAGTTCTGAAACTCACGGAGTTCGTGACCGTCTCAGAGCTCGCCACGATGATGAACGTGCCAGTGGTGAAGGTTATCAGCACCTGTATGGCCATCGGTATCATGGCCAGTATCAATCAGCGCTTGGAGGCTGAGACCATCAACCTTGTCGCTGAGGAATTTGGATTCACCACCGAATATGTCTCTGCCGAGGTGCAGAACGCCATCCATGAGGAGGAAGATGACGAGAACGACCTGCAGCCACGCGCTCCCATCGTGACCGTCATGGGTCATGTTGACCACGGTAAGACCTCGCTTCTCGACTACATCCGTAAGACCAATGTTATCGCTGGTGAGGCCGGTGGCATCACACAGCACATCGGTGCCTACAACGTGGAGCTGCCCGACGGACGCGAGATAACGTTCCTCGATACCCCTGGACACGAGGCCTTCACCGCCATGCGTGCCCGTGGTGCTCAGGTCACCGACATCGCCATCATCATCGTGGCTGCCGACGATAGCGTCATGCCCACCACGAAGGAGGCCATCGCACACGCTCAGGCTGCCAACGTACCCATGGTGTTCGCCATCAATAAGATTGATAAGCCAGGTGCCAATCCCGACAAGATTCGCGAGGATCTTGCAAACATGAACCTTCTTGTAGAGGAGTGGGGTGGAAAGTACCAGTGTCAGGAGATCTCGGCCAAAAAGGGCATCGGCGTGGACGAGCTTTTAGAGAAAGTGCTCCTTGAGGCCGAGATGCTCGACCTTAAGGCCAACCCCAACCGCAAGGCTATCGGCTCCATCATCGAGAGTTCGCTCGACAAGGGTCGCGGCTACGTCTCAACGGTGCTCGTCTCCAACGGTACACTAAAAGTCGGCGACATCGTCATTGCCGGTTCCAGTCACGGAAAAATCAAGGCCATGTTCAACGAGCGTAACCAGCGCATACAGGAGGCACGTCCTGCCGAGCCTGCCATCATTCTTGGACTCAACGGTGCTCCGACCGCTGGCGATGCCTTCAATGTGATGGATACTGAGCAGGAAGCCCGTGAGATTGCCAGCAAGCGCGAGCAGCTACAGCGTGAGCAGGGGCTGCGCACACAGAAGACCATCGGTCTCGACGACATTTCTCACCGCATTGCCTTGGGCGAGTTCCACGAGCTGAACATCGTGGTCAAGGGCGATACCGACGGTTCTATCGAAGCCCTCAGTGACTCGTTCATCAAGCTTTCTACCGAAAAGGTGCAGGTCAACGTCATTGCTAAGGCCGTCGGTCAGATTTCCGAGAACGACGTCATGCTTGCTTCCGCATCGAAGGCCGTTATCATCGGTTTCCAGGTGCGTCCCTCGGCAGGAGCACGCAAGCTGGCCGACAGCGAGGGCGTGGAAATCAACACCTACAGCATTATCTACGATGCCATCGAGGACGTTCGTTCCACGATGGAAGGCATGCTCGACAAGGTTATCAAGGAGGAAGTCACTGGACAAATCGAGGTGCGCGAGGTATTCAAGATCTCGAAGGTGGGAACTGTGGCTGGTGCTATGGTCACCGAAGGAAAGGTTCACCGCACAGACAAGGCTCGCCTCATCCGCGACGGTATCGTGCTCTTCACTGGTGCCATCAACGCCCTCAAACGTTACAAGGACGATGTCAAGGAGGTCTCCACGAACTTCGAGTGTGGTATCTCCCTCGTCAACTACAACGACATACAGCAGGGCGACATCATCGAGACCTTCCAGGAAATCGAGGTGCAGCAGAAACTGTAACCATAAGGCCAATATTCGGCAAAAACTCCAGAAACTATCACAAAGGAGTGTAAATTACAGCGGGAAAATGTTAAGAAACAATAATTTCTTGGCATTTTCCCCTTTCTTATTTCTTTGTCTCGCTGATTATTATTACCTTTGCACCCGCAAACGAAAGGATTGCACACATGATGGTGCCTTAGCTCAGTTGGTAGAGCATCGGACTGAAAATCCGTGTGTCCCCGGTTCGATTCCTGGAGGTACCACTCCTCCTTTCATTATGAACCCCGTGAAAGTCGCAGGACCGTAGCGGGGTTTTTTGTTCCAAAAACCTGATGCTATGTTACAAATCCGCTGTAAGAACATCAACAAGACACACAGCTTCGCCGAAGGTACGTCGCTGCTGGAGGTCTATCAGGAATTTGCCCCCGAGTTGCAGCTGCCCTATCCAGTGGTAGCTGCAAAGGTCAACAACACCCCACAGGGCCTTAAGTTCCGCCTGTATCAGAACCGCGACGTGGAGTTTCTTGACGCACGCGAAGGCCCAGGCCACAATGCCTACGTGCGCTCACTTTGTTTCGTGCTCTACAAGGCCACGCAGGACCTCTTCCCTGGCTCGAAGCTTTTCGTGGAACACCCGTTGGAGAGGGGCTACTACTGTAATTTCAAGTTGAAAAGCCTCTCCGGCCCTTCCGATGGAGGAGTATTCTATTCCATTCCCTCCGACGATGTAGTCGAGACCGTTGCCCGAATCCGTCGTCGCATGCAGGAAATCATCGACCTCGACATGCCGTTCCGTCGTAATGAGGCGACGACGGAGGAGGCTATCCGTGTGTTTGCCGAACGTGGCTTCAGCGACAAGGTGAAGCTGCTGGAGACCAGCGGTCAGATCTATAGCGACTACTATATGCTTGGCGACACTGCCGACTATTACTACGGCCCGCTGGTGCCCTCAGCTGGCTATCTCACCGTGTGGGACTTGGAACCCTATCACGACGGACTGCTGTTGCGTGTGCCTGACTGGAATGACCCGTCGCGTCTGGCCGAGAAGGCCCCCATGCCCAAGACCTATGCGATGTTTGCCGAGAAAGTGCGCTGGGATGTTATTATGCACCTCTCCAATGCCGGCGACGTGAACAAAGCCGTCATCAAGGGTTATGCTTCCGAGCTGATTCAGGTCTCTGAGGCTTTGCAGGAGAAGAAGATTGTGCAGATAGCAGAGGAGATTGCAAGTCGGGTGAAAGATGAATCCCGTAAATTGAAGTTGGTGCTCATCACTGGCCCCAGCAGCTCGGGCAAGACCACTTTCTGCAAGCGACTGAGCGTGCAGCTGCTGGCCTGCGGATTGCGGCCCTATTCCATCTCGACCGACGACTATTTCGTGAACCGTGTGGACACCCCCCTGCTGCCTAACGGCGACTACGACTTCGACAACGTGGAGACCGTTGAGTACCGTCTGCTCGAAGAGCACCTCACCCGACTGATGAACGGCGAGCGCGTGGAGGTGCCGGAGTACAACTTCAAGACGGGAAAGCGCGAGTGGAACGGCAAGAAAGTGAAGCTGCCCGCCGACGGCGTGCTCATCATCGAGGGCATCCACGCTCTGAACCCACTGCTCACCCGCCATATAGATGACACGTCAAAGTTCAAGATATACATCTCGGCCCTGACCAGCATCTCGCTCGACGACCACAACTGGATTCCTACGCGCGACAACCGTCTGTTGCGTCGCATCATCCGTGACTACAACAAGGGAGCCTTCACCGCCCAGGAGACCATCGCCCAGTGGAAGAACGTCTGTGCCGCCGAGGACCAGTGGATATTCCCCTACCAGGAGACTGCCGACGTGATGTTCAACTCGGCCCTCAACATCGAGTTTGCCGTGCTGCGCCCACATGCCGAGGTCATCCTTTCAAGCGTGCCGAAGAATTGTGAGGAGTATACTGATGCCCACCGTCTGCTGAAGTTCATCCACTATTTCATTCCCGTGAGCGACAAGGAGATACCGCCCACAAGTATCATGCGAGAGTTCGTCGGTGGCAGTAGCTTCAAGTACTAATGCAGCTCGGCGTTGAGGCTCCGGCTCTTGAAGAAGTCCCTGGTCCAGACGAAGAATGTGGCCACGCCCGCAGAGTTCACCACCACCACCGACCAGAAGGCGGCGGCGTAGCCCAGTTGCTCGGCGATGATGCCGCCGGCGAGCACGCCGAGACCCATACCCACATCCCATGAAATGAGAATCGTACTGTTGGCCGTGCCGCGCTGATTATTGCGCGCCACGCCAATGGTCATGTTCTGGAAGGCGGGCCATAGGTGGCCGTTTCCCAGACCGATGAGCAGGGCAGAGCCGTACCATGCTACCTGATTCAGTCCATCGTCAGGGATAGCTAATCCCTGGCAGCGCAGATAGGCGGTGAGCGAGGGCACAAGGATGAACAGTGTGTAGCCTGCAAGCGAGATGCACATCCCCTCACCGGCGTTGTGCGTCAACCGTCCGTGCCGTAGCGACTTGCTGCCCGCCAGTCGCGAGAGCATCAGCCCTACCGCTAAGAGCATGAAGTAGGTGCCCGTGCCGCTGGTGATGCCCATAGCCTCCTTGCCGTAGATGGCCAAGTAGTTGCTGAGCACGCCGAAGCTGAATCCGAAAGCCACCATGTTTACGCCCAGTAGCCAGCCGCGGAGCAGGAAGAAACGGTCGAGGCGTAAGACCCTCCTTCTGGCCCCTTCCTGCGAGGGAGGTTTGCTATCCAATTTCTCATTACAGGTAGTCTGGGGGTGGGCCTTTTGGGTCTTTACCGTCCCGTCCACCGCCAGCCCTGCGAAGGCCACGGCCAGTGCTATCCAGAAGAGCAGCTCGAAGCTGTCGGTGAGGTGGTAGAGATAGATGCCGATGGTCGGGGCGACGGCCATAGCCAAGTTATTGCTCAGTCCGTAGTAGCCGATGCCCTCCGTGCGTCGCGAGGAGGGCAGCACGTCGATGGCCACCGTCGAGTTGGCCACGGTGAGGGCACCGAAGGGCGCGCCGTGGAGTGTGCGCACGATGGTGAATATGAGCAGCGTGGAGGCCGCCAGGTAACCGGCGAAGAAGATGGCGAAAAAGGTGAAGCACACCATGAGCACCGTCTTGCGCGGAAACGTGTCGACGAAGAAACCGCTGAACGGACGGGAGAGCAGTGCCGTCACGGTGTAGCCTGAGAGCACCAGGCCGATGACGTCCTTTGTCGCGCCGAAATGCTCGCTCAGGTAGAGTGGCAGCAGCGGCGTGAGCACGTAGAAAGCGAAGAATAGCGAGAAGTTCGCTATCATCACCTTGCAGTAGTTACGGTTCCAAAGGCGTTCCATTATCTTCTTTCTAAGTAGGGCTGCGGGGTTACCCCCGCTTTCCCCTTTAAGAACCGTGCATG
>ERZ809472.38-NODE-38-length-34215-cov-13.519467_pt1 | contig 34215 bp, 24 predicted proteins | sample MGYA00521274_ERZ809472 | MGnify/ENA primary metagenome ERZ809472 (study PRJEB31581, sample SAMEA3312791) | metagenome | study: EMG produced TPA metagenomics assembly of the PRJEB8939 data set (Metagenomic analyses of Rumen microbiomes reveals... | reverse complement strand
CCAATGATGAAAGCTTATGAACTATCCACTCATATCTGAATATATAGAGGCCATCCAGGCGGCAGAAGACAACTTCAAGGAGTTGACCAATCTTCGCCCTGTTCTTGGTGATGATGGGCAGCCAGTGATGACAAGCGGCAACTTTGCCGTAGTGTTCAAGATGCAGGATGTTGAGACGGGAAAGTACTATGCTTTGAAGTGTTTTACCAAGAAACAGGAGGGACGAGGTGAGGCATATCGGCTGATAGCAGAAGAATTGAAGAATGTCGAATCGCCTTATATTACTTCTATTCGCTATTTGGATAAAGAACTGTTTGTGGACACAGATCAAACCACAGAAACAGAGTTCCCTGTTTTGCTGATGGATTGGGTGGAAGGCAAAACGCTCGACAAGTATCTTCGTGAGAACCTTGATGATAAGTATGCCCTCGAAATGTTGGCCTACCGTTTTAGCCAGTTGGCCCAATGGCTCATTCCCCAGCCCTTTGCTCATGGTGACTTGAAGCCAGACAACATCCTTGTCCGTGAAGATGGCACCCTCGTCCTTGTTGATTACGATGGTATGTATGTTCCCGCAATGAAAGGCCAAAAGGCTCGCGAGCTTGGTTCACCAGATTTCCGCCATCCGTTAAGGACAGAGAATGATTTTGATGAGCATATTGATGATTTTCCGTTGGTGTCAATTCTATTATCTATTAAAACTCTATCAATAACGATAATTAGTTGTGAAGCTAATGTGGAGTGTTCTCGTTTGCTTTTTTCATATAGTGACTATCTCAATATAATGCAGAGTGAAATAATAAGAAGCATTTTCCCGTCAAAAGATTCAGAAATTAATTCTTTAGTTTGTATATTGTCGGTGTTATGTCAAAAGCCTTTTCCCGTAACACTTCCATATTTAGCTAAGCCTCAAAAAATAAATATAAACGAATGGTGGAAAATAAAAGCAAATGATATTTTGTCAACCAAATCTATTTCGGATGAAAATAGACATTTAATTGATGAAGATGATTTAGTCTATCTTGATATATTCCTCCGTGCCAATAATATCACGGATTATATAATCACAGGTACAATGGGACTCCGTTTATACGGTTTGACACCAGAATCATATATAGTCCATGATATTGATATTCGAATTTACACATCTAATATTGAAGATTTTTGGGGAATATGCTATCTTATGGAAAAGATACAGATTTATTGCGATGAGGAATCCCCAAATTATGGTGATTCTAAGGAAAGAAAATATTCTTTTAAAATCGGTAGTTTTTCTGTCAGTGTGAATGCTTTTGTTTATCCGACATCTCTTGAAGACCACATGTATAGAAGTATTATTGTTAAAGGACGAAATTTCAAGATTGCTAATTGTTTTGAGATATTGAAGTCAAAATATGGATTGAGACGTTTGAAAGACTATCAATTTCATTTAATCTTGGAAAGCATTTTTGCAAAAATGTTTGAAGAAAAGACAGGTAATAGTAGTGAATAAGCTGTAAATGTTGTGGTTAATGATTCAAATTTGGAGAACAGTAAAAAAGATGATTGACGAAAGAGAAATATTGAAACACAATTTTGAGATGGCTGAGCATGCAAATGGTGCTGCCCAGTTCCTTGGTTCACTGATTGGTGGGCAATATGTGACGAAAGGTCAGGTTCGTGAGGTCATGGACTTTCTTCTTGCTTCGACAAAACGGAATATTGAGAGTTGCCCAAATGCAACTCGTCAGGAAAAGGATGCAGAGATACATCGTAGAGAGTTTCTGATGAATATACTTAAACAACAAATGGGATTGTAGGAGATGAACTATCCTTTAATATCAGAATACATAGAAGCCATTAAGTCGGCAGAAGACAACTTTGAGGAACTGAGTTATCTCAGACCAGTATTGGATGATAATGGACTACCAGTAATGAGCAATGGAAACTTTGCCGTGGTCTTTAAGATGAAAGACGAGCGGGATGGGAAGCTCTATGCTGTCAAGTGCTTTACAAAGGAACAGGAAGGACGAGCAGAGAGTTATAAACTGATTGCTGATGAATTGGAATTCGTTTCCTCCAACTATCTGACTCCAATCAAGTTTTTGGAGAAAGAGCTGTTTGTGGATACAGAACAAACCACTGAAACCGAATTCCCTATTTTATTGATGGACTGGGTGGAAGGTAAGACGCTGGATGTATATATCAAAGAAAACATCAATAATCAATATGCATTGGAGATGCTTGCTTACCAATTCAACAAGATGGCGGCTTGGTTATTAACTCAACCATTTGCTCATGGTGACCTAAAACCAGACAATATCCTTATTAAAGATAATGGCATATTGGTACTTGTGGACTATGATGGCATGTTTGTACCAGCAATGAAAGGATATAAGGCACGTGAGAATGGAAGTTCAGGATACCGTCATCCGTCTCGTAATACTGATGAGTTTGATGAGCATATAGATGACTTCCCTATTGCTTCCATTGCCCTGTCTTTAAAAGCAATAGCATTAGATCCTTCGTTATATGCAAAATATGGGGGAAATGACAGGTTGCTTTTTACGGAAAAAGATTTCCAAGACATTAGTAGCAGCAAATTTATGTCTTCGTTACAATTACTTATGCACGATAGTGAGTTCTGTACTTTGTATGGAGTGTTTTTGATTGCCTTGGCGAAAAATGACCTTTCATCAATATCATACAAATTACTATTAATTGACAAATCACAAAAAGAGAATGTGCAACAAATGGTGTCATTATACTTAAAAGGGAAGAAGTGTGTCAAAGAAGGGAAGTACGAAACTGCATATCATATTTTTTCAGATTTAGCGGCCAACGAGCAATGGAAAGGTGTTGATACAAAATGGACGAAAAATTTGTGTGGTAAAGTATTAGGGGAAAATGGCTTGGCATTCATGTATGCTTATGGGCTTTTTGTTCCTCAAGATTACCACAAAACATTATCTTTGTATAAATCTGCGGCAGAAAACGGCTTTTCTATGGCACAATTTAATCTTGGTCTTTGTTATGAGAAAGGATATGGAGTTGAAGAAGATAAAGAAAAAGCAAAATACTATTATCATTTGGCTGCATCTCAAAATTTTGGTCCAGCAAGAAATTTAGAATCATGGGATGATGATTTTGTTTCTTCAAACGAAGATTTGTTGAAATGGAATCTCGAACGATGGAATAAGATTAAAGCATTCCTTTTTATCTAACATGGTTTTAAAACAAAAATAATATTTGATACTTTTACGTTCAATATATGATGACGATACAAGAAATAACAACTCGCAAAGAGGACCAGACGTTTGACTGCAAGAGTATTCAGATTGAGCCAAAGGCATTGGCGGTGCCCATCGTGGCATTTGCGAATGCTGATGGCGGCGTGATTGCCATCGGCGTGTCGGACAAGACGAGGAAGATAGAAGGCGTTGACCAGCATGTAGAGAAACTCAACGAGCTGCTGCGTGTGCCATTTGACTTTTGCAATCCGTCCATTCCTGTCGGACTATCTTATTTGCTTTGTACGGATAAGGATGGTAACGAAAACCGCATCCTGCTGATGGAGATACCTGCCAGCCAGTTCCTGCATACGAATCAGGCTGACGAGGCTTTTATGCGAGTGGGCGACAAAAGCAGGAAACTGACGTTTGACGAACGAGTCCAACTGATGTATGACAAGGGCGAGCGGTTCTATGAAGATACGGCTGTCTATGGTGCCACCATCAATGACGTTGATATGAATGCGGTGGCCGATTATGTCCAACTATTGGGTTACAATAAATCGCCATTGCAGTACCTGCGTGAGAACAACCACTTCGTAACGACCAACAAGAACGGTGAGGAAGAGGTGAGCACGGCCTGCATATTGCTGTTTGGCAAGAATCCGCAGTTGTTCTTTCCCCGTGCCCGAACCCGCTTCATCCGTTATGAGGGCGTTGACGAGAAGGTGGGTGCGGAGATGAACGTTGTCAAGGATGTGGTCTTTGAGGGTACCATACTGCAACAGGTGAAGAAGACCATCGATTATTTGGAGACGCAGATACGTGAACACACTTTCTTGGGACAGCATGGGAAGTTCGTGACCCGCCGCGACTATCCGGAGTTCGTCATACAAGAGATGACGGTGAATAGCTGCTGCCATAGAGCCTACAATATCAAGGGAACGGAGATACAGATAAAGATGTTTGACGACCGTCTTGTGTTTGAGTCGCCAGGACGACTGCCGGGACAAGTGAAGCCAGAGAATATCCGTCACACCCATTTCTCTCGAAACCCAAAGATTGCTGCTTTCCTGAAGACCTACCACTATGTGAGGGAGTTTGGCGAGGGCGTTGACCGTATTTGTCGTGAGCTGGAAGTGAACGGTGCAGGCAATCCCTCTTTCCATACCGATGAGTTCATCCTGAAGATTACAGTTCGCAAGGTGACTGAAACCGAACAGAAACCGAATAGGAACCGAACAGAAGAGTTACCAGAAAACGGTGTGAGGGTAGCAGAAAAGTTACCAGAAAGAGACAAAAAGGTAGCAGAAAACCATCCAAAGGTAGCAGAAAAACGTTCAAAGGTAGCGGAAAAGTTACCAGAAAAGTTGACAGAAAACATAAAAAAGATAACTGAAAAGGCATCTGCACAAGGAGAGACTTTAACGGCCAACCGAATAAAGATTCTGGAACTAATGATGGAGGATCCCTATATATCGAGGGCTGATTTGGCAAAAATCATAGGAATAAGCGAAACATCGGTTTATCGTAATATAGAGATGATGCGTGGTAAATACCTCCGTCGCGTAGGCCCGGACAAAGGTGGCTTTTGGGAAATCATCAAGGATGAAGAGCTATGATAATAGTAGAGTCAAAACGGAAGAAGCCTGCCACAATATTGAAGAAATATCCTGATGCGATACTGGCAGATGTGACGAGTGGGGCGAAGGATGGATTGGTGAAACTGAGTCCGTTCTATCCTCACTATGGGATTCCTGTACCTTTCAGCGAGGGTTATACAGCCACTTGCGTAGAAGCAATCTGGCAGGGATTGAAGGTGTTTGAAGGTTGCGATGTGGATACTACTCTGTTTCAAAATGACACGATGAAAGGACTAAAACGGACAGTACGCCGTTTCGGAAAGCCTTTGGGACATCGGAAAGGAGTAAATGGTAAAGAGTTATTAGGATATATCGAAGCGCGGAAACAGATATACATTCCCACTTACCGATGGGTGTTGGAGAATAAAGTGGCAACAATCATTGAGCGGCTGAAAGAAGCAAGCAGGACCAAAACCATAGTGCTGTTGGACTATGACACGAATGCAGATGTGGAGAACGCGAAAAAGCCACTATCACATGCCTCGCTGATAAAGGCGTATGTGGAAGGGATTTATCCATACGGAGATGACAAATCACCTCAAACAGAAAAAGAGAGAAAAGAAGACAATATTATAGAATTGGATTTGTTTAACCAATAAAGGAGAGACATCATGGAACAGAAAAGTAATTGGCAGGAGTTCAAGGCTATCCTTGACCAGCATAAAATAGTGAAACTCTATCACTTCACGGATAGAGACAATTTGGAATCCATCATCAAGAACGGAGGACTGTACTCTTGGGGTGATTGTGAGGACAAAGGCATCAAGATTGCGAAACCAGGAGGTGGACTTCTTTCAAGAGACCTTGACAGGAGAGACCACTTGCAGCATTATGTGAGGGTGAGTTTCACCACACAGCATCCCATGATGTATGTAGCCATGCAGGATGGAAGATTGTCGAACCCTGTGATTCTGGAAATAGACCCAGAGGTGATATATTGGCAAGACAGCAAGTTTGCCAATATGAATGCTACAAAATCAGGAGCACATAAAGGAGAAAGCCTGGAAGATTTCAAGCAAATTCATTTTGAATCAATAAAGGTACGTAAACACTTTGATTTACCAGAAGAAGAGCAACCATATTATCAGGCTGAGGTGTTGGTGAAGAACTTCATTCCGTTGGCGTATATCAAGAACATTGGAAACTTTGGTATTCCTATCCCGTCGCAGCCAAAAGCTTTGCAGGTCAAGAATCCATATACAGCACAGATAACGAGGAATACGCCTACGGCATTTATCTTCTTGGTGGATCATTCTGTGAGCATGAAGAAGATGACATCGCTTTATGGAGAAGAAATGACAATGGCTGAAGCTGCGGCAAGGATTGTAAATAACCAAATAAATGAACTTGTTCTTAGATGTGTCAAGATGGGTGATACCAGACATTACTATGATATTGCTGTGGTGGGCTATGGTGAAGATGCCTATAGTGGATGGCAGGGAGAGCTGGAAGGCAGAGACTTCGTTTCGCCTGAAGAACTGAAAAACCATCCATACACGAAAATCACAACCAGGAAGGAAACTCGGACTCGTAAGGGGGTACTGATTAAAGAGGTGGAACAGGTGCAATGGGTGAGTGTAAGACATAATGGTAGTTGGACGTACTATCATGAGGCTTTCGACTATGCCAAGAAACTATTGGATGAATGGATGAAGGAACACCATGAGAAAGACTGCTACCCTCCTACTATTATTCATATTACTGACGGAGAGTTTAACCACGCCACCAAAGAAACCGTTATGCAAAAAGCCAATGAACTGAAGGCAATGTTTACAAATGATGGTAATGTGATACTCTTCAATATTCACTTCACAGCTAATCATGATGCTACCCCCGTTGCATGTCCCATCAACAAAGACGAACTGAAAGGCAACGTATACGCAGAAACATTGTTTGATATGTCGAGCCTGTTGCCAGAACGGTATAATCAGGACATCGCCCGCTGTCTTAATGACAATAGAGTCGGCCGTCATGTGGCAATGGGCGTAAATGCAGATGCTACAACGCTCATTAAGTTGATGGATATTGGAACACCCACAAACATCAGTCAGAACCAATGAGAGCAATATCAATAGCAAAGATAGACGAAGGCCTCGTCAATGAGGATGCTGCTATTGCCAAAGAAGAGTTGATTGCAGTTTCGGATGGTGCTGGCGGTGGTGGTGTGTTTGCTGAATGTTGGTCAAAGTATTTGGTGGAGCATCTACCAGACAAGCCCATCAAGAACTATAAGGCATTCGACAAATGGATAGAGGGAATATGGGAGCCTTTCTATAATGAATGTGAGGAGAAAGCAAAATCCGTTGGTGGGATGTTCCTGAACAAATTCTATGATGAGGGTGCTTTTGCCACGTTGGTCGCAGTTTGGAAAGGTGGACAATGGGTAAGTTATGGTGACAGTGTAGCTTTTTGCTACAACAAGACTACAGGAAAATTACAACATTCGTTTACCCGTTTGTCTGACTTTAACAATCCCCCATATCTGATTAACTGTAAAGACCCGTTGGACGAGAAAGGTTTCAGAAGTGGAGAGTTCAAGATAACGAAAGATTGTGTCACCTTTGCAGCCAGCGACACCTTGGCTCATTACATATTAATGATGTACGAGTTGGATAATAAGGATTGTTATGAGAATGAACTGAAAGAAGCATTTGGTGCACAGACTAAAAACAGTAATTTTGTCAAGACTGCTTTACGCTTAAGGAAAAGAGATTTTTTCAGGGATGTAATACAAAAATTGGATAATTGTAGATTTAAGCAACAGTTTATATTGCATATCGGGCGCCTGAAAAGATGGGGATTGATAGGTCACGATGATTATTCATTAACGATAATGTAGGAAATGGAAGAGAAAGAGTATTCCTGTTGATTTCGACAAGGGCAACGCGGTTCCAGATTTACAGCCATAGGCAAGGGTGGAGAAGTGAAGAGAATTGCCTGCCTCGTGACTTAGTGACCTGGGAATAAAAAAGCTTTTTCCACAAGCCTTGTCTACTGAAAGAGGTGATATTTTTATCGTTACAGAAGTGAACACGATAATGAAATCCTGGCTGTTATACCTTGTAACCATATTGTCCCTCTGTTCCTGTTGGGCACAGACAAACAAGAGAATTGAGATTCCTGCGCCAATAAAGGATGGCCGGGAAATGATTCTCAAGAGGACGGCCTACACCGTCTCTTATAATCCTGACTTGAAGATTCCTAACTGGGTGGCGTGGCACCTGACTGCGGAACATGCGGATGGGGAGGTGAAACGCTTCAATGGCTATTTAGAGGATAAGGATGTGCCAGAGCCAAGGGCGACGTTGGAGGATTATAAAGGAAGCGGATGGTCACACGGCCATTTATGTCCAGCTGGGGACAACAAGTGGGATAAACAGGCGATGAAGGAATCATTTCTGCTGACCAATATGTGCCCACAGGACAGGGGGCTGAACAGTGGCGTTTGGAACCGAATAGAAATGGATTGCAGAAAGTGGGCAAAGAAATATGGGGATGTGTATATTGTTTGTGGGCCTGTGCTTTTGAACAGGGAACATGAGACAATAGGGAAGAACAAGGTGGTGGTTCCAGAAGCATTCTTCAAAGTCATTCTTTGCCTTCAAGGGAAACCGAAGGCTATCGGCTATGTGGTGAGGAACAATGAGGGGAAGAAAAAACGTGATCAGTTCATCAATACCGTGGACGAAGTGGAGCGAATCACGGGATATGACTTCTTCCCTGCTTTGCCTGACAGCATAGAGAATGTGGTTGAGGCATACTCGAATATTAAAGATTGGTGAGTGAGCAATTGTTCGTACCTATGCATTTGATGAAACTGATTTATCTGATATTGGCGGCGATGATGCTGCTCTGCCTTGCTCCAATGCCGTATGGGTATTATATGCTTGTGCGGTTCGTGGCGATGGTGACGTTTGGTGTGATGGCATACCAGTACTACATGAGGCGGAAGGTTGCGGCATCATGTATATTTGGAGTGTTGGCATTGCTGTTTCAGCCCATTTATAAGATTGCGTTGGGACGTGTAACGTGGAATGTGATAGATGTGTTGGTGGCTGGGTTGCTCATTGCCTTGTTTGTAATGGAGAAACGGTTGGAACGTAAAGCCAAAGTACAGTACCGACCGTTGCCCCCTGACAATCAACGGAAACTGGGTGATAACAGTTTTGAATTTTCGTTGGAAGGGAAGTTAGCACCGAAGGAGCTGCTTTACGTTGCCACGGAGGAGGACAAGGCACTGACGGAAATGTTTGAGACAAAGCCGGAGGTGCTGGAAGGATGGGGGCAGATGATAGGTTTCCATGTCATCTATCTGCCGTTGCTGTTGAAACGGCTGAAACAGACGGAGGTACTGAGATACAGGGCACCTTATCTGACAGATGCGGAACTGAGGTCGACGACGATAGGCAATGACTTCCTATTGCAGTATTTGGAGAACTCCGACGACAAAAAGCGTATCAAGCAAGGATTTATCCGGACGGAGGATATACATCGGAGTGGTGATAAGGACAAGGCCATCAACCGTTTCTATCCGCTCTCTTCGCAAAGCGGCGAGTCCCTGGCTGACCAGCTCCACAGGATAGGAAAACAAATCTATTCGGAAAGGGAACAATATGACCACTATCTTGAGGGCAAGTCATACGAGGCTGATGAATGGGACAATGTCGACAATTTTGGTCCCATAGAACATAGTGCTGACGAGGAATTTAACTCCCAACAGGAAGAAGAGAACATCGATGACCTGATGGAGGAGGTGAGAGAACGGATTATGAAACTGCGTCAACGTGGCATAGCCGAGCATATTCTGGAGCAACTGATTCATCCAGACGACCGACTGAGCAGACTGATCATCACGAAGGACTATCGGATTCTGCTGCCCGACTATAACGACATGGAAATCAAGATGGAACCATTAGTGAAGGCAGTCTATCTGTTGTTCCTAAAACACCCTGAGGGAATTCTTTTCAAGCATCTGCCAGATTATCGGGAAGAGTTGACACGTATCTATGCGAAGCTCCGCCCGTTAGGTATGAACGACAGGGCCATACAAAGTATTGAGGACGTGACCAATCCGTTGCTCAACTCCATCAATGAGAAGTGCGCCCGCATCCGTGGTGCATTCCTTTGCCAGTTTGACAATCATATCGCCAAACATTATTACATTGACGGTCGCAGGGGTGAGGTTAAGAAAATGACATTGCCACGTGATTTAGTTGTCTGGGAATAAAATCGCATTTCCACAAGCCTTGTGAAGGGGAAACGTTTTGTGGTGTACTTGGAAGTCTGTAATTTTGTCGCTGTTTTTAAATCTTACAGACTATGACAGACTATGAGTACATTATGGCACAATGCCGTAAGTTTCATTTCACAACGTGGGATGAGAAAGAGTTGAGGGAATGCCAGTCGATATTGCCGAATTTGACGAGGGTGGAACTGGTGAATGTTTATAGGAGTAGACTGCTGGATAAACGACACCCGCTGAAGCAGACTGCTTTCAAGGTGTTGTTTGCTGACAAGGTGGGAAAGCGGGAGGAACGTATCAAGGCACTTGACACGGATGCACTCATTGAGGAGTTCAAGGACAAGAAGAGTGGAAACGTGGCGCTGATACGAAAGGAGATGCGGGAGCGGTACAAGGCAAACAAGGGATTTGACCGCAGCAAGATTGCCAGTGCTTTCAATGCTTCGACTAAGGGCGACCAGCAGTGGGTGAGGTCACAAGTCTGCAAAGTGACTAAAACTCATAGCCCAGGTTGATGTAGAAATGCGGGGCTTTGCTCCTGTTGCTATAGCCGATGGAGGCTCCGAGGGGACCGAACATCGAGTTGTAGGAGTAGGCCAGCAGTCCGCCGATGAGCGTCTTGGTCTCCATCAGCTCGCGGAGCTCTGGGGCGTGCTGGGCAAATGACGAGAGCAATCTGACGTAGTGGCTTTTGCCCAGACGCTGACGGGCTTGCAGCTGCACGCCGGCGAAGTGGCGCTCGGCATATTCCACGTTGCCCAGTCCGGCCAGCGGCATCTGCTGTTCGACATAATGTCCGAAGTTGGTGCCACCGATGAGGTTTCCGTGGATATGGGGAATGTCGGCGCCGAAGAGCATACGGCCATAGAGCAGGTACTCGATGGTCAGCTTTTCATTGAGCGGGAACGATTTCCTCCACGACGCGCTCACGTCGGAGATGCCGGCATGGCCGTCGAGCTTGGAGAAATTGCTGGTGATATAGGCATAGCGTGCCAGGATTCGCCCTCCACGGGTGGGGAAGAACCAGTGGTCTTCAGTGTTGTACTCCATCTGTGCCTGCCAGGTGAAGTAATGGTCGTTCTCAAACTCCACGGGCCGCGACACGTCGGTTTTCATCTTATTCAGGAAGTGGTAATAGTCCCAGCGCAGTCCGGCCCTGAAGATGAAGTTGCGCATGGCGATGTTCACCGGTTCGGCCAGTGCCTGGTGCCAGTTGTAGAGCACGCTGTATTCGCGGTCGCCCTTATGATAGACGTCAATGTCGTTGTGGTGAAAATAGTAGGACACGACAGGGCGGGTGAAACGCAGAGCGCGGGGGTGCAGGATGATGTCTGCGCCGGCCATGAGCCGCTTGCCCAACCGCAGGGTGATGTCTGAGCTCACGGCGAGTGTCTGCTTCAGTGGAAGGTTGGCGTTCACCTGCATGGCCACTATCTCCTCATTGTCGAAGCGCAGTCCAACGTTCACCTGACTGGTCTTGCGGTTGCCGGCTGTCAGCACCAGGCGGTAACCGTCTTTTTCCTCCACGAGGTGTGACGTGGCCGTCTGGTAGAACAGGTCCATGCGCATCGAGGTGGTGATCTGCTCCTCCTCGCGGGAGGAGATACTGTCGAGGCGATTGAGGTGGAACTTGGTCCGCAGGAAGTCCTCATCCTGCGGGGTCATGTTCTCGAATATACATCCGATGAGGTGTACCCGCTCGGTCATCACCTTCGGGCGCAGTGGCTGCAGCCTGACGGGCTGGTATGTGGAGTCGATGCCGATGCGTGATTTCAGTGCCTTCATGTCGTCCCAGTGGCGCATGGCCTCCTCCTCACCACGGCGAATGAGCGTGTCGATGGCAGCGGCATTGAAGCTGGCAGCGCTGTAGCCCGAGGGGTTCACCTTGATGTGCAGGTCGGTATCCTTGATGTTCGCGTCGTACTTGTTCAGCGTGTTGATGTCCACTACCTGCATCAGCACGCTAATAGTGCTACCCAACCCTTCAGCCGATCGCAGCGAGTCCTGCACGGTGACGCCGATGACGATGTCGGCGCCCATCTTCCGCGCCACGTCGACAGGGTAGTTGTTGGTCAGACCGCCATCCACGAGCACCATCTTGTTGATGCGTATCGGTGAGAACACTGCCGGGATGGCCATCGAGGCCCGCAGTGCCTGGGGCAGACGGCCTGAGCGGATGTCCACCTCGGTATGGTCCACAATGTTTGTGGCCACACAGGCGAAGGGTATGGGCAGACGGTCGAAGCTGATGGAGTCGCTATAGCCCATGCACAGTTTCTCGAGCATCATATTGATATTCTTGCCCTTGATGATGCCGCCGGTATCGTCTCTCTGTCGGCCGATGGTCAGTCCGCGCGAGAGGATGTAGGTGTTCTGCTTCCTGCGGTCGTTAAGGCTTTGTCGGCTCAAGTTCTCACGGTCGCTGATGACGTAGCTCCAGTCCAGACTCCTTACCAGCGAGTCAAGCACGTCGGCATTGTAGCCGATGGCGTAGAGGCCGCCCACAAGGCTGCCCATCGACGTGCCCACGATCATGTCTATCGGTAGTCCGGCACGTTCGATTACCTTTAGCGCGCCGATGTGTGCCGTTCCCTTTGCGCCGCCGCCGCTCAGCACCACGGCCACTTTCTTACGTCCTGTCTCAGAGGCGGCATTGTCGGGGATTGCAGATCCCTCCACACTGACGGCCAGCATCGCCGCCATGACTAAGATGAAACGAATACCCTTTCGTATTTCCATGTGCAAAGGCATAAAACTTAAATTGCCGACAAAGATACAAAAAAATCTTGAACGGCCAAGCAATTGGGAGAGTTTTAGTTACCCTGGGAATGAAATATGACAGGAAAGTACTGCTATTCCAAGAAAAATGTGTAACTTTGCCGCCGTGAAAATGAAACAAAGAAACTATGAACAGTATATCGGACTTTGAGATTATGGCGCCTGTGGGCAGCCGCGATTCGCTCATGGCCGCCCTCCAGGCGGGGGCTGACTCCATCTATTTTGGCATCGAAAAGCTAAACATGCGAGCAGGGTCGGCATCGGCATTCACCATTGATGACCTGAGGGAGATTGCTGAGACGTGCCGTGAGAGGGGCGTGAAATCGTACCTCACGGTGAATACTATCATCTACGACGAGGACATCCCCCTGATGCACGAGATTGTTGACGCGGCACACGAGGCGGGCATTACAGCCATCATTGCCAGCGACGTGGCGGTGATGCAGTATTGCAGGAGACTCCCCTCGAAGGGGAGTGGAGCCAGCGACTGTGGTCGCCCTCTTCGAGGGGAAGATGGCGGGAACGTTGAGGTTCACCTCAGCACGCAGCTGAATATCTCGAACGTGGAGGCGCTGCGTTTCTATGCTCAGTTTGCCGACGTGGTGGTGTTGGCCCGTGAACTGCGTATGGAGCAGGTGGCGGAAATTCACCGTGCCATTGTGGAGGAAAACATCTGCGGCCCGTCGGGTGAGCAGGTGCGCATCGAGATGTTCTGCCACGGAGCCCTGTGTATGGCCATCAGCGGCAAGTGCTACATGAGCCTGCATGCTGCCAATCGTTCGGCCAACCGTGGCGAGTGCATACAGGTGTGCCGACGCTCGTATACCGCCACCGACAACGAGACGGGCTACCAGTTGGACATAGACAATAAGTACATTATGAGCCCGAAGGACTTGAAAACCATCCGTTTCCTCGACCGGATGATGGCGGCTGGCGTTCGGGTGTTCAAGATTGAGGGCCGCGCCCGTGGGCCGGAGTATGTCTATACGGTGGTGAAGTGCTACAAGGAGGCCGTCCAGGCTGTGCTTGACGGCACGTTCACCGAGGAGAAAAAAGACGAGTGGGACAGCCGTCTGGCCAGCGTCTTCAACCGCGGTTTCTGGGACGGTTATTATCAGGGGCAGCTTATGGGCGAGTGGAACAAGCAGTACGGTTCGTGCGCTACGGAGCGAAAGGTCTACATTGGCCGTGGCGTGAAATATTTTTCGAAAATTGGCGTGGCTGAGTTTACGGTCGAGGCCACGACGTTCAGCGTCGGCGACCGTCTGCTCGTTACAGGCCCGACGACAGGCGTGATGTATCTCACCGCCACAGAGATTCACGACAACGACGGCCATCCTGTAGAGACAGCTCCACAAGGACAGCGCGTGGCTATCCCCGTGACGGCAAAGGTGCGACCCAGCGACAAACTGTTCAAACTGGTGGCCGACAGCGAGGGGGATGCTCCGAGGTTATGAGGTGAAAGGATGGCTTAGCAAAAAATGCCGCAGGGAGAATTTCTCTCTGCGGCAGTTCATTAAACCCTAAGCTATATGAGATAAATTAGAGGCTGTTGATGTGCTTGTTAAGACTTGACTTCAGGTTTGAGGCCTTGTTCTTGTGGATGATGTTGGTCTTTGCCAGCTTGTCGAGCATCTTCTGAACCTTCGGATAGAGGGCTGTGGCCTCGTCTTTGTTAGTCATGGCACGCAGCTTGCGAACGGCGTTGCGCATGGTCTTAGCATAGTACCTGTTGTGAAGTGTCTTTTTCTTGTCCTGACGGATTCTTTTCTCCGATGATTTGTGGTTTGCCATTGTTGTTTTGTTGTTAATTAGTTTGTTAAATAATTGTGATTAGAGCCTCTGGGTCTTGCGCTTCTTAGGGCTGCCCTGAGCGAGGAGGCTCCCCCTCTCTGCCACCATTTTCCGCGTTTTGGCTTGCTGCGGTATCGCATCACTGCGCAGATGGCAAATCTAATCTTCGTTGATTGTAGTCCCTAGGAGAGTCGAACTCCTCTTTAGAGAATGAAAATCTCTCGTCCTAACCGATAGACGAAGGGACCGAAAAGTTTGCTTTTTGTCGCTTCGCGGTGTGCGATTTGTCAAAAGCGGGTGCAAAATTACGGCTTTTTTCCCGAACGGCCAAATTTTCCGCAATAAAAATGCGTTATCTGCCTTATTTTTCGTAATTTTGCACGAAAATAAGGCCATAAAATGTATTTATGAACTGTAAGACTGAGGCAATTGTGCTACATACGGTGCGCTATGGCGACTCGCGCCTGATCGTTGATTTGTTCACTCGCGAGCAGGGTCGGATGTCAGTGATGGTGACTGTGGGCAAGGGTGGCCGTTCGCAGACGAAGAAGCAGTATTTCCAGCCGCTCACCCTACTTGCCATCGAGGTTGACATGCGTCAGCAACAGCAATTGCAGCGTTTGCGTAGCGTGGAGCTGCTCTGTCCGTGGCAGTCGTTGCTCTCCGATCCGGGCAAGCTTGCCATCAGCATCTTCGTGGCGGAATTTCTGTACCATGCGCTACGCGGCGAGCAGCGAGACGACCGCTTGTTCGACTATGTGCGCGCCAGCTTAGAATGGCTTGACAGCCGCCACGACCGCTATGCCAATTTCCATCTCGTGTTTCTCATGCGCCTTTCCCGATTCCTCGGTTTTTTCCCCAATCTTGCCTCTTACTCTTCATCTCCCAACTCTCAGCTCTATTTCGACCTCCGTGCTGCTACGTTCTGCACAGTCACTCCTTCTCATCATGACTATCTCATGCCTGAAGATGCCAGTCGTGTACAGCCACTGATGCGCATGGATTTCGCCACCATGCACCTCTTCCGTCTCACACGTGCCGAGCGTGCCCGATTGCTGGAGGTCATCGTGCGTTACTATCGTCTTCACCTGCCCGCTTTTCCTGAACTGAGGTCACTGTCGGTACTCCACGAATTGTATGAAGGCAATTAAGCGAAGAAGAGATAGGCTATGGCGACGGCCGCAATGATTCCGGCTAAGTCGGCCAGCAGTCCACAGGCGACGGCATGGCGCGTGTGACGGATGCCGACGCTTCCGAAATAGACGGCAAGGACATAGAAGGTAGTGTCGGTAGACCCTTGGAAGATACAACTCAGCCGACCTACGAAACTATCGGCACCGTAGGTCTGCATTGCATCGACCATCATGCCGCGTGCGCCGCTGCCGCTCAGGGGTTTCATCAGCGCTGTGGGCAAGGCTCCCACCCAGTCAGTGTTGAATCCCAAGGCTCCGACCATATTGCCAATGCCGTCGATGAGGTAGTCCATGGCTCCGCTGGCGCGAAACACACCGATGGCCACCAGGATGGCAACGAGGTAGGGGATGATGCGTACGGCGGTCTGAAAACCGTCTTTTGCCCCGTCGATGAACGCGTCGTAAACATTGACGCGCTTCATAACCCCAGCGATGATAAATGCCACGATGATGACCATAAGCAGGATGTTGGCAGCCGTGGTGCTTACCATGTTCATCGTCTCGCCATCGAGTCGGCTAAATCCCCAGATGATAGCCGACACCAGGAGACAGGCTCCGCCGAGGGTGGCGATGATGACGCGGTTGAAGAGATTGATGCGCTGGTAGATAGAGGTGATGAGCACGCCCATGAGCGTGGAGAAGAACGTGGCCAGGAGAATGGGGATGAAAACGTCGGTGGGTTGCGCCGCCCCTTGCTGTGCGCGATAGACGAGGATGCTCACGGGGATGAGCGTCAGGCCACTGGTGTTCAGCACGAGAAACATAATCATGGGGTTGGTGGCCGTCTCGCGCAGTCGGGCAATCGTGGTGGCGTCAGTCCCCTCGGCCTCTTTCTTCTTCAGATTATCTTCCTTTATTTCGTTGAGCTGCTCCATGGCCTTCAGGCCCAGAGGGGTGGCTGCATTGTCAAGGCCAAGCATGTTGGCGGCGATGTTCATGAAGATGCTGCCGGTGACGGGATGCCCTTTGGGAATGTCGGGGAAGAGCTTCACGAACAATGGCGAGAGTAGGCGCGCCAGCACGTTGACGACACCACCTTTCTCACCAATCTTCATCACGCCGAGCCAGAGAGATAGTACACCTGTGAGACCCAGTGATATTTCAAACGCCGTCTTCGATGACGAGAACGTGGAGTCCATCATCGCAGGAAATACCTCAAAATCGCCGAAAAACAACAGCCGCACCAGGGCCACTACAAAGGCAATAATGAAAAATGCTATCCAAATGTAGTTAAGTACCATGTCGAAAAATCTTTAATTCGCTGCAAAGTTACTACTTTTCAGCCTTTTTATGACTATTATTCAGGAAAAAAAACTAATTTTGCAGTCAAAACTTGTAAATGAGGACATGAAACAGCGCACGACGACCGAAAAGAGCATCATGGTGGCCTACCGTCGCTACCTGCGTTTGCAGCGCAATGTGTCGCCAAACACGCTCGACGCCTACCTGCTCGATGCGGGGAAACTGCTTGCCTATTTAGAGGGGAGCGGTAAGGCACTCGTCGATGTCACCCTCGATGATTTGCAACTCTTTGTGCAGAGCCTCCACGAAATCGGTATCGGTGCGCGCTCGGCCCGTCGCATTATCAGTGGGGTGAAGTCGCTTTTCATGTTCATGCTCCTTGACGGCTATATTGAGAGCGACCCGTCGGAGCTGTTAGAGAGTCCTGTCGTGGGCGAGCATCTGCCGGAGTTTCTTACTCCCGCCGAAGTAGACCGTCTGGAGGACTCCATTGACCTCTCGAAACCTGAGGGCCACCGCAACCGTGCTATTATCGAGGTGCTCTTCTCCTGCGGTCTGCGGGTGTCAGAGCTGGTGAACTTGCGCTTCTCGCAGCTCTTTGTCGACGAGCACGTGCTGCGCGTCACGGGCAAAGGGTCGAAAGACCGGCTCGTGCCCATTTCTGACCGTGCTCTCCATGAGATAGACAACTACCTGCCCTGGCGGCAGACGCTGAAGATCAAGAAAGGTGAGGAGGACTACGTGTTCCTGAACCGCCGTGGCGCTCATCTCACTCGGGTGATGATTCTGATCATGCTCAAGCGACAGGCCGAGGAAGCGGGGCTGCAGAAAGTCATCTCGCCCCATACGCTGCGTCACTCGTTTGCTACGGCACTTCTGGAGGGTGGTGCCGACCTGCGCGTCATTCAGGCGCTGCTGGGACATGAGTCGATAGGAACCACCGAAATTTACACCCATCTCTCCATGCAGACGTTGCGGGAAGAGGTGCTGCAGCATCACCCCCGAAACCAGATGAATAATCAGTAGGGGCGTTCAATCCTCCTTCCTAAGCCAGAAAATGTTGTTGAGGCCGGTGTCGCTGAGGGCGAATATCCCTTGCAGTTGCCGGCCTTTCTCTTTCTTTGTAATTTCACCGGTGGAGGCGTTCACCTGGTAGATGGTATATTTTCCTTTTTCTATCTGGAGAGAGACCTTTTCCGCTTTGGTGTAGACAAGGTAGCCCACACTGGCCTTGCCTAAGGCCACACAGCCCTCCCCGTCCATAGGAGCCATCTTCGCAATATCACAAAGAAGTTTATTGTTGATCGTTTCCCGTTTGTTGTAAAGCGGCACATTCGCCATCGAGCCTCCTGCCATGAGGATGGCCCAGCCGTAGTTGGGATATTGTTGCGAGAAGAATGTCACGGCCTTGTCTGGATAGCGGTCGCGCATTTCGCGCACGGCATGGTAGGCCTCGTCAAAGCCCGTCTTGCCGACCTTCATCTTGCGCATCCATTGGCGTGGGGCCAGATTCTTGCCTCCCTCTGGAGCCCACAGCCCCTGCGTGTTGTAGTGCCAGTAGCGTATGTCGATGATGTCCACTACCTTGGCGAGCCGAGGGTCGGCCAGCAGACTGTCCTGCACGTCGCGGGTGCAGCTCAGTGCGATGAGCGGGTGTCGGCCCGTCTCCTGTTCCCATTCGGCAATGGTCTCTATCCAGAAGCGGGTGAAGTGGAGCGGACCGGTGTACTCGGCGCTGATGAGGTGTACCACGTTCGGCTGGTCCTTCAGTTCGTCGAGACACATACGTATGTACTGGCGGTGCAGCGGGCGCAATGTATTGTTGGTCTCGTCGTAAAACTGCTCGGCTATGAATATACGCTTGTCACCAGCGAAGTTTACAGGTTCTGGGAAGGGGGAATTGTCCCTTCCACTTCCTTTCTTTTCCTCGTAGTTAATGTTGTTCACTGGTCGCCACGGGCAGTCCACCCAGTGTGCGCCTGCCTCCAGGATGTTGTGCTGGAAGTAGTGGTGGTTGAAGAGCATGATACCCTGCCTTGCGGCCTTGTCGGCGAACTCGCGCAGTCGGCTCCAGTACCATTTGTTAGGGCGTGTCAAGTCATAGCGCGACAGACCGTCCCAGGCTGTGCCTTGTCCGCTGCGGGCGAAAGGCTGTTCGTAGAAAGGTGCCCACACGTCGCCGTCGGCACGGCGGACACGCTCATGGTCGGTGCGCCGCAGGTCATACCACAGACCATAATGATGGTCCAGTGCGCCATAGCCGTTGGCAACGCAGAACGCCACCACACTGTCAATGCGGTCTGTCCAGCCAGTACCCTCGCGGCCAGGAACGAAACGTGTAATGGCCGGACGGGCCTCGCGCTCGCAAAAGTTGTCTTTCACGCGACCGCTCCACCAGGGGATGGAATAGAGGTTGCCTGCCAAAGGAAGAACAGCCCCATCCTCGGTTCCTCCCCGTGAGAGAGGGGAGTAACTGCTATTGCTATCTGATGTGTCCTTGTCGCCTGCTTTGTTTGTTGGAAATGTAACCACTCCTTTCCCTGACAGGGAGGGGTTGGGAACAGGGCTTATACTGTCTATCCACATCTCCATCGTCAACCGAGGCTCAGTAAGCGACTCCTGCGCCAGTTCCATTGCCTGCTCCACGGTGGGTGAACTGGTAGCGTTAGTGGAGCGTGGTAATATATAAGGTTGCAAAAGGTTTTCCTGTCTCGAAGGTATATTCTCCCCTTTCCCTTGCGAGAGAGGCTGGGGTGTTCTCTTTTCCAGCTGGTGGTAGAACAGCGACCGTGGCTGCACGTGGTCGTTACTACTGGTCCAGTTGCCGTTGCCGGTCAGCGTGCCCCAACAGCCGTGGGCACTCGAGCGGTTAAGTGTGTCGGGCGAATAACATTCGATGGTCGAGGCCGTACACTGCCAGAACATCGAGTTTGCCGTGTTCCAGCCTGTGCCGAACTGGAACTGCTCCAAGTTGGCGAATCGCAGGTCGTGGCCGTCGATGTTCACAATGTCGAAAAGCAGTCCCGGTGCCCATGAGCCGATGCTGCCGCTAAAGCCCAGCGACTCCTCACCCTCGCACTGCACGAAGGCATTCGGTCCGGCGGCACAGAATCCTGCTGCGAAGTCATGGACGCCCTGACGTGATATGCAGCGCTGGAACAGCGTCTGCTGACCGCGGGTCAGAAATACCTGTCGCCGCCAGCCGCCAATTTCGCTGACTGGCTCACTGGCGATGCAGTCCTCTACTGTGATACGGCTCGTCTGTCGTTGCAGGTTTACCGCCGAACCGGCAAAATGGCGGAAGTTGATGCGACGCACCCAGCCGTCACGCACATTATTAATATATATAGCATCCCAACAGTGGTCTTCGTCCTTCGGGTTCCACTCGTTGACTGCGCTCTCTAACATGAGGTCCTCCACGCCACACTCACGGATTTCTCCTTCATGGCATCCTTTTAAGATATAGGCTCCGCCAAACTTACGGGTAATAGCCGTGGTGATGGGAGCATCGAGGATGAGCGTGTCGCCATGTACGTCGACGACTGTACGATCCCAGCGCAGTTCAATGTCTGTTGGCTTCCATCCTGTATAATCCAGTCCGCCTCCAAAATCCTCCATACCCAAGCTCTCAATCCACTCCCACGTACAGGGACGGACGATGTCAATTCTTTCTTGGGGAGTGAAGGGGGAGTGAAGGGGAGTGAAAGAGACGATGCTTGTGCTGCCAGCAGGAATGTAGTCGGCAGTAATGAACAGCGTGTCCTGATTCACAGAAGTAACGTCCCTTTCACTCCCTTTCACTCCTCTCTGGGCCCCTCCCTCCATATAGAGAAGTGCCCCCCGGTCTACACCGTGCTTTATGAGTCGTGTCTTGTCACGCCCCATACCTCGCAGCACCACACCCGAAGTGCTGATGCGTAGCGGCTTGTCTAACCGAAATGTGCCTTCGCCCACAAGCACCGCCCCGCGATGGCCATTGCTGTCGGCCTTCAGTCCCGAAACATAGTCTATGGCCTGTTGTAAGAGTGAGGAACAGTCACCCTCCTGCCACTCCACGTAAGCAGCCATTTCCACATCGGGTATTACCAGCTCTGAAGCATGGTAGCCGCAAGTGCTATAGTCCATTGGAATGTATAGCGTGGGCTTCGGCTTCTTCGGCGCGGCAATAGAACTAACGATAAGAAAAAATGATGTTAAGAAAAACAAAACACTTCTCATGGCTGCACACATAATTACGGTATCAATCTTTCTGCCACGGCTCTATTCGGCAGTAGTGTTTCTTGGTGGCCTCATCATAGTTAATACCCACGAGGAGCATATCGCCGGTATATTGTTCTACTTGTTGTGGATAGTTGTGCTCCTTGATCTGGTCCATGGCAGTCCTCACACTTTTGTTATTCTTCAATTCTATAACAAGTGCGGGCTTGTTGACATTCTTGCGGGGAAGGAATACAATATCGGCATAGCCTTTGCCCGTGGGCATCTCACGGATAAGGTAGAAATCGTTGCGGGCATAGTAGTAGGCGATGCTGATGACGCAGGAAAGTGAGTTCTCGTCGTTGTACTTGAAGATGCTGGTGTGCTCGGAATGTGCCTCGTCGAGCTGGGCTGCCACGTAGTCTGCATCGCCGCGCAGGGTGGCCTCCAGCAGTTTTTCAGACTGCTCTAAGGCTTTTGCAACAAACTCCCATTTGTTCTCTTTCACGGCGTTTACCATCTCACCCCCTACCTCCTTGTTGGGAATGTAGCACTCGTTATGCTGCCAGTCGTAGCTCAGGTAACCCAAGTGTATGAGCACCGTATAGACATCGTCCTTGCTAAATACTATTGACATATCATTCTGGAAACGGGTGGGGTCAACTTTCTCCCTCCCGCCGGCAAGCATATTGACGATACCATCCTTTAGTCCGTCGAAGTTTTGGTTGATATAGCCAGCCACGGCTTCAAACGAGCCGGTAGAAGCCCAGAAACTTCGACAGCGATGGCGGTTTACAGCCTGAATCACCGAGTTTGGATTGAACATCGACAGCTCATCGCCTATTTGGTAGCCGTCGTACCATTTCTCCAGTTCCTCGAAATCTATGCCGTACTTCTCTGCCAGATGTAGTACTTCATCCTTGGTAAATCCGAAATAACTCCCCATGTCGGCAGGGTCTACCATCGAATATTCGGTGAAGTTGTTTAAGGCCGACTCCGTCTTGTATTTCTTGATGGGCAGGATACCCGTCATATAGACGGCGGCGAAGGTCTGCATGGCTGTCACGTCCTTGAACATGCGTCGCAGCCAGTCCACATAGCGATCCATGGCCGGGGTCTTGGGATTGAAGATGCGGCAAGGGGCATCCCACTCATCAATGATGAATACAAAACGCTCTCCTGTGGTGTTGGCAATGCGTAGCAGGAAATCCATCATGTCATCGCTTTCTTTATGGGGCACGTCAGCGTAGGTTTCAACGATTTCTTCCGTTAGTCGCCGCTCTATATTCTCCACCATGCCTGTTCCGTCGGTAAGCGAGGTAAAGCGTGTCAGGTCAAGGAAGATAGTCGGGTATTTGTTCAGGTGCTCTTCAAACGACGGGACGTTGGCTATTTTCAGGTCGGAGAACAGTAGGTGTGAGTCACACGAATGGTCGTAGTAGGCATAGAGCATCTTCGCCGCAAGTGTTTTGCCAAAACGACGGCTACGGGTCACGCAAGTGAATCGGCGCTCGCTCAATAACGTGTTGTTTACCACGGATATCAATCCGCTCTTGTCCACGTATTCTCCTTTACGGATGCTCCTAAAATCATCGTTTCCTTTGTTGATATATATTCCCATAGCACGTATTTATGATATTTGGTGCAAATTTACGGAAAAAGCTCGAAACGACCAAACATTTTTTCCGAAACGTTTGCTGTTTTATGTTTTTTCTAACTCCAGACCTTTAAGAGTGCTTCTTCCTTGTGTCGTGCTTCGGCCAGGAACTGCTGATATTCGGGACTGTCGGGGTTGAAGGGACGGTGGCCTAAGGCCTGCTTGATGGGCTGCCACTCATTGAGGAACTGCTTGGCGCGAGGCGAGAAACAGTGTTCCACGAGCCGTTCCCAGATGTACTCAACGGCCTGTGCTGAGGGGTGAAGCATGTCGGGCTGGTAGAAACGGTAGTCGCGCAGTTCGTCGAGTACGATTTCGTAGGCTGGGAAATAGGTCACGCACGGGTGACGGTGTGTCAGTTCGTCAGCGGCCATGAGCAATGTGGCTTTCGACAGCTGGCTACCGTGGAAGCCATACTTTGCGTAGCGTATGGGGCTGACGGTGACGATGACCTGGGCATCGGACCTGCGAAGCAGTAGCTCCTCAACGGCCTGCGAAAGGTAGTCCGTGCATTGCTCCACCGTGAGCTCTTCTTCCTGGAACAACCGCTGCGGACGCTTCTGGCAGTTATCTACGATTTCGCCCGTCTCTCGCAAACGGTACACGTGGTTTGTACCCAGGGTGAGGAACGCTATCCGTGGTGTCTGCTCCGTTAACCACCGCTTGACGGTGTGCAACACCGACGCAGGGTTATACATCACCCCGTATGGGTTTACCGTGGCGGGGAAGTGCTCCTCTACGAACCGTCGTCCGATGCTGTCGGCGAAACATGAACCCACGAAAAGCAGTGGCTCCAGTGGTTCTATCTGCACTCCGGGTTTCTCAATATCAACAATAGTCCTGAACTGCATAATAAACGATGCAAAGTTACGAAGTTTTACAGAATGACGTCCAAATAATAGACAAAAAGACGCTGAATTACCGTGCCGTGTTGTCGTCGCAGTCGAGGGGCTCCACGTGAATTGCCACATGAGTTTCGTCGCCATAGTGCTGTTTCAGCAGGTCTTCCACCTGCGATGCCTTGTCATGGGCCTCGCGGAGCGTGATGTCGCCATCCATCAGGATGTGGAGTTCTATGGCGTAGTGATTGCCTATGCGGCGCGTGCGCAGGTCGTGGGGTTTCGACAAGCCTGGCAGCGAAGCTACTAATTGTAGCATCTCCTGCTCGACGGCATCGGGCAGCGACTGTTCCATCAGGTCGCCGATGCCATCGCTTAGCAGACCGACGGCCACCTTCACGATGAACGCACCCACGACACACGAGGCGATGGGGTCGAGCACCGTCCAGCGCTGGCCCAGGAAGATGGCACCGCCGATGCCAATGGCTGTACCGATGGACGATAGGGCATCACTGCGATGATGCCATGCATTGGCTTCCACTGCCTGCGACTGCAATTGGCGAGCCATCACCATAGAGTAGTGGTAGACGGCCTCCTTCAGCACCACCGACAGCAAGGCTGCCCACAAAGCTATCATGCCAGGAGCTTCCAAGGGTTCTCCCTTCAGCCATGTGTGAATCTTTACTGCACCGCCATACAGGATGCCCACGGCCACTACAAGCAACGACATGCCGATGAGTGTCATGGCCAGTGTCTCATACTTCCCGTGTCCGTAGTCGTGTGACTTGTCCTGTGGCTTACCGCTGATACGTACAAACACCAGCACGATGACATCGGTTACGAAATCTGACAGCGAGTGGACGGCATCGGCTACCATTGCGGCACTGTGACCCATAATGCCCGCCACGAACTTGAACAGCAGCAGCACGACGTTCACCACGCTGCCTACCAGTGTCACCTTGTATATTTCCTTCTTTCTATCCTTTGTTTTCATGTGAATGTCTTTTTATCTTCCACCCGATGGCGGCCACGATGATACTCATCAGCGGGCTGAGTAGGTTGAAGAAACAGTAGGGCAGATAGGTGAGGGTAGGCACGCCGAGCACCGTCGACTGTGTCATACCGCATGTGTTCCAGGGGATGAGCACGGAAGTCACAGTGGCGGCATCCTCTGTGGTGCGGCTCAGCAGACGTGACTCATAGCCCTGCTCACGGTAGACCTCCTTATACATGTCAGCTGCCAGGACGATGGAGATGAACTGGTCGCCAGTGGTGATGTTGAGGAAGAGACCCGTGCCGACCGTCGACGATACGAGGCTCACGCGGCTCCGTGTGAAACGGGCTATCACCAGCGTGATACTTGCTATCATGCCGCTGGCCACCATCGATGCACCGAAGCACATGGCGCAGAGGATGAGCCACACAGTGTTTAGCATGCCCGCCATGCCGCTGGTAGAGATAAGCTCGTTGAGCGGTGCAAAGCCCGTATCGATGGCAGTGGCACCATAGTAGGTGGTGGACAGTCCGCGTGTCAATGCGGCTGCCGTAGGCTCTTCGGCCCCGGCTATCTGGCAGAGGATGTGCGGCTGTAGAATCAGTGCGGCGATGCCGGCCATCAATGAGGATACGAACAGCACAATGAGCGACGGCACGCGACGCGCGATGAGCACACCCGTCAGGACGGGCACCAGCAGTGTCCACAGTGAGATGTTGAACGTCCGGGCCAGCCCCTCAGTATAGTCGCCTACCTCCAGTTCTGCCCCCTCGCTGCGGCCAAGGCCGGCGATGAAAAACAGCACGAGGGCAATGACGAACGTGGGCATCGTGGTGTAAGTCATGTATCGGATGTGGGTGAAGAGGTCGGTGCCTGTGGCCGACGAGGCGAGGATGGTGGTGTCGCTCAGTGGCGACATTTTGTCGCCGAAGTAAGCCCCAGAAATGATGGCACCTGCCGTCCAAGCCTCAGAGATGCCCAGCGCATGTCCGATACCCAGCAGGGCTACGCCGATAGTGGCAATGGTGGTCCACGAACTGCCAGAGAGAACAGATACCAGGGCACAGATGACGCATGAGGAGACGAGGAAGAACTGTGGCGACATGATTTGGATGCCGTAGTAGATCATCGTTGGCACCACCCCGCTAATCATCCACGAGCCTGCTAACATTCCCACACATAGCAGGATGACCAGCGTGATGCTCACCTCGCCGAGCGTTTTCTTAATCTGTTTCTCGAAGGTGCTCCAGGGTGTGCGGTAAATGGTCATCGACAGGCATACACATACGGCCATGCCCATGAGCAAGGCTATCTGGCTGCCACCGCTTAGCGAGTCGCTGCTGAAGAGTGCGATGGCAATGCCCAGAAAGCATATCAGCACTACCACGGGTGTGATTGCTATCAGTGGATGGGGAGGGCGGTTATAGTTCATAGTTCACAATTCATAGTTCACAGTTCTTATAGTCCAGGGTTATGAACGGCTTACTTGCAGACCGGTGGGGGAGAGGGCCATGTCTACGAAGCGGGCGTTGGCGTTAAGGCTGTTGTCGTTCAGTATGTGGCGTATGCGTGCAGCCGCCTCGGGGTCTTTGGCCACCATGTAGAGGTAGCCGCCACCACCGGCACCAGGCAGTTTGTAGCCCAGGCAGAGGTCGTCGATGAGGTCTGTCAGCTGGCGTACGCCGTCGGGGTTGGTACCCTTGTCCAGCTGCTGGTTCTGTTGCCAAGTCTTACGTATCAGACGGCCCATCATCTCAAAGTCCTGCCGCTGTATGGCATCGAACATGTCGTGAGCCTGACGACCCATCTGACGGAGGAGCAGCTGCTGGTCGTGGTGGTTGAGGAACATACGTCGCACAATCTCTGCCAATATCTGCTTGGCTGTGCGCGTGATGCCTGTATAATATAAAAGGTGGCACTGTCGGTATTCTGGTGCGGTGTATAGGTCTGTCGGCAACCAGCGTACCAGCGGGTCTTGCGTGAATCCCGGTTGTGTCTCAAGCAGTTTTACGCCGCCGAGTATTCCTCCGAACTGGTCTTGCCATCCGCCGCCGGTGGTGAGCAGTTGCTCTAATACGAGCGTGCGGTGGCCCAGTTCGTTCTTGTCCCATGCCAGCGAACAGAAGTCGCTGATGGCGGCGAGCACCGTGGCTGCAAGGATGCTGCTCGTTCCCAGACCGCTACCGGCAGGGATGGCCGAGAGGAGTGTCAGCTCCAGACCGCAGCCGAAGTCCTTCAGCTGTGCCTCCAGCGAGGGGTACTGCTCTTCGCAGAACTCCGGAAGGAACCCTGCCAGGGCCAGTGCCGCCTTGGGGATGGAGAATGGCGACCCCACACGGTTGAATTGGCGCAGCTCATCGTAGCTCGTCACCACCTCGGAAGCTCCGAGGTCAATGCTACGCAGGATGATGCGGTGGTCGGCACAGGGTTTGACGTAAGCCTGTAACGGCTGTTGGCCGTTCAGCTCGATGGCAAGGTTCACCACGTTGCCACCCTCTAACAGGCAATAGGGTGGGGTGTCGGTCCAGCCTCCGGCAATGTCGATACGAACTGGGCTGCGTGCCCACACAATCTGGTCGCACTGAACGGAGAGACGAGGCGATGAGGAGTTGTGGAGCAGAGATGTAGTGTAAGTAAGGCCGTCGCGCAGGAGGCCAAAGGCCCGCTGGCGTTCACCGCGGAACATCGCGTCATGGATGCGCGTCATCAGTGGCGCGTCGTCAGGCAGGGGTGGAGGCAGGGGAATATCGTGACGGTGGAAGATTGACGCGGTGTGGTCGAGATCGAGCTGATAGAATATACTGTGCTCCCAGTTCTTCGCCATGGCAGGAAGGGCTGCACAGCGGAACGCTTCACGTTGGGCGAATAGCCGCGCGAGATTGGCCTGGGAGGAGATTTCCTCGGCGGAAAGGAGTCGGATGGTATGGGATGAATGGACTACAGGGAACTGCTTCTTCTGTTGCTCGGCACCGTCGAAGCGGTCGTCGATGTTGTAGCGGCGGATGACGTAGTCGTCGTCGCCGATGGGCACCATGTCAATACATTCACCAGGGGCAAGGTGCATCTCCCAGTCATTGCGTGGAACACCGGTGACGATGTTGTCGCGGGTGAGAGTCCAGCGCGGGCCGATATGGCTGTTCTCTATCCAAATGTTTGTGTTGTCGGCAGTGAATGTAATCTCCGTGATGGCATTTTGAACGAAGATGGATGGATGCGGCTTGCGGTCGTGGTGCATGATTTGCCGCTGGTCGGAGACGACGTTCTGTAGGGCAACAGTAGAGGAAATCATTTCCCGTGACGTGCCGAAATGGTAGAACTTCCCATCGTTGAGCGGCACGATGGCCACTGTTAGTCCATGCAGTTCACTGTCGTCAATCGTCGGGTCGGTGCCCAGGGCGCAGCCAAACTCGGAATAGAGGTCGTAGGGCTTGATGTTTGATATTTGGGAGTTGGGACTTTGTGGATTGTCGGCTGTGCATTTCTTCATAAGCATGTTGACTGCCCTGTCGCTGAGCAGCCACACTCCGATGTCGGTAAGGAAATAGTGCTGTCGCTGCAGCTCCTGCAGTTGTGCCACGGAAGGTTTCTGTAGCATCTGCTTCAGTACGTGGGGCGTTTGGTGGTTGGAGACGAACACACCATGATTCTTGGCGATAGAGGCATCAAGCCACATGCCGTAGCAAACCACGTCGGCATCGGGCACCTCGGGCAATGACGGCTGGCGATGGCCGCCGCCCACGCGAATGAGCACGTCGCCGCTGACAACCATCGTGTGCAGTCGCTCAGGAGCCATCTCCATGATTTGCTCGTAGAGCGGCAACTGGAGCGATAGCAGGTCCTGTGACAGCTGCTGGCCGCGCTCCCAGCGGAATACAGGAATGGGCGTGAGAATCTTGCCCGACGGTGCATAGCTGGGCAGTCGTCGGCTCTGACCGCCGGCATGGAGCAGGATACGCTTCTCGTTAGCGAGCCAGCTGTCAAACTGGTGGATGGGTGAAGGATGATGAGCGGATGCCACCGTGTCATCTTGCTCAGGCAACTGTGAACTCTTGGCGATGCACTCTGAATTGACAAACGCCTGCCACAACAGCCACACCGTTCCGCCACCGCTTCCCACCCGATGTCCCTCCGGATCGCAGGTGCAGAAATACTCATCGGCAGACAACCCTGTTATTGAATGGAATACGGTGGGGGCATCGGGAGCCTCGCGTAAAAGATTTGGAGGCAGTGATAGTAGCTTTTTCATGCTTTTATATGTCTTGATAAAATTCCCTTTGTCTGTTTAATGGTGCAAAATTAATAAAAAAAGTTGAGGCGAATAGCATTGTTTTGGAAAAATTATTGTATTTTTGCGGCCAAATATTAACTAACCATAGAATAATGGCTAAGAAAATACTTGAAAAAGACGGCAGGAACTTTCTCCTGCCATTCATCCTGATTACATTATGCTTCGCCATGTGGGGCTTTTCTAATACCATTACGAGCCCGTTGGTGAAGTCGTTCTCCAAGATTTTCCGCATGAGCGTCACCGAGGGTTCGTTTGTCACCGTAGCCACTTACCTGGGTTATTTTGTCATGGCCTTCCCTGCTGCCATGTTTATCCAGCGTTACACGTTCAAGGCTGGTGTGCTACTTGGGCTCACGCTTTTTGCCATCGGCGCTTTCATGTTTCTGCCGGCACAGTCCTTGGGCTACTATTACCCCTTTCTCCTGGCCTATTTTATTTTGACGTGCGGACTGTCGTTCCTTGAGACGTCGTGCAACCCCTACATTTATTGCATGGGTCCCGAGGAGTCGGCCACTGTGCGCCTGAACTTGGCGCAGGCGTTCAACCCTTTAGGAGCCATGTTTGGTTTGTGGATAGCCAAGGAGTTCATTCAGGGTCGCATGAGTCCCATGTCGACAGAGCAGCGTGCCGAACTCAGCGACGTGCAGTTCAACGCGCTGAAAGACCAGGACCTCGGTGTCCTCATAGGGCCTTACCTCGGATTGGCTGTGGTATGTCTCATCATTCTTGTGCTCATCCGTCTGCAGAAGATGCCGAAGGTGGGCTATGAGCGTTCTCCGAAAAGCATTCGTACAGCCATGACCGAGCTGTTTCACATCAGCAACTACCGTGAAGGCGTCATTGCCCTGTTCTTCTACGAAGGTGCCCAGATATGCTGCTGGACTTATATTCTGCAATATGGAACACGAATCCTCATGGCTGAGGGCGCGGTGGAGAAGGATGCCGAAATCTCTGCCACGGAGTTTAACATCTATGCGATGGTACTTTTCGCTGTCTGCCGTTTCGTGTGTACTTGGCTGTTGAAGTACATTCCTGCTGGGCGACTGCTTTCCATTCTGGCCATCCTGGCCTTGTCGTTCGTCACGGGTGTCATTTTCTTCCCCGACCGTAATGGCATCTACTGCCTCGTGGCCGTCTCAGGTTGCATGTCGCTCATGTTCCCCACCATTTATGCCATAGCCCTGCGCGGCGTGGGTGATAATGTGAAATATGGCGGAGCCGGTCTCGTCATGGCCATCCTCGGCGCATCGCTCATCCCGCCCATTCAAGCACTCATCATCGACTCTGGGGTGAACATTTTAGGCCTGTCGGCAGCAAACTTCTCGTTCGTCATCCCCTTCATCTGTTTTGTTGTCGTGGCTTTCTATGGCCACCGCGCTTACGTGCGCCATTACATTATGACTCCTGGAAAGGACCAATACAGGTAACTCATAGTTAACCCTGGCCTGACCTTGGGTTAGCCAGGCCCTAACTATGACTTAACCCTGCCCTAAGAACTACCAACCATTATTTATTATAACTATGAAACAGACATTAACTATTATCTGTGTCTTGGCAATGGCTCTTTTAGCCAATGCCGGTAATCCTTATGCAAAGTACACGCAGAACCTGCCTTTCAGCATGCCCGAGTTTTCCGCTCCGACGATTGCAGACAACAGTGTCACGCTCGTTCAGTTTGGGGCCGATGCCACTGGTCAGAAACTCTGTACCGATGCTTTTGCCCGTGCCATTGATGCACTTGTTGCCAAGGGCGGCGGTCACCTCATCGTGCCGCGTGGCGTGTGGCTCACAGGTCCTATTGTGCTCAAGTCGGGCATCGACCTCCATCTGGAGAAGGGAGCCATCGTGCAGTTTGCTGCCGACGAGAGTCTTTACCCCCTCATCGACACCTCCTTTGAGGGACTCGACACCCGCCGCTGTCAGTCGCCCATCAGCGGGCGCAACCTGGAAAACGTTTCCATCACTGGTGGCGGAGTCATCGACGGCAACGGCCAGTATTGGCGTCCGGTGAAGAAAAGCAAGGTCACCGATAGCCACTGGAAGCGGTTGCTTAAACAGCCTGGCAGCTTGGAGATGAAGAAAGACTACTGGGTGCCCTCTGAGGGCTATGCCAAGGGTGAGAAAGGCGCGAACATGAACGTTCCGACGGCTACTACCGATGAAGAGTGGGAGGCCGTTAAGCGTTTCCTCCGCCCTGTGATGATCAGCCTCGTGGGCTGTAAGAACGTGCTCCTGCAGGGTGTCATCTTCCAGAACTCTCCCGCTTGGAACATCCATCCGCTGATGTGCGAGAATATCATCATCGAGAACGTACTTGCGCGCAACCCTGCCTACGCCCAGAACGGCGATGCCCTTGACCTTGAGTCTTGCAGGAATGCGCTGATCATCAATTCACGTTTCGATGCTGGCGATGATGGCATCTGCCTCAAGAGCGGAAAGGACAAGGACGGTCGTCGTCGTGGCCGTCCCTGTGAGAACGTTGTTGTCGATGGATGTACCGTCTTTGCCGGTCACGGAGGTTTCGTCGTCGGCTCGGAAATGAGCGGCGGCGTGAGAAATATCAGCGTGAAGGACTGCCAGTTCGTGGGTACTGATGTGGGACTGCGCTTCAAGAGCACACGCGGACGCGGCGGTATTGTGGAAAATATCTACATCGACGGCATCTCCATGACCGATATTGCTACCTATGCCCTTACCTTTAATATGTACTATGGTGGTAAGTCTGTCGCTGAAGTGCTGGAAGAGGGAGGTGAGCAGAAAGCCCCTGAGACCCTGCCCGTCACTGAGGAAACACCCATCTTCCGCAACATTGACATCCGCAACGTCATCTGCCACCACGCCGGCTATGCCATGGAGTTCAACGGACTGCCTGAGATGCCCATCGACGGCATTCACCTCAAGGATATCTACATCCTCGCGAAGAACGATGCCACTTTCAACTTCAGTAAGAATATCACCAAGGAGAACGTGAACATCGAGCTGGAGAAATAGACATCCGTATGAAGAACCAGATAGACTATTCTATTGACTATGGACAGGTGCTGAAGGCCATGGCCTGCACCATGGGAGATTATAATTATGGGGCGATGCGCGAACTGTTCGTTCGGCTGCGCCTACGGTTAACGCCTTTAGAGAGTAAGGTCACCAACTGGATAAGAGAGGGTGCGCTGGTGGGTGACGTGCCTCGTCGCTACGATTCTTCACGACGTGTACACATCAACCCTGCCCGATGGTCTGAGATGATGGACACCGTAGGCTACGACCAGTTGCCGCAATTATTGGCGGGCAGTCCTGTGAAGAACATGAGCGTGCGTGAGGCCATCGGTCATATAGTAAGTGCCTTCTGCCATTTCCAACATGGAGAGCCGTTTGTCGAGACGCTGCTGCTCACAGACTGGGCTGCGTTGGTTAATGGTCCGCAGACGATATTCATCGAGCTGCTTGACCACCTGACACGCCAGCCCGAACTGGTAACGTTCTCCCAGCAGATAGATCCGACAGTTCTCTTCCTGCTCTACAATTTGAATCACGTGTCGGCATGGAGGAAAATGGAGCTGACCATGGACAAAGAGTTGCTCAGCGCCGTGTTCTGGGACAACCAGTTAATCAGCGAGAAGATGCGCAACAACATGCGCGACGCTTATCTCTACAACGTGGAACTGCTCTTGACGGGTTCTCTGGAGGAAGTGCTCCAGAAGATGACTCCTGAAACGGAATACTACCAGAAACTATTAGCCATCAAACACTTGCATGTGGGCAATGCCGTCACTGCCTTTCAGCTCTTCACACAGCAACTGAAGGACGAGGACGGCGAAGTGTTTGAAGAACCCTTCACCAACTTTGCCTACGCTATAGCACTGGGGCTGACGGCCTCAAAGAAATCGAATATCCAGGCGCAGAAGGCCCGCCACGCTGGCGAGATGCTGATGAAAAGCCGTAAGGTGGCTGCCGACAGTACGTGTTTTGCCTTACTGCTCGTGCTCCAACATTATATCAGTGGTAAAGCAGCGTCTTTCTTCAATCGGTATCCCCTCGACCACTTTTGTTCTGACAGGATATGCCGGCAACTGGTGTTGGTATTCTTGCGCCACTATCAGGTGCTTGACAAGGAACCGGATTCCTTCAAAAGCATTCCCAACGATGCCATCACGAGTCTTGCTATTTCGTTGCTTCCCAAGGTGAAACACCTTGAGCCGTGGGAAGTGGCTCTCGACAAATTGCTGAAAATACACAAGCCCGCTACAGTCAAGGCCGAAAAGAAACCGTCATTGGAGGTGGAGCGCGTGGCCTACATGGTGAATATGCGCCATTACGACGTGCAGCCGAAGTTGCAGAAGTCGAAAGACGGTGGACTGACTTGGTCGAAGGGCCGCAACATCGCATTGAAATCGTTTGAGAACAGCCGCTACAGCTACATGACCACTCAGGATATGCGTGTGGCCAGGATGGTGGAGAGCTACAGCTACGGCTGGTACGGCCAGGTGAGCTACTCGCTGAATGGGGTAGATGTCATTGCTGCCTTGGCCGGGTGCCAGAGCGTGTTCGATGAGATGACCGAACAGCGCATCGACATCGTGGAGGAGCCGCTGCAACTCACCGTTCAACCCTGCATAAATGGATTCTCCGTAAGCTCGAATGTAGACTTGAGGAATCTTGTTTCATCGGACATCTGTCTCTCACAAGAAGGCGACCGTCAGCTCACCGTAACACGAGTGAACGAGACGCAGCGACATACGCTGGAACTGCTGCGCGAAGTAGGCGTGTTTCCCAAGGAGAGCAAGCAACAGCTCACGCAGCTGCTACAGAACATGAGCGGCTCGTTCACCGTGATGAGTCCGTTGCTGAAAAACTCCACCGACCTGAAGCGCGTCGATGCCTCGGCGCTTATTGCCGTGCAGATAGCCCCGACGGCATCGCTCAACACTCAACACCCAGTCCCCCTCTATAGTATCTCGCTGGCAGTGAAGCCCTTTGGCACCCAGCCGCCTTACCAGCAGCCAGGCCAGGGTCTGGAGATTGTGAGCACGAAGATAAAGGGGGAGCGCGTGCAGACGGAGCGAAACCTGAAGGCCGAGAAGGCCAATCTGAATACGCTGAGAAAGGCGGTGCCGGCCTTTACCCATGAGGAAACCGACGATA
>ERZ809472.37-NODE-37-length-34280-cov-11.699869_pt1 | contig 34280 bp, 11 predicted proteins | sample MGYA00521274_ERZ809472 | MGnify/ENA primary metagenome ERZ809472 (study PRJEB31581, sample SAMEA3312791) | metagenome | study: EMG produced TPA metagenomics assembly of the PRJEB8939 data set (Metagenomic analyses of Rumen microbiomes reveals... | reverse complement strand
AACTATCCCGACATCCCAGGTTTGAAGTGGTTGGGAACGGGTGGCGAGAAAATGATGAGCATGGAGCCGCCCCACTATACGTTGGATAATTGCTACGGTCCCACGGAGACAACGGTGTATGTCTGTAGCCATTTCGTTACTCAGAATGAACCCAACATTCCCATCGGCCAACCTAACGACGAGGTGGAACTTCATATCGTAAACCGTTTCGGGAAGCAGGTGCCCTGGGGCTGTGCCGGTGAACTCATCGTGGCAGGTCCACAGGTAGGATTAGGTTATTTGAACCAGCCTGAGAAGACCGCTGCTGCCTTCGTAGAGTGGAATGGAAAGCGCGTCTATCGTACGGGCGACATCGTGCGTTACCGTGAAAATGGCGACATCGAATTTGTGGGCCGCAAAGATGGTCAGGTAAAGATTCGCGGCTTCCGCATCGAGCTGAAGGAAGTGGAAGCTGTTATCCGCCAGTTCCCGGGTATCAAGGATGCTACGGTGCAGGCCTTCGACTATCCCACTGGTGGAAAATACATTGCCGCATACATCGTGTCCGACGAACAGATTGACGTCAAGGCAATGAACAGTTTCATCATGGATCAGAAGCCGCCTTATATGGTGCCCGCTGCCACGATGCAGCTTGACGCCATCCCCCTGAACCAGAACCAGAAGGTAAACCGCCGCGCACTGCCGGAGCCTGTCTTCGGTGCTGCCGACGAAACGGAGACAGAATCTGCTGCGCCGCTCAACATCCTTGAGGAGCAACTGAAGGAAATCGTGGTCGGCATATTAAATAACGACGCTTTCGGCATTACTACCGACCTCCGTTACGTTGGACTCACCTCCATCTTAGCCATCAAGTTGGCGACACAGATTTTCAAACGTTTCGGCGTACAGTTGGACGCCAAACTCCTCACTCAGGGTGCCAACATCCAGACGATAGAGAACGAAATCCTGACTGCGATGCTCTCCGGCAGAGGCACTACGTCTCCGTCTGCTCCGGCCAACATGGACAGTTCTGATAAAGCGGCCAGTTCAGCCCCGCTGAGCTATGCCCAGACCGGCGTGTATTTCGACTGCATGAAGAACCCCACCTCCACGCTTTATAACACCCCCGTGTGCCTTACCTTCCCCATAGAAACCGATGCCGAAGCCCTGAAGAAGGCTGCGGTACAGGCTGTGGAAAATCATCCCGCGCTCTTCGTACAATTTACGACCAACGAGACAGGTGTTGTTCAGGTGATGGGCGACCGGGAGACACCCGTAGAGGTGGAAGACTATAGCATGAGCGAAGAGGAAGCGACAGCCTTCCGCCACGGCTTCGTACGCCCCTTCAATCTGGGCAAAGACCGCCTCTTCCGCTTAGCCACCATCCGCACGGAAAAAGCACTCTATCTATATTGCGACATTCATCACTTGGTATGCGACGGCTATTCCTACGACTTGTTCATACACGAAATCTGCGACCTCATGGATGGCAAGGAGATTGAGCCTGAAATGTGCAGCTATAACCAGTTTGTAACCGAGCAGAAGGCCGCCGAACAGAGCAAGGCCTTTGCCGAGGCCGCTGAGTTCTTTAAGCAGCGCCTGGGTGAAGTGGAAGAAGTGACAGAACTGGCTCCCGACCTCACCAATCCCCGTCCGCAGGGTGAGAATGCCCGCGTATGGGCACCCATCGTGTGGGACGATGCCGAGCAGTTGGCCAAGCAGCAGGGCGTGAAGCCTTCCGCCGTACTGCTGAGTGCCGTCTTCTATAGCCTTGCGCGTTTTTCAGGAAACGACCAGGTATGTATCACCACCATCTCCAATGGCCGCAGCAACCTTAAAGTGGCCAATACGATGGGTATGTTTGTGAACACCCTTGCGCTCTCTTCCAAAATAGGTTCCCAGAGTGTGCAGGAGTTCCTGCATGAGAGTGCCGACACCTTTGAGCAGACCCTTGCCCACGAGAACTATCCCTTTGCACGTGTAGCCGCCGACTTCGGTCTCAAGGCTGATATCATGTTCGCCTACCAGGTGGGTGTGCTGAGTGATTACCGTGTAGGCGGAAAGAAGGTGCTGGCTGACGAGACGATGGAGCTGAATGTTCCCAAGTTCAAGATTGCCTTCTACATCACCGACGAGGGAGGAGAGCCCATCGTAGCTATCGAATACGACAACGGGCAATACAGTGAGGCCATGATGCAGAGTCTCGCACAGAGCGTGAGCAATGCCGTGAGCGCTTTTGCTGTCGCCGCCGACAAGCCGCTGCGCAGCATTTCGCTTATGGACAATGCCGGCATCAGCCTGCTGGATTCTTTCAACGAGACAGCGGTGCCTTACGACAATACGCAGACCATCGTCTCCCTGTTCCGCCGTCAGGTGGCAGAGACGCCCGACAATCTGGCCGTTGTCTATCACGACGTGCGGCTCACTTATAAAGAGGTGGATGAAAAGACCGATGCCATAGCTGCCCTTATCCAGAGTCACATTAGTAACGTCCCCTTCACTCCCCCTTCACTCCCCCTTCACTCCCCCTTCACTCCCCCTTCAGGGGGGCAGGGGGGCCAGGTGGTTTCCATCCTCATTGGCCGCAGCGAGTGGATGGTACTGGCATCCTTGGGCGTACTGAAAGCCGGCTGTGCCTATCAGCCACTGGACCCCAGCTATCCCTCCGAACGCCTCAACTTCATGATGCAGGATGCCGACGCAAAGCTCTTGATTGCCGAGGAGTCGCTGTTGGAGAAGGTAAGCGAGTATCAAGGCCCCGTCCTTTTGACCAAAGACCTCAGTATCGTCCCCTTCACTCCCCCTGCACCTGCCGCCCCCAAGCCCGAAGACCTCTTCATCCTCCTCTATACCTCTGGCTCTACGGGCAATCCGAAGGGCTGTCAGCTGGAGCACCGCAACCTGGTATGTTTCTGCCATTGGTACCAGCGTTACTACGATTTGAAACCTGGCGACAAGGTGGCTGCCTACGCCAGCTATGGCTTCGATGCCTGCATGATGGATATGTATCCCGCGCTCACCTCAGGTGCTGCCGTCGTCATAGTGGGCGATGACATCCGTCTGAACCTTCCTGACCTGAATGTCTATTTCAACGAGGAAGGAGTGACACACTCGTTCATGACCACACAGGTGGGCTGTCAGTTTGCCATGAACTGCGACAACCACTCGCTGCGCCACCTCTCCGTCGGTGGTGAGAAGATCCTGCCGCTCACGCCGCCTACCGCCTATCAGCTGCACAACGGCTACGGTCCTACGGAGTGTACCATCTTCACCACCACCTACGCTTTGACCGAGTTCGAGCAGAACGCGCCTATCGGCAAACCATTGGACAACCTGCAACTCTTCATCGTGGATAAGGACATGAACCGCCTGCCACTCGGAGCCGCCGGTGAGATGCTGGTTTCTGGTCCTCAGGTGAGCCGCGGCTACCTGAACCTGCCGGAGAAGACGGCCGATACCTATATACAATGGAACGGCAAGCGCTGCTACCGCACTGGCGATGTGGTGCGCTATCTGTCCGATGGTAATATCCAGTTTGTGGGACGTCGTGACGGTCAGGTGAAGATTCGTGGCTTCCGCATCGAGCTCAAGGAGGTAGAATCAGTCATTCGTGAATTCCCGGGCATTGCCGATGCTACCGTCCAGGCTTTCGACTATCCCAATGGCGGTAAGTTCATCGCGGCATACGTGGTGAGCGACCAGCAGATTGACATCCAGGCTCTCAACGCCTTCATCCGTGACCGCAAGCCGCCATACATGGTGCCCGCTGCCACGATGCAGATTCCCAGTATTCCTCTGAACCAGAACCAGAAGGTGAACCGCCGGGCACTGCCCGCACCGCAGATACAGGTGGAAGAGCACGACTTCGTGGCACCTGTGGGTGATGTAGAGACGCTCTTCTGTGACATCTTCGCTGGCATTCTGTCCATGGACAAGGTGGGTGCCACCGACAACTTCTTTGAAATGGGCGGTACATCGCTCATGGTGACCAAGGTGATTATCGAGGCCGACAAGGCTGGACACCATGTGGCATACGGTGATGTATTCGACCATCCCACTCCACGCCTCCTCGCACAGTTCACCGCCGGTGTTAAAGGGGGTGTTAAAGGGGATTTGCAATCCCCGTCCGACACCGAGGTCGAACATTTCGACTATTCGGGCATCGATGCCATCTTGCAGCGCAACAATATCTCCACTTTCCTTAATGGTACGCCTCAGCAACTGGGCAATGTCCTCCTCACAGGTGCCACCGGCTACTTAGGCATCCATGTATTGCGTGAGCTCATCGACAGCGATGCCACAACCATCACTTGCCTCGTGCGCGCCAAAGACCAGCCCTCCGCTGAGCACCGACTGAAGAACCTCCTCTTCTACTATTTTGAGAAATCATTTAAGGAACTCTTCGGCCGCCGCCTCTTCGTGGTCAATGGCGACGTGACGCAAGATTTCACCACTGTGGTCGGCGGTCAATCGTCAATGGTCAATGGTCAATGGTCAATGGTCAATGGTCAATCGTCAATCGACACCGTCTTCAACTGTGCCGCCAACGTCAAGCACTTCTCGAAAGGAACGGACATCGAGGACGTGAATATCGGCGGTGCTCAGCGCTGCGTCGAATTCTGTCTGAAGACTGGCGCCCGACTGGTGCATATCTCCACCACCTCCGTGGGTGAAATATGGATTGTTCGTAACGACGGTGAGCAGGTGCCCATGCTCGACGAGCGCAAGCTCTGGTTCGGCCAGTTCCTCGACAACCGTTACATCCACTCCAAGTTCCTCGCAGAGCGTCTCGTTTTGGATGCCGTAGCCCGCCAGGGCCTCAATGCCAAGGTCATACGCGTAGGTAATCTCGCACCGCGCAGTTACGACGGTGAATTTCAGGCCAACTTCAACAGCAACAGCTACATGGGTCGCCTCAAGGTGTTCCATACCCTCGGCTGCTGTCCTTACGATGGTTATGACGAACATACCGAGATGTCTCCCATCAATGAGACCGCTAAGGCCGTCGTGCTCCTCGCTTCCACGCCTAAGGACTGTAACCTCTTCCAGGCATTCAACAACCACACCGAACTGCTGGGCGACGTGCTCCTCCTCATGAAGAAAGTCGGTTGTGAGATGCGCTTCGCCGAAGATGATGAGTTCCAGCAGGCCATTGCACTTGCTGGTCAGGACCCCGAAAAGGCCAAACTGCTCTCCGCCATGCTCGCCTATCAGGATATGGCTCACGGACAAAAGGCTGCCATCATCGAACGCGACAACCGTTACACCTGCAGCGTTCTCCACCGTCTCGGCTTCCACTGGAGCGATACCTCCAGCGAATACATCGTTCAGATGTTGCGACAGATAGCGGCCTTCGGTTTCTTTGAGTAGACACGAATACAATACCCCCCTCACCTGTCGACTATAGTCAACAGGCCTCCCCCTTTGGGGGGGGCGGGAGCCTCGGTCTTCTGGTATCGTCCCTTTCACTTCCCCTTCACTCCCCAAAATTACAGAGAGAACGGCTTTTTCCACCCAAAAAAGCCGTTCTTTCCATCAGAAAAAGCCGTTCTTTCTCCCCTTTGTCACATTAGTATCGTCCCTTTCTCTCCCGCTCGACGGCCTCGGAACCTTCTATCCGACCCTGGAGGCCAAGGGTGCAGAAGCCTTCTGCCAGAACATGATCTTCGACATCAACGGTTAAGCCCTCACACGCTCTCTACGACTTGCACGGATTGGACGCATGAGCCAGTCCGTGCTTTTTCTTTTGTCTGTCAGAAGCAATATTGCAATTTAACTCACATTTTTTGCTGTCTCAAAAAAACTTTGTATCTTTGCCGACGATTACTACACTAAAGATAATCGCAAAATAGTGATGGAGGCATAAAGCATTTACAAGAATATGGACGAGCAGCAGAATATCATCATTTATCGGACAGCAGACGGCAAGGCTTCGGTGGCGCTGTACGCCAAAGATGGGAAAATATGGCTTAACCAGCAACAGATGTCAGAACCTTTTGCCACCTCGAAGCAAACCATCAGCATGCACATATAAAAGCCTATGAATAACACTATCCTCTTGCAAGTTGTCAATGACCAGCAGGCTCGAGATATCAACGCCCCCTCCCCCCTCTAATCTTAGAGGGGGAGTCAGATACCAATGCAGGCAAAGTTGTTGTCGCGCCCCCCACCGCAGTTTCTGATGCAGATGTAACCAACTCCCCCTCTAAGATTAGAGGGGGGCAGGGGGGCGTTGATAAACCAAGTCCAATAGCCGCGTTCACTTTCTGGGGGGTATATTCACGAGGGTTAGCCCCTGTTCGGGTGGTCAGCCAACCGATAATCTCACCAACTAACACCGCCTGGGCCTGTTCACCCGGCTTTGGCGCACGCAGGACGGTCGATAAAACGGCTGTGCAGATGTCTTCGGCAACGTATTTCCCGTTGATTTCCTTCAGCCTGGCCATCATTTCGCTGGAGATTTGTGTAGAAAACCTGCGCGGATGTGTAGTTAGATAGCGGCCTTCGGTTTCATTGACGAGTGACGTAGACACGAATACAAGAGTTGAAGAGCCTTTGGTATTCATCTTCCAGTTCTGGCTCAGATGAAAAGAAGAGCGTGTCAATGTTGTCTGGAACATTCTTCTTAGAGTCAAGCAAACTCAAATAATAAGGGTTTCTCGCGAGCCGTCAATGACTCCAGTAGCATAAAAGTCAAACTGATCTTTAAAGAAACTTCGGATTAGGAAGGTCTTGCCGACACGGCGACGACCATACAAATATTTTGGGCGGAAACTTGATGTTTTTTTATGTTTCCGCCCGAAATAAGGCTTCAAAAGTAATATTTATATCGCTTTCATCGTCTTTTGCATCTTTGAATTTTTGATAATAATTCAAATGTCCATCGTTTTGTATGATGGTGGTTATTGCCCCTTGGGGGCATCGGGCTGGCACGGGGCGGCTCCTACACCTGGTGGATGCCGATTCGTTGGTCTTTCGTGGCATAAGTTGTTCGTATTCGGAAATTTGGGACACGGGCAATCATTTTTTTGTTGAAAAATGCTTTCAAAGAGAAAAAATAATGTATATTTGCAAAGTAATTTGAAACATTAATCAACACAAGATGAAAACTAAAATGATAATGACGGTATGTCTGTTGCTGCAGGCATACGTGCTAAGTGCCCAGGTATCGTTTGGCCATGCTGAGAAGATGAACAAAGGTTGGAGCTTTCTGCGTATGGATGCTTCGTGGAATATTGTTGAGGAGGCGGCCATGAAGGAGAGGGATTTCGACGATTCCCGCTGGCGCAAGGTTGACCTGCCCCACGACTGGGGTGTGGAACTGCCGATGTCGCCCGACAAGGGGTCGTGTCAGGGCTATCTGCCTGGCGGCGTGGCCTGGTACAGGCTGCATCTTCCTGCCTACAGGCTGGCTGAGGGAAGGCGGTACTACATCTATTTCGAGGGTGTCTACAACTACTCGGAGGTGTATCTGAACGGTCATCTGTTAGGCAAGCGTCCCAGCGGCTTCGCCTCGTTCCTGTATGATATGACCCCCTATCTGGAACAGGGCGGGAACGTGGTAGCCGTGCGTGTGGACCACGGGCAGGAGTTTGACTCACGCTGGTACACGGGCTCGGGCATCTACCGCAACGTGTGGGTGGTCAGTGCGCCCGAGGTGCATTTGGCACAGTGGGGTACGGCCTACCGGCTGACGCGCATCAATGCGAAGAAAGCCGAGATAGAGGTCGATGTGGAAACGACAGACGATCGCGAGAAAGGCTCCCTTGCTCCCCAAAGGGGGGTGTCGAAGTGGGAGGCCACCGTGCAGCTGAGTGACCGCGAGGGTAGGGTGGTGGCCACGACGAGGACGGCCATCGGCCCTCAGGAGAAAAAGACGGTGAGGCTGACAGTTAACGACCCGCAGCGATGGACGCTGGAGCGCCCCTGTCTCTACACGCTCAGGACTATCCTCAACGCCCAGGATGTGGAGGCCAACGATACCTCGACGGTACGTGTGGGTCTGCGCACACTCGACTTCTCGCCCGACAAGGGCTTTGCCCTCAACGGCGAGTGGATGAAGGTGAAGGGCGTCTGTGTGCACGATGACGCGGGCGTGCTGGGCACTGCCGTTCCGAAGGAGGTGTGGCGGCGTCGGCTGTTGGAGCTGAAAGCCATCGGCGTGAATGCCATCCGCATGAGCCATAACCCCCATGCCCCCGAGGTCTACGACCTCTGTGACGAGGTGGGGCTGTTGGTGATGGACGAGGCCTCGGACGAGTGGGAGTTTCCCAAGCGCAAATGGATGAAGGGCTGGAACGCCGGTGCTCCCGAGTATCAGGGCACCTATACCTACTTCAACGACTGGATAGACCGCGACGTGGCCGACATGGTGCGCCGCGACCGCTGCCATCCCAGCATCTTCCTGTGGAGCATCGGCAATGAGGTGGACTATCCCAACGACCCCTATTCGCACCCCGTGCTCAACGGCGACGGAACGGGATTCACCCAGCCCATGTATGGCGGCTATAAACCCGACCAGCCCAACGCCGAGCGCATCGGCGTCATTGCCCAGCGGCTGGCGAAGGTGGTGAAGGACATCGACCCCTCGCGGCCTACGACAGGCGCGCTGGCCGGCGTGGTGATGTCGAACGCCACGGCCTATCCCTCGGCAGTCGACGTGGTGGGCTACAACTACACCGAGAGCCGCTACGGCGAGGACCACAAGACCTATCCGCAGCGCATCATCTACGGCTCGGAGAACCGTCACGACCTGCCTGCCTGGAAGGCGGTGACGGACAACGACCATATCTTCGGACAGTTCCTGTGGACAGGCATCGACTACTTAGGCGAGAGCGGTCAGTGGCCCGCCCGTGGCTCGTCGGCAGGACTGCTCGACCTGGCCGGACAGCGCAAGCCCTTAGGCTGGTATCGCGCCGCCCTGTGGAGCGGGCAGCCCGTCTGCTATATCGGCACTTATCGTCAGTCCGGGCGTATGGGGCGTCAGGGCAACAGAGGACGTAACCAGCGCCCCCATCCATACGCCAACGCTGTATGGAACTGGGAGAAGGGCGACAAAGTGCGGGTGGTGTGCTATACCAACGCCCAGACGGCCCGTCTGCTGCTCAACGGCAAAGAGGTGGGCGGCAAGCCACAGCGCGATGCAGAAACCGACATCCTGTTCTGGGATATCGACTACGAGCCGGGCACCCTGCGTTGCGAGGCCGACAACGGAGCTTCCTACGAGATTGCAACCTGCGGGCAGCCCTACGCCCTGCGGCTGACTACCGACTCTGTGGCCCACGTGTTTGTGGAGGTCGTCGACGAGCAGGGCCGCTTAGTACCCACAGCCGACAATGAGGTGACGCTGAACGTGCGTGGTGCACGTCTGTTAGGTATGGAGCACGGCAACACGGCCGATGCCACCATCACCAGTCGCCAGCAGCGCAACCGGCTGCGCACCTACGGCGGTCGTCTGGTGGCCTACATCCAGCCCGAGGGCGACGGCCAGCAGGTCAGCGTCAGGGCCTCGTCGCCTTTCCTGCAAGGGCAGGATTTGACGATAGGATTGAAGTAGGTTTGTTGCATCAGTTTCATCTGAACGACAGCCAGAAAAGTATTTAGGAAAATCGTTGGAGTGTATCCAAAATTATTCGTATTTTTGCACCGATTATCAATAACAATACATAGACTATGAACAGATTACTTTCTATTTTCGCTTTACTGCTGACCACGCTGTTGACCTCAGCGCAGGATTTTAATCTTTACATGGCCAAGAATGTGGCAGACCTGAGCGACTTCACCCAGATTGATTTCTCAAATGAGGCCCTTAACTGGCGTCAGGTAGAAGACGGTGATGTGGATGGCAACAGCTACGAGGTGGACCGTGTGCGCCAGATGCTTGCCGGTACGGCCATGAAGGGCCTAGCCCAGCAGCAGCAGTTCTGGACCATGCGCGACCACACCCTTCTGTGTTTCTACGTCAACGATGACAAGGCTACCGGCGACAGCTACGAGGTGGAGGTTGTAGAGAGCGACAGCGGCGATAAGCTCACCATGACCGTGTCCAACTACTTCTTCGTCAACCTGCCTTTGATGTCGCCCCCCAGCACGGAGTATGTCATCAACGTGACCCGTATGTCGGACCGTAAGCAGAAACACTTCAAATACACCGTATTCGACTGGGACAATGCCGACGTCTATATCTTCCAGCTCGACCGCAAGCGCCAGTTGACGGGCGATGCCTACTCGATGGAGTATGTCACCGGCTTCATGGACGAGGAAGGGTTTATGCACAACGACACCACGCAGCTACAGTTGCAGTCGAAGTCGTTCCAGAGCTTCTACTTGCCCGAAGGCCACGACCTGCTCGACGTGGTGCTCATAGGCGATGGCAACAAGCTGCGCATCAACAAGAACCGCCTGCATCCGGGCATCGACTTGGAGGACCGTTTCACCCGCATGCGTCTCTCCTCCACCTTCGACCTTGACCGCCACCAGGACCGTGAGTTCATCAACTTCAACTGGCTTGGCACAGGACTCTTTGAGAAGTATGATACGCTCTATCTCTCGCTGTTCGACTATCGCGGTTCCCCCATCCCCTCTGCCACCATCCATGTTGAGCAGGTGGACGCCCAGGGAGAGCCCACCCACAGCAAAGCGGTGAAATACCTGGAATACGACCGTAAGACCGGCATCCACAAGGTGCTGACCATGGGCAAGCCCGCCTACTTGGAAATCCTGGCTTCTGGCTATCTGCCCATCGTCTATAGGTATGCCGGTGCTGCCGACGACGAGACGGGCTTTGTGAGTGAAGACCGTTGTACTGCCACCATCACCCTGAAGAAAGGACGCTACAACGACGACGACGGCATCGTTGTCAGCGAGTCGGCCTTCTGCAACCTCAACGACGAGAAGACCATCGTGGTGCGCAACGGTGTGGACCACGAACTGTGTACCGTTGACGAGGTGGACCTTGCGGCCAAGACGGCCGTCGATGTCGTGACCTATTACGAGGACTGTGGCATGGACTACCCCAAGCTCTTGGACAACAAGTCCATCGACCGCTATGCCAGGATCCAGGCCAGTTTCTCGCGGCCCAAGGGTGCCACCGTCCCCGACTGCAACCTCTTCGCCACCAATGCGGACACCAAGACCGTCACTGAGGCCACGGACAAAGAGGTGCTCGTCATCAGTGCCAACAAGTACACCTCGTTCACCCGCGACTACTACAGCGTGCGCTTCAATCTCCTCGATGTCATTCCGGCGAACTCCACGGCCACTCTGCAATTAGTGGCCGGCAACATGACCTACGAAGGGTTCCCCAATTTGCACAACATGAAGGCCAACCGCAAGAATGACCAGAAGGATGCAGAGAAGGAAGCAGAAAAAATGACCGGTGCCACCGATAAGGACAACGATGACGTGGCCAGTGGTTTCGCGTCGTCAGGCTTCGACCTGAAACTGCCCGTGCAGATGAAGTTCAACATCAAGCCCGTTATGCTCACTTTCAGCGCCGAGGCCGACTTCCGCAAGCAGATCGTCAGTTTCAAGGTCAATATCGCCGTGGGGCGCGACACCGTTCAACGTGACAATGAGTCCAAGGAGATGAGCCAGGCGCGCAAGGAACTGAAGGCCAAGGAGAAGTACGAAAACACCTTCTTCGACCAGACCAAGAAAATGAGCCAGTCATTCATCGGCGACAAGGTGAAACTGAAGGACAAGGAGAATGACTTCAAGAATTGGGTCTATAGTCAGGCCGGCGAGGTGTTCGACATGTCATCGAGCCACGTAGGACAGGGATGGTTCGGCGGTGGTAAAATAGAGTTGAAATGCAACATAGCCGACAGGCCCCGTAAGTTCCAACTCACCAATGCGTCGGGCTTTGTGGGCTACGGTCTTGGCGTTTCAACCACCGACCTTGGAGGCGGCACCTCTGCGGCCAAACTCACCAAACTCATGCAGAAAATAGGCAAGTATGTGGGATTCACCGTCTGCGGAGCCTTTGAATTATCGGCACAGGCCGAACTTGGCATCAAGAGTTTCGACAAAAATATCAAGGAGAACTGGTCAGCCGACAACCAAGGCTATTTCTTCCGTTTGGGAGCCAAGTGTCGTGCATCGGCCACAATGGCCCTTTCCACACCATCGTTTATGAACTCTGTGGTTAACATTCAAGCCGGACTGCGCATCGGTGGTAAGATAGGTGTACAGTTCGGACTGGAAGGTCCGTTCTCCGGGAAAACTCCAGGTGCCGGCCTTGAATTGTCGGGTGTCGCCATGGGACAGGCGTTCTACGACTTACGCACCTTTATCTTCCACGCTTCGGGACAGGCCGGCTTTGCCATTGGTGCGCAGGGACTCATTCCCGACGACAGCCACAACCCCTTCCACAAGGACTTTCCCTACTGGCTCGAGACATCGAAGGCCCGTCCCGTTGGCAAGGTGTTCAGGGCCGACGAGGGGCCTGTCGTCAGCAATTTCGGCAAGGTGCTCGTAAATAATATTGCCATCGACGCCAATCCCCATTTCCTCGATGGGGACCATATCGTCTATAACGACCTGCGCAATCCTAACGACTATAACGACGACCAGGTGTCGCTCGTCACACTGGCCGACACGCTCACCTCTGAGCACCTGCCCGCATTGAGCCTCTCCGCTTCCGGCACCACCGCCACCAACCACATGCGCTCGAAGCGTGGCGACCACGAGATTGTGGCCTACGAGCAGATGAGCGGCACCGTGGGCACCCTCGACGAGGAGAATCCTGGCGCCTTCAACAGCGAGGTGATGAAACTCTCGCGCATACGTGCGTCTATATATAATAATGGTACGTGGGAGCAGACCATGGTCAGCGATGCCGACATGCCTGCCGACTATGCCGACCTGAAGCCTGTGGTCACCATGCAGGACAACGGCCACGCTGCCTGCATCTACCAGCACGGAAGGATAGCTCAGGTCCCAGCCGCCGCAAAAGTAGAGGAGGTAAAGGAGGTAAAGGAGTTAGAGGAGGCAGAGGAGGTCGATCTCGGCAACGTCAACTTCAACGGCCACCTCATGCTGAAGACCTTCGACGGTACGGCATGGAGCAAGCCCACTCCCCTTTTCGACATCAACGACACGCAGCATGTGGTCCAGTACGACCTCATCATGCGCAACGACACAGTCCTTGTGGCTTCCATCATTCAGAAGCCAGGTCAGGAGAAGCCCACCATGCGCTACGCCTCGAAGCCCCTCAACGGGGACAAGGTTAGCTATGTCGACGAATCCCTCAGCCCCGTCAATTTCTTCATGAACCGCGTGGGTCAGAACGGTGTCATCGCCATGCTCTATGAAAAGACCGACTCCATCCGTGACATCTACGTGAAGACCCTCGACATGGACGGCACCAGCGACGGCCGTGCAGGTGCCGACGTCGGTGTGGGCTACTGTATGCCCTCGAAGGTGAAGATTGTCTGCGACCGTCAAGCCGAGAATCTCAATGACTTTGCCCTCCTCTGGACGGAGTCTAACAACGCCGCCACCAACGAGGACGGCTCGTCGATGGACACAGGCTGGACGGGTCTGAAACTGAATGCCTCACGCATACACCTGACCAACGCCCCGCAGATAACCGCACCTATCACCGTGGGGGCCGAGGTGGACAGCATACATGTACTGACAGACTTCGACGGTTTCCTCGACGACTCGCACATCAGTGCCGTCTATACCCTGGCCAGCCCCAAGACGGGTGCCGGCGTCATCGTGCACAACGACAAGTATTTCCGCAACAGTTTTGAATACGACGTGAGTTATGCCCGTGAATCGCTTATGGGCAGCACCACGCTGCCTGTCAACGTGGAAATCAGCAATACAGGCACTTCGGCTATCCAGACCGTCCATGTGAACATCAACGGCCAGAACTTCGACGTGCCCGAGTCATACGTGGCACCGCGCCATGTCAAGACCTTTGTGGTGCAATACCCCATCGGCGAAGACTTCGACGGATTTATCAGCAGTCAGGTGACTGTCGATTACAACAACGTGTTCCGTGCACGCCGCCATCCGCGCCTACGTGCCATGAGCTACCTCACCCAGACACAGGAGAAGCCGCTGCAGCGCGTCGTCTTCGAGATTGTCGAGGCACGACTTGTGAGCCGCGACATTGAGGACGGGGTGAACACCTTCGTCGTGGAACTCATTGACCATCGCGGCCTGCATGCCGACAATGGCGTGCATGTGGGTATCTACGCCAACGCCGCCGGTACCGACCCCATCGCCGACGAGGCAGAAGTGCTCGTCAGGTCCACCGACTTCGTGATGGTGGGCGGACAGCGCAAGGCGTGGGCCACCATCTCCGTTAGCGGCATCGCCGAGCCTACCATTGCCTACGTGAACTGCCACGTCCTCGACCTGAACCACACCGACGAGAACGACGACGAGGTGGAGGTGGAGAACATCTTCCCCGACGGCAATGCCCATCTCGTGCAGCTCTTCCCCACCAGTGACCCAGGGGAACTTACGCGCATCCTTTCCAACCTGAAAGAAGAAGTCCACCGCGTCAGCGTGACCCAGCGTGACGGCGGCGTGATGCTTAGCGGCTTGGAGCCTGGTGAGTGTGTGCGCATCTACAACCTCGATGGCGTCAGTGTCTGCCGCATGGATGCCACTGCATCCTCGCTCTTCGTGCCCCTCCACCAGCAGGGCGTCTATGTGCTCAGTGCCGGCCGCGAGGTGTTTAAGTTCCAGTACTAACGTAATAACGTAATAACGAGATAACGTAATAACGAAAAATAGATGAAGAACTCTTTTTTAACTATTGCCCTTATGCTGTTTACTGCCTTGGCGGCGACAGCGCAGGACTTCAGGCTTTACTATGCCAACAATGTCAGCGATGTAAGCAACTTCACCCTCATCACAGAGTCAAACTCTGGCCTTGTGTGGCGGGAGGTAATGGACACCGACATCGACGGTAACCAGGCCGAGGTGTACAGGATAGAGCAGATGCTGGCCTCGCAGTCCATGAAGGGACTTGAGGAACAGCAGCAGTTCTGGCGTATGCGTGACCACTCGCTGCTCTGCTTCCGCATTGAGGATGCCCACCCCAGTACCCCCGACACTTACGAGGTGGTCGTGGAGGAAACTGTTTCGGGCAAGGCACAGAGCCTGACGGTGACAAACTACTTCTTCGTCAACGTGCCCTTGGAGTACACGCCGCGCACTGAGTATGCCATCACCGTTACCAAGGTGGGTGACCCATCCCAGCGCATCCGCTTCAAGTACAACGTCTATGACTGGAACAACGAAAACCTTTATATCTTCCAACTTGACCGCAAGCGCCAAATCACCGGCAAGGACTACACCATGGAGTACGTCACCGGCTATATGGACGAGAACGGCTTCATGCAGACCGACACCACGGAGCTGCAACTGAAGTCGAAGTCGTTCCAGAGCTTCTACCTGCCTGAGGGGCGCGACCTGCTCGACGTCATCCTCGTGGGCGACGAGAACAAGCTGCGCATCAACAAGAACCGCCTGCACACCGGCATCGACCTCGAAGACCGCTACACGCGCATGAGGCTGACACCCAACTTCATCCTCGACAAGCACCAAGACCGTGAGTTTATCAACTTCAACTGGTTAGGCAGCGGCCTCTTCGAGAAGTACGACACCCTCTATATCTCACTATGGAACCACCGTAGCCAGTCTGTGAGTTCTGCGACGTTCCATGTGGAGCAGGTCGATGACAAGGGGCGGCCCACCCATAGCAAGGTGGTGAAGTACGTTGGCTACGACCGCAAGACGGGCATGCACAAAGTGCTCACCATGGGCAAGCCCGCCTATATCGAGATCCTGGCATCGGGCTACTACCCCACTATCTACAAGTATGCCGGCGCAGCCGACGAGGAGACGGGATTCGTGAGCGAGGAACGCTGCACGGCCAACCTCACCCTGCGGTCCGGACGCTGGAACAGAGACGACCTCGTAATCAGTTCGCACCACTTCCTCAACCTGCACGACGAGCGTGCCATTGTGGTGCGCGACAAGGTTGACCACCGCCTCTGTACCATTGAGGAGATGGAACTCACTGGCCGGACTGCCGTGGACACCATCACCTATTTGGAAGACTGTGGACACCAGTTCCCAAAGTTGCTTGACAACAAGCCCATCGACCGCTATGCCAAGATGGAAATCACCTTCTCCATACCCAAAGGCGGAGTCACACCCGTGAGCAGGCTCACCTGCACCGAGGTGGAAAGTAAGCAGATGCGGGAGACCACGCAAGACGAGGTCATCGTGGTCAGCACCAACGACTTCACATCGTTCAGCCGTGACTACTATTTTGTGCGCTACGACCTGCTCAATGCCATACACAAGGGCGACGTGGTGCGCATGAACTTGACCGCTGGCGACTTGTCCTACGACCAGTTCCCCCTGCTGTGCAATTCAGACTACGACCGTGATGTAGCAAGGGCGATGGCCGACCAGTATGCTTTCGACAACTGCACCGGTGCGCCGCCGAGGAGCAGTAGTAGCCGCGACCAGTGGCAGTCAACGTGGTTCAGCGAGTTGTGGAAGCAATCGTCGCCCCCCCGCAAATCCATCTTTAAAGACCCGCAATGGGGTGACAACGTGCAGGATGACGGCATGGCCGATGCCTTTGCCGACTTCGGTTGCGACATCAAGTTGCCAGTGCAGTTCAAGTTCAATATCCGACCCGTCACCATCTATACTGGTGTGTCGTATGACATTCTTAAACAGATACTGGCCTTGAAAATCAATGTGGACGTGAATCGGGCAGACGACCGGCCTGGCGATGATTATAGCGATGCACGCAGGGAACTGAAGGAAAGCGAAAAGGAAGACTATTGGGGAAACGATAAGGTTGGTGTCAATGTCGCCGGTGAGGATATTGACCCTGACCGCTGGATCAACGAGGATATTAACGACATCTTTGAAATCAATAGCAATCACGTAGGTGCAGGATTCTTCGGCGGCGGTACCCTTACCCTGCAGACACCCATCAAGGACTGGTCGAAATTCCAGGTCACCGAGGCTGCCGGCTACATTGGCTACGGCTTCGGCATGGCATGGGATTTGTTTGGCGACGACACCAAGTTCCAGAAACTGAAGGATGTGATGGAAAAGGCGAAGAAATTCATCAGCCTCAGCATCAGCGGTTCTTTCGAGGCCAACATCCAGGCCGACTTCGGCGTACACTCTTTCGACGGCGACCTGGAAGAGTCGATGAGCAATCTCAATATGGGCTATTTCTTCCAGTTAGGTGCCAAGGCAAAGATTGGTGCCACTGCCGAGTTCGGTCTTCCCGAATGGACGAAGAAGGCCGCTCCCATATTAAGTGTCAAGGCAGGCGTGCGAGCAGGTGCCAAGGTGGGTGGATTCTTCAAGGTTGACGGACCCTTCGCACCCATAACTCCTGGTATCGGCGGCCGGCTTATGGCAGTCATCGTCGGACAGGCATATTTCAGTGCCAAACTCTTTTGTTTGCATGTTTCAGGCGATGCTGGCATACGTTTGGGAGGGCAGCTGCTCATCCCCGACAACGACCATAACCCCTTCCACTCAGACTTCCCCTACTGGCTCAACGATACCAACGTCCGTACCTTCGGCAAGAACTTCCGCAAACTGCCTGCCCCTGAACCTACTGAATTCGGACGAGTCCTTGTCAGCGATGTGGCCATCGATGCCAACCCACACTTCCTGGGCGGCAGCACCATTGTTTACAACAATGTCGGCCAGCCTACCGACTATAATGACGACCAGGTGACATTACTCAACATGGAGACCATGCAGAAGGAGACCCTTTCCAAGGAGGGCATGGCGGCTGCCAGCCACATGCGCTCCAAGCGCGGCAACCATGAGGTAGTGGTCTTTGAGCAGTATAACAAGCGGGTGGACAGCGAAGCCGTGGACAGCACCAACAACGTGAGAATCAACATGGACGCCATGACCACTACCAGCATACGTGCCGCCTTCCGCGAAGGCAACGGGCAATGGAAAACAACCTTTGTCACCGATGAGTACCAGGCCTCGCCCGCAACCGATGACAGAGAAAACGACGGCTACGTGGACATAAGCCCCGTCGTGTCCATACAGGACAACGGCAGTGCCGCCTGTATCTATCAGCACGGACGCTACTCACTGATTGACGATAACAGCTCCGACAACGATTTGGAGAACTACCTGTTCAACGGCCAGCTGATGCTTCGTACCTACGATGGCAGCGAGTGGAGCGAACCCACGGCCCTCTTCAACATTGACGATAACAATAACATTGGCAAATATGACTTGGTGATGCGTGGCGACACCGCTCTTGTGGCTACCCTCGTGAGCACGGCTGATAGTAAGCGCCCCGTGCTTCGCTATGCCTCGAAGCCAATGAGTTCCAGCCAGGTGACCTATCGCGACGAAGAACTCCGTGTGGATGACTTCTTCATGAAGCGCGTAGGCCAGAACTCCGTCATTGCCATGACCTACGAGGCCACCGACTCCATCCGTGACATCTACGTGAAGACGCTCGACATGGATGGCACCAACGACGGTCGCATGGGCAGCGACATCGGCCTGGACTTCTGCCAGCCCTCGAAGGTGAAGATTGTCTGTGACCGCTCCGCCACTAACCTCGACGACTTCGCCGTGCTGTGGACTGAGGTGAACAACACCCGCCGGCGTGAAGACGGCACCACCGCCATCGACAGTATGCGCACCGTGCTCAACGCCTCGCGCATACATCTTGCCAATGCACCACAGGTGACGGCCCCCATCACCGTGGGGAGCGAGATTGACACTTTGCTTGTGATGACCGACTTCGACGGATTCCTCGACGACGATTCCATCAGCGTGGTCTATACCTTGGCTGACCCAGAGTCGGGGGCCGGCATGATTATGCGTAGCGGCAAGGTGTTCACCAACAGCTTCGAGCACGAGGTGAGCTATACCAACACCGCACTGCGCAGCAGCAGCGAACTGCCCGTCAACATCCTGATACGCAACACCGGCACATCGGCCATTGAGAAGGTGGAGGCCACCATCAACGGACAGGTGTTCGACATTGAGGATTCTTACGTGGCACCACTCCACACGCGCACCTTCACCGTGCAGTACCCCATCGATGATGCTTTCGACGGCTACATTACCAGCCATGTCGATGTGATCTACAACAATATCTTCAAGGCAAGAACCAGCCGCCGCCGTGGCGCACCCAGCAACGTGCGCCAGCGTTCACCCCAGAAGACCAGCCGCGTGTCAATGGGCGAGGTGGACTGCGTCGTGGTGAACCACAGCATTGAGGACGGTGTCAACACCTTCGTCGTTGAGTTGACAGACTATGGCAAGTTGCGCTCCGACATGGGTGTCCGCGTGGGTGTCTATCCGCATCCCAACGGAGGCATAGCCCTCGCCGAAGGCTGCGAGGTAGTGGTGCCCGCCACTGAGTTCACACGCTTGGCCGACGAGCGCAGGGCATACGCCACCGTCGTCGTCCATGGCATCACCGAACCCATCCAGGCGTATATCAATGTCCGGGTGATGGAACCTGCTCCTGCTGGCGACGAGTGGAAACTGGTGCCAACACCCATTACTGTTCACAACGCATCGATGGTGAACCTATACCCCACCGACGAGCCATCGGAAATACGCCGTATTGATCCTGTGAAGGCAGGAAATGGCGACAACTCACACCGCGTAGCCATCGACACGCAGGAAGGAGGTATCACCCTCAGAAACCTTGTGCCAGGCGAGCGCGTCCGCATCTTCAACGCCGATGGACGGACAGTATTCTATAAGACCACCAGCGGCACTTCGCTCTTCGTGCCCATGCACCAGACGGGCGTTTACGTCCTCAGTGCCGGCGAAGAGGTATTTAAGTTCCAGTATTAGTAGGTAACGCTTCCCAGCGTTACGACGTAATAACGAAATAACGTAATAACGAGAAAACGTAATAACGAAATCCCGAAAATAATATAATTATGAAACAGGCTTTTCTTTTACTAACCCTGCTGGGACTACTCCCCTGCAGCATGCATGCCGGCAACTGGGCGGACCACCGCGAAGCCCTCGACGTCAACGGCAAGGGATCGCTCAACAATCCCATTGTCATCAGCACTCCAGGGCAACTGGCACAGCTGGCAAACCTTGTGAACAACGGCAATTCGCTTGACAACAAAGTCATCGTTCTGGCCAACGACATTGACCTCACTGCCCACGATAGCAACGTGCGACGTGAATGGACTCCGATAGGAAGCAACACAAACCCTTTCAAGGGCGTATTCTTAGGCATCAACCCCAATCAGGAAGGATGGGAACAGCGCGAGCCATACACCATCAAAGGACTGTTCATCAGCAAAGTGAACGGTCGCATCGGTCTCTTTGGCACCATAAAGGGTTTTGTCGGCTATCTCAACATTGTCGGTGCCGAAATCAGCAGTCCGTCAGCGGCCGTTTCTTGCGGCATTGTCAGTGGAGCCGTCAATGATGGCACATGCACCTGCTATGAAGATGAAGCAACAGGCAAGCGGTTTACCGTCCAGGGAGCCGTCTATGCCGTCCGTGCAGAGGGAAAGATCACTGCCAGAGGGCGAAGTACCTATACTGGCGGCATTGTGGGCAATAATGGCGGCCATGTGGTTCATTCCACGGCAAAGGCCACTATCTATAACAACAACTATGGTTACTCAGGCGGTATTGCCGGCATCACTTCAGGAGGTGTCATCTTCGACTGTGCCGCCGATATAGACCTCTTTACCACCAACTGCGCCACTGCTGCAGGCGGCATCACGAGCGTCTTGCAGTCGGGTTCCGTCGAGGCATGTACCAGCACCGGCACCATCCACGACCATGTGCTCCATGCCGGAGGCATCGTGGGACGTATGGAGTTGAAGGGCTATGTACGTGGATGCGTCAGCACCGCCACGGTCGATACCTGGGGCGGCTCCATGGCCGGCATCGTCGGTACGATGACACCCGGTTCCGAATATTCTTCCGGCGGCCCCACCGGCTCGAAGATTGAGAGTAGCGTCTTTGCCGGACACCTCGTCGGTGCCACCACCCCTGTGGGAGGTATCTGCGGTGGCATTGACTGGGATAACAAGGAGGAACGCATTGTCAATACGCTGGTGGCAGGAACCCGCATCCTGAGGGCAGACTACAAAACCATCGTGGGCAGCACCAAGGCAGAGCCCGTCCAGGCACTGAGCAACAGCTACTGGGATATGAGCCTCTATGCGGGCACAAGTATTGCCGAATATACCGGAGGCGAATATACGAATCCCACCACCGTACAGGGACTCACCACCGACAAGCTCACCTCGGGCAAGAGCGGTGATGCCCGCCTGCTCGAGAACGACGAGAGTGCCGACTTCTATTTCAAGTTCCAGTCGGGCTACTACCCTCGCCTGATGGCAAACAAGGAGTGGAGTGGCTATGAAACCATGAAGAACAACGACCTCAGCACCGATGCCGGACGTAAAATGTTCTGCTACGATGATATGTATCGCGAGAACAGCGTCATGATGTCCACAGCCTGGCTCGCCGCCGTGCCCGCGACGATACCCAAGGGCGATACTGCCTACGACCTCGTCACCTCCGTCTCGCACAAAGAGAAAACCCTCAACTGGGCCGAGGAGCAGCGCGGCATATCGCTGAAGTCGGCTATTGCCTTCCCCGAGGACAGCCCCGTCATCGACATCAAGGAAAGCACCGCCACGGTCCTTAACGACGGTACCTTCATTGCCACCATGAGCCTCGCGCCCACGAAGAAGTTGGATGCCACCTTCTGCCGTCCGCAGCCTCTTATGCCCACCAAGAAACTCTTCTTCAACGCCACGCCCGACCAGATCTGGGACGGCACAACGGCAACCAAGTATGCTGCCGGCACTGGCCTGGCCGAAGACCCCTTCATCATAAAGAATGGCGCACAGTTGGCACTTGCCGTCACCTCTAACGCCGAGGGACAATGGTTCAAGCAGCTCTGCGACATCAACCTCAACCCCGCCTACCCCAATAACATCCCGCAGTTCTCCGTGACAGGAAATGTATGGGTGATACCCGCGAATGGATGGAAGGGGGTTTATAATGGCGACGGACACTTTGTGAAACGCTATTTCACCAAAAACTACAAAGAGAAAGTGTCGCTGTTCGGCGACGTGGCTGCCACGGCACAGATACACAGCGTCGGCATGGTGGAGGCCTTCTCATACGCTGGAGGGTCGGCCCTCTTAGCCAGCAATGTCGATGGCAAGATATACAACTGCATCGTGCAGGGCATCTGCCAGCCACAAGCCATTTCCTCCTCAAGGGATAAGAAAACCTGGGACATCAATTGCAGTGGTGGCATCTGTATCACGGTGGGAGCAAACAATTCCGGAGGCGTGGTGGAGGACTGCATCAGCGCCGTCATGTGTAATATGATTTACAGTGACTTCAACCCTCTGGTATCCCTTAGCAACAAGAACAAGGGAACCGTACGCAACTGTCTCATCACCACGCCAGTGCTTTATGGCGACCTGAACTTCAGCAGCGACGGCATCACTGCCGAGGGTAAGAGCTACATCAAGGACTGCTACTGGCTGAAGGGCTACGAACCAGGCAACACGGGCTATACCCTTGAAGAACTGACGACGGCACTCGGCAAATGCGAGCGTTGGCAGACCACCGAGGCCTACTTCCCTATGCTCAAGACCTTTGCCGAGAGCGACATGGCCAAGCTGATCATGCTGCCCGTGCGCACTGATCTGAACTACGACGAGGCCGGCTTCGACAACTACCAGTTGGGATTCAACCGCCACCTGCTCTTTGAGCCGGGAGGTGCCGTCTGGACATCGGAAAGTAATAATTTCATTGATGCCGACTGCGACATGGGTATCATTACGCCACTCTCGGCCTCCTTCTCGCCTGAGGAATATCCGTCTATCTCGACACGAATCATGATAGGCATCAACTACCTGACGGCCACGCTGGGTAAATTTGCCTATAACATTCCGCTGCGCACCAGTTCGTCATCCATCAGTCCAGGCGTCACCTTCGTAGATGATAACGCACTGCAGGCATGTCTTGAGGCTTTCAACACCGATAAAGACACCAAACACCTCTCTTTGACAGAGCTGAAGGCTGTCACTAACGAGCAGACACTCACCGCCTTCCAGACCGCCACGGCACGCCGCATCAAGCGCTTCCCGGAGTTTCGCCTCTTCAAGAGCGTCACCAAGCTCACCTCGCAGCTTAACAACCTGTCACAGCTCCAAGAAGTGCGTATGCCCTACGCGCTGAAGACCATCGGCAGTAACGCCTTTGACGGATGCTCTAACCTGAAGGAAATCACCATTACTTCCAAGGTCACCAACGTGGAGCCCCATCCCTTCTACGGCTCGGCCATCGAGACCATCAACGTTGACCCCTTCAACACCGAATACTGCAGCCGCGACAATGTGCTCTTCACCGTCAACAACGCCCTCGTGGCCTATCCCAATGGGCGGCAGGATGACGAGGAAATCACCATCAGCGGTGTCGTCAGCAGCATCGAGGAGGGAGCCTTCTATAAACTGCCGAAACTGAAGAAACTCTTCTTCGACCTCGACGACTACAACCGCGTCATCCCCGAATTGTGGGAGGGCGGTATCGAGACCACCGACGGCAGCCTCATCGATGTCTATGTGAAGGATGCCACCTTCAACCAGCAGGTCTATAACGAGATGCTCGAAGACTACTCGTGGGAGACTTACGCACAGGCCAACCGTCTGCACCGCTACTACCCGCTGAAGATTGACAAGGACGGCCTGGGTTCCTTCTACATCGGCTTCGATGCCGAACTGCCCGAGAGCCTCACACCCTACATTGTGGCACGCGCACGCCCCGACCTCAACCTCGCATTCCTGCAGCCCGTCGGCCGTCAGGTGCCAGCAGAGTCGCCAGTGGTTGTTTTCAGTTCACAGTTCGCGGTTCAGAATGCACAGTTGCAATCCCCGACTACCCCTGTTGGAGGGGATTTGCAATCCCCGACCTTCATCAACCTCCTTCCCACTGCCCAGCCCCTCAAACCGTGGAACATGTATGAGAACCGCCTCAACGGCGCAGGCATCGACGGTATGCCCGTCTATCAGGAGGACTCGTCGGAGGGTGGTGTCTATACTTTGCAGAAGGATGACGACGGTAACATTGGCTTCTACATTCACCGTGAAGAAATGGTTGACCCCTTCCATGCCTTCCTGCCCTATAACAGTATTGGCGATCAGTTGGACCAGGGCGTTTACTTCGCCTTGGCCTACGGTGTATCTGACGAGAACAACCTCACTTACTGGGCTTGCCCTGACGGTCAGGCCATCGTCAGCGGCTATCAAGGCGAGGGCAATGAGAACCTCGTGATCCCCGAGACCATCACCGCCACTGTGTCCGCAGCATCTTCTGCGGAGACCTACAGCGTCACCCAGATTGACGAGGCTTTCCTGCGCAACAACAAGACCAACGTCTGGAGCATCGACTTCACAAAGAACAGCCTCATCAAGAACGTCAACGTGGACCGCAAAAAAGAGAAGAGCCCCTTCTACGGCATGGACAAGCGCACCATCGTCTATCTGCCCGAAGGTCGGGGATTCACTGCCGCCGAGGGTGAGCAGAACGTGGTCATCGGCACGAAGTGCCAGACGTTGGCCCTCACCGACGGATGGGGATTCCAGCCGCCATACGACTTCACGACACAGAAGGCCACTTACGACCGTGTGCTCTCAGCCACTCAAAACGCTGACGGCACCTGGACACCGAAGGCATTCTCTGTCTGTTTGCCTTATCCCGTTCTGTTCGATATGCAATTCATGCTCGAAAAAGGAATGGCCATTCATGAATTATGGCATGTTGACGAGCATACAGGACAGTTTGTCTTTACCAATTCGACACCCAACTACCTCTCACCAGGATATGGCTATGTGGTGGTGGTGAAGGAAGGTTCTGTGAGACTCGATGCCGATATCAACGATCCTGTCTGGGGGATGGACATCGTGTGGAACGAAGGTTCCCTTGACGTGAAAGCGCATCCCACGAATGGACAGACGGTCAGTTTCAACGGGAGCAATAACGAAGATGAATTGAATTTGGCAGGTCAATGGACGGGCACCTTTATGCCGATGAGCAACGCAGCGTGCAGCGAGAAGAAGACCTACATCATACAGAGCGACGGTTACTACCGCCGCGTCAGCAACCTCACGCCGGCACACCGCAGGGTGAACCTATATCCCTTCCGGGCCTTCTTCCTGCCCGACGAGAGTCTCAGCCTCAATGGCTATAAGATGGTGTACGAGTATCATGAGGAGGGTGATGAAACCGATTTTGACCCCACTGCCTTCCCCACTGCCGACTACGAAGGAGATGGCGACATGCCGCCATACGATGACGAGGTTGTTGTGGGCATCCTGCCAGTAGTAAGCGACAATCAACTACACAACTCCACAAATACCCAACTACTCAACTACTATGACCTGCAGGGCCGACGCCTCAACGGCAAGCCCGCCAAGGGAATGTATATTTATAAAGGTAAAAAGATAAACAAGTAAAAAAACGTATTATGAAACAGAAAACAATTTTAGTGCTAATAGCATTGTTCGCCATCTTTGGCAGTGTAAAGGCCGACCCTACCGGAAGTTGGGCTGAATATGCCAACTCCAGTGGAATAGGGGACTATGAAAAAGATAACACTTTCTACATCAACAACAGGGGACAACTGGCTGGATTCGCAGCATTGGTGAACAGCGGTTATGACTTTAGCAGTAAGACCGTGGTACTGAGAAACGACCTCGACTTAGGTGAACATTACTGGGTGCCCATCGGCAGCACAAATGCTAATGGTGTTGATAAACCATTTAAAGGTACATTCAATGGTGATGGTCATACCATCAAAAACATTATAACCGCCGCACCAGCTGACAACGATGACTTGGCAGGTCTCTTTGGAAAGTTAAGGGAAGGTGGTACTATAAAGAATCTTAAGATCAGCAACAGCACCATCCTTGGCAGCGCATATATTGGTGGCATTGTCGCATATAACTATGGTGGTACCATCACAAACTGTGTTGTTGAAAGCACGGTCACCATTACCTCCTGCAACGACGGTGGTGCTGAGCATCTCGGAGGTATCGCAGGGATGAGCTGTGGCATCATTAGCGGATGTGTCAGTAGGGCTCAGTTCGATGTCGGTTCGAATAATAATATGTATAACGTTGGTGGTATCCTTGGCTATTCTGATATAAATTTAAGTGGTGGGGGAAGTAAAGTCATAGACTGTATGTTCTTTGGTTCTACACTACCTGAACATTCAACCGGCCAGAAACTTGTTGGCCCAATTATAGGAAACAGACAAAACTCAGTTGATGTCCATACCAATGACTATTACACCACATCCGGACTGCCAAACTCCTCGGGAGTTGGTGCCGTAGCTTACGCTGTGAAAAGTGACAACTCATCTTTTACACTCAATTTTGATGGCACCCCGACATACACTTACAATGTAAGCAACATCAGCAGTTATAGCGATGGAGTCAAATACGGCAATAAGTTTTATGCCAAAAGCGGAAGCACTGTCAAATTTAAGGTCGTGTCGAAATCTGACAACGTAACTATCGGCACGGTCTATGCCAACAGCTCATCACTTACTGCTGATGGCGACGGTTTCTACTCGGTGACTATCGGTAACGCTGACGTAACCATTACCGCCGACCTCAGTGTTAGTGGTCTTACAGGTGGCGGCACTGCGGGCAATCCCTACACGATAGGCACTGTCGCAAACTGGGAAACCTTCGTCAGCGTTGTGGCGAGTGGCTATAGTTTCAGTGGGCAGTATGTCCAACTTACGTCAGACATCACATTATCCTTTGAAGAGGAATTTCTTCCTGGTGGGGACTTAACTGCAACCCCTCATCTTGTAGGTACCGACAACAACAGGTTTTCAGGAACTTTCGACGGAGGTGGCCATACCATCACTCTTGCCCAGGCCATTCGCCGCAATAACACCCCAAATGCCCTGTTCCGCTATGTCAGGAATGCCACCATCAAGAACCTCATCGTTGACGGAACATTTTTAAACCGTTATTATGCCTCCTACAATACAGGTCTCGTGGCTGTCGCCGACGGTGCCACCACCATCAGCAACTGTCTTGTTAAGACATCTGTTCAGATTGATGCCACCTCAAGTAGTGTAGGCAACGCCGGCATCGTAGGTCAACTTCAAAACACCTCAGGGATGACCAACTCTCTGACCATGACCGGCTGTGCCTTCCTCGGCAAGTTGCTTAAATACGATGATGACGTTCCTATCAATGTCGGCGGTTTACTGGGCTATGCCTCAGCAGGCACCACCGCCACATTCACCGACTGCCTCTTTGACCCCACAGAGATAACCGTGGGCACGACGGGCAGTTGCACTCTGGCACGCTATGGCAGTGGTGCCACACTTACCTTCGATGGCTGCTACTACACGAAGTCGCTTGGCGAAGCACAGGGTACGCGTGCAACAATCAACAGTAGCGCTGGTGCTGCTGGCGAGGCTGGCACTTCGCATGGTTATATCACGTCATACTCCAATGGTCTCTGTCTCAACATCAATAACGGAAGTACTTACTATATTCCCACACAGAGTCCTGGCACAGAAACGACAATTTCGCTCAACGATGGTAGCGCTAACAGTTCCGCGCTATGGATTAACATGGGCAGGACGGTGAATGTGACGCTGGAAGGGCGCACGTTGAAACCAAATGTATGGAACACGCTGTGTCTACCGTTTGAGTTGAATGCGAGTGAGTTGACTGCTGCAAAGTCAGATGAAAATCATCCTTTCTATCAGGCTACAATCAAAGAGTTGGATTTTTATAATTTATATAATAGTAGTGGAATATTAGATTTTGACGGTGAGTATTACACCCATTTCAACGAAACAGAGGGAATGCTTTATCTCTATTTCAAAGATGCAGAGGAGATTGTAGCAGGTAAACCTTATATTGTGAAGTGGACGGGGAATGCAGGAGTTAATGGGAATTTGCAATCCCCGACATTCAGTAATGTGACCATTGCTACGAGCAGTGCATCTACAGAGAGTGCAGAGACTGGTGTTAGTTTTGTCGGAACTTTCGACCCCGCTCCCCTCACTGTGGGTTCTTCTTTGAACCTTTACCTCGGTTCAGATGAAAACAATGTCAGCAAACTCTACTATCCCTCTGGCGTGTCGAGTTTCAGCATAAACGCCTTCCGTGGCTACTTCATCGTTAATCCTTACGACTCTGGAGCCCTTGATCCTGAATATGGCGTCCGTGGCATCTACATGAATATTGATGAAGATGAGGCTTCCTCTATCAAGGAAATCGGAAACGATCAAAGGACAATGGACAATGCCATCTACGACCTCAGCGGTCGTAAGCTTGACGATGTAGGGGCAGGTGTTAAAGGGGATTTGCAATCCCCGTGCCTCCGCAAAGGTCTCTACATCAAGAATGGCCGCAAGATTGTAATAAAATAACCCATTAACTTATAAATTGATATGGACAAGAAAAATTATCAATCGCCTTGCACGAAAACATTCATCGTACAGGCGCATCTGCTTTCAGTTGGTACGACTCAAGTAACAGGAACTACGAGTAACGTTGACATCGAATGGGGCGGTGCCGGTAACGAACAATCTGCCAATTCCCGTGGTGGCAACTGGCTTGATGAAGACGAATAGTAATTTTTTAAACAAAACGACTATGAAAAAGTTATTATTTCCGCTTCTGCTCTTTGTAGTAGCATCTGCACAGGCTGTAGAAAACCCAGTGTTGACAATCGAAGGTGGTCAGGTTCAGGGTGTTTTGGCCGATGACCATCCTGACGTGTTTGTTTATCGTGGCATCCCCTACGCTGCACCTCCCATTCGTGAGAACCGTTGGAAGGAGCCACAGCCCATCGTGCCTTGGAAGGGTGTGAAAATCTGCGACACCTTTGGCCACCCCAGTTATCAGGCCATTCAGTATCCTGGTGGCTACTTCACGGAGTGGGGCTATGGTAAGGAGGCTCCCTATAGTGAGGACTGTCTGTATCTGAATGTGTGGACAAAGGCTCCTGGAGAAGTCGGCAAGAAACTCCCCGTGGCCTTGTGGATTCACGGTGGCGGTTTCCGTGAGGGATGGGGCTCAGAACCCGAGTTCGACGGTCAGGAATGGGGTGCCAAGGATGTGGTGCTCGTCTCCATCAACTATCGTCTCGGCGTGTTCGGCTTCCTCGTTCACCCGGCTCTCTCTGCAGAAAGTCCCCACAAGGTTTCTGGCAACTACGGCATTCTCGACCAGATTGAGGCTCTGAAGTGGATTAAGAAGAACATTGCGCAGTTTGGCGGCGACCCCGACAACGTGACCATCTTCGGGCAGAGTGCAGGCGGTGGCAGCGTGCGCACCCTTTGCGAGAGTCCGCTGGCTCGTGGTCTGTTCCACAAGGCCGTGATTATGAGTGCTCAGGGACTTGCCATTCCCGATGCCAACGGTAACTTGATTGGTGCCCGCTACAGTGGCGGCACCTTTGCCGATGCTGAAGCCAATGCCAAGAAAGTGTTCGACTGGGCAGGACTGACCGACGTTCAGAAGATGCGTGCCGCATCTACCGAGACCGTTTTCGCCCTCAACACGCTCTACTACCAGATTAACGACGACGGACAGGCTGGCGGCGGAATGCCCTTCATGCGTCGTGGTCTGCCCTTCATGCCGATGATCGACGGTTATGTCTGTGTGAAGAGCTTCGACGATGCCACCCGCGAGGGCACTTTAGCCGACGTTCCTTATATGATTGGCTTCACCCTCAACGATATGGGCAACATGTCGCCCAACATTGCCGAGTTCTGTAAGGTTCGCGAGCAGAAAGGTGGTAAGGCCTGGGCTTACGAGTTTGCCCGTCCCTTGCCCGACGACGGCAGTCATCCTGAGGTGACCCAGCGGTTGCGTGGTGCCTTCCATTCCTCCGACCTCTGGTTTGTGTTCAAGAGCCTGAAGCACTGCTGGCGTCCTTGGACCAAGGGCGACTGGGACCTGAGCGAGAAGATGCTCACCGCCTGGACCAACTTCGCCAAGTACAGCGACCCTAATGGCCCAAAGGGTGGCGAGTGGAAACCCTTGACGGAAAAGACTCCTAAGTTTATGGTGTTCAAGCTGAACGACAAGGACGTCGAGGCTTCGTTCTTCGGCGAGCCGGAGATTGCTCCCCAGCCACAGGGCTTCCCCTTCGGCGCTCCAGGTGGTACAGGTGCCCCGAGGAGATAATTCCTCTTCTTATTACAATCATTTGCCAATGAATCCAGTAGCCATCCGGCTTCTAAACCAGCAACTTGCGGGCAGGATATGGATAAAGTCGAGAAACGCGAACTACGGCGCAGACGGCTGATGGACAACAAGGTCTATCAGACGATGGTGAGCCTGACGCGCTACATGGACCGCTACTATTTAGATGCACTCATTGGCATTGTTCCCGGATGGGGCGACGCGATAGCTTTGCTTAGCGTCGTCCCCTTTGTCTATTTCTCTTCTTGTGTCATCAAGAGCGTGCCTCTGACGCTGGCCGTTCTGAACAATGCCCTTCGCGATGTGCTGATGGGTATGATACCCTTTTTCGTGGGCGACGTCATTGACTTCTTCCACCGTGTCAATATCCAGAACATGGGGATGATTCAGGGATTCGTAGACGGCGACGAGGCCATCATCAGGCAAGTGAACCAGCGGGCCTGGCAGTCGGCCATCTTCCTCGTCGTCCTGCTGCTGCTCATCGCCCTGATGATATGGCTGCTCGTTTCCTTTGGCAGTTACCTGTACTCGCTTTTAGCATCCCTCTTTTGAGCCCCCCCTTTAGGGGGCTGGGGCTGCGGGTTTTTACATGACTTTTGAGAAATAATGGTCGCGCAGTGGCTTCTGCACAGGCGCACCTTTCAGCGTGATGGTCTCCTGCAACTTGATGTCGGCTGAGGAACTACCCACCTTGATAAGATACTGGCCCGGCAGTATGTTCCACTGCCCACTCCCCTCCCCTGCAGGGTAGGGGTGGGGCCAGTAGAAGCCAAACTGCTCTGTATACATCTTCACGGTGAACGTCTTGCTTTCGCCGGGCTGTAGCGACACGCGGGCAAAGCCCTGCAGCTGGATAGGACGGATTTGCTGGTCATCGCCTGTGGGCGAGAGATAAATCTGTGCCACCTCGTCGGCTGCCATCTCACCTGTGTTCTTCACCTCAAACGTCAGGCTGATACTTTCGTCCTTCGTAGAAGCCTCGCCCGCCACTTTCAGGTTGCTATACTCGAAGGTGGTGTAGCTCTGTCCATAGCCGAAAGGCCACTGTATCATCGACGACTGGGAGGTGAGAGAATTGTAGCAGATGGGTTCGTCAATCTCAGTATTGGGATAGCTGACAGAGAGCTTGGCCGATGGCGACACCTTGCCAAAGAGGATATCGGCCACGGCATTGCCGCCCTCCTCGCCAGGATACCAGGCATGGATGACGGCGGCACACTGCTCAGCCAGACCGGAAACCACCAGTGCCCTGCCTCCGAACATCACCAGCACCACGGGCTTGCCCGTCTTGATGAGCTCTTCCACAAACTGCTCCTGCTTGCCAGGCAGACGAAGTCCCTGACGGTCGCGGTTCTCGCCGCAGAGCATCACGTTCTCACCTACGGCAGCGACAATCACTTCGGCCTGCCTGGCCATCGCCAGTGCTTCCGCCTTGTCGGCCTTCTCGCCGGAATCGACCTTGCGGTGCAGGAGGTCATACTCCCAGGCACGCTCGTCGCCCATCTCGTCATACTTCGTCTCAATCTCTTCCGTCCAGTCACAACCACGGGAGTACATCACGTTCACGCCCTCAGGCTTACGTTCGTTCATGCCCTCTAACAGCTTGACGATATGCGGGTTATCACGGTCGGCCACATCTTCCACCTTCTTCCAGAAGTACGACATGGCGGGATAGGTATAGTCGCCACACATGGCCCAGATGGAGTTGGCATTAGGACCTGTGAGCAGGATGTTGGTCGTTGACGGCTTCAAGGGCAGTATGCCATTGTTCTCCAACAGCACGATTGACTGTGTGGCGATGTCGTATGCCGTCTGGCGCTCCTCCGGGCTGTCAAGTTTTATCTCCTCCTTGCTATAGAGGTAGGCATCCTTGTCGAAGAGTCCTGCACGGAACTTATGGCGCAGCACGTCCTTCACGGCCCGCTCTAATGTCTCAGGCTTCACTAATCCCAGGTCGATGGCTTTCTGCAAGTACTGATAGTTGTCCCCATGGGGGAAGTCCACATCGTTGCCGCCATTGATGGCTGCGGCTGCCTTCTGTACGGCTTCGTCTATGTCCCCCTCGCCATTCGTAGAAGGGGTCGGGAGCTGGTTGATGGCTGTATAGTCGCTCACCACCATGCCGTCGAAACCGAGATAGCCACGAAGGATGTCCTGCAGTATCTCGCTGTTTGCCACACATTTTACTCCATGCACGGCATGATAGCCGGGCATGACGCACTTGCTGCCGGCGAGCCGGATCATTGCCTCGTGGGGCAGCAGTATTTCCTCCATCAGCTCTTTCTCGTCGGCATCGCCACCGCCGCCGTAGCCTAAGTAATGCTTCGAGCAGGCACCAACGCCTTTCTTCAGGTCGCCCTGTTGCAGACCGTCCACAAAGGCCACGCCCATCACGGCCGACAGATAGCCGTCTTCGCCATACGACTCTTCTAAACGGTTGAACGACGGTATGCGACAGACATCAACCATGGGCGACAGCGCCAAGATGCCACCCATCTTGCGCAGCACGGTACTCGTCTGACGGGTCTTCAGTTCTGCCAGCTCTGGATTAAACGAACAGGCCTGTCCTATCTGCTGCGGATAGATGGTTGCACCCAGGGTGTTCACACCCGAGAGCACCTCTTCGTGGAGCAGGGCAGGTATGCCGTTGGGGGTGTGATGGATGAGCCAGTCCTGTATGGCGGCGGCACGGTCGCGCAGCTCGTTAGGGTCCCTCGGCTTCTGCATGCAGAACTGTGAGAAGTGTCCGATGCCGTAGGGTATCAGTTCGCGGCACTTGGCTGTATCCAACTTGCCCTGCTCGTCGAACAGGACGTCCATATACATGCTCTTCAACTGGGCGATGCGCTCTTCCTGCGACATCCTGCCGTAAAGCTCGTCAACTTGTTGTTCCATGTCTGTTGCTGTGTTACATCCAGTTGTCAACACGACCAGTGCTGTCATCAGCAAGCCGGTCATCTTTTTTCTAATCTGTTTATTCATGTTCTTGTTTGTTTGTTATCTGATATAATGTGTTTCCACTAACTGCTCCTGAATCTTCGGCGAACCGAACTGCTCGATTCCCAGGCGGATGGACTTGATGAGGAACGCCATGTTCAAGCTGAGCTGGCGCATGGTCTGCATGCCCTCCTCGTCCTGCGTCACCTCGCCTGGGTCGGTGCCGTGGGCGATGCTCCAGTACTGCGACGGCACAACGGGCATGTTCGTCTTCAGGAAATACTTGTTCAGCACGTCCATCGTGGCGGTGGCTCCTCCACGACGGGCAATGCTCACGGCCGCGCCCACCTTCATCGTCCAGTCGGTGTGCAGGTTGGAATAGAACAGACGGTCGAGCAGCGACAGCAACGTGCCGTTGGGCGAGGCGAAATAGACCGGCGAGCCTATGAGCAGTCCGTCGGCCTCGCGCATCTTCGCGGAAATCTCGTTCACGATGTCTTTGAAGGCGCAGATGCCTGTCTCCCAGCACTTGTTGCAGGCGATACAACCGTGAATCTGCAGATGACCTACGTGAATCCACTCGGTCTCGATGCCCTGCTGTTGCAGCGTCCGCTCCACTTCGTGCAGGGCCGTCGCCGTATTGCCATTGGCCTTGGGGCTGCCATTGAGGATGATTACTTTCATATCCGTTTAGTTCTTGTTGGGTTAGTTGATATGCTTTTCTATTTCTTGGGTGCAAATATAGCGATAATTCTGTAATTATCACTATCTTCCCTGATAGTTTTAAGCGTTTTTAGGTATTGTCCACCAAAATGATGCACAGCCATTCCTTGATTCCTCAGAGCTTATTATTCTAAGGAATTAAGGAATTTAGGAGTGCTGACGCAGTAGAACTACGCGCAGCCATTCCTTGGTTCCTCGATTCCTTAGAATTTTATCTGGCTAAAGAACTATCTCGTCTAAGGACTTAAGGAATTTAGGAGTGCTGACGCAGTAGAACTGTGCGCAGCCATTCCTTGGTTCCTTGATTCCTTAGAATTTTATCTGGCTAAAAAACCATCTCGTCTAAGGACTTAAGGAATTTAGGAGTGCTGACGCAGTAGAACTGTGCGC
>ERZ809472.35-NODE-35-length-35163-cov-12.134983_pt1 | contig 35163 bp, 31 predicted proteins | sample MGYA00521274_ERZ809472 | MGnify/ENA primary metagenome ERZ809472 (study PRJEB31581, sample SAMEA3312791) | metagenome | study: EMG produced TPA metagenomics assembly of the PRJEB8939 data set (Metagenomic analyses of Rumen microbiomes reveals... | reverse complement strand
AGTATTTCACCTGACCGCTGTCCTTATCAAGAATCATGACAAGTCCTTCACCCTGTTTCATCGCTAACTGAACCGTCTTCTTCAGGCGTTCTTCCCCACCTCCTTGAGAGGGAGTCGGAGAAAGGTTGAGCTTATCCACCACCACCTCGATGTCGTGGTTCTTATAGCGGTCAACCTTCATGCCCTGCATTATTTCCTTGATTTCGCCGTCGACGCGCACATGGAGGAATCCTTTACGGCGGGTAGACTCGAAAAGCTCGCGGTAATGGCCTTTGCGCGAGCGTACTAATGGAGCAAGAATATAGATCTTACGGCCGGCATAGTCGTTTTGAATCATCTCCACGACACGCTCCTCGGTGTATTTCACCATTGGCTCGCCAGTCATGTAGCTGTAGGCCCTACCAGCGCGTGCAAAGAGCAGACGCATGTAGTCGTAAATCTCAGTGGTGGTTCCCACGGTCGAGCGTGGGTTCTTATTAGTGGTTTTCTGCTCGATGCTGATAACGGGCGAAAGGCCGGTGATCTTATCCACATCGGGGCGCTCCATGCCGCCCAGAAAATTGCGGGCGTATGCAGAAAAGGTCTCAATATAGCGGCGCTGACCTTCGGCAAAGATGGTGTCGAAGGCCAGCGACGATTTTCCGGATCCGCTCAGTCCAGTGATAACGGTCAACGAATGGCGTGGAATTTCCACGTCAATGTTTTTCAGATTATGTACACGAGCGCCGTAGACACGAATGCTTTCACCCATAAGTATGGCTGTGTAGTCCTCAATCTTTATTTCCGCTTCCGATTTCTGATTCCCCTACTCAGTAGACTCTCCGCCACCACTTTCTCCTGCGCCGGAACCGGTGCCGTCCCTGCCCATACCACGGAGCAAGTTCACGTCCTTGCGTATGTTGTATTTCACACCGTCGGAACCTTTGGCATTGACAATGACGAAATACACACCGTCGCGCACAGGCGACCCCTTAAACGTGCCGTCCCACCCTTCAGCAGGGTTGTCCCACTCGTAGAGCTTCTGCCCCCAACGGTTAATGATGGTAGCATGGAATGAGATGATGCCCTTGTAACCTTCCTTAGCTTTGAACTTATCGTTCTTCCCGTCACCGTTGGGCGAGAAAGCATTGGGGAACTCCAACTTGCTCGCTGGTATCACCACGATGATGGTTGTGGAGTCAAGAACCTGCTCTTCCTGATTAAGATAGGTCTTTTGCACCACGTGGAAGGTTCCCGCCTCTGTGAACGTATATTGCGTGTCCTCCTCATAGCGCACGAAGAGCGCAATCTGTTCCAAGTTTTCCTCTATCTTGAAGAAATGCCACTCGTATGACGGCGAATGGTCTTCCATATCGGTAGGGTTGGAGCGGAATTCCACATCGAGCGGGGCATCGACCTTATCGACGTTCCTGCTTTCCATCTCATTACCTTCCTCGTCAATATAGTAGGCTTGTGGGTCTACCTTCTGCGCCATGACCGTCAGCGGAAGCAATGCAAGCAATATGAGGCAAACACAGGTTCTCATAACTATGAACTCTGAGCTAATGCACGAAGAACTATTTCGCGTATGCCACGGAGCGGGTCTCACGTATGACGGTAATCTTCACCTGTCCGGGATAGGTCATCTCGGTCTGGATCTTCGATGCGATCTGTCCACTGAGTGCCTCGGTCTCGGCATCGTCCATCTTGTCGGCACCAACGATGACGCGCAGCTCACGACCGGCCTGAATGGCGTAGGTCTTGGTCACGCCGGGATAGCTCATGGCAATGGCCTCCAGGTCGTTGAGTCGCTTGATGTAAGCCTCGACAATCTCACGGCGGGCACCAGGACGGGCACCGCTGATGGCGTCGCACACCTGCACGATGGGGGCGAGCAGCGTCTGCATCTCCATCTCGTCATGGTGGGCACCGATGGCGTTGCAGATGTCGGGCTTCTCCTTGTACATCTCGGCAATCTTTGCTCCGTAGAGTGCGTGTGGGTCGTCGGTATTCTCGTCGGGCACCTTGCCGATGTCGTGAAGCAGTCCGGCACGCTTAGCCTTCTTCGGGTTCAGACCAAGTTCGGCAGCCATGATACCGCAGAGGTTGGCCGTCTCACGGGCATGCATGAGCAGATTCTGTCCGTAAGAGGAACGATACTTCATCTTACCGATGATGCGAATAAGCTCAGGATGCAGACCATGTATTCCTAAGTCGATGGCGGTGCGCTTACCCGTCTCAATAATCTCGTTGTCGAGCTGTTTCTTCACCTTGGCCACTACCTCCTCGATGCGTGCGGGGTGGATACGGCCGTCGGCCACAAGCTGGTGCAGGGCCAGGCGGCAGGTCTCGCGGCGAACGGGGTCGAAACCGCTAATGACGATGGCCTCGGGGGTGTCGTCCACGACAAGCTCCACGCCGCAGGCAGCCTCCAAGGCACGGATGTTACGACCCTCACGGCCAATGACACGGCCTTTCACGTCATCGTTGTCGATGTGGAACACCGAGACGCTGTTCTCCACGGCCGTCTCCGTAGCCACACGCTGGATGGTCTGGATGACAATTTTCTTGGCCTGGGCATTGGCGTTGAGCTTGGCCTCGTCCATGATTTCGTTGACATAGCTGGCGGCAGCAGTCTTGGCTTCGTCCTTCAAGCTCTCCACAAGGCGGTTACGGGCCTCCTCGGCCGAAAGTCCCGACAACTCTTCGAGCTTCTCACGCTCCTTCTGCTGCATCTTACCCAGCTCTTCCTGCTTCAGGGCAATGGCCTTCTTCTCGTTGTCGATTTTGTTCTGCTGTTGGTCAAGCTCGTTCTTTCGACGTCCCAGCTCGTCCTGACGCTGGTTAAGCGAAATCTCACGCTGCTTCAGGCGGTTCTCGCTCTGCTGCAGGTGCTGGTTGCGCTGCTGCACTTCTTTTTCCAGTTCGCTCTTCTTGTTGATGAACTTTTCCTTCACCTCGAGCATTTTCTTTTCTTTGATGACATCGGCCTCCTTTTCGGCAGCCTCGACCATCTGGTTGTACTTTCCCTTAATGACTTTCAGGAAGATAAAATATCCTATGGCCACACCCACTGCGAGTGCAACCACGGCTACAATTACATGAGATACCATAATAGTGTGTTGTTGTTATGAATATGTGAATGATACGTTAAATTAATGTTTCCTACCAAGCTGATTGACGATTTATGGATTGATGAATTTGACAGTTTCTACCCCTTCAGGGCCTCCTCAATCTCAGAAGTAAGCTTGGTGAGCGTATCATCGTATGGCGAGGTATCGTTGCGTCCCATTTCCTTCTCATAGCGCAGGGCAATCTCAATGAGCGTCATAAGAGCTATGGTGTGGTCGCTCTTACGGCCCTTGTAGACTTGGGCGTATGCCCCATAGCGCTCGGTGATGAGCTTGGCCGCGTTGCGGTAGTATTGCTCGTCATCAAGGTTGTGGAGCACCATTGCTATGTCTTCGTCATAGACGTGCAACCTGATATTTAATTTCCCTTCTGCCATTGCTTACTTCTTTAATTGGCGAACCTGACACTGCGGTCAACGGTCCCTACGGCGGACAGACATGACGTCTGTGTCCCTACTTTTCATCGCTAAGCACGGCGATGCACTTGTTCACATCGCGTATCATGCGTGCCACCCGTTCCTTCGCCTCATCAAGGTCTTTGTCGACGATGGTCATCATGCGTGCTATCTTCAGCGACTCATAGTCTTTCTGCATCTGCACGAGCTGCTCCTCAAGCTGATTTATGCGCTGCTCCTTCTCCAAAATCATGGCATGGAGGTCATCATTCTCCTTTTTCAGTTCCTGAAAGCGGAGAATCATCTGCCTGACACGGGTCTGGAACGTTGATAAAATTTTCTCGCTCTGAGTCATACGCTCGCTTATTGTGGGCATACATTCAGTAAGCCCCTATATTCGACCTACAAAGGTAGGCATTTTCATTCATAGTTCACAGTTCACAGTTCACAGATTTGCAAATGCTTAACAAGAATTATTATTTCATGCCCTAATTTTTCGCGTCATTAACATTTTTCGGAAAACAAGTTGCAGTCGCCATCTTCCCTTGGCTTGCTTTCCAATTGGTTCATTCACAGCGCAGAGATATAAGGCTACGATTCATTAGCAGGGTTCTTTTCCTTCTTTGCCAGCATCACTACACAGGAAGTGAAGTCGCTGGTCCACTTCTCTGAAAAGCCAAGGCGCTTGTTCAGCTCACGAATAGACACAACGGTCTTGATCACAGAGGTATCGGTATAGTCGTTCTTCGTGAAGATGTCGTGAACCGTTTTCTGTATCATTCCCTGCAGCGTTTTCTTGAACATGCTGGGAATGCGCAATTTATACTTCATGATGTTTGTCACGACCATCAACACGTCCTGCACGTAGGTCTGGAACTGCACCATGTATGTCTGCACATCCTGCACCTTGCGGCAACCGCGCTTGATGCTCTGGTCTATCTCCTTGAAGAAATCATCGTCCAACTCGTAAAGTTCCTTGATCATCTTCTTGCAGCGAGTCTTCTCGCCAATGCCTAACCTTCCGCCCTGCGTGGGCACACGCAGCGTGGTCTTAAACACCCGCAAATCGGGTAGAACGTTGAGGTTGGTAATGCCCAGATTGACAGCTATCTCGGCCTGGAAATAAACACGTATGAGGGTCATGAAATCTTGCATACCGCTACCGGTATTGCCCTCCTCTTTTTTCTTGAAAAACTTATCTAAAAATCCCATGATGTTTTGTTTTTGGGGTGCAAATGTACGAAAAAAGGCTGATACAGAAAAGCGTTTTGGAAGAATTAACGCAGAAACCACTAATTTGGATTCAGTTCACTGCTCTTCACTCCCAGTGCAGCCATCAGCGAGTAACCGAGTAGCTCTTGTGCGAACTGGCCTCCAGTAACAGGCTGCATGGCGAACACGGTGACACAACGCACCTTGTCGGGTGGTAGCTGCCTGAGTGTACGGCGCAGGCTTTCAAGGCTCTGCTCGTCGGCCACGACCATGATGCGACGAACCTCCTCCACCTGACAGGCCAGTTGCAGGGATTCCAGCAGGAGATTTTCCTTCGTAGTGAAGCCCTCAGGTGAGGTACAGGTGAATACAAATTCACCCAGAGGGCCGTTGAAAGCCTTACCTTGAAGTTCGTCGGTGTAGTGGCCAGGGGTGAAATTCTCCATGCGCTGACGGTCGACGTCGTGGATGAGTACCACCTGCGTCGTAGGCGCACTGGCACAGGAGTCTGCCCCCTCAGCGGGGCGCATACCTCCGTCCAAGGCTATGCACTCCACCCATCGCGCCATATCGGCCGGTGGTATACGGCGGCCAATCATGCGCTCAAAGTTCACTGTCAGATTAAAGGCCACACGGTCTACATAGTCTCCGTCAGCAATGATAATATTTTCAGACCATTCCATTAGTTCAAAGGTTATCAGAATCCTATAGTTACCTCAAGGGTAAGTCCATATTTAAGTCAGTTGCTTAAAAGCATTGAACGACCAGCCAATAGCAGATTATTCCAGCAAGGTATCCCACGAAGGCTATCCACGTGATGCGCTTCAGATACCATCCGAAGGAAATCTTCTCCAAGCCCATGACCACCACACCGGCTGCCGAGCCGATGATGAGCATGGAACCACCCACACCGGCACAGTAGGCCAGCAGCTGCCAGAAGATTCCGTCGATGGCCATGGCTCCCTCGGCGGCCACAGGGTACATGCCCATACATCCAGCCACAAGGGGAACATTGTCCACGATGGAGGAGAGCACACCGATAATGCCGTTAATGAGGTAGTAGTTGCCCTGGAAGGTATCGTTCAGAGCTTCGCCAACGGTGCAGAGCACACCCACCTCCTGCAGCACAGCCACGGCCATGAGTATGCCAAGGAAGAACATAATGGTGGAGAGGTCTATACGGGTCATGATGTCGCTCACGCGCTTCGCCATCGTATCGTCCTCGGCAGTGTTGTAGTGGAAAATCTCCGTCACCGTCCACAGCACGCCCAGCACGAGCAGAATGCCCATGAACGGCGGCAGGTGGGTGAGCGTCTTGAAGATGGGCACGAATACCAGTCCGCCCACGCCGAGCCAGAAAATGATGTCGCGCTGCACCTTGGTGAACTGGGCCACGTGGCTCTTCGGAAGATTCTGCTCCTTGTCAAACTTACCCTTCAGTTGGAGAGTGAGGATGGCGGCAGGGATGAGCATCGACACGAGTGAGGGGATGAAAATCTCGGTGATGACGCCATGTGTGGTGATGACACCTTTGATCCAGAGCATGATGGTCGTCACGTCGCCGATGGGCGAGAAGGCTCCGCCGCTGTTGGCCGAGATGACAATGAGCGCGGCATAGATGAGCCGTTCCTCACGGCTCTGCACCAGTTTGCGCAGCACCATGATCATCACAATAGACGTGGTGAGGTTGTCGAGGATTGCCGAGAGGAAGAAGGTCATAAAAGCCACACGCCACAGCAGCTTGCGTTTGGAGCGGGTCTTCAGTGTGTCGCGCACGAAGTTGAAACCTCCATTGATATCGACAATCTCCACGATGGTCATGGCTCCCATGAGGAAGAACAGCGTGCTGGCGGCATCGCCCAGATGGTGCTCGATGACCTCGGCAACATGGTGGAGCACACCGTCGGTGGCCACCTCAGGGTAGTAGGCACCTGGATTGAACATGAACAGCGTCCAGCAGAACACGCACATGAGCAGCGCGATGGCAGCCTTGTTCACTTTCGTCAGACTCTCAAGGGCTATACTGAGGTAGCCCACACAGAATACGATGACAATACAAAGGGTTAATGTTGACATATTGTTATGTGTTTAGTTTCTTTATGTCTGAAGTATAATCTATAGTCAGAAGCATAGACCAAAGTCTAAACAGCCTCTCTATTCTTCAATCATTTGTAGGAACTCGTCTTCGCTGACGATACGCACGCCCAGCTTCTTGGCTTTCTCCAGTTTCGAGGGGCCCATGTTGTCGCCGGCGAGGATGAACGATGTCTTTCCGCTGATGCTGCCCACGTTCTTCCCGCCGTGCTGCTCAATCAGCAGTTTGTATTCATCACGGCTGTGGTGCTGGAACACGCCACTGATAACGATGCTCTGTCCGGCGAGGCGGTCACTCTGTGCTGCCGTCTGTTCCTCGGAGAGGGCAAACTGCAATCCATAACCGCGCAACCGCTCCACGATTTCAAGGTTCTGCTCGTTGTGGAAATAGGCAATGATGCTCTTGGCCATCACCTCGCCGATGCCTTCCACCTCCTGCAGCTCTTCCAGGCCAGCAGCCATGAGCGCATCCATCGACTTGAAGTGGCGCGCTAAAAGCCGGGCCGACGTCTCGCCAACGAAACGAATACCCAGGGCAAAGAGCACGCGCTCGAAAGGGACTTCCTTTGACCGTTCAATGCCACTGACAATGCGCTGGGCCGACTTCGTGCGCGAGCCATCGCCGTTAATCTGCTGTACCTCAATGTCGTAAAGATCAGCCACATTGTGTATTAATCCTTGGCGGAAGTAGTCGTCAACGGTTTCTGGGCCAAGTGAATCGATGTTCATTGCCTTGCGGGCAATAAAGTGCTCAATGCGCCCTTTTATCTGCGGCGGACAGCCCGTGTCGTTGGGACAGTACCAGGCAGCCTCGCCCTCGTAACGCACCAATGGACTACCGCACTCAGGGCAGCGCTTGATGAACTGCACGGGCATAGCCACGATAGGTCGCTGGTCAATATCTACGCCGACTATCTTTGGAATGATTTCGCCGCCCTTCTCCACGAAGACGAAGTCACCTAAATGGAGGTCCAGAGAACGTATGAAGTCCTCGTTGTTGAGCGTTGCCCGCTTCACCGTGGTTCCTGCCAGCTGCACCGGCTCCATGTTAGCCACTGGTGTCACGGCCCCTGTGCGGCCAACCTGGTAGGTCACCTCCAGCAGTCGCGTACAGGCACGCTCGGCCTTGAACTTATAGGCAATGGCCCAGCGAGGACTCTTGGCCGTAAAGCCCAAAGCCCTCTGCTGGCGCAAGGAGTTCACCTTGAGCACGATACCGTCGGTGGCCACAGGCAGGTTCTTGCGCTCCACATCCCAGTGGTTGATGAAGTCGAGAATCTCCTCCACCGTGCGCACCTTCCTCATACCCTGAGAAATCTTGAATCCCCAGCTGGCCGCCGCCTGCAGGTTCTCATAGTGTCCTCCGGCGGGCAGCTCGTCGCCAAGCAAATAGTAGAGGTAGGCATCGAGGCCACGGTTAGCCACCACCTTGGGGTCGAGGCTCTTCAGTGTGCCGCTGGCCGCATTTCGCGGGTTGGCAAAGAGCGGTTCCTCCGCAGCCTCGCGCTCACGGTTGAGCCGCTCGAAGCTGGTCCAGGGCATGAGAATCTCACCACGTATCTCAAAGAAGGAAGGAACAGACGCATAGACTTCTCTCCCTGCAGGAAGGGGTTGAGGGAGGGTCTGCAGGGGTATCGAGCGGATGGTCTTTACGTTCTGCGTCACGTCGTCGCCATGCACTCCGTCACCACGGGTGACGGCCTGCACCAGACGACCGTCTTGGTAGATGAGCGAGATGCTCAGACCGTCGTACTTCAGTTCACAACAGACTTCAAAGTCTTCTCCTGCAAGTCCTTTGCGCACAGACTCATACCAGTCGCGCACGTCCTGCTCACTATAGGTGTTTGCCAGTGAAAGCATGGGGTAACGGTGAGCCACCTGACGGAACTCTTTCTGCAGGTCGCTGCCCACTCGCTGTGTCGGCGAATTGGGGTCGAAAAGTTCCGGATGCCGACTTTCCAGGTCCTCCAGCTCGTGCATAAGCAGGTCGAACTCTTGGTCACTGATGGTGGGCTGGTTGAGCACGTAGTAACGGTGGTTATGCTCATGCAGCTGTCGGCGCAGCTCGATTATTCTCTGTTCTTCCTGTGTCATGGTCATTGATTCAGTTTATTGATGATGATTCGGGCGGTATTTTCTGCCGCACCACATTCTTGTGTTCCCATATCGTCGGATGTCTGTTGTGGCTTCAACCGCTGCCTCAGCAGGTCGTATCCTCTGAGCATCTCACTGCGGGCCTCACCTTGCATAACAGCTTCCAAGTGGCGTACAATATTGTCAGTGGTAAAACCGTCGGCCACCAGTTCTGGCACCACCTCACGGCCAACAATCAAGTTCACAAGCGACACATATTTCACCTTGAGGAAGTGTCGCTTCAACCAGCCGAAGAGATGGGGCAGGGCCGTGGCGTAGCACACCACTTGGGGCACGCCGAAAAGGGCCGTCTCAAGGGTTGCCGTTCCGCTGGTGACGAGGGCGGCATGGGCTGTAGACAGCAAGGAATAGGTATTTCCAAAGACAAGGGGTACATCAGCCGCGTAGGTGCGGTAGTAGTCGGCCTCGATACCAGGCGAGGCGGCGATGACCAACTGGTATTGCTCTTGAGCAACCTTCTTGGCGGCCTCAATCATGCCGGGCAGGTTGTCCCTTATCTCCTGTCGGCGGCTTCCAGGTAAGAGGGCGATGACAGGCTTTTTGGGGGCAGGAGCGTCATTTTCTTCCTTGAACTGGCGCACCTCGTCGTAGGTCGGGTTGCCCACATAGTGTATGGGATAGTGATGCTTCTGTTCGAAGAACTCCACCTCAAAGGGCAGGATGGAGAACAGTTCGTCAACGTCGCGGCGTATGTTCTTGATGCGGTATTCCTTCCAAGCCCATATCTTCGGGGAAATGTAATAATAGACTTTCGTAGATGACAGATGAGCATGCACATACTTGGCAATGGCAAGATTGAATCCAGGATAATCCACCAAGATAACGCAGTCGGGATGCCATTCAGCGATGTCGCGCTTGGCCATGCGCATGTTTCTCAAGATAGTAGGCAGATGTATCAGCACGGGCACAAACCCCATATAAGCCAACTCGCGATAGTGGCGCACCATCGTCCCTCCTGCAGCCGCCATCTGGTCACCGCCGATGAAGCGGAACTGCGCGTTGGCATCCCGGCGTTTCAGGGCTGTCATCAAGTGCGAGGCGTGCAGGTCGCCGCTGGCCTCTCCTGCTATGAGGTAATAGCGCATAGGCTGTCAATCTATTTTTCCCAAGATGCCTTCATCTGGCGCAACATCTCGTAATGGGTCAAGTCGAGGGCTGTCGGCGTGATGGACACGTAGCCGTTGTTGACGGCCCAGTTGTCGGTGTCGGTGGCTTCCGGCTCGTCATTCCTGAAATGGCCCACCATCCAGTAGTAGTCATAGCCACGGGGATGGTGGCAGCGGGTCACTTCGTTGCACCAGGTGCCATGGGCCATGCGGCAAATCTTCACGCCCTTGTAATCTGTCATGCCCGAAGTCAGAACGGGGAAGTTGACATTGAGGCAGACTCCTTCGGGCAGTCCCTCGCCCAGCACACGCTCAGTGAACTGCTGCACATAGCGACGCATAGGCTCAAAGTCGGCATCATCATCGTGGTCGCAGAGCGAGTAGGCCACGGAGGGCACATACTTCATACAACCCTCTATCGTCACACCCATGGTTCCGCTGTAATGACTGTTCACCGAACCGTTGTCTCCGTGATTGATGCCACCGATAACCATGTCGGGCCGACGGGTAAGGATTTCCGCAAAGGCTATCTTCACACAGTCTACGGGCGTACCGTTGCACGACCAGATTTCCAAGCCTTCCTGCTGCTCACGTAGTTTGAGACGCAGTGGCGTCGTGGCGGAGAAGGCCCGGGAGAAGCCGGAACGGGGAGCCTCAGGGGCACACACCACAATATCGGCCAGATGACGAATCATATCAACGAGGCTACGCAGACCCTTGGCCTCATAGCCGTCGTCGTTGGATATAAGTATTAGTTTTCTCATTTTCTTTGTCAGTTTATCTGAATATGGAGAAGTTCACGCTGCCGTAGCTGCGATGCTCCACGAAGTGTTGATGCTGTGAGAAGTCATTGTCCTTGCCGTGCTCGAATACGAACACGCCGTCCTCTGCAAGCAGTCCCTGGCTGAAAATGAGGTCGGGAATCGTGGGCAGCTCCTTCAGTGCATAGGGTGGGTCGGCGAAGATGAAGTCGAACTGCTGGTGGCAGCTTTTCACATAGCGAAACACGTCGGCGCAGAGCGGCAAGGGATGGGAGGATAGCGGCGACAGCTTGTCGAGGCACTGCCTGATGAACCGGTAGTGGTCACGGTCTTTCTCGATGCTCACCACCTGGCTGCATCCGCGTGAGAGCAGTTCCAGCGTGATGCTCCCCGTTCCGGCAAAGAGGTCGAGGGCGGTGGCACCGTCGAAGTCAATATAGCGGGTGAGCACATTAAAGATGTTCTCCTTGGCAAAATCGGTCGTGGGACGTGCCTTGAACGAGCGCGGGATGTCGAAATGCCGACCCTTGTATATTCCGGTTATGATCCTCATCGTCCTCGTGCATAGAGTGTCATCAGGTCGTAAGGCATGTCCTTCAAGGCCGTGACGGGATGGTTGTTAAAGTCGACGGCGACATTCATCGGATATACTTTCTGCAAATAGTTCCGCAAATCAGCGAGCATGTCCTGCTCCTCGGGGATGTCGCCCACCAAGTGCAACTCGTCGTGCTCAGGCTCTAATTGCAACTGTTTCCAGGCATAGAGCAGGAAGAAGAGCGCATCTTTCTGCCTCACGGCCTCAAAGGAGTTACAGAACTTGAACCTGTTCTGACGGAAGGCGAACACTTCCATGCGGCGCTCGTGGAAATAGACATAGAGTTTCTGCCGCTTGCCCGTAAAGCTGCGCTGGTGCAGATGCCGCCACACGGGACTCATCAGCGGGATAATCTTCACGCCAGGGAAATGATCGTTGAGCACCAGCCGCAGGTCGCGGTTCACGGCAAAGACGGCCACGGCGTTGAGGTCGGGCAGCACGTCGTAGCCGATGGCATCGTTGCTGCCAGAAGGGAAAGCGTATGAATAAGTGGCAGTCATATCGCCCTCATCAAACTGCTCAATAGGCACCATCATCACATCGGCGTCGATGGTCACCGTCGTGCGTATCGGCGGCCAGGCCTGCACCTCTTTCTCAGCCGCAAGCATCTGCAGGAGCTCAGCGGTCTTAAGCGCCTCTCGCAGGTTGGCGGCCATTGAAACGCCGCTCTTCACCACGTAAGGCTCATAGATAACTTCCTGGTCATCGCCTTTCTGGGCGGAGAACGACAACGTGCCGCGCCCCACACGGATGGTCAACCGCTGACGATTATGATTTTTCTGTTCTGCCATAGTCTTAGTGTTTCCAGTCTTGGTCAAGGACACCGCTTGACGATGCCCCCTCTACATCACCCTCACGACGCTACCGACGCATATCACCGCCAGCACTGCCACAAGCAACACCAGCACAGCATTTGTCAAGATTTCGCCTTTCTTCATACTTTCTGTTACATCGAAGGGAGTACGCGGCATACCGCTTTTCGCGTGCAAAGTTACTACTTTTTACGCACTTCCATACACGGCAAGCGGTTAAAGGGAGTTAAATAAAAAGCTTTATTGGTAGTTTTTCCTAAAACCCCTGTGCCATGTCGGCAAATTTCTGTAATTTTGCACGAAAGACAATTATTATAATAATGTATAAAACTATGAAAGCAAACAGTATCACCCTCACAGCAGCCCTCAGTGCCCTGCTCATTGTTTCCTGCAATCCGAAAGTTGACGTCGAGCAACCCCAGGCCGCTACGTTCGGCAACCCCTTCCTCCCGTTGTGGGAACACATACCCGACGGCGAGCCTTACGTATTCGACGATCCCGATAACCCTGGTCATCAGCGCGTATACATCTATGGCTCTCACGACAACATTAAGACCGACTACTGTGGCCGCGACCAGGTGGTGTGGTCAGCACCCGTGGAGGATCTCTCACAGTGGCGCTACGACGGCATCATCCTCGTGGTTGACAAGGATGCCAACGGTCAGCCTTTCGACTCCGTTGGTACTGCCGACGTGCTCTTCGCTCCCGACGTCACCCTCGTCACCGACAGCACAGGTAAAAAGACCTATTACCTCTTCCCCAACGACCAGGCGGGCGGACGTAACGGCCTGATAGCCAAGAGCAACCGTCCCGACGGACCCTTCGAGGTGTGCAACTGGAGCAAGGACGACCCGACGAAGGTCACAGGCATCTTTGAGTTCGACCCTGGCGTGCTCACCGATGACGACGGCCGTGTCTACGGCTACTGGGGCTTCAACGAGAGCATGGGCTGCGAGCTCGACCCCACGACGATGGACCGTCCGCTGCCTGGCACCAAGGTTGTGGAGAACATGGTTTCGGGCCGCAACCAGGAAGGGGTGTTCCGCTTCTTCGAGGCCTCGTCCATCCGCAAAATCAAGGACAAGTATGTGTTCATCTATAGCCGCTGGACCTTCGACAGCGAGTTCGGTCTGCCCGACACGAACTACACCCTGGCCTACGCCTATAGCGACCAGCCCCTCGGCCCCTGGACCTACGGCGGCACCATCATCGACGGACGCGGACGCGACATCAACGAGCAGGGCGACACCATCGCCACGGGCGTCGTTTCGGGCAACACCCACGGCAGCATCTGCGAGATTAACGGACAGTGGTATGTCTTCTACCATCGTCAGACGGGTCTTAACGAGTTTGCCCGCCAGGCCATGGTCGCTCCTATCGACGTGAATGTGGAGGAAGGCCCCGGCGGCCGCGTCATCATCAGCGAGGGCGAGCTCACCAGCGAGGGTTTCGCACTCAATGGTCTCGACCCGTTGCAGCGCTATTCGGCTGGCATCGCCTGCTGGACGACTGGCCCGAAAGTGGCCGTGCATGAGTGGCCCAACAACGTGTTCTACGGTTCCTACGTAGAGGCTTCCTACGGCACAGAGACGAACTTCGACGCCCCCTACGACCTTGTGAACAACACCAACCGTGTGGTGAACAACACCGACGGTTCGATAGTCGGCTACAAATACTTCAACTTCACCGAGACCAGCGGCTATTCTGGTCTGCACCTCCTGCTGCGTCTCATCCCGCTCGGCATCGACGGCACCATCACCATCATGGCCGACCGTCCCTGGGAGTCTCAGGGAGGCATCGTGCTCGGCACCATCGACCTGCGTGCTGACATGCCTCAGCAGAGCACCGAGCTTTCTGCCGAACTACCCAAACTGCAGGAGCTGTCAGGCAAGCACGCTATCTTCTTCGTATTCTCCTCCGACACCAAGGAAAAGTCGCTCTGCACGCTCGAGGACTTTGCGTTCAGCAAATAAGGCATAATGCAGACCATCGACTTCGTCGTCTTCGCGGTGTTCACGCTCGGCGTGGTGTTCTTTGGCTGCTCGTTCTTCAGGAAGGGCGGCAGTGCGGAGGAGTTTGCCCATGCCGGACGCTCGCTTCCTGGCTGGGTGGTGGGCATGAGCATTTTTGCCACCTACGTGTCGAGCATCTCCTACATCGGCTATCCTGGCAAGGCATTTGCCACGAACTGGAACGCCTTCGTCTTCTCACTGTCCATCCCCTTGGCCGCCTTTCTCGCTGCCCGCTACTTCGTGCCCTTCTACCGTTATAGTGGAAGCGTGTCGGCCTACGCCTTCCTCGAGGACAAGTTTGGTCGCTGGGCACGTCTCTATGCCTCAGCCTGTTACCTGCTGACACAGATAGCGCGTATGGGCAGCATCCTCTACCTCCTGGCCATGCCCATGCACATCCTCATGGGATGGGACATGGTGGCCGTCATCATCGCCACCACCGCCCTCGTCGTCATCTACTCCATGTTAGGCGGACTGAAGGCCGTCATCTGGGCCGATGCCATCCAGGGCATCATCCTCATCGGTGGTGCCCTGCTCTGTCTGGGCATATTGCTGTTCTCCATGCCCGACGGCCCGCTACAGACCTTCCAGTTAGCCATTGACGCCACCGAGGGCAACAAGTTCTCCTTAGGTTCCTTCGGCACCAGTCTCACGGAGAGCACTTTCTGGGTCTGCCTTGTCTACGGCATCTTCATCAACCTGCAGAACTACGGCATCGACCAGAACTACGTGCAACGCTACCACACGGCAAAGAACCTGCGTGCTGCCCGCTTCTCCGTACTCTTCGGCGGCTACCTGTTCATCCCCGTGTCAGCCCTGTTCTTCCTCATCGGCACAGCCCTCTACAGCTACTATGCCGCCGGTGTGGCTCCCCTGCCCGAGGACATCGCTTCACATCCCGACTACGTGTTTCCTTATTTCATTGTGAACAGTCTCCCCGTGGGGCTGCGCGGCCTGCTCATCGCCAGCATCTTCGCCGCCGGCATGAGCACCGTCTCCACCAGCGTCACCAGCGCTGCCACCGTCATCCTCAAAGACTACGTGGAACCGCACCTTACTGCCCGACAAACGTCACCCCTGAAAATTCTCCGTCTCTCCAGCCTGGCCATCGGACTGTTAGGACTGCTGACGGCCATCGCCATGCTGGGTGTGAAGAGCATCGTCGATGCGTGGTGGATCCTGTCGAGCATCTTCTCCGGCGGAATGCTCGGACTCTTCCTGCTGGGCATCATGCCTCGGTGTATAGGCCGTGGCGCCGCGCTGACAGGCTGTCTGGCGGGCATCGTGGTTATCGCCTGGATTTCACTGGCCGGCACCTGTGACCTGCCTGGTATTCACCTGCATGAGTACCTCGCCATCGTCATAGGCACCGCCACCATCTTCGTCATTGGTTTCCTTTCCGCCTTATTATGCACAAAGCGCCGGTAGATGACCCACCGGCGCTCTGAGCTATCAACTATTATCAACGTCTGGCTACTACTTTGCTGAGAAAGCGGCAGCCTGTGTGGTTCCTGTGGCCGACGAGCCGAGATAGACGCCGTGGAACGACGTGGTGGCATCGGTAGGCTCCTTACTGTTGTACTTGATGGTGTAATTGCTGCCCTTCACCATGCCCTTGGCAGTGATGACGGAGTGGCTGTTGCTGCACGTGGCATCAAACTTATAAGTGACCAGGTTGTTGCCATTTGAGTCGGCCAGCGTGTAGTAGTTCGAGGCACTGTAGCTGCTGGGCGAAGTGATGATGGCATAGCCCTGCACGGCACTGCTGATGCTGCTCGACGAGCCTCCCCATCCACCGCCTTGCGATGCGCCGGCACTGATGGCATAGCCATTGCCCGAAATCTTGATGTAAGAGTCGTTGTCGCAGTCGAGTCCCTCCTCGGGAGCACCCTTCGTGGTGTAGGCAAAGATGAGTCCGTTGCCAATCTCGATAGCGCCCGAGCGGCCATAGTTGCTGTCCACGGCATCGTTGCCGGTGCTGTAGCAGATGGTGACTCCGCCGTCGAACTTGATGGCTCCTGCCGAGTTCATGCAGTCGTCGTAGCACTTGAAGTAGTGCTGTCCGCCCTTGACGACGATGCCCGTCTTCGACTCCAGGCCCTCTGCCTCGTTGGTCTTGGTGGTCACCTCGGTCGTGCCGCCGTAAATGGTGACGGCGCAGATGGCCTTGATGGCCTTGGCCGACGATGAGCTGTAGGAACTGCCCGTGGTATTGACGGTGAGCACTGGCCCGCTGCCGTCTGCCAGACCCTGGGTATAGGTTCCTGTAACGTTGCTCCACGTGGTGCTGCCGCCACCAGGGCCACCACCGCCTCCTGGAGGTCCCCATCCGCCGCCTGACCATCCGCCACCGGAGGTCGACTTCGTTCCATCGCCACAGCGGATGCCCTTGCCGGCATTGCCGCTCATGTTGATGGTGATGGTGCCCGCGTTGAGGGCCATGTTAAGGGCTTTCAGGCCCTTGGCACCCTTCACGTCGCTTGAGATAGTCGTGGGCGTAGCGCTGTTGGTGATGTTAAGCTCACCGCCGTTGGTCACGATGTCGTATGCCTTCACGCCACGTCCGGCCGTACCTTTGATGGTGGCGGTGATGGTGCCGCCGTTCTGCACGAACTTGCCAGCGCTGATGGCTGCGACGTAGCTGGGGTCAGAGGCATCGCTGGTGTCAACGCCACCGCTGGCGTTCAGCTTCAAGGTGCCGCCGTTGACGACCACGGTGCTATCGGCCTTGAGGCCCTTGGCTCCGTTGACGGTGGTCGTGATGGAGAGGGTGCCGCCATCGATGTAGATGTTGCCGCTGTCCTCATCCTCATGGTCCTCGGTCTCGCCAGTGTTCACCGTTCCGTCGAGGTCCACCTGTATGCCGTCGTCGCCCACGCCGCTGATGTTGAGCGTGCCGCTCTCCATAAGGAAGAACTCGTTGGCCGAGATTCCGTCCTTCACGGCCGAGAGGATGTTCACCGTGCAGTTCTTCATCGACGTATAGTCGCCGCTCTTGATGGCATGAGCCGTGTAGCCCGAGACGTTGAGCGTCCCCTTGCCCTTCAGTTCCAGGTGGCCCTTGCAGTAGATGGCCCCCTTCTGGTCTCCGCCCTGTCCGTCGGCGATGGTGTTCACCGTTCCGTTCTTCACGCTGAGGGCAATGCGCTTGCCGTTGGTAATGTTAATGGCCGCCCCGCTGGGGTTGGTCAGCGTCAGTCCGCGTAGCTCGACGGTGGCCTTGAACGAGCCCGACATGGCAAACTCGCCGTCCTCGCAGGAGCCGCTTAAGTTGTAGGTAATCTCGAAGGGCAGCTCGCTGGCCTGTGCGATGTTCACATGTCCGCCATTAACGTCCACGGTGACATACTGTGCCACGTTGCCGGCCACAAACACCTGCGCGCCGTTGGGCGTGTAGCTCACGGTGACGGTCGAGTCCTTCACCTCGCTGTCGTTAATATACATCTGACCGACATCGGCCAGGGTGAAGGTCTTGTCCAGGATGGTCAGCGTCTCGCCGTCTTCGAAAATCATCTCGCCAGCCTGTGCAGCAGGTATCTGGTAAGTCACTTGCCCAACCTCGACGTTGAGCGTCTGAGCCGTCAGGTGGAAGGGGATGGAAATCCCTGCCAAGAGGGCGGCTACGATGGAAAATATACGGTTCTTCATCATCACTTAACAATCATTTTTGCGTTCTTTCCATTCTGCGTAATCACATAGACGCCCTTTCCTAAGCTGCGCTTCATCTCACTGACACTACTGAAACTGCCCTGATAGATGCCAGAAAGGTTGTAGGCTTCGACGGGCTCTTCCAGCTCTGACGCCGTTATGCCCTGCTCGATGGGGGTGGTGGTGCTGCCTTCAGAAAACTCCATCTTTGCCAAGCTGGAGAGCGGGAGGGTGGTGCTGCCCTCGCTGTTCGTTGCCACGAGGCCATTATTGGTCACGCTGAGCGTCAGACCATCGGTGGCCACGGTGGTTTGCTTGCCGTCACTGCCGGTAAACACCAAGTACTTGTAGGTGTAGTCGGCAGCAAATACCTGAATGGCTACGATAGCCATCAAAAACAGAATCCATTGTTTCATAATCGTATTGTTTTAAATAGCAGTTAATTCTTTTCTCGCTGCAAAATTACGAAAAAAGAACCAACACGCGAAAATTAATTCAGCCAATCGGCTGTTTTATTCAGCAAACCAATTACTGCTGTGACTGCTATTCGGCTTTTCCCTGTCTGCACATTGGGGTGTCCGTCACCTTCGCAGCACGTCCGCCACCGCAGCTATTACCTATTATATATATAATATGTACGTTCATCTTATTATATGTATAGAATGAAGCCGATTCTGCGATTTTGCCAAGGTTCAGGAAGCCCCGGATCGGGGTGACCTGTTGACTATAGTCGACAGACCTGTTGACTATAGTCGATAGACCTGTTGACTATAGTCGATAGACCTGTTGACTATAGTCGACAGGTCAGGGGGGCCGTACCATGCGAAAACGGAGGCCGTGCATGACGGAAAATTGCGGCAGGAACTTCTCAGACGAGCCAGGCAAGACTTGCCGATTTTGCAAAAAAGTGTTTAGCATTTTGGTGGTTTCGCATTTTATTTTTACCTTTGCAGAAAATTATCGTCCAGATACATGAAACGGAAAAGAAGGAAACGTCCTTTCTACAGATTATACGGTATTATTGTGATGTTGCTGGCATTAGTGCGCTTCGCGTTCACCAGTATGGCCCACGACGAACGTGCGCTCATCACTGTGGAGGAATTGGTTGAGGAGCCGCTGGCCACCGTGGTTCATAGCTTGCTTGACAGGGGCGACACTCCCCACCCTATCTTCAGTGTGCCGAGCTATGACGACTGCTTCCCTGACAGCAACCATGTGCAGCTGTCGGCAGCTCACCGTTGGGGTGTGACTCCAGTGGCAGACCGCCGGGAGGCAGAGGAGCGGAAGAGCGAGCTGGTGTATATGGGCTGCTCGCCGTTCTACCATGTAGACCCGCTGCACCAGAGCATTCCCTACCTCGTGCCACGTGCTGCCATCCTGTTGCAGGACATCGGACAGGCGTTCTACGACAGCCTTCACGTGAAGGGTCTGCCGATGCAGAAGTTCATCGTGACGAGCGTGCTGCGCACACGGGCCGACATTAACCGGCTGCGCAGGTGCAATGTCAACGCCACGGAGAACTCCTGCCACCTCTTCGGCACCACGTTCGACATCACCTACACCCGCTACAACCCCTTCAAGATTCCTGGCGAGGGGGCGCGCAGGGCCGTGCGCGACGACACGCTGAAATACGTGCTCAGCGAGGTGCTCAACGACAAGCGCTTAGAAGGCCGCTGCTACGTGAAATATGAGAAGAAGCAGAAGTGCTTCCATATCACGGTGAGGTGATCAATCATCGGAAAACATTTTAACTCTCATAAAAAAAGAACTACTATGAAAATTGCAGGAAGACGCGAAAGCACAAACGTGGAAGACCGTCGCGGTATGTCCACAGGAACGAAGGTTGCCGGTATCGGCGGCATTGGCGGTCTCATCATCATCGCCCTCATGACCTTCATGAACGGCGGAAACCTGGGCGACGTTGTCAACAACGTGGTACAGAACGGTGGGCTCTCGGGCGTGCAGACCGAGACAGTAGAGGGACAGCGTGAGTTCACCGAGGAGGAAGAGCAGCTGGCCCAGGAGTGTAAGATCATCCTTGCCAGCACGGAGGACGTGTGGAGCAAGGTGTTCCGTGAGAATGGCTTCGGCGAGTACAAGGCTCCGACCCTGGTACTCTTCACTGGCAGCGTGCAGTCGGCATGCGGCTCGGCAACGGCATCGGTAGGCCCGTTCTACTGCTCCGGCGACCAGAAGCTCTACATCGACCTGTCGTTCTTCACCGAGATGAAGAAGCAGTTGGGCGTAGAGGGCAACACCTTCGCCTACGCATACGTCATCGCCCATGAGATAGGCCATCACGTGGAGTACTCGTTAGGCATCCTCGACAAGGCCCACTCACAGATGGCCCGTCTGGACAAGACGGAGGCCAATAAAGTGAGCGTGCGCTTAGAGCTGCTGGCTGACTACTATGCCGGCGTATGGGCCCACTATGAGGACGAGATGAACCACTCCTTAGAGTATGGCGACATGGAGCGCGGACTGGAGCTGGCCAAGGCCATCGGCGACGACTGGCTGCAGAAGAATGCCCGCGGATATGCCCAGCCTGAATCGTTCACCCACGGCACCAGCGCCCAGCGCAAACGCTGGCTGAAGCGCGGATTTGACACTGGCGACATGAGGACCTCGACCTTCAACGTGGCCAACTACGACGAACTATAAGGATTTCACGAATGAATGGCTAACCAGAAAAAACGCCGCTGGCACTGTCTGCCTGGACAAGCGCCGACAGAATTTGACAAGAAAATCATGGCGTGGGAACAGAAAGGCAAACTTGTTCCCACGCGCAACCTCATCAAGACCCCTGAGCAGATAGAAGGCATCCGACGCGCCGGCGTGGTAAACACTGGCGTGCTCGACGCCGTGGCTGCCGCCATCCACGCGGGCATGAACACGCTGGAGATAGACCGCATCTGCCGACAGTACTGCGAGGAGCACAACGCCACGCCCGCCTGTCTGGGCTACGAAGGCTTTCCGGCCAGCGTGTGTACAAGCATCAATGAGGTGGTGTGTCACGGCATTCCCAAGGAGGAGGACGTGCTTGAGGAGGGCGACATCATCAACGTGGACTTCACCACCATCCTCGACGGCTACTACGCCGACGCCTCGCGTATGTTCATCATCGGCAAGACGACGCCTGAGAAGGAGCAGCTGGTGCGCGTGGCAAAGGAGTGTCTCGAGATAGGCATGGAGGCCGCCAAGCCCTGGGGATTCGTGGGCGACATAGGCCACGCCATTAAGAAACACTGCAAGAAATATGGCTACGGCATCGTCAAGGATCTGGCCGGACACGGCGTGGGCCTGGCCTTCCACGAAGAACCCGACGTGGACCACGATGCCCACAGGGGAACGGGCATGCTGCTCGTGCCTGGCATGGTGTTCACCATCGAGCCGATGATCAACATGGGCTCGTGGAAGGTGTTCATCGACGAGGACGACCCCTACGAATGGGAAGTAATTACTGAGGACGAGCTGCCCAGCGCTCAGTGGGAGCACACGCTGCTGATGACCGAGCACGGGGTGGAGGTACTGACGTATTGATGACTACATATAACATTAACTGAACCAAATAGACAAAAATGAAGAAACTGTTTTCACTTGCCCTGCTGGCCACGATGGCCCTGGGCGCAATGGCATCAGACTACAAGGCCGCTGCAACGGAGGTGGAGAAGAAAGACTCCGTGAACTCCAACAAACCCGTGTTCACCACCATCAAGGAGAACCCCATCACGTCGATGAAAGACCAGAACCGCTCCGGCACCTGCTGGGACTACTCGACGCTGTCGTTCTTCGAGGCTGAAATCCTGAAGGCAACGGGTAAGACCTACGACCTCTGCGAGAGCTTCGTGGCCAACAAGACCTACATGGAACGGGCCATCCAGGTGGTGCGCTTCCACGGCGACTGCCAGTTTGCACAGGGCGGAAGTGCCGAGGACGTGCTCCACACGCTGAAGACCCACGGCATCTGTCCTGAGGATGCCATGCCCTTCCCCGGCTCGCTCTACGGCGACTCGCTGAACAACTTCAATGAGTTCTTCTCGCTGCTGGAGCCTTACGTGGCTGCCATCTCGAAAAGCTCGGCCAAGAAGATCTCCAACCAGTGGAAGGTGGGTCTGCAGGGCATCCTCGACGCCTACCTGGGACAGTGCCCGGAGAAGTTCATGTACGAGGGCAAGGAGTATACGCCGAAGAGCTTTGTGCAGAGCTTGGGCATCAACCTCGACGACTATGTGAGCATCACCAGCTACACGCACCACCCCTTCTACACCGGCTTTGCCGTGGAGGTGCAGGACAACTGGCGCTTCCCGCTCAGCTATAACCTGCCCATGGACGAGATGATGCAGGTCATCGACAATGCCGTCAACAATGGCTACACCGTGGCCTGGGGCGGCGACGTCTCGGAGGACGGCTTTACACGTAAGGGACTGGCCTACGCCATCGACGGCAAGGCTACACAGAGCCTGCGCGGCAGCGACATGGCCAAATGGCTGAAGCTGGCCACCACCGAGAAGCGCAACATCATCGACTCGCTCGGCGTAAACGTGCCTGAGATTACCGCTACGCAGGAGCTGCGCCAGGAGCGCTTCGACAACTGGGAGCTGACCGACGACCACGGTATGCTCATCTACGGTGTGGCCAAAGACCAGAACGGCAAGGAGTACTACATGGTGAAAAACTCATGGGGCGAGACTGGCGACTACAAGGGCGTTTGGTACATGACCAAGACCTTCATCGCCGCCAACACCATGGACTTCCTTGTGAACAAGAACGCCATTCCCAAGGAAATCCGAAAGAAATTAGGAATCTGATGGAAAAAGTAGGACGATACGGGTTCATGGCCGAACCCTTCCACTGTGATTTCTCAGGCCGCCTCTTCATGGGGCACCTGGGAAATCACATGCTTAATGCCGCCGACTTCCACAGCACCGACCGCGGATTCGGCATGAAACGACTGATGACCATGCAACGCTCGTGGGTGCTCTCGCGACTGGCCATCGAGATGACTGAGATGCCCCAGCAGTACACTCGCTTCAACGTGGAGACATGGGTGGAAAATGCCATGCGCTATTTCACCAGCCGCAACTTCTGTGTAGTGGGGCCCTCGGAAGGAGCTGGAGAGGGAGCCGTCTACGGCTACGGCCGCAGCATCTGGGCGATGATTGACACCGAGAGCCGACAGCCGACAGACCTCTTCGCCATCGACAACGGTGCCATCAACGACTGGATAGAGAAAGACAAGCCCTGCCCCATCGACAAGGGCGGCCGCGTGCGCATGTCGCCTGACGCTCAGTTAGTGCGTGAAATCGATACCTTCTATAATGATGTGGACATCAACGGGCACATCAACTCCATAAAATATATTGAGCACGTGCTCGACCTCTGGCCCCTCGACTGGTATCGCAAACATGCCGTCCGCCGCTTCGAGATTGCCTACGTGGCCGAGGCACATGCCGGCGACCGCCTCGCCTTCTACCGCGAACAGACCGCCGACTCAGAATTCTGCGTCCGAATATGTAAGGACGGTGACGTAGAAGTGGCTCGCAGCAAAGCCTCTTTCGTTTAATCCCTGTATGCTCCCACAGTTGGGTGCAACGCTTTACACATTCCGGATGGGCGAGCATAGCAATGACATAACCCAGGAATTAGCACTGCTGCACACACTCAGTGGGGCAGATTTCTCACGTCAGGTTGAGAAAATCGCCCACCGAGGTGAGTTTCACCCGATTGAAGGTGAAACTGATATATACTCTGTAGGTGGAGAACAAAGCGATGACTATCAGAACCTGCTCGTTGCTGCACACAAGGCTGTGGAGTTCGGCTACAGGGTGTTCATGCTCCCCAACCCAAGGCAAACGCGGACGGCAGATTTCATTTTTGAGAAGAAAGGCATTTATCGCCTGTATGACTTGAAAACGGTATTTGGCAAATCATCAGTTGGTGACAGTCTGCTTGCCTCTATTGGTCAATGCAACCGAGTATTGCTCAATCTGCAGATAGACTATAACACCCGATCTCTGTCTTTTGATATAAAAAGATATTTCGAGACAAACAACAAAGCCGTAGAGGTCTTGGTTTTCAAGGGTAAGCGTCACTTCTCTATCCGACGCTTCACAGTGACCCGTTCTGATTACATGTCACTATTCAAAAGATTATATGAAAGATAAAACCACCCCTTGAAGGATGGTTTTAAGTGGAGTAGTTATCGTGATGTCTTGCTCCAAGGGCGGTGTCAAAGTGTCCTGCCCCCCGCGGGATTCTGCCCGGATAGCCAAACATAATGTTTGACGGTGCAAATATAGGCATTATTATCCAATCCCACAAATTTTTGGCAACTTTTTTTGTTCGGTTCAGGAAAATTACGTACTTTTTCACTCGTAATCCGAAAGGAGTGTAATGACATGGCGGCTCATCATCCTCGAATCACCACCTCGACAAAAACGTGCCAATTATTACAACTTTCAACTTTTGAGCGAATACGAGAGAATAGAAGTAAAAGGCAGACGGAGTTCCAAATATTTCGCAAAGAACTCCGCCTTTATTTGCTGTACATGATGGATTACACCTCAAGTCCTTTTATTTGTGTACATACGACAAAAAGCGAGTAAAAATTTTGGTTGTTAGGAATAATTAGCTTAATTTTGCAGCCAGTTTACCATCTATACTATTTATTATGAAGAAACTACTAATCACGTTATCGTTTATCACTTTCCAGTTATCATTCCTTACGGCGCAGACCGCCCGGACTTTCACCGTAAATATCACGCCAGACGGGAAGGCCAACATGGTGGCCTATCTGCCGGAAAAGGCAACGGGCCGAGCCATAGTATGCTGTCCTGGTGGCGGCTACAGCCATCTGGCCGTCGACCATGAAGGCCACCAGTGGGCACCATGGTTCAATGAGCAGGGCATCGCCTTCTTCGTGCTCACCTACCGCATGCCGCAGGGCGACCGCACCATCCCCGTGGGCGACGCGCAACAGGCCATTCGCACCGTGAGAGACTCGGCCAGCGTATGGGCCGTGAACCCCTACGACGTGGGCATCATGGGCTTCTCGGCCGGCGGGCACCTCGCCTCAAGCGTCTCCACGCACAGCGAGTTTGACTGTCGACCGAACTTCTCCATCCTGTTCTACCCCGTCATTTCCATGAACGAGCACGAGAGTCATAAAGGCTCGTGCGAGAATTTCTTAGGCAAGGAGGGCATGAAGAACAAGCCGCTGGTGGAGGAATGGAGCAACCAGAACGCCGTGCGCAGCCACCTCACGCCGCCCGCCATCATCCTCACGGCCAGCGACGACAATGCCGTGCCCGTCGTCACCAACGCCCTACCCTACTACACGGCCATGCGCCGCGCCGGAAACTTCTGCTCCATGTATATCTATCCCTCGGGCGGTCACGGCTTTGGCTTCCGCGACTCATGGGCCTTCCACGACCAGATGCTTAACGACCTGCAGATGTGGCTCAAGACCCTCAAGGCCCCGCGCGAGGATGCCATCCGCGTGGCGTGCATCGGCAACAGCATCACCCACGGCTCGGGCATCGACATGCAGGAGCAGCGCGGCTACCCCGCCCAGTTGCAACGGCTGCTCGGCGACGGCTACCATGTGCGTAACTATGGTGTCGGCGCACGCACCATGCTCCAGCAGGGCGACCATCCCTACATGAAGGAACAGGCATGGCGCGACGCTCAGGCCTTCCGTCCCGACATCGTGGTCATCAAGCTGGGCACCAACGACTCGAAGGACTACAACTGGAACGCCCACAAGCAGGACTTCGAGACCGACATGCAGACGATGATTGACGCGCTGAAGCCCCTCGTGCCCGTCCTCGACAAGAAAGGCCGCCCCACGAAGAAAATGCAACGGGCAGACAAACCCCAGATATACCTCTGCTCCCCCATCAAGGCTTTCCGCGACAAGTGGGGCATCACCGACTCGGTCATCGTCAACGAGGTCATCCCCGCCATCCAGCGCGTGGCAGAGAGGAACAACCTGCCGTTCATCGACCTCCACCCCGTCATCACCGACACGAAGGAGATGACCAGCGACATGATCCACCCCAACGACAAGGGGGCTGGACACATGGCCAAGGCTATCTACGAAGCCATCAAGCAGTAACGCTGCTATTTCCTAACACCAATTTATACTACTAAACATGAAAAAGCGACTACTAACCCTATCATTTATTATCTGTCATTTGTCTTTTGGCTACGCCCAGTTACCTGTGGCCGTGGCGAAAGACCGGGCCATGTGGGGCTCCATTGCCAGTCCTCCCGGCAATAACGCCATCAATACCGGCGATTACACGAAAGACAACAATAAGGTGCTCATCTCCTGGCGCATGCTGCCCGGCGACACCGACAGCACCGAGTTCAACCTCTGGCGCTCCACAGACGGAGTGAATTACAGCAGTGTGAGCAACCCCTTCAAGCTGAAGAACAAAGGCATCAAGGCCACTTGCTACCAACACGCCGCGTTGAGTGCCAGCAGTATCCCGAAGGACAGTGTATGGTATCGCCTGACCTACGCCGATGCGGCCTCGGCCGACGAATACATCGCCAGTTATGCCATGTCGAAGGCCCAGGCCGCAGGCAAGCTGCCCTACATCGAGATTCCCCTACAGCCCACCGACGACTGCACAGACTATCCCAACCTGTTCAAATACCAGGCCAACGACTGTTCCGTGGGCGACCTCGACGGCGACGGTCGGATGGAGATTGTGGTCAAGCGTCTGCTCACCTACTACAACAGTGCGGGAGAGATTACCGGCACCAGCGAGGGAGCCAGCGACAGTGACAAGCGTGCCCGCCACATCGCCATCTTCGATGCCTACAAGCTCGACGGCACCCTCCTCTGGCGCGTTAAGTCGGGGCCGAACATCATTGCCGGCAACTCCATTAACTTCGCCGTGGCCGACCTCGACGGGGACGGATGCTGCGAAGTGGTGACCAAGACTGGCGAGGGAACGGTGTTCGGCGACGGCTACGAGATTCCCGACACCGACGGCGACGGCAAGACCGACTACCGCGACATCTGGCCCGCCGGGCACTACACCGGCGACGGTCCCAAGGGCTACGGAGGGCCGGAGTTCTTCAGCGTCATCGACGGCAAGACGGGCTGTGAACTGGCACGTGCCAACTTTATTGCCCGAGGCCCCGAAGGTCAGACTCCCGCCGAATGGGCAGCAAACTGGGAACAGAACGACTGGAAGTGGGACCCGCGCACAAAGAAATACCAGTGGAAGCTGGCCAACTCGCTCCGCCTCGGCGTGGCAAAGTTCCAGAGAGGCAAGGGTATGCAGATTTTCCTGGGCCGCGGCGTCTATGGGCGCACCGTGGTGGAAGGTTGGCAGTATGACCCCTCGACATCAGGACAAGGAACGCTCACGCGCCTCTGGAAAATCGATACCGACGATGCCGGCGGCAAGGACGTGAACAAGGACGGCAAGCCTTTCTCGGCCTACGCCGGACAGGGCAACCATGCCTTCAACGTGGCCGACCTCGACGGCGACGGACTGGACGAGGTGATGTATGGCTCGTGCGCCTGGGACAACGACGGTACCGGACTCTGGACTACCGGCTTGGGCCACGGCGATGCCAACCACGTGGGCGTGTTCCAGGAAGGCTACGAGGGACTGCAGGTCTACCACTGTTTAGAGACCGGCAACACCGAGGTGGCCCTCCACGATGCAAAGACAGGCGACACCATCTGGAAAATCGTGGCTGCCAGTGAGACCGACCAGGGTCGCTGCATGGTGGCCGACGTAGACCCCAAGTCGCCAGGATGCGAGTTCTGGAAATACGGAAACGAGCTTTACGACCAAGACGGCAAGGAACTCTTCAAAAGCGACGGCACCCGCGCCAAGGAGAACTCGGCCAATGCCGGCATCTGGTTCGACGGCTACCTGAACCGCCAGATGATTAACGAGAGCACCATCAACAGCTACAGCCACGGACGCACGTTCACCATGTACCGCTACGACATCTCGTTCAACAACTCCACGAAGTCGAACCCCGGCTGGTATGGCGATATGCTTGGCGACTGGCGCGAAGAGGTCATCGTGCCCGATGCCACCAAACTGGCCAACATCAAGATTTTCTCCACCTGGTATCCCACTACCCGCCGAATCCCCTGGCTCATGCTCGACCATACCTACTACATGCAGTGCATTCACGAACAGGTGGGCTACAACCAGCCTACCAACGTGGGCTTCTACATGGGCAGTGAAATGACCGATGCCGAGATATGGAAAGCATTCGCCAAGGCCAACAGATGGAATTCTAACGATAGGATAAGGGGGGACGTGAACGAAGACGGGGTTGTCGACGTGGCCGACATCTCCGCCATTATCTCCATCATGGCTGGGGAACCTTGACAATTTTATTGGAGTACACAAACCAGAGGAATCCCTTCACATTGGGCATCCCCATCTCCGTGAGCAGCGACATGTAGCTGCACACCTGGTCGTAGTAGCCGTCGCGCTCACGGGCAAACTTGAAGTCGACGACGATGGTCTCACGGCCATCGGTCATCACACGGTCAGGCCGACAGGTACGACCGTCGGGCATAAGAATGTTGCACTCGTTGTAAATCGTCCAACGTTCTGAGAACCAGTCGGCTACGCGAGGGTCGCTCAGCCGTCTTGTAATAAGCTGCTCCAACCGCTGGCGGGTGATGTCGCGGTCGTAGATAATGCCCTCCTGCTCCAGCAGGAGCAAGGCACGCGGGATGTCGGCTGTGGTGTGGATGGTCGAGAACACGCTATGGAGCACGCTGCCTAACTGCACGTAGGTGTTTGCCTCCCGCTCGTCATCATCGATTCCGACGGCAAAAAGTTTTCCCTGGTCGCTCTGGCCGAGCAGAACCTTCGGCTCGTAGACCTCTATCTGCACAGGCACCGGCTCGCTTTTCTGGAGGAAAGGATTAGCCCCTTCCGACTTCTCTCCGAGGGGGGAACCTCCGCTCTCCGTTTTCTCCCTGCCAGTCCCTTTTGAATCGGCCTCCCCCTCGCTGAGCGGTTGGAGGGGGCTTCCATATTCAAAGTGCAACGTTTCCTTCGGGTTTTCCAAGCCTTCGATAACGGCCCCCTCTAACTCCAGATTCGGCAATACTTGCTCGATAAGAGCCGAGCGGGAGCCCTTGCTGCCTCGACGCCCAAAGACGAAGAGGTTGCTGGAGGCGCGTGTGAAGGCCACGTAGAGTAGGTTCAGGTTGTCTACCAGCGTCTGCTGGTGTTCCTCGACGTAATCCGATTCATAGATAGTGCCCTTCATGCCCTTCGCGCTGTAGTCGATGGGCGCCAAGGGCAGACGGCTGAACGTCTCTTCCTTCGGCTGGCACCAGAGGATGTCACTGTGCTCTAACCGCCAGTCGCAGAAGGGGATAATGACATGGGGAAACTCCAAACCTTTCGACTTATGGATAGAAATGATGCGCAGACCGTTCAGCTCCGCACTCTGTATGGTAGTGCTGCCGAGCGTCTCGTCCCAGTAGCTCAGGAAGTTGTCGATGCTCACATTGCTTTCGCCGACATATTCGGCCACACGGTCGTAGAAGGCACAGAGGTAGGCGGAATGGGAGGTAAGGGGCGTTGGCTGTTGGCTGTGAGCGAAGATGGCATATAGCTGCTCGGTAAGTTCATAAAGCGGCAGGCGCGACAGCTCGTCCATACAGTCAGCGAAGGCCGCTGGCAGGGGGCCGTCGACAGAACCACTGGCCGTCTTGGCCAAGAAGGCGCGCGAGATGACATCGTCGCGGTGGGCCAGGTAGCGGAGGGCACTGACGATGAGCTGCACGGCGGGCGAAGCATCCAAGCGGAAGGCCTCGTCGCTCACCACGTCGACCCCAGGCAGCGTCTCCAACAGGTGGTTGGCGAGGATGGGAATATGGGAATTGTTGCGCACAAGGATAGCGATCTGTCCTGGCTGGGCACCGTCCTCTAAAAGCCGACGGATGCGCTCGGTCACAGCGTCGAGCGTTGCTTCCACATAGCCTTCGGAGGGGAACAGCGTCACCTCCACGAATCCCGCAACAGGCTTACTGTCAGGCCATTGCTGGCACACATCGTCGTAGGCTGTCACCTCTTCCTGATGGGCTGCCTCGGTGAAGAAAGCATTGTTGAAACTGATGACACGCGGCTCCGAGCGGTAGTTGGTATCCAGTTTCTTGACGTCCACCCGTTCGCCCGTAGCGGCAAACTGCTCCGCAATGCCGGCCAGCAGCCGCCAGTCGCCACTGCGCCAGCGGTAGATGCTCTGTTTCACGTCGCCCACGATGAGACCGCTGCCGCCACGATGGCTCAGCGCCTCGCGCAGCAGCACCTTGAAGTTCTGCCACTGCACGGTGGACGTGTCCTGAAACTCGTCGATCATAATGTGCTCCAGCTGCGTGCCGATCTTCTCGTAGATGAACGGCGAGTCGCTACCCTCGATAATGTCGTGGAGCAGCTGCTGCGTATCGCTGAGCAGGAAGCGGTTGGCCTCTTCGTTCATCCGGCGCACACAGGTCTCGATGCTGTTCAGCAGACGCAGTTGGCTCAGATGCCTCAGCGTGAGGTCGGCGCTCTTGAAGAGCCGCCACTGGCGCGGCTGTTCTTCGACGGCCTGGCGCAGCAGACGGCCCAGCTGACCCTCAGCCAGGGCGTGGATAAGTTCAGCGCGAGGGCTGGTCTTGGCATACCATTTCGAGGGGGTGCCCACGGCTTCGGCCACGGTCTTGGTGATGATGCTCTCATCCAGCTCGCCCCGTTGCAGCTTCACGAAGATGCTGCACACGCCACGGCTCTTGTTCGAGAAATCGTCAATCGTGAGGCCCTCTGCCGCGATGGTCTCGAAAAATTCGTCGGCCAGTTGTTTCATCTGCCCCTTGGCCTTGGCCCTTATGGCCTGAAGCATACGGGCATAGTCGTCGACGAAGCCCTCCTGGCCGATGACCTTGTTCAGCTCGCGGCTCTCCTGCTTGTAGTAGTCGCGGAAGATGGTCTTGCCAAACTGCTTGATCTGCCCGATGACGTTCCACGAACGGTCGTCGCCGATGGTGTCCATGATGTAGCGCAGCAGCCACGACAGCATCTTGTCGGTCGTCTGCAGGGAGTCAATCATCTGGTCTACAGCCTGTTCCTCCACCTGCACATCGTTGAGTCCCACGCGCAGGTTGGCCGTCAGTTCCAGCTCGCGGGCCAGGTTGCGCAGCACGCTCTGGAAGAACGAGTCGATGGTCTCAACGCGGAAGTAGCTGTAGTTGTGGAGCAGCAGCGTGAGGGCCTTGCCGGCCTGTTCGGCGGCATACTGGGGCGTGACGCCCAGCTCCGCGCATACCTTTTCCGTGTAGTTGCGCGACTCAGGCAGCTGGTGCCAGATACCAAACAACTGGCTCAGAATCCTCATCTTCATCTCCTCCGTGGCCTTGTTGGTGAAGGTCACGGCGAGTGTCTGGCGATAAGCCTGTGGATTCTGAACCAGCAGTTTGATGTACTCCACTGCCAGCGTAAACGTCTTGCCGCTGCCGGCACTGGCACGATAGACGGTCAGCATTATTTCTTCTTCGCTGCCTTTTCCTTGGGAGCTTCAGCCTTGGCGGCCTTCTGCTTGGGGGCCTTTTCTTCTGGCTCCTTCACTTCCTCGGCCTCTGGCTTTTCTTCCTCTTTTTGCTCCTCAGCCTCAGGAGCCTTCTCGTCGACAAAATCGGTGATGCCGTTGTCTATCAGGATGTTGTACCACTGTATAAGCTTCTTGATGTCGCTCACATGCACGCGGTCGCGGTCGAAGTCGGGCAGCACCTTTGCGAAGTACTCGCGCAGGTCGTCGCCGTTAGCAGTCTTGATATTGAGCGACGACTTCTGGCCTTTCTCCAATTGTTTCAGATTTTCGAGCACCTGAGTCAGTGCCACGTCATCGCCATTGGTAAACATGGCAATGTCGCCGAGCGAAGTTATGCGGTCGTTCGAGAAGGTGGGCTGACGCTTGTGGGTGGCGTCGAGTGCCTCCACGATGAGGTTGTTCTTTCCGCGTGTGAGCAGTTTGTAGAGGCCGGGTCTGCCGGCGATGGCAAGGATTGTCTGTTTCATTTTTCTTTCGAAAGTTATTTAAGATTATTGTTATCGGGCTACAAAGGTACAAAGAATAATTGGAGTAGCCAAATTTTACGTGCAAATGTTGAGTAACGGCCTGATCTGGGGCAGCAGGGGCTGCAGTCCGTCGTTGACGATGACGTGGTCGGCCTGACTGGCCAGCTCGTCCTGAGGCAGCTGGCGGCCTATCCACTCCAAGGCTTTCTCGCGGCTGATGCTGTCACGCTCCATGATGCGGGCGATGCGCACCTCCTCAGGGGCGATGACGGCCACCACACGGTCGACGAACCGGTTCAGCCCCGACTCGAAGAGGATGGCACTCTCCACCCACTCGATGCCGCTACGAAGGTAGTCGTCGATGACGGCAGGATGGACAATGGCCTCGATGGCACGGGCATTATCGGGCGAGGACAGCAGGAAGCGGGCAATCACGGCCTTGTTGAGGGCGAAGGCTCCTTCAACGCAAACGTATGTCTCAGGACCAATCAAGTCAGTAAGCCGACGGCGAATCTCCGCCGACTCCACCATGAGACGTTTGGCATGGGAGTCGCAGTCATAGACGCTGATGCCCTGCGCTGCCAGCAGACGGCAGACGAAACTCTTGCCACTGCCTATGCCACCGGTGATGCCTGTCCTCATTTTTCCTCAATGAGATAGTCTACCTGCGTCACCTTGAGGCGAGGGTTGGAGATGCCCTCGGGAACGGACTTCAGATAGATGTTACACTTCTGCGAAGGGTCTTGGCTGAATTCATTGTAGTCGGCCACGATGCGGAAATCGTCAGGGCTCAGACGATGATAATTCTTCACGCCAGTGACGAAGTGAACCGTGGTCTTGGAGGGGAACGTGAGCAGCACGCGGCCCTCAGGCATGTTGATACCCTCGATGGGCACCTTGTCGATTTGCATCTCGGCAAGCACGTCGGTCACAAAACGGATGTTCACCCTGTCGGGCTGCATCTTCACGCCCTGGACGGCGGCCAGCGGCGTGGTCACCAACAGCGTGTCGCGCACGTCGAGATAGCTGCGCTCCTCGGTATAGACGGCCTTGATGCTGTCCAACTTCTGACGGGAGGCATAGATGGTGACGCTGTCGGGCGTTATCTGACGGGCCGACACGAAGTGAAGCTTCTTGGCTATGACATTGCCGTGGAAAATCACAGGCACACGCTTGGACTCACCATTGTTGTAGCTGAAGTGGAGCTTCTCGGGCTTGATAGAGAGGATTTTCGCCGAGGCGGGCAGTTCGTCAACGACCATCGCCTTCACATCGGCACTGCCCACCGTGCCGAGGCCGTTGTTGCCGGCATAGCGGGCAAAGTCGATCTCCAAAGGGCGGTGGGTATGTCCGAAGCGATAGCTCAGGATGTTGAAGCCCTTGTCGCTGAGGGTCACAGACAAGGTATCGGTCTCACTCGTGGTGAGAACGGCATTCTTCCTCACATTGGTATAGCGCACAACGATAGAGACCTCTTCCTCCTTGGTCTCGTTGAGCTGCATCATCAGCCAGAACACCCCGGAAAGGGCTAAGAAGAACAGGAAGATGAACACCTCCCTGTTTGCTCTGCTGAACGGGAAGTTATTCATTTCTGCATCGACGTGTTGGCCATGTCCTTAAACACACAGCTCCTGTCGACGGTGACGACCACGTCGCGTGTAATCCTCAAATCGACAGTGTTCTTCACCGGGTCGATGCTCTTCACCGTGCCGTAGACACCACCGGCGGTAACCACCTGTGTTCCCTCGGTCAGTTCATTCTGGAACCGCTGTATCTCTTTCTGTTTCTTCTGCTGAGGGCGAATCATAAAGAACCACATGATGGCAAAGACGAGTACCATCATCACTATCATTGCAGTGCCGCTACCGCCAGACTGAGCCTGTAATAAAATGCTTGTCATTTCTTATAATATGGTATTAAAAAAGGGGATTAATCATTTTCAGTTTTTTCTTTCGGACCAAGCTGCTTCATCAGCTTGCCACTCTCCACCAGATGGCGGGCAATGGCATCGAGCATGCCGTTGACGTAGCCGAAGCTGCGAGGCGTGGAGTAAATCTTCGAAAGCTCCACAAACTCGTTGATGGTAACAGAAAGCGGGATGGAAGGGAAGGTGAACATCTCGGCGATGGCTATCTGCATGATGACCACGTCCATGAACGCCAAGCGCGAGAAGTCCCAGTTGCGCGAGGCTTCGGTCATGCAACGCTGGTATTCGTCGGCATTGAGGATGGTGGCGCGGAACAGCTTGCGGGCATAGTCCTTCTCCTCCTCCGAGTCGTATTCGGGCAGCAGCTCCTGCCGAGGGCCGTTCTTCTCGTCGAAGCGCTTGATGGTCTTGAGCACAAAGGAGTCGACCACCTGCTTGTCGTCGTTCCAGTAGAGGCTCTTCTCCTCGAGCAGCGCGTCGAGGTCGTCGTTGTCCTGGATGAGCAGACGGTAGAGCCGGCGCCACAACTCGCGGTCGCTCTCGTAGTCGTCGACCGTCGATGCCATATACTCCTGGTAGAACTGTGTCTGCTCCATCCGCGTGAGCAGCTTGGAAACGAACTCCGGCTCGTCGTCCCACGTGTGCTTCTGTTGCGAGATAAAGTCCTGCAGCTGCTTGTTGTCTGCCAGCTGCAGCGCGAAACGGTTGAACGCAAACTTCGACGAAGGCGCATCCTTGCCCTCGCGACGCGCACGGGCCTGGCCTATCTCCAAGCGGCGACCGGCCTCCTTGGACAAGGAAACAATGAGAGCCAACATGAAATTGTAAAGGTCGTAGGCCTTGGAAAGACTGAAAAACAACTCTTTCTCAGCCGTATCGATGTTCTTGTTACCGTTCTGATAGTAAGCGTATGTTAACTGAACAATCTTGATTCTTATGAGTTCCCTATTGATCATCTGTAGGCGTAGTATTTTCTCATTCGTGTTTCTAAATCGGTGCAAATTTATATATTTTCCCCATACTACACAAAATTATTAAATCTTTTTTTGTTTTTAATGCCACTTTCATAACCTGCTTCAAAAATACGAATGTACTGAGCACACCTGGCGTCCGTCAAGGAAGCACCCAATGCGAATTCTGGAACCACCCGTTGCGAATTCAGAAGGCACCCGATGCGAATTCAGAGGGCACCCGATGCGAATTTTGGAAGGCCTTACTACCCCTTACCTGTTGACTATAGTCGACAGACCTGTTGACTATAGTCGATAGACCTG
>ERZ809472.34-NODE-34-length-35281-cov-11.915716_pt1 | contig 35281 bp, 66 predicted proteins | sample MGYA00521274_ERZ809472 | MGnify/ENA primary metagenome ERZ809472 (study PRJEB31581, sample SAMEA3312791) | metagenome | study: EMG produced TPA metagenomics assembly of the PRJEB8939 data set (Metagenomic analyses of Rumen microbiomes reveals... | reverse complement strand
AATGTTCCACGTGGAACATTCGTCTTGTAAAGTTTGGTGAAGAGGTATTCAGTATTGACGAAGTATCGCATTGCATCCATTGCGTGATCGTTCTCTTTGATCGGTATATCCTCGCCATTCTCAGCCGCCTTCTCGTCCCACATATAGAGAGAGAACTCATCAATGATATTCTCGCAGGATTCGGAGAACTGGAGTTTCCCATCCTTCAAAAGAGTTCCTGTCTGAGCAATGCCGTCAAGCACATCGTTCTTGGCATCCTGCACTCTGTATCCCTTCTTCCTTGCCTCGACCTTGAGAGCAGAAGCAGAGGGATCGATGATGACCACCTTCGGCTTGATACCATTGAGCATCTCTGTCAATCCGTCAATGAGTTCGGCTGTGGTCTTCTGCTGTCGCTCTTCCCTGCCCGAATAGTAGTATTCTCGGAGGCATACATATCTCTGTTCTCCTGCCACCTTCCGCCACAGGAGAAATACTGTCGCATTCTGAATACCGAAATCCGAGGACACATAGTATTCTCCCTCGAATCTCATCTGAGCGATCTGCTCCTCCGTGAGAACATTCCTCTCCCTGTCGAACATATCTCCGTATATGAGTCCTTCTGCACTCACCCACAAGCCCTCTATGTATCGTTGATAGAAAACTCCTGCATACATAGATTTGTATCGGTCTTTGATCTTCTCGGAGAGAGATGGATTGTCATCCATCGTGAAATGGAGATGCAGAGCATTCTTCTCCTCTGCCTCCAGTATCCATTCTTGATTGAACCAATGCAATTGACCTTCGGGATTGCAATTGAACCATAATTTCGAGCCTTCCACGGAGCATCGAGCGAGAGCCTGCTCCACGAATGATCTCGGCATCAGAGCAACCTCATCGAGAAGCACTCCTGCGAGAGTGATACCTTGTATCAATTGATACGATGATTCGTCCTTACCTCCGAAGATATAGAACGTGTTTGTCCTGCCTTTTGAATCTGTCAGTTCGAATCTCTCGCCCTGCACATAGTGAATGTCGAATCTCTTCTTGATGAAGGACATAGCAAGCAAAGGGCGAACCACGTTTCTCTGTGCTGTTCCGATAGTCTTGGAGCAGACAGCGAAGTTCATCCCCGAGAAGTTCTTCATCGCCCACAGGACATATCCCGATGACATTATCGATGATTTTCCCGATCTGATTGATCCGTCACATATGAGTGCATCATAGTCACTACTGGGGAAAGCCAGTATTTCCAATTGCTTCTTTGAGAAGAGATCAGTTATCGCCATTACCCACTAACTCCTCGAAGGCTTTGCTGAGAGCATCAGTATCGTCCTCCAGTAGAATCTTCCTGTCCGTCCTGTCCTTCCATTCGTTCGGCTTCCTGTTCTTGAGCCAAAAGATTTGGGCTGTGTTGCTCGGAGGAATGTGCTTCTTCGTCCTCTTGACACAGATCATCTCATAAATGCCCTTCTCTCGGTTGAACTTCCTCTCATATGTCTCTTCCTCGACATCATATCCGAGGGCTGACTTGAGCAGAGCATTCTCGACCTCGATGTCGATTGGCTTCTTGCCCTCTTTTATAGCCTTGTTAATCTCGCAATGGTCATTCATCCATCTGTATAAGGTAGCCGCATTGATCCCCATATTCTTGGCGATCTGTTCATCGGATAGTCCGTCCCTCGCCCATCCTTGAATAAGGAGGAGAGAATCGGGAGTGAGCCATTCTTGATATTTGCCTTTAGCCATTGATCTTTCCTCCATATGTTCCACGTGGAACATCTTCGTCCGTCCAGTACAATCCCTTCTCATAGATGATGTCATTGAACTCTTCCACATCGTGAGGGACGATGAATGGTTCTCCGTCCTCATCTATGCCTACGTGATTGAGTTCGTGCCACAAGAGAGTCCTCATCTGATCTCCGTTGAGTCCTTCGCAATTTGGTTCGTAGATAATGATGAGGAAATCGAACGGACAGAAGAGTTTCTCGAGAGGAGTCATCTTCTTACATTCGCCCAGTACCTTCTTGACCTTGTTCTGCATCTTCGCCTTCTCGCAGGATATAAATCCCACAGAAATACCACAAGCGAGGATGTCGGGACGTTTTTCCCGAATAATATCCTCGCTCATAAGGGCATATATCTTTGAGATGCTATACTGTTCATCATTCTTTGACATTGCCTCGCCTCCGAATCATAGTATCGTCATCTCCATTATATCATACTTGTCTAGGAATCAATCAGCACCTCATCTCTGCTCCGCAAAACCAACAATAAGGAACTTCTTGTGTTTTTGCTTGAATATCCCTGTGACCACAAAGGGAACACCTTCGTTGCCTGTTACCTCTACCAATTAAACCAACAGGCACAGCCTCCTCAATCCACTCGCCTTGTGGTCGATCAACTGTTGGTGCATTGTTGATAGCATCTATAAAATGCAAGTGAGTGAAATCTTCAAGTGACCTATCCTTAAACTGTTCTTTTAAGGCATCTGCATCAATTAGTCTTGTCATTATCTACCTCCCTCCTTGTTGCATATCCATCGTTGAATCCTGCAACATATCCTTTTTCCCAAGAGTGATCGAGCATCTCCTCGAGAGCCTTTTTCATTCCCTTCAAATCCTTGTCCTTATCTCTCAGTTTCTCTTGTATCATTGTCTGCCTTCTTTCATTTCAATCCACTCACTTTTTGCCTTTTTCACTAAACCCAACTTTTCTAATTTACGACAAGCCAATTCTGAAAATAGTTCAAAATCAAAATCTTCAAATTCATTGTTTCCAAATATCATTTTTGTTACCCATTTGGCAAATTCCATATCGGGTTCAACTGTTGGTGCATTGTCGATGGTAAGTTTCACTTCTGACAGAAATGCGAGTGTTGCATCCGCTCTGATACTCCTTTCTTCATCACCATCAAGGAGTGCCTTCTCTTTCCATCTCAATGCGGCTTTTTGTCTCTCCTTGAATTCTTCACATAAAGCATCTACATCAATTAACCTTGTCATTGTGGTTTTCCTCCCTCATTTCAGTTACAAACCTAACATTTTGATAAATACATTTTTCGCAATCGTTTATACAACCTCTTCCTTTTACACAATACAAAAAAGGACAAAAATTTTCGTGTACTGTTTGATAAACAAAAGTTCTTTTTTCTTCTTCCGAACAAATAATTATCATTCTTCATCACCCCTCATATCTGCGCCGCAATTAGGGCAAAAATTATATTTAACACTCATGCCGTGACAACATGAACATTGAAAAATATACCTCTCCCAAGTAGTTATCCATTTTCCTTGTGGTCTTTCGTCAACTGTTGGGGCATTGTCGATTAAATCGAGAATGTGCTTGTAATGTGGTGTTGTGTAAAACTTTATACAAGCATCCCTTGTCAAAGCATCTGCATCAATTAACCTCATTGTCAGCCTCCTTCATGGTCTAAATGCAATTTTATGTTTGCATTTTCTGCACTCGAATGGTTCTCCGTTTTTTAGTCCCCTATATAGTCTCTCATACCCATTGTACACTTCCCCACAAAAAGGACATTTTTCGAATGTTCCATCGTGATTGTTATATCCGAAAAGTTCCATTATCTTCGGCTTTTCTTCACTCATTGTCTGCCTCCATTTCCTCTGCTTTGAAAATGATCCCCGAATCCTTGCTATACTTTTTGGTTACGATCTCGACACAGACTAAATTATCATCGCTCCAGTACCCACATTTCGTGGCGCAATCCTTCACGAGTTTGAGCATATTGTCCGTATCGGGCTTCGTGATCTTCCATTCTCCCTCCGTCTTGTGCTTCGTGTCGAAAGGAAAGCGGAAGGACACAGAGAGAGCGATCGCTCCTTCGAGCATCCTGCTCGGTTTGTTCTTCATAAGCATCGCTATGTATTGGTTTTTAGCGGCTTGAACTTCGGGCTTGGTATAGAATCTATGCTTTGGATTCTTCGCCTTGAAGTTCACTCCCTTCTCCTGTGCCGTAACTGTCGGAATCTTGTCCATCGGATAGAAGAATTCAACCTTCATCTGTCCCCTCCTTTTTTAGAGTGATTACAATACTCGATTTTGGAAAGATGGGATTTATTTCAACGTGCCAAGCCTTGACCTCTCTTTTCCCAAATGCAGAAAGAGCCTGTGATCCTATTCTTGTGTCACATATATATTCGTCTTCCGTTTCAAGGTAAATATCATTGCATCCGATTTCTTCATCATAACAAACGAATAATTCTTCAAGTTTCATCTTTGCCTCCGATCTCTGCTCCACAATTCGGGCAGAACTGGAATGTCTTCATCTCAAAACTATTGACCATCTGATAACAGTTCGTGCATCGGTAATATGCCCAGTTATCGGAATTGGTGAAAGTATATTCCCAAGAAGCACTCGGTTTGATTTCCTTGATTCCCTTGATCGCCTTCTTGAGAGCCTTGTGAATTTCCTCCTTCTTGTATGTGAGGAAACTGTCCTCTTGCAGATAGCAATCAAGGATCGCAATTGCATCACTCTTCTTCATCTTCGTCCTCCATCTTCGCTCCGCAATTCGGGCAGAAATCATATGGGCATTCTCTATGCCATATGCTGAGATGAAACAGCCTTCCACAGTTTGAGCATTGAAATGTATCCGCAAATCCTCTTGGTTCGGGATTGAATGGTATCCACTTTCCCACAGGATTGATGATTAAGTTATTATTCTTCCTGCGCTCTCTGAGTTCCTCAAGCCATTCAGCCAATTGCTCGTGATCTTCCGCACATTTGACACAATTGGTATCATCGTGAATGAAAGTATTAGCGAATCCCCAGTTATTCTCCTGCCTCAGTTCTTTCGCCTTCTCGTGACAATGATTGATTGCTTCATCTAATTTCACTTTTCGTCCTCCAGTATGTCATCAATAGTGATCTGATCTTCCGCCTGCTCGGGATGAGGCAGGAGATTTGCTCCGTCATAGAGGATGATTCCGTATATGTTCGCCAATGCTTGTGATCTCCTCCACAGTATGTGATTGTCATCCTCTATCCTGTCGATCTCGGGATTGAAGCATTCCCTGCATATCTCCTTGATCTTCGCCAATTTCTCTGAGTCCGTCATCTTGCATCCTCCTCATTCTGCGAAGAACGGAACAAGAGAATCACATTCTTCGTATTCGATGCCGAAGTCATTCTTCTTGACGGAATGATTCGCATCCTTGTAGGCGCATCTTCCATTATCATTAAAGCAACAAAACAAGCCGCATTCTGTTCTTTCTTCGTTCATCGTGCCACCTCCTCATAGTATGCCTGCATCTGCTTCTCTGCTTCGAGCCTGTCCCTGCGAGCCAGTTCCTCGTTGAGCATCTTCTTCTCAAGTGACATAGCAATCAATCGCTCCTGCTGTGCTGTGTATTCATCTCTGTGTGCCATATTCGTGTGCCTCCTCATATGAGCCTCAGATTGCCCTCCTGCGGCTTCGCTGTTGTTTTAGGGTAATTTATCGTCTAAATCGCTAGACGAAGCGAGAAGGGCATTCTCATGCTGAATTTGATGCCTTATAGAGTCATATCCTCCACGATGTTGATCGGATGTCCGTGATCCTTATCGTAATAGGCATTATTGATGTGAACTCTGATCTTGTTCTCATCAGTTTGAACAAAGGCGATGGAAAGATAGTTTCCGTTGGGGTTATATCGTTTATATAGGCGAATCAGTTCCATCGCCTTTGCCGTCATATCAAGTTCAATCCTGTTCTTGCAATGCTTATCCATTGTATGCCTCCCTAGTATCGTATGATGTGAATTCTCCCTGCTCATTGAGCCATCCCTCAATAGGTTTTTTGCAATCGCTTTCTTTAGAGAACCACGCATTATTGAAGTGAATGCTTCCGCTATTCAAACACATCGAGAGATATTCTCCCTGCGGATTGTAATCTCGATATACCTCTCTGATCTCCTTGAGGAGTTCCAATATCTGCTCCTCGCATTCCTTCCTGTTGATCTTAGAATCTGCCATACTTGATCTCCTCCTCTTCTCCGAAGTTCTCGATGAAGGAATTCCATTCCCTCTCCATTCTCTCATCTGTGAGAGCCTTCTGTGTCTTCCTGCCGAAATCATAACCTCGTTTGAACATAATGATCTCGTCTGCTTTTCTGCTCTTGACTCCACACAGGAAGCCGACAGCAAATGCCACCACGAGTCCTGCTCCTGTGAAGATCGAAAGAATCTCAATCGTCATCCTCTTCGTCCTCCTCTTCTCTGATATATGCCCATTGAACAACAGCGATCTTGTTGCAAGGGAATCTGTTCTCGACATAATACTTGCCATCGATCACCTTTGCGAATCCCTCTGTCTCCTCACGAGTCTCGAGAAAGCAATCCTTCCTGTCTGCCTCCGCTCTTGCCTTTTCCTTCCAAGCCTCGAGATCATACTCCTCGAATGCTCCTGCATACTTCACTTCGACCTCGAAATAATCAACCTTTGTCATCGTTCTTTCCTCCTGTGGTGTTATTTACTGGGGAGGTTTCCCTCCCCTCTGATCTTATGCTTCTGCTGTTTCTTCCTTGAATCCTGCCATCTCGAGAAGATTCTGAGCGAGAATAGCCTCGAGATCGTTCTCTTCGATCATAAGAGGAGAGATGCAATGTGCGTTGATTCTCTTTCCTGTGTGAAGGACGATTGGCATCAATGCTGTTCTCTTCTCGGAATCTATTACTACCAAGCAGAAATCGCTGTCTGCCTTGATGATTGGTGCGTTTGCTGTCTCGAGCATTTCAACGATGTCGCTATATCCGAATGAATCTGTGAGGCAAGTACATCCTCTGTGGAATGTGAGTTTCTTCTCATCTCTGTAAATTCTGATGTCGCTGTGGATGTAGTAAGGTGTGCCATCTCTGAATGTTCCGTTGTCGATGTTGACCTTCTCGGAAACCAATCCGTATTCTGTCTTCTTAGCCAAATCCATCTTGACAACAGGCATCTCGTGGAAATTGATTGTTCTTGCGATCTCTGTTCTTTCTGTGATAAATCTCATAATGTGTACCTCCGAAATTTTGATGTGGTGTTGTTTGATGATTTAATCTTAGCACCTATGCTGATATATGTCAACACTTTTTCAGAGATTTTTTGAAAAATTATTTTTGTGCCTCAGAAGCCATCAGCATTCGCATCGCTGTGCGGATCATTCCTACCTTGTCGGGATGGGATTCGATATACTCAATGATGTCCGCATCCGCTCCCTTGAGGAGACGAACTGTGAGAGTCTTCGTCTTCGTCTTGTGGTACTTCGCTATCGCTCTTTTGTCTGCCTCTGAAATCTTTCCGCTAATCATATTGCGCCTCCTTTACTCTTCCCCGAATAACTCGAAGAAATCTGATTCTGTCTCTTCCTGCTTCTTGTCTTCTGTGCCGACATAATGGATGCCTGCATCTGCTCCTGTCGATCCTGCTCTCGAGAATGACCTCTTCTCGTCCTTTAGAGGGAAGACTCCAAGCCATCCTCTCTTGATGCTCTGTTCCACGATCTGTCTCATCAGATCAGCATTCCCATTCGCCAGTTTGTATGAGTCCTTGATGATGAGTTCAAGTCCTCTATCTGTCAGAGGCTTCTTCATATTCTTCCTCATCTTGATGAAGTCAATGAATGCCGCTCTCAGTTCGGGCTTGTTCTCCTCGGTTATCATCTGAGAATCAAGGATGTCATCGAAGGATGTCTTTCTCTCTTTCTTTCTATCTGTGTTTATATTTGTGTTTATATTTGGTATTGGTTTCGCATTTTCGCTAAATCCATTTTGCTCCTGTGCGAAATCGATTTCGCATTTTTCAGAAATGCATTTCGCATTTTTCGGAAATGGGAGCAAATCCGCATACCATAGTGTTCTATCGAATCCGACCTTGTTGAAGTTCCCCTTCTTGATGTATCCCTTCTTCTCCAGTTTTGAGAGATTCCTTGAGATCATATCCTTGCTCATATAAGGGAACATCTCGCAGAATGCCTTGATGCTGTTGAATGTCCAGTACGTGTCCTCAAAGAAGTTCTGATCGTTGAGTCTGTTCTTCTCGCACCAATATTGAATATTTTGATATAGAACAGCCGCCTCTATGCCTACATCCTTCGCAATGTCGGGATCAAATGCGTGAATCATATTTGCCTCCGAATTAGTGTAGTAAAAATCCCCCTCTGATCGAGCGTGGCAGAACATCAGAAAGGGGATTTTTGAGTGATGTGATGAGAGATCGTGTCTGCCATCACAATCACTCTTGTCCTTTCATTCTACCACCTTTCGCTCACTCTTTCAAGGTGTAAACCCACGGAGAACCTCCGAATCCGTATCCTCCCTTCCTGCGGATGAAATATCCTGCTTCCTCCAGTTCCTTGATCGCCTGCTGTCTTGCAAACTTGCCATTACAGCAAGTTTCCGTGATGTCTTCAAGGCGGAATATTTCGGGCTGATTCTTGTTAATATATGCCACCATCATCGCCATCATTCCCTTTGCCTTCATCGTGAGATGAGGATCGAAGAGATATGCCATCTTGTTGAACTCAATCGATACATTGCTCATATCCTGTCCTCCTTATACATCGAACGGAAGAGAATCATCGTCCGTGTCTTCGAATAACTGGGAAGGAGTGATCTCCTCCTTCTTCTCCTGTTCCTGCTTTCTTGGTGATCCGCAGAAATAGACATCCTCTGTGACTACCTCTGTGACATAGACCTTCGAGCCGTCCTTCTCATATGATCTCGTCTGCAATCTGCCCGAGACGATCATCTGATCTCCTTTGTGGAAATGCTGAGCAATGAATGTTGCCTGCTTGTCCCAAGCGAGGCAATTGATGAAGTCCGATTCATACTTGCCTTCCTTGTTCTTGATATTTCTGTCCACAGCCAATGTGAACTGTGAAACGGCTGTCTGATTCTGAGTATTTCTGACCTCCACATCACGTGTGAGTCTTCCTTGTAGATTGATCTTGTTAAGCATCGATCCCTGCCTCCTTTAATTTCTTCTTGAGTTCGAGGATGGTGTCGACCTTCGCATCCTCATTGAGCATCTCATATTCTGCTCTCTCGCTCTCCACGATCTTTTGATCGACAAGTTCCTTGCAGAGCAATGTTGCGAGTTCTGAGATGTTCAGATTCATTCTCTTCCCGAGAATGACCATCTTGTGATTGAGTTCTCTGTCTTTAAATGTGAGGGAAATGACTTCCTCACTCTTCGGATTGATGAATGTTGTTGATCTCATATGCCACCTCCATTATGTGAGATCGAAAGGAAGGATTCCTTCCTCTTCCTGTGCTTCTGCCTTCTTCTTCTCTTCTTCCGCCTTTGCCCTTCTCTTGGCTGAGCATTCCATACAGATCGGAACTCCGTACTTCTTGGCTGTTGCCTCGGCTATCTTGGCGGCTGAATGACCTTGATAATCCTTGATGATCTGTCCACAATCGGAACACTTCACTCCCATCGGCTTGGATGATGCCCTAGAAGACTCAGAATTGCCCTTCTCGCTTCGAGGAGTATCTTCCTCATATAAATCCTCGCCTGCGTAGAGGGAGAGTCCTAGACCAAACATTGCGAGATTCTTGGTGAGGCATCTCATTATCGTCTTGTTGATGTCATACATCGTAGCCGCCTCGACTCTTCTCTCCTTGTTCCATCTGTCTTTGAAGGTGTAGGGCTGTGCCTTCATCGCCCTGTTCGTACTGTCCATTACTGGAAGCCACATCTCGTGAGTGAGATCGTTTACTGTTACCGATGTGTAGCACATATATCCTAGTGCCTCATCGTAGAAGTATGGCTTTCCGTCAAACTTGATGACCTCGTACTTCGCCTCGGGATACACCTTTTTGAATTCTGCCCAAGCCCAAGCCCAAGAGAGATAACTCAGATTGTTCTTGGTTTCAACCTTTCCCGATACATCGATCCTGCTCAATGTATCAAATATGCTTTTTTTAGCCTCTGCCATAGCCTGCCTCCTTTATTTGATCTGAATATTGTAGTTCGTCTTGAGAGATGCTCCCTTGACCTCTATGCCTGCTTTGAGGGCTTCCTTGATGCCTGCCTTGTCGATCTGATGATCCATCTTCACGATCACATAGTTCTCATCGATCTTCTGCCAATCATCATCGACATCAACGGATTCCGATTTGCGGAATGAGACTCTGACTCTCGATGTCTCGAATCTGTCCTGCTTCTCCGCCTCGGGATTGAAGAGAATCCTGCTCAAGTATCCCTTGAGATAGTCTGCCTTGTTCTGAGCCGTCTTCGCTCTCTCCGCCAGTTTCTTCACCTCCTCCTTGATGGCATCCGCCTCTGCCTGTGCTTCCTTGAAATAGAGGGCAAGTCCTTCAATCTTCTTCTCCCTCGCCTCGTTCAGAGAGGAGAGTTCAAGAGCCATCTCATCCGAGACACATCCTGTCTCCTCCATCTCTTCCGTCATCTTGTCGAGAGCCTGTCTGATGCTCTCATCGATCTCGAAAATGTTCATCTGCGTACCTCCTTATTTTGTTTTTCCTGCCCAAATGTATGTTGTATCTGCGATTATCATTCCTGTCCTGCCCTGCAAGATCAGTATTCTGTTGTACCCTGCCTCTACTAATTCATTGAAGATGTCTGCAATAGTCCTGTTGCTTCGAAGCCCGAGTTTGATCTCCTTGGTGTAAACGTTTGGCATATACTCGTATGATGTGTAGTACGTTGTCTCGTATGCTCCGAAATTGGTGAAAACTGTCTTGCCATTGATCTCAAATTTCTGCATCCTCTTGCCTGTGAAATCTCTCTGTGCCCTTACGATTTGTGCAGGAGTCATTGTGATTGTCATAATTCTGTACCTCCGTGAAGTAATGTGTGGTGTGGTTTGATGATTCAATCTTAGCACCTATGTTTGCATATGTCAACAAGTTTTTCGTCTGAATGAGAAATTTTTTTGCATAAAAAAGGGAGTCTCCGTAGAAACTCCCTAGTATGAAGGGTTTTAGCCTCAATCTCTAATTCTCCGCATCACGGAATCATAGAGTTTCGGTAACAATATCTTGATGGTTTCCATCATCTCATCGATCAGAATCCAAGCATCCTGTGAGTCCATTCCCTCGATTGATCGGAGGAAATCAGATTCTCCGTGGTTTCCTATTACTTCTTCACGGATCGTCTCCACACGATTCGGGATGTCCTCTTTTTGGTACATTGAATTCAGAAGGGTATAGAATGTAGCCATCTTCTGACAATTCTGAAATGTAGGAGCAGAGTCCTCCAGTTCATCAATTGCCGTGAGCAATTCGCTCTTCGAGATCATCACTCATTTTCCATCCTGCGGATGAGTTTATTGATGACTCTTCGCTCATCTTCCGATGTAGCATCCTTCATCATCTCACGGAGAATCTCTACCTTCTCCGATCTTCCGTCATCATATGAGTATCCTGTTCTCGAGTATCCATCATCTCGCATCATTCGGGAGGAATATCTGCCGAGAGAATCCCTCCTTCTGTTCGCATAACTGTGATCTGTTCGGATGCCGCCATCTCGTGAGTATCCGTCATCTCCGAACTCCTCATACATAATGATCTTATGAGCATTCTTGATGGAATTCAACAGTTTGTCGATAGTCTCCAATGAGCCTGCGGAAAGTTCGCCCTTCTTGACGATCTCAGCAAGTTCCTTGTGGAGCATATCCTTCACATCTGTATATGTGTGCATATCGGTTTCCTCCTTCCCTTATGCGATGCGTGAAACTACCACGTTCGCATTCTGAACTTCGATCGTCTGTCCGCTCGTATTCTCCACGGCTATCGTATAGCAACATCCACGAGGAACTGTGATGATCGCTGTCGATGTCACATTGAAATAGTTCTCAACAGCCGCAGGAGTCACTCTCGCCCTGCTCGTCTGCAAAGGCTCGCCATCGAGAGCGAGAGCGATCGAGATTTCCTCTACTGTTCCGCCTGTCGGGATGGCGATATTGCCGTTGAATGTGACTTGGTATCGAGCAAAGCAGGAGCAGGAATTGTTGACGATTCCTCGGAGAGTAAGAATCCCTGCACCATTCCTGTGGACAACATATCCTTTTGTGCAAGGGATAGAATCATTCAGAAGGACATTCTGTCCGTTCTCAACCTCTTGGATGGGATTGAATACATACTCAGCCATATTCCGCCTCCTTATGCGTTGCAACCGCAACCGCAACCAAAGTTCTGAGAACAGCAATTCGGATTCTGCACGATATATGCAGGAACAGGATTCGGGGCAAGGTATCTCTCAAGAGCCGTTGTCTGTGCCTCGTTATTTGCGAGAATCTGAGCCGTCTGTGCTGTCTGAGATGCCGCCAAGTTAGCCATGGTTAACTGTCTTTCGAGATCAGCAATTCTCTCGTTCTTCGCATCGATTTTATCGTTGCACATCTGATCGAGGATTCTCTGTGTGGATGCTGTCTGACTCTCGATGATTGATCTGATGCCGTCAGAGAGAGCCTGTCTGTCTGCACAGTTTTCACTCAAGACGAGTGCCTGTGTCTGAGCCGTAGCAAGCCTGTTATCACAGCAACATTGTGCTAACTGAGCCGAGATGTTTGTCAAGCCGCCTGTGAGGGCTGTCTGTGTCGCAAACGATCTTTCCATATCAGCCATCGCTCTGTTACATCCTGCGATCTCAGCAGAGGAGAAGCCGCTTGTGATGGCATTCTGAATGCCTGCTAACTGAGATGTTAGAGCCGCATTGTTGAAGCCTGCCTGCACTCCGTTGTCGGTGTTATTTGCGAGATAGTATGGAACAAAGCCATTGCCGCCTGCATTGCCGCCTCCGAAGCCGTTATTGTAGCCTCCGTTGAAGAGAACAAGGAACAAGAGAATAATCCACCAAGAACCATTGTTTCCTCCGAATGCGCCATCATTGTTGCCTACCACAGCCGCTAAATCTGCGGCAGACATTTCGCCTGTTGTCAAAGACATAATATCTGTCTCCTTTCGTGATTTTTATATTCCTGTTCGAACATTGGAATCGTTAAAGGAAACCCTTCATTTGTTTGTATATTTCATCAGCCTGCCGAGCATACTGATTGATCTGAGCCTGTGAGATTTTTCCCGAGTTTAGCATCTGCTGAACCATCTGCTGTGGATTCCCCGAGAATGTCTTCTTGAAGTTCAGTATTTGCTGAACCATCGGATTGGTTTGAGGCTGTGGATTCAATTGATTGAAGAGAGGATTCGGCATCAGCCCTCACCTTCTCTCTCGATGATCTGCTCTACCTTCTGAGCGAGAGCATTGAACTCTTCACGAGTCACCATATCGGATGCAGGAGTCTTGATCGCCTCCGATGACTTCCCCTGTCCTTCCCTCTCCTTGTAGTCAAAGATTCGGAGAGGCTGTGGCATTCCGCTCTGATCTACTGTCTTGATATAGAAGACAGAATCCTCTGTGTCCATCAAGATCACAGAATGCCCTGCTCCTACTGGGCGAGATTTGGCATCTGCTTCGCCCTGCACCCAGTTAATGTCATTTGTCATTGGAGATGGTGCTTGAGCCACAGAGGGCATCTGTGGGGCTTGTATGGGCATCTGTGGAGTCTGACTCCACGCAGAATAGTTCGGATAGTATGGATATGCCATAGATCATTCCTCCTTTGTCCAGTATGAATTGACTATTTCGTCTCCCGAGTCCCACGAATCATAGTAGTCCCCATCGATCGCTGTGACCACGTGGTTATCCGTGGACAATACATAGACACCTTCGGGATGTTCCTTCGTGAATTCCTCGACAGTTTGACAGAAGGGACAAGCAGGCATCCGATGCTGAGTGAATCCGTGGCGATGCAGAAGCATCCCCCATACGTAATTCGAGGACGGCATATCGTGGTATTTGAAGCCTTCTGTGACTAGAGCGATGTATGCATCCTCCCATATCAATCCGAGAGCCTTGCTGATCGCTCGAACGGCACAATCGCCTACCCTTTTCCCACTTGGATTTGTATTGAAGCCGATATACATCGTATTTGACCTCCTGTGAGCCTCTGTATGCTTCCATTATGGATTTGAGTATAATTTCACGGAAGGAAGCAGGAAAGCAAATAGAGGGCAATCTGAGCGCAATTTTCACGCATAAGAAAAGGAGAGCCATAATGACTCTCCTTTCCACAAACACCACACTATGAAGGTACTATGCCTTATAGTCAAATCAAATGCTTGAAGAATTCCTTCTGTGATCGGTACACGATATTCTGAATCTGCCTTACCGACATATCGAATTCTTCTGCGAGAGGCTCAAAGCAGATTCCATCAATGAGCCTTCTCTTCAATATCTTTCGATCTCGTTCGGAATGAATCCATTCATCGATCAGATTCCCGATCTGAGAATTGGATAAATCCGATAGATTATTTCCGTCTTTTCCTTGTACCACGAGAACCTCCTCGCCTAGTTCGGCTTCTTGTCCTCGTCTTGGTCACTTTCACTCGTGCCATTTACGATCCTGCCATTCCTGCCAATGTAATTGGCATTGCCTCCATCCTCTGCATCCAGTTCGACAGATTCCGTCTCTTCGTCCACGTAATCATATCGAGTCCATTCGTACACCCACAGGGAATTCGATGCCACCAAGAGAACGATCAAGAGAATGATTATGATTACCATTCGTCTCTGCTGTCTGTCCTCCTTCTCGAGCATTGACTCATACACGATGTAGGGTACATTCTTGTTTTTGGCTTCCATATTGCCACCTCTCTTTCCGATTTTATCATCTTCGATTCCTTGTAGCAATACCTTCAATTCTGTTTTCTTTTCCTCAGTATGTTCCGTTGAAATAATGGACATTTCCGTTTCCATATGTTACATTGTCCACCCAAGCCGCATATGGCTGTCTCCCTTCCTTCTCGGGAATCAGATCAAACACAGCCTTGACATATGCCTCATCCTTGTTTGCGGCAAGAGCGATAATGTATCGCTCCTGCTCGTAGATGCCGTTGAGATAATAGTGTACGGAATATGCCTTCATCTCTTTGCCCTCCTCGAATCATTTATACGTACTCTGCGAGATCGCCATCAACGTAGTCCTCTGCAAGACTCTTTCCGACCTCTTTGATTGTTCCTGCCTTGTTTCCACGAAGGAGTCTGATCTTCACTTGAGGCTCTTCTTTCTGCTCTATCCAATGATTCAAGATCGGAATGAATCCGTTGATCTCTGCGAGCATTTGATGCCTCGAGCCTGCTGTGCATCTGCCGTAATCTTCAAACCATCCAAGGAATTCGGATGTCTTTACGTTGAAGGAATAAGGATTGCAAGGATAATCTCCAAATCCGTACTTCTCAACCATTGCTCTCATCTCTTCAACCTTCTGAGCAACCTCTTCTGCTGTTGCCATCTGATGATTCCATTTGCCTGCTCTGAGTTTTTCGATCTGTGTCATTGCTCTGTCCTCCTGTCTTATGCGGCAATCTCTGATCTGATTGCTTCTGCCATCTGCTCTGTGAGATTCTGATGAGCGATCTCTGTGTTGAGGATGATTCCGAGAATCTCGTTTGCCTTTGCGAGTCCGAATGCCTCGATTGCTCTCTCGTATGCTGTTCTGATCTCGTTCTTTCTCTCTGTCATCGCTCCGTACCTCCAAGCCTTGATGTCTGTGTGGTGTTGTTCTATGATTCAATTATACCACCTATGCAAGCATATGCAAGAGGAAAATGAGCAATTTACATTTTGTTCACAATTAGTCCTCTACTCCGAAATAAGCCTTGGCGAGATCAGACAAGCACCATCTTTCCTTGCATCCCAAGCAATTCTCGAAATAAACATATGCCTCTCCGTTGATCTGCTTGAGATAGAAACAATCGGAAAGATTCTCAATCCTTTTTTCTTTGATTCCTCCCCATCCGAGAGCAATCCATCTCTTGCCATTGAGATATTCGTGATCCACATCGAACATAAAATACTTGCTTGTTCCCTTCACGGACTCTCTCATCTTGTTCCACGTATCGATCTGCTGTCTTGTGATCTCTTTCTTCATTGTCCTGCCCTCCTTATGCTCTTGTGCCGAGATTGATTGTCTCGAATGGCTTGTAACTCTTTGCTCCGTAGATTTCGATGGTCTTAGGATAATAGCAGGAGAATCTCATCTCATCGATGATGCTGAAAGATGCGATCTGTGTGCCTGCGATATTGTACTTCCTGCTGATGTACTCCTCTGCGAGTGCGTAGAGCCTATCCTTTGTCTCATAATCTGTGTAGTGAGTGCAGGATTCCTTGAGGCTCTTTGCACATTCCTTCATCTCCTTGACGATCTTGTTGAGAGGCTTGAGTGCGAATCTCTTCTTGTCGATCACCTTCACGAATTCCTCCTTGGAGAGTGTTGTTGCCATATACATAGGCTCGATGATCTGATCGTAATCTGCTGTGGAAACCTCATAGCCTGCGAGTGCTTCAAATTCGTGCTTCATCATTGTAGTGTACCTCCTGTGGTGTGGTTTAACTGTCTATATCTTACCACCATAGGCAAGCATATGCAATAGGCAATTTATGAATTGTTTGTGAACAGATCAATGAGTATATTTCCGATCGTCTCCGATGTAATATCTAGGCTCTTTCTCCTTGCCTCCGATGATTCGGATATACCTTGCCGCCTCTGCCTGCGTATCATAAGAATGGCGATGCTGTCTGCCTATCCAATCATACTCTGAGCCGAAACGTGCGTTATACTTGTTGTTAATGCCGATGTTCATCCACAGGCGATGCTTGTAATTGTCATTCTTGATCGGATGGCAGGCAAACTGTAAATGCTTGCCATACTGTATCGCAACACTCACTTGCTCCACTCCGATCTCCTCGAGTGCATCGATGATCTTCTTGTATCTCTTGCCGTAGAATGCTCTCATCTCTTCGATTGTCATATTCATTGTCCTGCCTCCTCCAGTTCGTATTCGTTAATCCAACAGCGATTCTTTTCTCTCCTCTGATCTTCCTGCTGTCTGAGCCTCTCCACGATCTTCTCTGCTCCCTGCTTGGAGAATTTCCAACAGCGAGCCTTATGCTCTTTGTATGCCCATCCCTCTGTGCATTTGTATGTCTTGTAGTAGATAACCTCTGTTCCGCTCTGTGACTTGTTGATTCTCTTGATGTAATACTTCATTGCCCTGCCCTCCTCATAATGTCTTTGCGAATTCCTGTGCTTCCTTGAGAGTCTCGAAGCAATCGATCATATCCTCTTCGTCCTGCACAGCATATGTGATCTGCTGATTTCTCATACCCTTGTTGTCGATGATCTTCCAAATCTCATAGCCATTGACATCCTTGAGTCTCTTCTCTTCTGTGGTGATGATCTCATCGTAATCTAACATCTTCGTGTCCTCCTGTGCTTGTTTGATGGTCTTATCTTACCACCTATACAAGCATATGTCAACAGGGTAAATGTTGCAATTGTGTTACAAGAGGAAGGGAGGGAATTTACATCCCCTCCACAGTAAAGGCAACACCCATTCCCTCGCCATTGTTCATCTGATCTGCAATGTGATTCATCTCTACGAAGAGATGCCTCCTGTCGCTTGCTGTTGTGTTGTACTTCGAATAGATCGGATGCTTTGTCTCAAGGCGAATCCTGCCGTGTGCATCCTCTGTGCTGATCTCAAATATGATTGTGTCCATATCCATCATAGTATTATTCCTCCTGTGTGGTATGTAAAGGGGAGGATGCCCTCCCCGATCTGATCTTATTCGATGTCGAGAATGAGATCATCGATGCCGCCAACCTTCTCGAGAATGGTCGGGAGATGCTCTCTGCCGTATGCCCAAGTTTGATAATCTTGGAAGGCTGTGCCATCATCCTGTCTCTTGCCTTCGTACCAAAAATTGAATGCGTAGGCATTGTGTCCTTTGCCGCAGACAACACACTCGAATCCTTCTTCTCTGCCGTAATACTGTCCGATATGCTCTGTTCCGTCTGCCTCTCTGATCTTGTACCAATTGCCTGCTGTGAGTCTGATGTTTGCCATTGTGATGTCCTCCTTATGCCTTATCGTATGCAGGATATGGGTTGAATGAATATGCCTTTGCGAGCCTTGCATAGATCAATTCGTATGCCTTGCCTTCGTCATCGTACCAAATTGCCTTGCCCCAATCATCCTTGTCTCCATAGTATTTGCAAGTGATTCTGTTGCTGTTGTTCCATTTGATAGGTGCTTTCTTCGTTTTGATTGCTGTCATCTTCGTGACCTCCTGTGGTGTTTCTCTGTATGTGCCTTTATCTTACTCCCTATGCAAGCATATGTCAAGCACTCTATGTTGTGTTTACAAATTGTTCATAATGTTCCACGTGGAACATACAAAAATCCCCACAGGATGCGGAACTGTGGGGACGGATACTTTTGTGGAAAAGGAATAAGAGTCTGATGTTGTCTAGGGCATATATGAACCGAAACCGAGCCGCATCTCTCGGATCATATCTTGGTGATGAACTTCATCGAGACGAAGCCTGCTCTGCCGAACAGTTTCCCCCATCCTGCCGTCTCATATGCGATCTTGACCTCTGCTCCCTTCGGGAGAGTGCCAAGAACTCGGGAGGACATAGATGAGCCTTCTCTGATGTTCAACGGCTTCGAATTGGTAGAGACGATGCCTCGGAATGATTCCTGTGTCTGCTCGCCTTCCTGCTTCTTGATGACGATCTTCTGTCCAATCTTGATGAGATTCGGATTCTCGATGCTGTTCCACTTTGCAAGATCAGAAACGGAGACTCCGTATTTCGCTCCTATTTTGCTCAGAGTGTCTCCCTTCTTCACGATGTAGAATTCTTCATCCGAATCCTTCGGAGAGGAAATAGGGGCATCCTCGCTTGAATTAGAGGTATCCTCATCCTCTTCGGGGAATCTGAGAACAACATCCCATCCGTAGGAAGGCTCTTTATATGGGACGATGGCAATCTCTCGTCCTGTCTGATCGCCTTTTTTGCCTCCTGTGGTAGTGCCTTTCTCATTTATGGAGGCTTGAACCATCTTGTTCTCGCCTGCATAGAAAGCCGTATGATGCTTTTTATTGAGTAATACATCGCCTCTCTTGAGATCATTCTTGTCCACCTCCACGAAGCCGCATTTCTTCAATGCCGAAAGCATATTCCCTGTGTATGTGCCTTTGCCCTTCGTGATGACAGGAATTCCGCCTGCTTCCTCAAGGCAATGGAGGACAAGGGAAGAGCAATCGAAATCGTCTCCCCATCTGTTGATCTGATCGTATCCGTGACGATCGTCTCTTGCGATTCGTTCGGCTTCCTGCAAAGCCTTCTCGATCTTCTTCATTTTTTGCCGCCTTTCTCGAGATCATCAATCCGATGATTCGCCACTTTCATCTTCTCATCGAGGAGGGCTGTCTGCTGTTCGACAAGAAACATCCGTTCGATGAGGTTGTTGTGCTTCCTCACTTGTTCCTCAAGTGATTCCAGTTTATATGCCGTCACTCGGTTTGCCGTGAAGACAGAGACTACCGCTCCTCCTGCCGTGAACAAGCCCGAGATGATCGCTACGATGATTGCATCACTCATTGCCCTCGCCCTCGTTGGTCTTTCCATCCACAGCCTTATTGTAGAAAGCCGTGGATATTTTGAGCAATGCTCCGAGGAACACATCAAGGGCTGTGATTGTAGAGGCTATCTCTTCGCCATATGGGAGTCCCCATATCTGTGAGATAGTCAGCCATAGTGTTGCAAGAGCAGGGAGAATAATCAATGCCACATTCTTCAAGATGTCATAAGTCCTGTTGTTCATAGAATGACCTCCTTTTTCTCACAGTATATCATTCCTCGTCAACAATGGTGATAGTATATTGAATCTGCATTGTCTTGGAGTTATCTTTGACCACTGGCTGAGAGAGATTCTGTATTGTAGCAATGTAATCAAGAGGGAATCCCGAACAAAGATAGAATCGAGCATTGTAGTCTTCATCGTATTCATATGCCCATTCGTAGCATAGGTCTTCCGTTGGAAGGAATCTCAACACTGGGCTTCTATAACTCAATGTTCGTGTCGAAGTACATGATTTGAGATTCGTTGACAGACTAAACTGGGAAGGATAGACAGTGTTTCCGTTAACAATGAAATTCGCTCCATAAATGAGATTCGAAGCCGCATTGACCATACCACAGAGATTGATATTCAAGTTCTCAGTTAGATTGGAATCGAGGAGAGTAATATCAGAAGTAGAGTCCTCGAGTTTGATCTTATAGAATGATCTGTTTGTCGAATTAGGAAAATAGATATATCCACCTTGAATAGAAAGAAGATTGACCGCATTCGCTGATGCCATAGAGCCAGTATCACCCGATTGAATATATCCCAAATCCATGCTTTGTTCAGTGATCGTCATTGCTGTGACAGCATAGTTATCGGCAGGATCAATCTTGTTGATATAGAGAGTGTGTCCGCTTGAGTTCCCTGCTGTCACTACGTAGATATTTCCCGAAACATCTATGCAGACAGCAGAATTCCTTGCTCTGAAAGCCCTCGTGAGAGTAATCGTATGTGTTGACTCGACATCAAAGTATCCGAGTTTCTGATTGATCCCTCTCTTTATGATTCCGCCATTCACTAACTCCTTGACGATCAGTGATGTATTGCCGTTCGTATCGGAAAGATAAACATGAGTTCCTGTTCCGTTCGTGTCATCTATATCCAGTGCGCAGAATAAAGCATCGTCAAATGAAGGATACTCTCCATCTTCCTCATAAACTTTTGTTTTGTTGGTATTGTCAATGAGCAGAGTCTCTCCGTCTACGGCTTCCACTGGACGAGTTCCAATGTCTCCAAGCCACTTATGCGTAAGAGCGAGAGAACTGATCTGTCCATTACCGACATTTGTTGGAAAGTCATATACGAATCTAAACCCAGTTTTTATATCATCGGCTTCGGGAATTGGCTTTGAGAGTGTGCCGTTGTAATTGCCTCTCGTTGTCGATGCGCTAGAGTGAGCCGTTTGTCCACAGTGAGCGATCACTTTGTTCTCTGACTCACTAGGAAGCCATATGTTTGTCGCTGACTCTGTGAGTTCGTCTTCAAAACACAGGACACCTCCGAACATATCCGTGAGAGGGAGAAGTTCTTCATAGTTCTTTGTTCCCCACAAGTTCTTTGCGAAAATCGTTGCTACGGCATCCGTCACGAGGTTGTCTTTCTCGTGAATCTCCTGCTCCCCTGTCTTCACATCAGTGAGAATTATCTTTGTGTGTCCGTGCAATTTCGGAAGAATTGCTCCCCCGATGCTCTGTGTGTTTATCTTATCTCTCAGTTTCATTTTCTTCGACCTCCTGTTCATCATTTTCTTCTGTTGGTGTTACCCTCATCATCTGCAATCCTCGGTTTCCCTCTAGGCTTGCAATCAGCAAGTTCATATCTGCTCTGTATTCAACGTCCAACACTTCTCCGCTATCAACGTATAGATTGTTTACACCTAGATAACTGTTTATTTCTTCGCCCTCAAAGGTGAAGTCGGTAGGGGTGGCGAGTTCGTAACAGATTTGACAACCTCCGTATTTAACATAGAAGTCATCAATCGAAGCGACCGAACTATCAACAATATAAATGTTGTCGTTGAGTGCGTTTTGATAAATAAAGCCATCATGAAATGAAGTTGATGATGTTATCGTTCCTCCATTTTGAAGCATTGAACAAAATAGCGGATACTCGTCTGCTGTGCTTGTCCTCTTTTTATCAGAATAACTACGATAAAAGAAATTACTATATTTTGACCACCCACTATCAACTATTGTGTCAAGCACTCTTTCACTTTCACCTATTCCTCCGACACAATCAGCACTTCCGCCCATTATCTCTTGACCTAAATCAAAGGTGTATGTTTCTGCATTGTAAGGCTCAAAATCAGTTGCGGTCGAACCTATTTCTATCTGCAAGTTTTCGAATGACAATCCGCCTACTGTTGATACGTCCACACCCAAAAAATTAGCCGAAATTGTGACAGTTTCCTTCGGATAAGTGAATGGCACGATAATTCGTAAATCTCTAGTGCTTCCGTTGTGCTTTATCATTAGTTTAGAATATCCCGAATTTGTTATTGTTATTGTTCGAGAAAATGCGCCAGTTGCCGTCACACTTTGAGAAAATAAAGACTGAATCGTTTGTAAATTATCATCAAGCAACACGGCTTGAAACTGCAAATTTGCTCTTGTATCGGTATTGGTATTTGTGAATACATGATTGCTCAATGATAAATTAGACAGCGTTGCGTTCGCTTCGTCAAACAAGTTTTTCCCTGTCCTTGTCAACGTCAGTTCATCAGTTCCGCTGATAGGGCAAACGTTTGCATAAGGCTCATATGAGGTTGCGGTCGAGCCTTCTTCAAACTGTGCATTTACAATATCAGACAAACTACTGTCATTTCTTAGCATTACATAAGCGCAATCGTTAGGGGTGGTTCTCGTCATTGGGAGTTGTCCCTGTTGATAACTAATAAAATCGTGGTTCGCATCGTAATAGAAAAAATAACAAGTCGCAATTGTTACAGTTCCCGAAAACGTGTATTGCGTAGAAGCCTTTGCTTTTATGTAATCAGTTCTGCACCCATAATAATTGACCAATTCGCCATTACTAATACTCGGGACTTTCCCATCTGATATAAAAAGACACTTGTTTTTTCCTGCACCTGCCGCCCACGGCTTAGAATAGCCGTGAAGGTCTTGAATAGGCACTATGTTTGCCACTACTGACTTCATAGGAACATCGTCTGCTCCGTCCTCAAAATGAGCGATACTTCCGCTTGCCGTTCGAATAGGAAGCAAGCCCATGAGGTTAACTTCATCAGCCCATTCAGACGGCTTGTAGCCTGTCTGTGAGCCTGTCTTCTTCATTATCGTTCTGCTAACCTTGTCAGCCGTTGTCAGCAAGATTGAGCCATAGTCTGTATTAGGCATTATTCACCACCCCCCACTACTGGGAATACTGTTTCCTCGATCACCGAGGGAATAAGGTCAAAAATCTCGTTTATCGCTCCACAAATGGTCTTGCTCGTAGTATTCAATTCTTGTGTATATTCGAACGAATTGACGTATGACTTCGCCCTGTTACCTTCTGTGATCTTCTTGTTTGCATAACCGCTCGTGACACCACTATCTGCCACAACAACAGGGGTAATGTCACTAGGGGCACTCTGAGTGATTGCATCAAATTCTGTGATCTTTTTGTTAAATTCGGGCATATTATACCTCCTTACTCTGTTACGATGACATAGTTCTCATCTTCTGTCACGAAGTTATAGAGAGCATCTTCTGTGATGATACCACACGTTGGTCTTGCAAGGATGATCTCTACCTCGTCTTCGATCTCCTCAATTCCAATTGCACCAATTGGGATTGGTTCAATCTCATCTCTTTCCTCAAGAATAATCGGAACAACAAGAGTGATCTCTCCTTCGTCTTCAATGTTCTCGATGGCGATTGATCCGATCGGAATTGCGATTCCGTCATCGGAGACGATGATGAAGCCATCCCATGGTTTCTCAACCACGAGTCCCTGTCCTCTAAGAGTGACCATCAATTCATTTGGTTCTATGAAGAGTTTGCCCTGCTCGTCTTCGTCCTGCCATACCCATGATGATTCTGATACTTGTCTTCGTCTCATCGAACGAACAGAGAACTCAATGAAGACCTTCAATGTGTTGACATCGCCTCCCTTGATATTGAGAAGAGGCAGATAGTGATTGACAGGAATCTCAAAGGCTTGAGTGAGCAGTTCCATGGCGGCAGAAGCATCGGGATTTCCGAAGAAAGAAAGAGGAATATGTCTCCACTCTGTCACTTCATCTTCGTTCAGATAGAATTTGACCTTGATATAATCTATGAATGGAACTCGATTGTATGCTGAATAGACTCTCTGAATCAAGAACTTCAATTGAATATTCGTATTGATCTCAACCACTGAATCCTTGCTTGTAGCGAATGTCAATTCGCAAACTTGAGCATTGTCAACCAAATACCATTGAGCACTCGGAAGCGATGATGATGGAGTTCCAAGAACCAGTTCTTCGGAATTGGTATAAACCTCGAATTTAGTTTCCATTCCCTCTGTCTTGGACATTAATCCCGAGATATTCTTATCGGTCTTGCTCTGCGCTCCAAATAGAGCAGGGTTTTTTCCGTATCCTTGAAGAGTGATGCCCTTGCTAAAAGAATAGTCAATGCGCATTACACAGCCCTTGCAGGATGATCCTGCGAGTCCTTGAGTGAATGTAATCACATCACCAAGATCGATGAAAGGATCGGCAAATGCCGACACTTTGAACGGAGTATAATTGAATTTCCCAAGCCCTGTGAGGATTGCTCTTCTCGTTCTCTCCTTTGCCTCGGGCAGACCATATTGCAAGAATGGGTTTGCTCCGATGTTCATTGTTAGACCACGATCGGGAACAACATTGTAATATGATGTTGTTTCGTCAGCGATATTTGTGACAGAAATTCCAGTATAGAACGTTCGGAAGTCAGAGAATGATCCTTTCGCATATCGGTCATTGATTCCAAGTGAAAGATCGGATTCCGAGTGCCAAGAACGGAATACAAGTTTGCCATCTCGTGTGATCGTAGCAAACGAACACATCGTTGCTCCACACCATGAGAGAAGATCACGATATGTCTTCATATCATTCTCGGGATAGATCGTGAAGACCTCGCTTCCATTGGTCATCGATTCAATCTCTTCTCTTGTCATTCCGAGTTCAACATCACATTTTCTGCAAGCCATATTGATTATGGCATACATTCCTCCCGATGTTGACGAGAGATTCAATGTCTTGTCGAATTTACGCATCGCATCATATGCTGTGATCTCCACTCCGTTCGTAACGTGATTTGCTTCCTCTATAAAGAATTCGCCTATTGGGACATATTCAATCTGACCATCTGTGATCTCTAGTCCGATCGACAGATTGATCTTCTTTCCTTTCCATGTTCCACGTGGAACATTGGAAGCAAAATCGGATATGAAAGTAAGCCATAACTGACCGAGAAAAACTCCGCCAAGATTGATCTCTGCTCCGCCTACGGCTTGCATGGTGTATTTGAGAGAATTTGATACGATGTCATTCTCGTTGAAGGAAACACCATCGAGGAAGGCTGTGACAGCCCTCCTCTTCTTGCTGATGTCGAACAGTTTATTTGTGTATGCCTGTGATACTGAATACATTAGAATTCCTCCAAAGTGAACGAGACATCATAGATGCCATTTGTAGCATCAAGTTTGTTGCTGTTCTCCACTAGTGATTCCGAATAATTCTCCATATGAACAATGCGAGTCTTCGTGGCATTCGTATATGTGTCATAGTACGAGAGAACAAAGGAATCCTTCAAACTGTATGTATGGTATAAGTGCGCCATATCCGACAAACATCTCGTGGAGAAACTCATCTTGAATATATCGGTACGGAACTTCTGAATGATAATCCTTCCGCCTTCCGTCTTGGTGGATGTCTGATCGTTGGAATACGAGGCAGACTCCCTCTTCACGAATGGGACAGAATCGTTATCAAATTTGAAGTTTGTGAGTGCCATTATCCTCTACCTCCTCCCACGAGAGCGATTCGCTGATCTGCACTTACAGTATAACTGTCTATCTCTTCGCCTGCAATATGGACAGTAACCACAGGCTGAATCTGAATCCTTGAAGCCGCTTCGAGCATCGTGCTTCGGAAATATTCCTCGCCCACGATCATCTCGTTTCCATTCTCTCCTCCTCCAATGAGGTTTCCACTCATCGAGCCGAAGATCGTTGCATCTGAGAGCATATATGCGCTGTCATATGCCTTCGCATACCATTCAACCGATACGGATGGGAATGTTCCCTTTCCTCCGAGTCCATATGGTGCTTCTCCGCCATCAATCTTGAAGTGAGGAAGTTTGATGTCGGGAAGACTCCAATCGAAGTCAAACAGATCGAGAATCGTGTCGATGGCATTCTTCACAGTTTCCTTGATCGTATCGAAAATAGATGTGAATTTCTCGCTGATAGAATCGAGAATTCCATCGACCACCTTCACAGCCTCATCGAGTCCTCCCTTGAGTTTGTCCTTGATGTCCGTCAAGCCCTTCGAGATCGTATTCCAGTTATCCGATAGGTTAATGCCTAATTGCTCTCCAATTGATACTCCGAGATCGGTTATGAGAGAGAGAACGTTGGCAATAATGACAGGGAAACTCTGTGTGATCGTGACGATAATCTGAGCCACTAATCTTGGGATCGTTGCCACTATGGATGGGATGGCTTTGATGATACCTTCAATCAGACCTCCGAACAGAGTGAAAGTTGCATCCGTCAGCATCATCATTGTCTCGGGCTGTGTGAGTTTGTCAATAATGGCTAAGATGATATTGACCACGGCAGGGATCAGAACAGGCAAGGCTTCATTTAATCCTTCTGCTAGAACTTGGATGACAACAAGGGCTGTGTCAATCAGAGTGTTCACGGCTGACGGATCAGCGAGGAATGATGCCAATTCTGTGATGATTTGGACAGCCGCAGAAGCCAATGCAGGCAGATTGGAAACGATCGCAGAAGCCAATTGTTTGACTACCGATAAGCCTGTGCTAACCAATGTAGGCAGATTCTTCGTGAGACTCGTCACAAGAGCCGAGAGGATAGAGCCTCCGATCTGAATAAATGTAGGCAATTGAGCCGTCATTGTATCGGCTATACTGTTAACACCCTCTTCGATCTTGGCGAGTCCGCCTTCTGAGTCTCCTGCGAAGACAGCCGCCAAGCCGTCCATCGTGGTGGAGAATGCAGGAAGGAATTCGGAAAGCATTCCGTTCTTGAGTCCTGTCAATGTTCCCTGCAATGTGGTCAAGGAATCAACGAAATCTGCCGATGCGCTGACAGCCTCATCGGACATAACCATTCCGTATTCCTTCGCCATAGCAATCTGTTCCTGTGTCTGCTCCTTCGTCTGATTGAACAATGGAGTGAGTGTCTGTCCCGATTTACCGAAAAGATCATTTGCGAGAGCCGCTCTCTCTGTACTGTCTGCCATATCTTGGAAGCCATAGATCGTCTGCTCAAACAAATCTTCTCGAGACATAGTATTCAAGTCCTCGAGAGAGATGCCTAACTGGGCGAACATTGCCTGCGCTTCTTCGCTTCCATTCTTGGCATCGTCCAATTTGTTCGTGAGAGTCTTCATTCCCACTTGCATATCGTTCATCGAAGTTCCTGCCAAATTGAGAACATAATCAAATGTCTGAAATTTCTCGGCTGAAATTCCGAGTCTCTGACTCATCTTATCGACAGAATCTCCGTAGGAAGCGACATCTGATACTCCATCAACGAATGACTTTCCGACAGCGATCGTTGCTCCTGCTGTGAGAGCCATCGCTCCTGCCGCCATCTTTCCTGTTGTCGCAAGTCCGCTTCCCAGTTTAGATGCGAATGATGATCCCTTCTGTTCGCTTTGATCGAGGGCTTCATCATATCCGCTTGTATCAAGGCTTAATGTTGCGAATAATTCAAATACGTTCATTTATCGCCTCTCACTTTCTTCTTCATTCTTGAGATGATCTCTTCACTCGATTCCTTCTTCTCCTGCATCTTCTGCGGACGGAGAAAATCGGCATAGTGTGCTTTGAGGTATCGTCCTCCCACTAACTTCGCCGTATTCTCGCTAAGCAAAAGGAGCGATTCGGAAACATAGTTCTTGAATGTTTCTTCTCGCTCCCTCTGATTCCTTTTAGCGATCAAATAACGAATGAATAGGTCTATCTCTTTTAGACCTCTGTATTCGCCATAGCAGAGCCAGTAGAGGTCTTCGATGTCACTTGTTGACTCTGCGAGATAAAAAGGCTCATCAATTTGGAGTCAGAATAGAACTCAAAGGCGAAATTGATGACATCATCTGTGCTGACTTCATCTCTCTGTGCGTGAGGATTCAATGTGCAGAACATATCGAGCCATTCGCCCGAATTCTGAGTGAGAGAATACTCGAGGAAATCCATCATCCACTTCGTGGAATTTGGATTGTCCTTCCTTCCCTCAATGATGATCTTCCCTGCCTTCTCGTCTTGGAATATCTTCTTGAGACAAGATATGACTCGTCCCATTACCTTGAATGCCTCTTCGCCCTTGAACTCTTTCAGACTCTTCATTTTTTAGCCCTCTCCTTCTTCTACTGTGATTGCACACGTAGCCGTTGTTGTTCCGCTCGTGATCGTGAGTGTAGATTCTCCACTTGTTGTCGCTGTCAAGATAGCATACTTCTTGTCGCTTGAAAGTTCGACAGAAACTCCCGATGATCCTGTTCCCGAGAGAGAAGCCTCTGCTTCTTCTGCAAGTGAGGATGGAGTATATGTGATCTCAACAATCGCTGTGCCATCTTCAATCATCGTGACTCCTGCCTTGTCGAGAGTGATGTATGCATCATCCTCGGATGCTTCTCCAAGGTATATCTCGCAAGGCACATCATCGACATTGTTGATCGAGAAATGTCCTGTGAGTGTCAGAGCGAAATTGCCTTTGCCCTTTTTTGTTGTTTTCAGAGAGAATCCGTCTGTGGAAAGAGCATTGCTGATCTTCATTGCTACGAAGCCGCCATTGGCAAGATCACCGACATACCAAATGTCCTTGAAATCTGTCATCTTGAGAGTCTTTCTCGGCTTGATTGCTCCTGTCACAGCATCCTTGTCTGCCGCTCCGAGCATATACATAATGTTATCCTCAGAGATGTTGATTGCTGTTGTAGAAACAGAAACCTCGATGTCATCGACCATTTTCAATTCACGAGTATTGGTCGGGCAGTTATCAACATCGTTGCCATAATCAGAGTACGTAGGCTTGATGTTGAGAGTGATGCCGCCTGTTGTTGCTGTGAGAATATCATCATCCGCAAAATCGCCTGTTGATGGATCGAAATTCTTCAAGAGAATTCCTGCCTCCACTTGGAGTTCATCGAATGTGGATGTTGGGATTTTGGTAAATCTTCTTCCCATACCTTTTTTGCCTCCTTTTTTCCGATATGTTCCACGTGGAACATATCAATTTTCGGTCAGAAATTCGACCGCTATGTTTATTACAAATCTGCGGATCATACGATCAGATTCCGCCATCGCTTGAGCGAATGGAGAGCCTTTCTGAAACCATACTCTTCCGCCTTCGATCTTGATGATTTGACCACCTCGATCGAGTTTCTCATTGATGCTGTTTTTGATACGTTCTGCCTTCTTCCAAGATGTGCTTCTCACCCATATTGATGCTGTCGGATATACTGGAGACTCGAACTCTCCTTCGATCTTCTGAAAGGTAATATACCCTTCATCAACATTCGCATCATCGGGAACATCTGTCTCATCATAGGCAGGAACTCCGAACTGTGACCAAAAGAAGAGAAGAGCCTGTTGCTTTGTCATCATCTTACTCTCCCTCCTTCGTTGGTGGAACATATGTGTCGCTGAGACTCCATTCCTCGGCTGATACTTGCCTCATATCGAGTGTGGCAGAGGCAGGAGTTCTCTTGTCATCACCATCGGAAGTGACTCGGAATATCTTCTTGTCACTTTCTCTGCGAAATACATCGTGATACTGGAGATTAACTGATCGGTTTGTGGTCACAGTATAAAGAGCCGTGACTCCATCCTTCTCAGCGATCCTCGCCTGCATAGACGAGTCAAGAACGATTGCCGCCTTGAAAGCCGCTCCGTCCTGCCATATCGTCTCGTATCCGCCTTCTCCATCGGGAGATGTGACTCTATCGATCATTGTGACATCTTCATATGCTTCGCTCAGAAGGCTCATATAATGCCTCTCTTTCTTCTCCACTTGGAGAGCCTTGGTGCAAATACTGTCTTCCAGTTCGAGCCGTCAGAAGAGCCGTCTGATGCGCTTCCTGCTCCACTTTTAGAGTAAGAATATCCACCGAATGATTCGCTTGAGAATGGAGACAAGGCGGCACTATTTGTGCCGCCATATGCTGTCTGCCAATCCGAAATCTCGGAAGCAAGGTCAAGGAACTCTTGGGGGATTCCGAGTGACCATATGCTTCCCGAGAATTCGTCCTCATCCCGAAGATTCATCTTACTTGGTTCGGAATGATTCATCTTGTAAACACCATCATTGAAGACACTTCCTACGATTCGGAAATACTGTCCGTCTTGCAGGAATCCATCGGGAATGCCATTGATGATTCCGCCTTCCACAGAGAAACGTTGCGAATGGATGTCTCTGCGGAAATAGTTATTCACCTCGTGGCATACTTCTGTGAGCATCTTCTCCATAATGTTGTTACCTCCTCAATGTTCCACGTGGAACATCAGCCCTCAGCCTCGGGTTCAGCCAGTACAAGTCCCGAAAGATCGAATGCTTGTTTCTTGGTCTGTGTACCCTTCTTCTGCAAGATGACGAACTTCTGTGTTACATCGTCACCAATCTTGCATATGCCGTTCTTGTCGGGATCGTTGATGATCTCAACAAGACCGCTTCCCTGTGAAGGCTCAACACCAACCTTGACAGAATCGAGTCCTGTGAAGGTATTATCAGCGAGATTGAAGCAGAAGAAATAACCCTCTCCCCAAACATCCGTGATGGCATTAGATCCGCTTAAATACTTGAGAGTTCCTGTTACCTTTGAGCCTGTGACGGAGACATCATCCATCATATCGGAGACATCTACATCAAATAACTTCGCCTCTTCACTCTCGGCTTTAAGTGAGAGGCTCAAGAGGGGTTTGAGGAAATAGTGCCGACAATAACTCCTGCAGGCATTTCTGCGAAGATGTCGATGCCGCTGATCGCAACAGTTTCGCTCTGCATTCTTGTGTAGTTAGCATCCTCGTGGATACCGACCAAGCCTGTCTCGCCATCTGTTGTGAAGTCGAATGCCTCACCGATGCCGTTTGCTCCCTTTACATCGATGTAATAGAGATTGAGATTCTGCTTTGCTGTTGCGTAGAATGTACCCTTCTCGATGAGGGCTGTCATAATAACAGTGCCAAGTCCGAGGAAGTTCTCGATGTAAGACATTCCGAAGGCTGTCTGTACTGTGATTGTAGCAGAGCCGAGATAATCAGCGATGTCCATTGGGTTTACGAAGTAAACTGTCTCAACATCGTTATCCTCGAATGCTGTCTGCAATTTACCCCAAGCATTAGCAAGAGCCGCCTGCAAGCCTGTGCCACTTGCTGTGCCTTCGCCTGTTGCGAGGCTGTTGATTAACTTTGCTCTGATGCCCTTCTGAATGTCGAGGATCATCTTCTTGTCTGTGTCATTAACGGCTTGATCGAAGCCGCCCTTGATGATAGCCTCGGCTGTTGTAGCCTTTCTCCACTTGTTGAGTGTAGCCTCGCCTACTGGAGTCCATGTTGTTGAATACTGGGAAAGAGGAATAACATCGCCCTCTGCTACGATACCGCTATCGAGAGTGCCTGTTACCTTCAATACCTTGAGAACTGTGCCTGCTGTGACAGGGATCATTCTTGTCACACCGAGCATTTTAACGAGATTCTTAACGTTCTCGCCAAATAACTGAGCATAATCCAGTTCTCTTACCTTTGCGATCTGCGCCTTTTTGATTACGTTTGATTCTGCCGCCATAATCTTTCTCCTTTACTCATTGTTGCTTGTTGGAAGTCCGACAACCTCGGGATTCTCCATCATCGCCTTCTGTCTAGCGATAGGATCAGAGATCGCTCTGATCTGCTCCTTCGTCATCGTTGACTTTCCGTTGTTGGCAGGAGGATTCGATGTAGCCGCACCCTTTGACTCCTGCTTCACGATGAAATCGCTCCATTCGTCCTTGATGCTTGACTTCAATGTCTCCTCGTCTTTGATCTTGCCCTCTTCGTCTAATTCAACCTTGCTAAGATCGGATACCTTGAGAACTGTCTCGATTCTCTTCTCAGAGATTCCCACATCCTTGAGGAGAGCCTTGTATGCATTCTCCTTCTTCGTCTGTGAAGCCTTCGTCTCGATGTCCTTCTTGTAAGATTCGAAATCTTCCTTGAGAGCCTCGTACTTTACCTTGTACGAATCCTTGTTCCCTTCCTCGGAGGCTTTCTTGAATGCCTCAAGTTCCTTCTCTACGGATGGGAGTTTTTCGGCTTTCTCCTTGAATGAATCTCGCTCCTCCTTGATCTCTGAGAGAACGGATTGATGAGTCTCAATGATGAGATCAATCTTCTCATCCTCGATGCCAAGTCCTGTGAGAAACTTTCTTGATAATGATGCCATAGTCTGCGATCTCCTTTACCTCGGTATTATTGCTTTAATATTCGATCTATTTTCACTTATAGCACAAATGAAAGTCATTTGCAACCATATGAAAATCAAGTGAAATCACCCTTGCAGAAACTCTCGAATGATCCCTGCATATTCGTCTTGGTGAGCCGTGACTCCGTACTGGAGGAAATGCTTCGCCCTTACACCTTGAGTGATGTGCCATTTGCCGTCCTTGCCTTCGTAGAACCACGGAGTTTGTCTGCCGCCTCCTCCTTCGGCATAGATGCCTGTTCCTAACTCGTGATAGACGGCATACTCAACATTCGTCCCGATATATACTGTGCTTGTCTCTCCGTCCACAGCATATGAGATGCTGTTCTTGAGATTGCCTGTGTCAACAGGCACACGATATGAAGCCGTGGAAGCCGCATCTGAACCGATGGCTTCCAATGCTCCCATCAATTGCTCTTTCATTGCCGCCTTGATCTCATCCTTGTGATCTTCCATCTTCACATCGATCTTCATCTATGTGTTCCCCCTTTGAGTCTTTCCTGCTTCTCCTTCACGTACTCCTTCTCGAGTTTCTTCATATGCTGATATGAATTCGGATTCGCCTCGGCTTCTTTCTGAGATAACCACGTGTCATAGTATTCCTCCTGCATAAACTCTTCATACAGTTCTTCGTCCTTGCTGTGAGGGACATTCTTGATGATCGAGTTCAACCTGCATCGGCAATTGTAAACCTCCGAAGGATCGCCATTCGGATCGGCAGGATATTCCAGTTTGTCTCCGTTCATTGTGATGAAATATCCGTCTGCGCCTCTCTCCTGCCCATCCAATTCGAGATGTGTTTCTCGAGTCCTTGCATCGAGTGTGCAAGACCACACATCGACCATCTCAATCCCCGATTCTTGGATGCGCTTTGAGGCATCATTCCTGCCTGCATTCTGCGCTCCGATCGTAGCCGTCCTCGCATTCCTTATGGAAGCCGAGTGATTCATATCTGTCACATCTCGGAGTCTCTTGGCAATGTCATCAATAGGCTCACCTTGAAGGATGCCCTGCTGAATCGCTGAACCGATCTTCTGCTTGTTCCACAGTTTGTCCTTGGTGAAGTCAACCTTCTTTTCGAGTTTCTTGATGCCCTTCGGAGTCATCGATGGAAGGATGTCTGTATTGCCTTGAGCGAGGACGGAGACAGCATCGGCATTGTAGATCGTGAAGGTGTCATATGAGAGTCCTCCTGCCTGCGCCATCATCTCCGCCTTGAAGCCTTGGAAATTGTAATTGTTGATGTAGATCGATGGCAATTCACCATTCACCATCTGCATCGCCAATTTGTCCGTGTTCGCCATATCGACAGCGAGGGAATCGATCTGAGCCTCCATCTTCTTGTTGAGGAACATCTTCCTTTCTCTCCATTGGAGATATTCCTCTTCCGTCATCTTCCCTGCTGTGACTTTCGCCTGCATCTTGGCATCGTCCTCTGCATACTGGGAAAGGAACTTGGTGAGTTTACCCTCCATCTCCTTGTCAGCCTTCACATATGCAGAAGACAGGCGAGACTCCATCTTCTCAAGAGCCTTGTCTGTCTTCTTGTATCCGACATCATCTGTGCCGTATTCTCTCTTCTTGATCTTCGCCATCACTCAGCCTCGCTTGGTGGTAGTTCTTCTCCTTCATCGTCTCCATAGGATAGTCTCTGAATATCATCGGAGTCTCTCTTCTTGAGAACCTCTGCAACGAGATTCTGATCTCCCAAGAGTGTCATTATCTTCTCCACGAGATAGTCTGAATCCATTATTGTAGCCGTAGTCATCAATGCTTGAATTTCCTCCGTCCTGTTGACGAGTTTCGATCTCGTGAATGACGGCATATCATCGATGCCTGCAAGTTCCAAGATGCCATCAATGAAATCAAGCAATTGCATCTCAAGGAGATCGAGTTTCTGATTCAATGGTTCGTATGATGCCTCGATCTGTGTTGCTGTGACCGCTCCTGCGGCTATGTCATATGTGTTGAGAGCCATTGCATCTCGATATATCTGCTTCTCGAGTCTCTCGAGGACAGCCTCTCTTCCCGAGAATGGAACTTCGATAGTGTGCGCCTGCAATTGCCCATCGCCATCTACTGTTGTTGCTTGTACCTTCCTCAGTTCATCGAGCATCTGCAAGAGATCAGAGGAATCCATTCCGCCTGCATTGCTTATCGTCCAGTAGAGGAAATTAGCATCATCTTCATCGTTCACGTATCCCGATGAGATCAAATCGAATGCATCGATCTTCGCTCTCTGTCCGACAAGTTCGCTCTGCTTCATCTCGTTGCCGTAAAGAGGAACTACTGGGAAGGAAGAATAGTTCCTTCCCTCAGAATCAATCTCTCCTTCTGCCTCTGTTGATGAGACATCGATGATATATGCTCGCTTCTCGTGGAATACACTTCCCTCGGGATGATCCTTGTCCCAAATGTAATCTGTGTATCCGTCCATCTCGAACATTGTCGCTCTGAGAGGCTTGGTGCTGTCTATCTGCCAAAATCGGATTCCTGCCTTGATGCTTCCGTCTTCTTCATCTACGAAGGCATAGAACTCACGGAACTCATATATCTCGAGATGGTCGAGATTCCAAAATCCGTATGCCGCTTTTTCAACGAGAGCAGAACGGACAGCCTTGTATATCTGACGATCGAAGTTCTTTCCGAGTGCTTCCTTCGTGGCTTCGTCATTCCAAGTGATGCCGTTGCCTGTGAGAACCAAGTTCTCCTGCGTGATGATTCGGTTGAATATCTTCGATGCGATCTTATGGTTCGCTGAGTATCGATCGTTGGTCAATTGCCCGAGTCCGTCAATGATGAGTTTCTCATACCTCGTGATCGTTGGGTTTCTTCCTGCATAATACTCCTCGGCATCGATCGCTATTCTGTAATCCTTCGATCCCTTGAATTCATTGATCGCTGTCTTGATGAAGGACATCCTCTCAGATTCGCTTCTGTCGCTCACCTTGAGCCAATCTTGATAAGTTTTCATTTATTACCCTCCTGCGCATTCTAGGGGCATTCTCGTTCGAATTAGACCTATGTCTGCACATAGACCTATCTATACAGATTCACCTTATCACAAGAAAGTCACAGATTCAACAATGTTCCACGTGGAACATTCGTCTTGTAAAGTTTGGTGAAGAGGTATTCAGTAT
>ERZ809472.33-NODE-33-length-35311-cov-8.875879_pt1 | contig 35311 bp, 32 predicted proteins | sample MGYA00521274_ERZ809472 | MGnify/ENA primary metagenome ERZ809472 (study PRJEB31581, sample SAMEA3312791) | metagenome | study: EMG produced TPA metagenomics assembly of the PRJEB8939 data set (Metagenomic analyses of Rumen microbiomes reveals... | reverse complement strand
TCGGTCTCGGCATTCCTGCTGATCCGCTCTTCCGATCTGCTAGTGTCATGGTGTGCGCCAGGGCGGCTATACCGTCTATCCCCAGCCCATTGATATGGCGGCTGCCTTCAATGAAAAACTGGTGTTTGACGTCTTTTCGCAGGTCTCCGATGAGGCCCGTGCCAACTGGAACCGTACTGATCACAATGATCCCAGTTTGTTTAACGTACCCCAGGGTGCTATCTACTATCCAGGTAATCCAGAACTGACCTTCTGGTGTCCGAACGTGAATATCTTCCGTGATCCGCGATGGGGTCGCGGACAGGAGACCTGTGGTGAGGACCCCTATCTGAATGCCGTATTAGGTGTGCAGACGGTGTTGGGTATGCAGGGTAACGATGACCGATATTTCAAGACCCACGCCTGTGCAAAGCACTATGCCGTACATAGCGGTCCTGAGCCCTTGCGACACTCGATGAATGTAGAGCCCACAAACCGAGACCTTTGGGAAACCTATCTGCCCGCCTTCAAGGCATTGGTAAAGAAAGGTAACGTACGTGAGGTGATGTGTGCCTACCAGCGTTTTGAGGGTAAGCCCTGTTGTTCGAGTGACCGTCTGCTCATTGATATCCTGCGTAACAAGTGGGGATACGATGCCATCGTGCTCACTGACTGTGATGCCATCAATAATTTCTTTAACAAGGGTCAGCACGAGACGCATAAGGACGGACTGACGGCTTCGGTGGATGCTGTGCTGAATGGTACGGATCTGGAGTGTGGTAAGGTGTTTATGTCGCTTGACGAAGGTCTGAAGAAGGGTCTCATCAAGGAGAGTGACCTCGATGCACATCTGCGCAAGACCCTGATGGGACGCTTCGAACTGGGTATGTTTGATCCTGCCGATATGCTGCCGTGGGCGAAACTCGGTCCTGAAGTGATCAGCAGTGAGGAGAACGATGCGTTGGCCACGCAGGCTGCCCGTGAGTCGATGGTGCTGTTGGAGAACAAGGGGGGAGTGCTGCCCCTCTCGAAGAGCATCAAGACCATCGCCGTGTTAGGTCCTAATGCCGACGATGTAGAGTTGCTGAACGGAAACTATGGTGGTACGCCTACCGACAACCACAAGCACTCGCTGCTGGAGGGTATCAAGGCCGCCGTGCCTGGTGCCAACGTGATCTACCAGAAGGCCTGTGAACTCGATGATGAGTATAACACCATCCACCATCTGAAGGACTTCAATGGTGGAAAGGGCGCGAAGGTGGAGTTCTTTAATAATAAGGAACTCGCTGGTGAGCCTGCAAAGACCGACTACTATAACGAACTGAACTTCTCTACCTTCGGTGCCTGGGGCTTTGCCCAGGGTGTAAGTCGTGACACACTTTCTGTGCGCGTCAGTGGTGAGTATGTCGCTGACTTTACAGGTGAGATGAAGTACACGCTGATGACGGATAACGGCTATGTGCTGAAGGTGAACGGTGAAGTGGTGGAAGAGGCGCAGCCTGGTGGTCGTCGTTTCTTCGGCTTCGGACGCAAGCCTGAGTATAAGTCGTTCCCTGTGGAGAAAGGTAAGACCTATGACATCGTGATCGAATACAAGCATGGCAACGGACAGTTCGCCATGCTGCGTGGTGATATCTGCGAGCGCAACCTCGTGGACTTTACTTCTCTCGCTAACGACGTGCAGGCTGCCGATGCCATCATTATCATTGGTGGTATCTCTGCCCAGATGGAAGGTGAGGGTGGCGACAAGAAGGACATCGAACTGCCCAAGGTGCAGCAGATGCTTGTGAAGGCCATGCACCAGACGGGTAAACCCGTGATCTTCGTGAACTGCTCTGGCTCTGCCATTGCTTTTGGCAGTGTGGAGGGAGAATACGATGCTTTGCTTCAGGCCTGGTATGCAGGACAGGGTGGTGCGAAGGCACTCTCTGAGGTACTCTTCGGTGACTATAACCCTGGCGGAAAACTGCCTGTGACTTTCTATCGTTCAAACAACGACCTGCCCGACTTCCTCGACTACTCGATGAAGAATCGCACTTATCGTTACTTCACGGGTGTGCCTCAGTATGCCTTCGGTTACGGTCTGAGTTATACCACCTTCAACGTGGGTAAGGGTAAGATGACTGCCAAGTACGCTAAGCCAAACAAGACAAAAGCTTTCACCGTTGTTGTCGTTCCTGTCACCAACACAGGCGATCGTGAAGGATCAGAGACCGTTCAGGTCTATGTGAAGCGTCTTGACGATCCTGGAGCCCCCATCAAGGCTTTGAAAGGTTTCAAGAAATTAACGTTGAAGGCTGGTGAGACAAAACGTGCTGTGATTCCCCTTACTAGTGAGGCTTTTGAGTACTACGACGAGATGATTGACGAATTGGCTGTGAAGCCTGGACGCTATCAGATTCTCTATGGAACCTCGTCGCGTGATGAAGATTTGCAAACACTTGATTTTACTGTGAAATGAAGAAGATATTGATAGGATTATGCCTGATGCTGTCGTTTGCGACGGCACAGGCGCAGACGGTGACCAGTCCGAATGGAAAGGTAGCAGTGATTCTGGAACTGGTAGAGGGGGGACAGCCCTGCTATCGTGTGCTCTATGAGGGACAGGATGTGGTTGAGCGTTCGGCTATGGGATTGAAAACCAATATCGGTGACTTCACCCGGGGACTGGTGTTGAAGGAGATAACGCAAAAGGCTGTCAGCGACACCTACCAATTGCGTAACATCAAACAGAGTTGTGTGGATTATGAGGCTACCGAGGCTGTTGCCACCTATGCGTTGAGAGAAAAGCCCGAGATGCCCGTGATGGACATCATTTTCCGCGTCAGCGATCGTGATCTGGCGTTCCGTTACAAGATCCTTCCGCAGAAAGAGACGCGTGTCTGTGTGGTGACCGAGGAGGCTTCAGGTTTTGCGCTGCCAGAGGGAACGACTTCGTTCCTCTGTCCGCAGTCGAAGCCCATGGGAGGTTTCGCCAGGACATCACCCAGTTATGAGACGCCTTATACCTGTGATGAGCCAGTGGGTAAGAACGGCTGGGGCGAGGGTTATACCTTCCCTTGTCTGTTCAAGACGGCTCAAGATCAGTGGGTACTCATCAGTGAGACAGGTACCGATGGCGGTTATGTGGGCTGTCGCCTGTTGAACGAACAGGGCGGTACCTACCGCATCGGTTTCCCGCAGGCAGGCGAGTTAAACGGTGCTGGTGCCACATCGGCTGCCGTGGCCTTGCCCTGTGAGACGCCTTGGCGCACCATCACCGTGGGACCTCTTGCCAACATCGTTGAGACCACAGTGGCCTTCGACCTGGTACAGCCGAAATACAAGGCCTCGCAGGAGTATGTCTATGGTAAGGGCTCTTGGAGTTGGATCATCGGTATGGATCCCAGTTGTAACTTCGATGAGCAGAAGCGCTATATCGACTTCTCGGCAGCGATGGGATACCAGAGTGTACTCATCGATGCTTTCTGGGATCAGCAGATAGGCTATGAGAAGATTGCTGAACTGGCCCGCTATGGTAAGGAGAAGGGTGTGGGTATCTTCCTGTGGTATAACTCCAACGGTGCGTGGAACGATGCCTTCCAGACACCTATCGGTAAGATGAACAACAGTCGTATCCGTCGCGAGGAGATGCGCTGGATGCAGGAGAACGGTATCCGGGGCATTAAGGTCGATTTCTTCGGTGGTGACAAACAACCGATGATGCAACTCTATGAGGATATCCTCAGTGATGCCAACGACTTCGGACTGCTCTGTATCTTCCATGGTTGTACGTTACCGCGTGGTTGGGAGCGTATGTACCCCAACTATGCTGCCTCAGAGGCTGTGCTGGCCTCCGAGAACCTGCACTTCGGACAGGGTGCTTGTGACGCTGAGGCCTATAATGCCTGTATCCATCCCTTCGTGCGTAATACAGTGGGGTCGATGGACTTCGGCGGTTCTGCCCTCAACAAGCGTTACAGTGCGGATAACCAGCATGGTACCACCCGTCGAACGTCGGATGTGTTCGCCCTCGCTGTGGCCGTACTCTTCCAGAGTGCTGTGCAGCACTTCGCCTTGGCACCTAACAATCTGGACGATGCACCCGCCTGGGCCATCGACTTCATGAAAAACGTGCCCACCACATGGGAGGAAGTGAAGTTCATCGACGGTTATCCTGGCAAATATGTCATCCTTGCCCGTAAGAGTGAGGGACGCTGGTATGTCGTAGGTATCAATGCTGAGAAAGAGACGCTGAAGAAGACAATCACCCTGCCGATGTTTGCCGCTGGTAGCGCCCTGCAACTGTATAGCGATGATGCCCAACTTAATGGTAGTGTGAAGACCATCAAACAGAACAAACGGCAGCAACTATCCATCACGATTCCTTGTAATGGGGGTATAGTTGTGACAGAATAAAAGTTCTGGATTATTTGGGCAGTTCAATAATGATGCGACATCCGGCAGTGTAGTTGATGTCGAGGGTAAGTTCGCCCCCCAGGTTGTTGATATGGCGCTTGGTCAGGGCGAGACCCAGACCCAGACCTTCGGACAGGTCATTGACTTTGGTAAATAGTTCGAATAGACGATAACTGTCTTCTAAGGTAATGCCAGGACCAGTGTCTTCAACAACAAAGTGGACAAAGGAACCACTCTCTGTAACCCTCAGAGATACGTTCTGACCGTCGGAATATTTGGCGGCATTGTAGAGAAGTTCACGGATGCTGCGTATCAGGTAGAGACGGCTGGTGTTGATGCAGAAGGTATCAGGTACATCGGTCGTAAACCTGATAGGCAGGTCTGGGAACAGTGCTTGGGTCCTGATGATGCACTCAGAAGCCACCTCGTTGCATGGTACTTCCTCATCTTTGTTCGTATAAGTTTCTTCTGTAATACCTCTTGCGGAACTGTCGAAGAGCATTTGTACCATACGTTTGAGAATGATGGCGTTGTGCCTCATCATGTCCGTGATGCTTTTAGCCTCTTCTTCTGGCAACTGTTTCTTATTATCACCAATGACTTGTGCGAAGCCCATAATGATGTTCAAGGGTGTACGGATCTGGTGGGAAACATTCTGGATGAACAAAGATTTCTGCCTGTCAGCTTCTTTGGCCAGTTCACTCGTACGTGCCAATTCCTCGTTGCGATGTAAGGTCTCAGTGTTCATCTGTTGGATATCATTGACATGGCTGCTTAGTGATTCCTGCATCGTGGCGAAACTGTTTTGCAGGCGTCCCACGACATCATGGTGACGGGTTCTGGAGATCTGTTCGTCGTAATGTCCTTCGGTAATGCTTTGTAATTTCTTGGCCAACTTGTTGAGAGGTCGGACGGCATGTGCAACGGTAATACTGGAAAACAGTAAGATCAGCAGCAAACCGATAACGATGAGCGGTGCAATTAGGTAGTTTAGAAGATTATAGCTCTTGAGAATGCTGCGTTCTGGGCACACGAGGGCCAGACTCCACTTTGTGCCAGGCACAGGCCGGTAGCTGACGAGGCATGGTTCGCCGTTAATTCGAACCTCCATGTAGCCTTGTTTGCCTGTAATCATCTCATGGCCTAAGGCAAAGATATCTGCATTTTTTCGAGGGTCAGCATCGCTGAAGATGGTATGCGTGAACAGTTGTGTTGTATCGGGATGCAGGAAGTAACGTCCTTCGTCGCCTGTCATCATGAAATAGGAGTCTGTATAGGGTTTCTCTGCTGTGATGACCTTGGAAAGGCGAAGCAAAGAGAGATCGGTGGAGATGACTCCCACAAATTGTTTGTCAGCATTGTATAGTGGCTTGCTATAGGATGCAATCATCCCGTCGAGTGTAAGTGCTAACGAGTCGCTCTCATCGTAATAGACCACCCAGCATGGCTTTTCTAATTGATGTGGCGTCTTGTACCATATCTTTTCGAAGTACTCGTATTCCTCCTCAATGACAGTGGAAATCGTGTCTGTTTCTCTGACGGTATAAGCAGAGAAGTATCTGCCATATTTCGGGAAGACGTTGGGCTCGGTACTGATAGAACAGCCATCGATGTGATTATTGAGCGAGACGATATAGCGCGAGTAGGCCAACAATGAGTCGGGTTGCAGGTGTTCGATGATCTCCCAGTCGCTAACGTCAGTAGCGGTCTCTACGATGTTCATATAACGACTAATGCGCTGCATCGTAGTATTTAGTACGCTATTGGCATGCTTAGTCGCTTCGTTCTTGAGGTTGTTTCTTGACTGTATGAACAGGACGCCCAACGATAGTACAAAGATAGGTACGGCCATCAGCAAAATGCCGAGGCTGAGCTTCCATGCAAGTGATTGGCGGATATGTCTGACAATGTTGTGCATCTGTTTCTGTTCTATCCTTTGTTGATGATATTCTCTGAGTCTGTTATCAGCCGGTTGAGTAACGCGGTGATTTTTTCACCCTCCAGCCGTATCTCATGAATGAGTTGATTGACATCCTCTTCTGTCAGGTCGTGATAACGGGCGCAAACGGTCTTAACATAATGATTAATGTTATTGACCGGTGTCGTCATCTGATTTGACATGTTGTATAGGAAGTTCGTCTTCATACGGTCTGCCCCCTGGGCTTGTTCATAGGTTGCCTGTAACACTTCACCTCGTTTCTGAAGGGTATCAGTCAACTGCTGCATCTCACTCATACGGGTGGCCAGCGATTGTTGCATCTGGTGGAAATGGTTATGCAGACGCCCTACCTCGTCCTGCTGCCGGCTATTGGGGATGGGCTCGTCATAGCGACCCTCAGCAATTTGCTGTGCTGATATGGCTAACTGTCGTAGCGGCAGGAACTGGCGATGGATAAAAGACCGGCATAAGAACAAGATGAGCAGCAATCCGACAGCGGCGATGATCAGTACGTAGTAGAGCAGACGGTTATAGTCACCGAAGATGTCGTCTTCGGGATAGATAATACCGATGCTCCATCCAAGATCTGCCATGGCGCGTCCGCTCATAGCGGTACGCTCAAAAGGCTTATAGAATACATAGAAATCCTCTCTTTCGAATTTGAAATGCTTGTAACCAGTCTCTCCAGTCAGCATATCTTCTGCTGCTTCTGCTACCGAGGGATTATCATTGACAAGTTCTAATACATTCATGTTCAGAATGCTGCTATCAGGATAGACAATAAACGAGCCGTTCTTCCCAAGTAGCGCACAGAAGGAGTTGGGGGAGAGTTTGGTCTCAAGCACAACCTTCGACAGTTGTGCCAGTGACATGTCAACGGTTAAAACACCTGTCTTTTGTTGTTCGATAAAGATAGGTAATAGGAAAGAGATAATATTTGTATTATCTTTCGACGGCTCTGTCCAACAGGCCGTGTTAATATCTATGGCATCAGAATCAGAATCCCAGATGATCTTGCAGTCTGTAATATAGGGATTGGTTTCCACAAGTTTGTGGGTATAATCCTTGATCTTGTCAGGCTGGTTGATATGGCCCATCATTTTCCAATAGATATTGCCTGACGATTGCTCTACGTTCAACAAAATATTGTCGATAGCTTGTACCGTTGCTTCCAGGGTCTGTCCTGCATCCTGCAGAGATTCCTCCTTAACAAGTTTTCGTGAAAAGACAAACACAATGATCAGTGCCAACATCAGTAATGTCGCCAAAGCAGCAATGACCATCAGACTAAGCCTGAAGGATAAGGTCTTGGTAAACAATCTAGTTAGTCTTAACATTTCTGCTGCAAATATAGGTTTTTTCTGCGATAATCATGACAAAAAATCATAAAAGGTGTGGAAATATGCATAAAATGCACAGATTATCAGCCGTTTTTCGTATCTTTGCCGATATAATTGATTCATTAATACATAAAAAGATGAAAAGAACGTTTCTCTCCATCGTAATCATTAGCATGGGTATGATGGCCTGGGCGCAGGGTAGTCTGACCATTAAAAAAGTAGCGCATAATGCTGTTAGGATACAGTATCAAGAACGACCAGTCACGGACACACTGCCAGACTGGCTCTATGTGAAGCATGATGAGACAGCATGCGATGTGCAGGTTGAGACGGATGCTCAAACACTTACCATCAAGGATCGTGATGGGCGCCAATTGTTTAAGGCTACACGTCATGAACTGCAAAACGGAAAGGCTACTTTGGCCTTTGATTCTCCAAAAGATGAATACCTTTTCGGACTCGGACAGTTTCAGGATGGATATAGCAATGTACGCGGTCTGTCGCGTCGGCTGACACAGGTGAACACCCAGATCAGTCTGCCCCTGCTCTTGTCGAGTAAAGGTTATGGTATTCTGTGGAACAACTATGGACTGACGGAGTTCAATCCCTGTGAGCAAACAGTCACACTGACAAAACGTTCCGGATCCGGTCAGAGTGAGATTGTCGATGTGACCTCTACAGAAGGGGGAAGGCGTGAGGTTCGTGAGCGGCATATCTTTGATGCGGTCATCCATATTGAAGAAGAAGGTGATTACGCATTGTTGCTTGATGTCGGACAGAAGATGGCGCGTCGTCATAACCTCACCATCGATGGAGAGACGGTGATCGAGATGCAGAATCTCTGGCTACCGCCTACTGCCTCGGAGATAGTTCATCTGAAAGCAGGACAACATATCGTAACGGCAGAGTTGACGAAAGACGATGTCCCACTCTTATATTATAATAAGGTAAAGGATGAGACGGTGTTTAGTTCACCAGTAGCAGACAGAGTGGATTACACTGTTTTCACGGGAACACCCGACGAAATCATCGCCACCTACCGCGAACTGACGGGACAGGCTCCCCTGATGCCAGACTGGGCACTGGGTTATATCCACTGCCGTGAGCGTTTCCACTCTTCTGCAGAAATACTGGAGACGGTCAATCGTTTCAAACAGGAAAAACTGCCCATCAGTATGATTGTACAGGATTGGCAGTATTGGGGTAAGTATGGCTGGAATGCCATGCGTTTCGACGAGGATTATTACCCTGATCCTAAGGCTCTCACAGATAGTTTGCACAAGATGGATGTCCGTTTGATGGTGAGTGTATGGTCGAAGATTGACAAGACATCCGAGGTGGGTCGTCAGATGGAGGCTGCTGGGTATTACATCCCTGGTACAGACTGGATTGATTTCTTCAGTCCTGATGCCGCCGCAACCTATTGGAAGAACTTTTCAGAACGTCTCCTTCCCCTCGGCATTGATGCTTGGTGGCAGGATGCGACAGAACCGGAGAACGACGATCTTGCAGGTCGTCGTGTGAACAACGGACAGTGGGCTGGCGAACAGGTACGTAACGTTTATCCGCTGATGGTTTGCAAAACCGTTTATGAAGGTCTCCTTGAAGCAGGCAAGGAACCGATGATCCTTACCCGTTGTGGTTTCCCTGGCATCCAGCGTTATGGGGCTGCCCTGTGGAGTGGTGATGTTGGCAACGATTGGGAGACTTTCCGTCGTCAGATAGTGGCAGGTCTTGGTGTGCAGGCGGCTGGGCATCCTTGGTGGACATACGATGCTGGCGGTTTCTTCCGTCCACAGAATCAATATACTGACAGTGCCTATATCGAACGGATGCTTCGTTGGATAGAGACGAGTGTTTACCTCCCTCTGATGCGTGTGCATGGCTATATGAGTAATACCGAACCTTGGAATTACGGGCCGGAGGCTCAGAGCATCATTGCTGGTTGCTTGCAGGAGCGTGAAAAACTCCAACCATATATCAAGGAATGTGCCAGACGGATCAGTGAGGAGGGTTATACCCTGATGCGCCCACTGGTCTTCGACTTTGCCGATGACCCTGAGGCGCTTCTGCAGAAGGTTGAGTATATGTTTGGTCCTGACTTGCTCATCAGTCCCGTCACAGAACCTGGTGTCACCACTTGGCGTACTTATCTTCCCAAACATAAAGGTGGCTGGATCGACTATCGTACAGGTAAACATTATGACGGCGGTCAGTATGTTACGACCGCCGTCACAAAAGCCTTTATCCCCGTCTTTCTCCGGGCAGGTTCAGGGCTTATTTCGAAGTGAGAACAAACTTACAACTGGTCTTGTGTCCTTTGGCATCTGTGACGACAGCCACATAGACACCGTTGGAGAGACCATTAAGCGACATTTCTGCATATCCGCCTGTAAGCGTTGTTGTCAGTGATGCTACCGTCTGTCCGGCAAGGTTATGGATGAGTACCTGCACATTGCTGTTGGAGAGTCCGTTGATGACGAGCTGACCAGCCATATAGGTGACAGTCATGTTGCCGTCGTCGGCTGTCAGATCCTCGATGCCGCTGTGCCCAGATTGTGGAACAACAGTCAGATAACTGCTACGGAGGTTAGGACTTGCAATCGTCGGCACGTTCATCACAAACACGTCATTATTGCCGTCCGGCCAGCGCCCGGCAGTCTGATCACTGTTCAGAGACGGATAGGTGAACTGATCGTTCCAACTCTCATCCTTTGCAGTGAGGAGCATATCACCACCTTCGGAAGCAAGTTTGAACGAGGCATGGAGTTGTGATTTCGGGCTCTCCTTATCACACCAGATGACGAGATGGCCGTGAGCGGGAATCACCGTCGAGGTCAGTGTCTCACCCTTTGTAATCTGATATTTCATGGGGTCCTCAAGATCGTCGCTCAAGTACATGCCTTCCACATCGATAGCGGCATCCGTAGTGTTATAGAGTTCCACCCAGTCGTCGCGCTTCCAGTAGTCGTTGACAAAGATGCCGTTGGCGGCACTTACCTCGTTGATACGTACAGGATTGACGCTCTCAGCGGCCTTTGTGAAGGTGGCCGTGAGATTCAGGTTGTTGCCTGTTGGCAAGTCGATGACCGTGTTTGTAGAGATGGTCTCACTACCATTCTTCCATCCAGCGAATTGATACCCTGCAGGTGCTTGAGCCTTCAACTTCACGGGTGCGAAAAGGTGGCCATTAAAGTCGGCATAGGGTACTTCTGTATCGTTGACGAATAGACGGGCTCCCTCGGTATCAGCCTTCAGGGTGACGGATTGTCTGTTAACAGACGACAACTGCATCGGCTCGTACTTCTTCAGATAGTCTGTCATCTTGTCTGAGCGGCTCTTCAGATGCTTCTTGATCTCGTCTGCAGCCCGTTCTGGATTATGGCCGTCGCTGATGCCCTTCTTCAACATCAGTTCTGTCATGGGTCTTACGACATCCAATAGTTCTTGGACGATGGTATTGGCACGGTTTGACTCGAACACGCTACCAGCCACGAGACAGAACGTATCGATAAACTTCTGGCGATACCCGTCGTGCTTCAGCAGGTTGATGAAGAAATTGACAAACTCGTGGTTGAGTCCGCTGGACTTAAACTTATTAAAGTAGCTGAAGGCGTCTTGGTTGGTACCGCCGTTGTTATAGCACTTTCCGAAGGCGTAGTCCAGGTCGAAACTGACGAAACGGTATCTTCCGTCTTTACGACTGCGGTAGCCTTTGATATTGTTGTTGGGCCAGTCATCGTTGAAGAGGAACAGGGTGACAGCCATGTAGTTGGTATATTCATCGATATCGAGCAGTGTCTTCAGTTCCTCATAGGCTCCGGAATCGTTGATCTTCGCTCCGAGCTCATAGATGCGCTCGAGGGCCTCCTCATCACCGTTCTTGAATTCCTCATTCTCAAAAGCATCAAGTTCCTCGTCATCGTAGCCGAAGTTGGCATAAGCGTACTTGTCATTGTTGGGCTCTCGCATGTTGAACACACCGCGTAACTCACCATTCACATATTCTATAACAGGCTGGCACGACTGCACATCAACATCCATCCCTGAGCGTTGGACAACGGTTTCCAGGGCTGCATCGGTGAATCGGGCGTTATTCGACCATACATCATTGCCACCATTGCGCAGCAATACCACCTTGTTGCGGGTATATGGCTTCTGGGGGAAGAAAGAATAGTCGAAACGGTTCTGGCCGTCGAAGATTTTATTGGACTTCAACTTAAATGAACGGAACCGCTGCGAGCGCGTCCAACCGCCAGAGACGCTAAGGTTCACGTCCTGATTAAAGGCCATCTCACCGTCGGTGGTGATATAACTGAAGTTGACGGGACGATCCCAGTCGCAGTTGTAGTTCTTAGGCGAGTTCTGACCATTGCCCGTGATGCCGTTGGTACCGTCACCATCACAGTCAAGGCCAATTTTCGGATCGGTAAAGAACTTCTTGTCGCCCACGATACTGACCACAGGGAGGGTATAATTGTCGCTGGTCTGGATATAGCTACGGGTCACAGGTGTACTGGGCAGATAACCGTCCTGATAGAGGCGGAACACGAGGTTGGTGGTCTGTGTGATGGTGAACTTACCATCTATGCTCTCCTCCGTCATGTCTGATTCGCCACTGGTAATGTCATACTCCCAAGATATTTCGTCGAAATAGAAATTGTTGTCTGCTTTCTCAACGTTCAGGTTGAAGGCAATGGTCTGCATGTCCTTATAGGTCACAGGCTCCTCACCCCACCAACTCCAGCCGCCACCCGACTTGCCAACCTGATCGTCGGTAATCGTACCCTCGAAGGAGAACTCCTTCCATTCTGTGGTGACGTTGATATCCTTGCCGTCGAACATGTTATTAGCAATCCAATTGTGAGGTGTCGTGTGCGTCTGTGTCGTGATTTTCGTGGCTTTGTCGGCACGGACCATCATACGGAAACGGTACTTCTCGCCTGTATGCCAGATATGATTGGGTGTATAGACGAAGAACTGGGCATCATAGTCGTTTTTAGCCGTACTGGTGGAGTGCACCTTGATACCTCTTGTATTCTTAAAGCCCACACCTTCTGTGATGTCAGTCACATCTTTGCTATGATCTGGATCGCGATAAGAAAGACTGGCGGTCTGCGTACCCTCGCAATTACCATTGACCACATATTCTTTCCAGGGGGATGCTACCGTACCAGGATCAACAGGCGCACTGGGCAAACTGCCGTCGGTAGTGTACATCAGGTGTGCACCAGTGGGGATGTCAACACTGATGTTAAGCGATCCTGTGAAAAGTTTGCTGCCATCACTCACCTTGGGAGCGGCAAGTTGTTGGTTGGAGAATTTGGCCGTGGCATTGGTCTCACCCGGGGTGGGTGTCGCTGTCCAGTCCCATTCGTCACCGCCGTCTGTCTTACGGGCATAGGCCGTATGGCTGATGGCCTTGGGATAATCCTCGCTGGCAATGAGGTTGCCAGAGGCATCGCTCAGACATATGGTTCCTCCATCGCAGTCGAGTTTGAAAGGTGCTTGCCAGTCGTCAATCTGATCAGATCCGAGCCATAATACCAGATATCCCTTAGCAGGAACGGTGCCATGGGGAATCTCCCAACGCTTGAGGTTATTTACATCGTCGCTCAGATACATCCCGACGAGACTGACATCCTCGTCGGATGGATTATAGAGTTCTATCCAACTGTCGAAATTAATAGCGGGGCTTATTACATCCCCCACATTAGCTGCCATCAGTTCGTTGATAACGACGATGGCTGATAAAAGGAAAGAGATCATGTCTTTAGTTTTTTTTGCGTATAAGTAATTATCCTACCTGACTACCGGGTTTGACATCCTTCGTGGTGGTGACAACACTGAGGCTCTCGTCAGCATCAACGGCCGAGAGGATCATACCCTGACTCTCGATACCCATCATCTGTCGGGGGGCAAAGTTTGCCACAAAGAGAATACGTTTGCCAATCAGTTCTTCCGGATTCTCGTAGAAGGCGGCGATACCAGAACAGATGGTACGGTCTGTGCCAGAGCCATCGTCGATGGTAAACTGCAACAGTTTCTTACTCTTTTTCACCTTCTGACAATCTTTCACCAAACCTACGCGGATATCAAGCTTCTCGAATTCCTCGAAGCTTACAGTGTCTTTGATAGGAGCGGCCTTATAGGCTGCAGCCTCATTGGCTTTCTTGGTTGCCTCAAGTTTGTCGAGTTGCTTCTGGATCACGTCATCCTCGATCTTCTCAAAGAGCAGTGCAGGCTCGCCAAGCTGGTGTCCAGCCTTCAGGAGGTCTGTAGAACCCAGCTGTTCCCACTCGAATGAATCGATATTAAGCATCTCGCGGAGTTTCTTGCTGCTGAATGGCAGGAATGGCTCGAAGGCGATGGCGAGGTTGGCTGTCAACTGCAAACAGATATTCAGAATCGTCTCACAGCGCTTGGGGTCTGTTTTCCATACCTTCCAAGGCTCACACTCTGTGATGTAACGATTACCAATACGGGCCAGGTTCATAGCCTCAAACTGTGCGTCACGGAACTTGAACTGTTCCAGCAGAGCCTCAACCTTCTCCTTGACATCCTTGAACTCCTCAAGGGCTGCCTTATCTACATCCTGTAGTTCGCCACAAGCAGGAACCACACCGTTCCAGTATTTCTTAGTCAACTGGAGGGCACGATTCACGAAATTGCCATAAACAGCAACCAACTCGTTGTTATTGCGATCCTGGAAATCCTTCCAGGTAAAGTTGTTATCCTTGGTCTCAGGCGCGTTGGCTGTCAATACATAGCGCAGCACATCCTGCTTACCAGGCATATCCACCAGATACTCGTGGAGCCATACAGCCCAGTTGCGAGAGGTGGAGATCTTGTCGTTCTCAAGATTCAGGAACTCGTTGGCAGGTACGTTGTCAGGCATGATATACTTACCGTGGGCCTTCATCATCACAGGGAAGATGATGCAGTGGAACACGATATTGTCCTTACCGATGAAATGTACCAGACGAGTATCCTCGTCCTGCCACCATTTCTCCCATGAGCCCCACTTCTCGGGCTCTTTCTCGCAAAGTTCCTTGGTATTCGACACATAGCCGATAGGTGCATCGAACCATACATAGAGCACCTTTCCTTCTGCATCCTTCACAGGCACAGGGATACCCCAGTCAAGGTCGCGTGTCATCGCACGGGGCTGCAAGTCCATATCAAGCCAAGACTTACACTGACCATATACATTCGGGCGCCATTCTTTGTGCTCCTCGAGGATCCACTGCTTCAACCAATCCTGATACTCGTTCAGGGGCAGATACCAGTTCTTGGTCTTCTTCAGCACGGGTGTAGAACCAGAGATGGTTGACTTAGGATTAATGAGTTCTGTAGGCGAGAGGTCGCGCCCGCACTTCTCACACTGGTCGCCATAGGCTCCCTCGTTATGGCAATGGGGACATTCACCAGTTACGTAACGGTCAGCCAGGAACTGTTTAGCCTCCTCGTCGTAGAGCTGCTCTGTGGTTTCCTCAGTCAACTTACCCTCGTCGTACAGCTTCTTAAACCACTCTGCAGCAAACTTGTGATGCGTCTCGCTGGTGGTACGGCTGTAGATGTCGAATGAGATGCCGAACTCCTCGAAAGAGTCCTTGATCATCTTATGATAGCGATCTACCACATCTTGTGGTGTGATACCCTCTTTACGGGCACGGACTGTGATGGGCACACCATGTTCATCACTACCTCCGATAAACAACACCTCGCGTTTCTTCAGTCTCAGATAGCGTACATAAATATCGGCAGGCACATACACACCAGCCAGATGACCGATGTGCACACCACCGTTGGCGTATGGCAATGCCGACGTCACCGTCGTGCGTTTGAAAGTCTTATTTTCCATTGTCAAAAATACGTATTTTCAAATTCGGGTGCAAAGGTACGGTAAAAATTTGAGTTAGCACAGTACCAAAGATATAAAAAAACCAAAAGGATGAACAGATATGAGAAAAAAGTTATACTTTTGTAGGCGAAAAGCAAAACATATCAGACTATGGCGGCACATAATGAGCTTGGAGCATGGGGTGAGGAACTGGCAGCAGATTATCTTCAGCGCAAAGGCTATGATATCATCGAACGCGACTGGAAGTCGGGCCATCGGGATATCGACATCATTGCCATGCATGAAAATGTCGTGGTGTTTGTGGAAGTGAAAACCCGCCGTAATTGTGTGTTTGGAGAACCGGAAGAAGCCATCGATTACAGAAAACTTCAGAATCTGCGTTTGGCCATCAATTACTATGTCAAGTCACAACGCATCAGCCGCGAGATCCGTCTGGATATCATAACAGTGGTGGGTACTCCCGATGGCGGCTCGCCAGAGATTAGTCATATAGAGGATATTCCTATGTATTAGATGTTTATGCAAAAAAAGAAATTTATATTATGTGTTGCGCTTTTGATGGCATCTTGCCAGGTGGGTGCGCAGGGGCTGCCGACAGACGGCAAACTGACGATACGGCCACTATTGCAGCAACTTGGAGAGCAGTTGCTACAGGGAAAGACTGGCAGTATCGTGGCTATCAATCCTACAAATGGTGAAATATTATGTCTGGCAACGAACACGCCCAACGGCAGCGATGTACGTCAGGCCATCGGTAAGCCACAGGCTCCGGGATCCACCTTCAAGACTGCTCAGGCACTGACGTTACTGTCAGAAGGGGTTATCTCCCCACAGACAACGGTCGAATGTGTAGATGGCATCACCGACGGCAATATCAAGGTGCGCTGCCACAAGCACCGTTCGCCACTGGCTCTGAAGGATGCACTGGCACAATCGTGCAATACATGGTTTCTGATGACTTTTGCCTCGATGATTAACGACGATTTTATGTACGAGACGAAAGAGGAAGCCATTACGGTTTGGCGCAGCTACATGCAAAGCATGGGACTTGGCGGACCGATGCACATCGATATCGATGGAGAGCAAGGTGGACTGTTGGCTGGTGCCGACTATCTGAACCGCCGTTACAAGGACGGCTGGGACGGTAAGACCATCTGGTGGGCAGGCATGGGACAAGGCGACGTGACCTGTACTCCGCTCCAATTATGCAACTTGGCTGTCACCATTGCCAATCGTGGCTGGTACTATGTACCTCACATCCATCAGGACACCAAGAATGAGCGCTATCTGAAAAAACGTCAGACAAAGGTTAAGCAGGAAGCTTACGCTCCAGTTATAGAGGGCATGCGGTTGGCTGTAGAGAGAGGAACAGCCACCAGTATCAAGACCACCTATCCCATCTGCGGCAAGACGGGTACTATCGAGAATCCTGGTAAAGACCATTCCGCCTTTATCGCCTTTGCCCCGATGGATAATCCGAAGATAGCCATCAGCGTTTACGTGGAACATGGTGGATTCGGTGCTGATTTGGCTGCTCCCATGGCAGGGCTAATCATTGAGCAATACCTGAAAGGAAAACTCTCAGAAGCATCGAACGCCAAGGCAAAACGGATATCGTCGTATGCCACCATCCTTGGCGTAAAGCCATAACAATGCAACCAAGTTGAGATATCCTCGAATTCCATGTAGAAGGTGCCATGCTCTATTATAGGGCGAGAAAAGTATCGTGCACGACCTAAATTAAACAAACTTAAAGTTATAGGTAAATAGCTTGCGATATAAATTATTATTCTTACCTTTGCATCGTGAACGATATAAACAAATAAAGATATGGCTAAGATTTATGATTTCAAGGCTCTCACGAGCAAAGGTAAGGAGATAGATTTCTCTCAGTTCGAAGGTAAGGTATTGCTGATTGTGAACACAGCCAGCAAGTGTGGATTTACTCCCCAGTTCGCAGGACTGGAGGAAATGAACCAGAAGTATAAGGACAAGGGACTGGTGATCATTGGTTTCCCCTGCAACCAGTTCAAGGAGCAGGATCCAGGTTCTGACGGACAGATTGAGGAGTTCTGCCAGTTGAACTACGGTGTGACGTTCCAGATTATGAAAAAGGGTGATGTCAACGGTCCTGCAGCAGAACCCATCTTCGAATATCTGAAGGCACAGGTTCCCACCGAGGAGTACAACGGTTTGAAAGCCAAAGCTGCCAAGACGCTCTTCAAGGCTATCAGCAAGAGCGTGGAGAAGGACAGCGATATCAAGTGGAACTTCACCAAGTTCCTCATCTCTAAGGACGGTGAGACCATCAAGCGCTACGCTCCCACCACAGAGCCCAAGGATTTTGAGAAAGACGTAGAGGCAATGCTGGCTTAGTTTAGAGTATGCACGCAGAATTACAACTCGACAATCAGATTTGCTTCCGCCTCTATACGGCAGCACGACTGGTGACTCAGGCCTACACACCGATGCTGACGGCACTGGGCATCACCTATCCGCAGTACCTCGTGCTGATGGTGCTCTGGGAAAAGGATGACCAGCCTGTGAACGACATTGCCCATCGCTTGTTGTTAGAGACAAACACCGTCACCCCCCTGCTTCAGCGCATGGAGAAACTTGGTATTGTCAGCCGCAAAAAGGGCGAGCAGGACAAGCGCCAGCAGATTGTAAGTCTGACGAAAAAAGGCAAGGCACTGGAGGTAGAGGCATTTGCCACGATTCCCTCAGGCTGGGACCAGCAGCTTTTAGCCTGTCCGCTGAAGAAGGAAGACTATCCACGTTTGGAACAGGAACTGGATTCTATTATTAACACATTAAAAAAATAAGGTATGGCACATCTATGTGAAAATTGCAAATTGCGAGCTAATTACGACAAGAACCCTAAGTCGATCATGGGACGTTTCTGGCGCTGGCACATCAATTTCTGTCCGGGCTGGAAAGCCTACTTCACCTCTCTCCCTGCTGATCAGCAGCAGGCACTACGCGAAAAATATCAGTTTACAAAATATCAATAACCCTTTAAAACAATAAAATTATGGATAAGCAGAAATCAATTGAGTCATTACAGTTTTTCGTAACTCATCTGGCAGAAGGTGCCATCGTTCACAAACAGCAGGGCATGATCTTCAAGTCACAGTCTCCGCTATACCTTCGATGGACAGCGAGCGTATATGGTTTGTACGTCAGAAGCGTTGTCGACAGAACTTATTGAGGCATTATTTGATGATAGCAATGGAGATTTGACACTGATTGGGCTTGAAGACACGCAAGTGACCCAATTATCAATTATCAATTGTCAATTGTCAATTAACATCGAGCCCGTTCGTGGCCAATACAATTACATCTATCGTCGCACCGATCTCGCAATGCTTCATGGCAAACATCTGGACGCCGAGCGTGAGCAGGCTCGAACGAAGTTCAACGGAAACAGCGAAACTATCGATGTCAATCATGCCCGAGTTGAAAACCAAATTCGATTTCATCTTCATTCCTGTGCTGCATCGTCTCAAAACGCATCAATACTGGCAACGCTGGGGCGCAAAGGAGTTTTACCACGATGAGGATTGTGTGTGTTACAAACTGGATATTTAAAATGACAAAGGACGTAGCATTAGTATTATCGAGTGGTGGTGCGAGAGGTCTTGCCCATATCGGTGCCATTGAGGAACTGGAGGTGCAGGGCTATCGCATCACCTCTATCGCAGGCTGTTCGATGGGAGCACTCATCGGAGGCGTCTATGCGGCCGGGAAACTGAAGGAATTCCGCGAATGGATGAAGACGGTGGATCGAAGGAAGATGCTCGAGTTGACGGACTTCTCACTGAGTATTAATCATATCGCCAAGGGCTCGCGCATCCTTGAGGCTATCATGGAGTTTGTGCCTGATATGCCTATTGAAGATTTGCCGATACCCTATTGTGCTGTAGCAACCGACCTGAAAGCCGGCCATGAGGTCGTGTTCAACAAAGGCAGTCTTTTCGATGCCATCCGTGCCAGCATCTCTTTGCCGTCATTCTATGAGCCTGTGCATCGCGATGGCATGATACTCATTGACGGTGGCGTGACGAATCCCATACCGCTGAACCGTGTGGCACGACACGAAGGTGACATCCTGGTTGGTGTTGACGTGAGCGGGCATGACTACAAAAAGCAGTCAGAAATTCAGCAAGAACTGGCAGAAAAACGCAAGCACAGCAAATCGCTGTCGCAGCAGATTCTCAACAAGCTAATACCCGACAACCTCGAGTTCAACTACTACACCATGCTCTCGCGAGTCAGTTCACTGATGATTCGCCAGAACTCCATCCTCATGGCACAACTGACGAAGCCCGACGTACTGGTTGACATCCAAATGAGCCGATACGGCGGCTTCGACTACGACAAATCAGAAAAGCTCATCGCTATAGGTCGCCAAAAGACACAACAAGCTCTCTACAAAAACAATATAAGATACTAACATTTGAGTATTGCATAGTCACTTTTTTATATTTACCTTTGCATCATGACAACATTAATCATAGGTCTGTTGATTCCGCTATTGGGCACGATGCTTGGCTCTGCCTTCGTGTTCTTTATGAAGGACGAGATGTCAGCAAGGCTGCAGAAAACGCTACTCGGCTTTGCATCAGGCGTGATGGTAGCAGCATCAGTCTGGTCGCTGCTGATTCCATCAATGGAGATGGAGAGTGAGAAAGGGGTTTGGTCGGTGGTGCCTGCTGCCGTAGGATTCCTGTTGGGTATGGGTTTCCTACTGATGATCGACGAACTGACACCTCACCTGCATATCGGTACAGACAAACCCGAGGGTCCTCGCTCCCGATTGTCGCGAACTGCTATGCTTGCCTTGGCTGTCACAATTCACAACCTTCCTGAAGGAATGGCCGTCGGTGTGGTATTTGCAGGATCCGAGAATGGTGCAGCGGGATTGTCGCTGGCCAGTGCTTTGGCTGTCAGCATAGGTATCGCCATCCAGAATGTGCCAGAGGGTGCCATCATTTCCATGCCCATGCGGGCAGCAGGCAACTCCAAATGGAAGTCATTCGTCATTGGCTCATTAAGCGGTGCCGTGGAACCCCTCGGCGGTTTGGCTGTAGTGTTGCTGGCCTCGCTCATGACACCCGTTCTGCCATATATGCTGGCCTTTGCAGCAGGAGCCATGTTCTACGTCGTAGTTGAGGAACTGATTCCAGAAGCCAACGAGGGCGAGCACTCTAATCTCAGCACTATTGGTTTCGCCATCGGTTTTGTTCTGATGATGATACTCGACGTGGTGATGGGATAATCGGTGATAGGGCGCACACCCAATTGTCGAGATCCCATTTGGACCTCTATCTAATCCATTTATTTGTTAAATATGGCTGCAAATATACGAAAAAATGGGGAATTATGAGTACCTTTGTCCTTGGATTTAATAGTATTTGTGAAATGAACTGCATTTGGGTGTATGATTAGAAAAGCGAACAAAGAAGACATTAAGCGTATCATAGAACTGTTACATCAGGTGAACATGGTTCATCATGTGATACGCCCTGACCTATTTAAACCCCACACGACCAAATATAACGAGCAGGAACTGGAAACGATGCTCGGTGATGACAGCAAACCCATTTTTGTCTTTGATGACGGCGCTCAGCCCTCAGGGACGCTTTGCCCGCAAGGTAAGGTGTTAGGTTATGCATTCTGTCAGGTCTCTGAGGTTAAGAACAACCAACTGTTAGAGGATATCAAGACGCTGTATATCGACGATATCTGTGTGGATGAAAATGCACGAGGCAAACACGTAGGAAAAGCGTTATACGAATACGTCCGTGACTATGCGAAGTCCATAGGCTGTAACAACATAACGCTGAATGTGTGGGAAGGTAACGAACCTGCCCTGCGTTTCTATCGCAGTATGGGTATGCAAGTGCAGAAAACAACAATGGAGATCATATTGTAACGTGAGTTCGATGAAAAAAACAAAACAAAATAATTGCCTAATTAACGTGAATTCGTCGAACTCACGTTTGTTTAAATCTGACTTATTAGTTCTCGCACATACTGCACACTCGCGATGTACTCCGCATCAGTGGTGAGGTGCTCAATAATCATGGGCATGCAAGGATTCTCGGCAGTGGCCAGACGGATATAGCGTTTGATATCCAGAGTGCCCTGACCACAGGCGCACTCTTCCAATTGGAAGGTATATTCGGGCTTGAGGCGTATATCCTTCAGGTGACAACTGACGATGGTACCATGAAGTTTTTCAAAGCACTCTTCCAGGAACTCGTCATTGAAGAAATAACGGTGAGGCGAGGTAATCATATTCACCACGTCGAGGTGGGTGCCGAACTCCGTACGATCTACAGCCTCTATCAGGCGCAGATACTCGTCGGGACCACTGGGAATCATCCACGGCATCGACTCTATACAGAACTTGGTATGACGGGGACGGGCGGTGTCGATAATCTGACGAATCATCGAGACGGCCATATCCCAAAGTTCAGTACTGAAGTTCTCACGGTAGCCACCGTCCCAGCGGGGACCGTAGGGCGTGCCTACCACATTGACACAACAGGCGGCTCCGATAGCATCGGCCATACGGAGTTGACGGATGGCGTAGTCAATCCAGCGTTTACGTTCGTCAGGGTCGGCGGCCAGCGTATTGCGCCACACACCCACTTCAGCGATGGTAAGACCGGCCTCGTCGGCTGCCTGTTTATAGGCCATGAAGGTCTCTTCGCCGTCGTCACAAGTTACAGGGAAGTTCACGGTCTGGAGTCTGAGCGCCTTGTGCCTCTGAGCCCACTCCTGCGGCGACTGATGCGCCAACGATGATGAAATGCCTAAGTACATCAGAACGCCCTCCTATGAATAATGGTTGGATCCATTTTCCCCAGCGAACTCACACCTGTGCGAGCCATCACGCCAGCCAGTTCTGCTGTCATCTCGTCGATTCGGCCAGCAACGGCCTCGGCACCGTTCTTAAGCAGCGGCATCAGGTGACGACCAACTGATACAGCCGTCGCGCCAAGGGCCAGGCACTTGTAGGCATCCATGCCGCTCTCAATGCCGCAGTCCACAAACACGGGGATACTCCTGTCCGTGACGGACATAATATCAGGCAAGGCCATCAATGGCGGCACAGCATACTGGATCATGCCATGATGATGGGACACGACGATACCTGCGCAACCAGCCTTCAGGCATTTCTCGGCATCATGGGGACTGAGCACACCTTTCACGATGAACGGCACACCCGCAGCCTCTACAAACTCCTTCAGTTCCGCAGTGGTCTTAGCCTTCATCGGCAGTCCGAAAATATTATCGTAACCGCCTTCAGAGTTAAAGGCGTGGTCGATGTCCATACCCACGGCGATACAACCCGTCTTGACGGCATGTTCTATCTTACGAAACACCTCGCGGTTGTCGGCATGGGGCTTGATGATCTTAATCGTTCTGGCACCAGTGGCCACGATGGTCTCCAGTTCCTCGTCGCTGCCCATGCCTACCCAATGAACGGCTCCACTCAAGGCTGCAGCCTGGGCATAGACGGTCATTCCGTCGTTAGCGGTATTATGCAGGTGCGACAGGGCGGCTGTCATGATAGGCGTGCGGAATGTCTCACCGAACAACGTCATCTCAGTGGATGGCAATACAGCGTCCAGATAGCGGGTCTCTACCAACAGGGAGTCGAAATAGTCCCTGGTAATTTTGTCGGAATTGGATGTCAGTTGCATAACTCTTTTGTTTTTGCACAACGGGATCAGGAACCGATGTGCACTTGAATGTCAGGGGACGGCAGTAATCGTCAGCACACCAGCGGAAAGGGACGGGATGGAGAGCACGACATCGCGACCTTCGGATTTTGCCTTCGCTTTCTGCAGGGCTACAGCATGCTTGTTCTCCATGCTGTTGGCCACAGTCAGCGATCCTGGAGCGTAATACTCAAAAGCAGCATCCTTCACATCAGTCCAGTCGCCTTTGATGCGTAAGGTGGTAGGCTCTTCGGTGGGGTTCACCACCTTTACGATCACACCAGCACCATCTTCCTGCATGGTGGTGCTCACGCTCAGATTGCCGGTGTCGCCGCTGTAGGCCAGACGGTACTTAGAGAAATGGTCGTACCATAGTTCGGTCACCTGGCAGTTTGGTGCTTTGAACAGATCCTTGTAGTCAAAGTTGATGAAGGCGTTGTTCCAGTCAGGCGCATCAGTACGGCGTATGAACAGGGCTGCAGCACCCATGGCCACCACGTCGCGTGCCTCGCACATATTGAGGAATCCGCCTGCAAACAGGCCTGTGCGCCAGTCGATGCTGTTCAGGTTCCACTCCGAAATGAACAGTTTGATGTTCGGATTAGGTCCGTCGGCAATCATCTTGGCATAACGGTCATACTGTTGAGCCAGACGTAAGGGTCCGGTGGCATATCCTCCCTGCTGCTCATAGTGGTGCAGGCTCAGGTAGTCAAAATAATGGCCGCTGCGCTTGATGAAGTCTTCGTCCTCTCGGAATCCGCCGCAGGCGATGATCTTGATAGACGGGTCTATCTTGCGCATTGCGGTACTGAAGTCACGCACGCACTTCTCATAGCGGTCGATACCCATCTCCCACATCTCGTTGTCAATCTCCCAGTATTTCACATTATAGGGCTCGGGATGGCCGTTGGCTGCACGCTTCGCACCCCACTCGTCAGTGGCGGGGGCATTGCAGTAGCGCAACCAGTTCACCGCATCTTGAAGGATGCTGTCATACTCCTCAGCAGGACGCTCAAACTTGACGCTGACCACAATGATGGGTTCGGAATTGACCTCACGACAGAAGCGGATAAACTCATCGGTGCCGAAGCAGTTCTGGTCATAATCCATCCACATCCAGTGTGCCCAGCGTTCACGGTTCTCCTGTGGACCAATGCCCCATTTCCAGTCGTACTGCGCCACGTAGCCACCGCCAGGCCAGCGCAGACAGGTGGGATGCAGTTCCTTCACGGCCTGTAGGATGTCTGGACGGAACCCGCCAAGGTTGATACCCGTCTGAGTGGTCATGGTAGCCATATCCACCTGAACCGTACCACCCTTCACAACTATGGCAAAATCGCCGTCGGTGCTAAGATGAGGCTCGAGTGTGAAGGCATATTTCTTCCACTCCTTGCTTACCTTGCCCAATGACTGTCGAACCACGAACTGCCCATCTGTATTGCGCAATCCAACGATCAGTTCACCCTTGCCTCGGGCATAGATGGAACCCACATATTTCTCACCGGCGATGATGTTCTGCGGCCCCTGGTAGATACCTGCTTCCGACTTGGCCGTTATCTCCTGCGAGTACCGCATGTTCACGGCATCGTCCTTAATCAGACGATATTGGCCACCATCGCCGAAGGCAGTCCACTGCTGGGCTACGGCAGGAATCTGCACGTCACCAGGCGTACCCTCAAACAGTACCTTCCCGTCTGTTGTCGTCAGTTTGATGTTGCGGTAGGTAGCCTCGGTATAGTTGACCCAGAACGTGAGGAAATTGCGGTCGGCCTTCTCCAGACCATCGTAACTCAGCACTTCTTTACCATCCCAGAACACTGTCACCTTGCTGCCACGGCTCTCCAAGCGCAGTTTGTGCCACTGTTGCTCCTCATTTATTTGCTCTTTCGTGGCTGGGGCTGATATCAGTGGTACCAATGTGTTCATGCGTCGGGTGCGCCCTCCGAAACCAGGCATCTCACGCTCTTCCATGGTACAGAGCGAGAAATCTGCGGTGGTGCTCTGCTGGAGTCTTGTGCGTGCTTCAGCCTCCTTGGCTGCTTCTATCTGCGCCTGGGTCTGTCCGGGGTTGAGTGGACGACTCTCATAATAAGGATCGTGTATGCGCAGGTAATAAGCCGCTCCGTCAGCCTTATTGCGGAAGGCGAAACGAATGTCCATCAGTCCGCCGCTCCAGGCTCGCCTGGCCAACTTATACGCACGCCAGTTCACGTCCATGGTCAGGTCGAAGTCACAGGTGTTAATGCTATCAATCTTGAGCGGCTGTTCGTAACGGGTAGGGGAGTGTAGTACCATGTCGTCGTCCATAAACCAACCGTCGAAATAACCGTCACGCGGGTGAATGCCCGGATACTGCTCTGGCTCGAACGAACGTTCCTGTATCAATTCCTGCCATACACCATTGTTGGCACTGAAATAGATGTGTTCGAAGAGTTGTCCGTAGAGCATCTCGTCAATGATACCTGAGGGCTGTCTGCTCTCAATCTTGATCTCATAATTACTCTGGCTTCTGGCTGCTGTTCCCATCACCAGGAATGCCAACAATAGTATCTTTTTCATCTTCATCCTGATTCACTGAGCGTCCGTTGTCAGTTCCTTCAGATAGTTATCCAATTTAGTCGTCAGCACCGTGGAGAGTTTGACCTGTCCGTCAGGCCCTACAACCACTATCGAAGGAATCCACTTCACACCGTAAGCCTTCGCGATGTCCGTCTCCTTGAATTTCTTCAACTCGCTCACTTGCAGGTAGGTTATGCCGAACTTCTCTATGGTTTTCTTCCATGCTTCCACGTCGGTATCCATCGAGATACCGATGAACTCGATGCCATACTGGTGATATTTCTCATACAGCCGTACCACTTCTGGCGCATCCTTGCGACAGTCAGGACACCAGGATGCCCAGAAGTCGAGCACAATAGTCTTTCCTTTGGCGTACTCCGACAACTGGATGATCTCGCCGTCTGGTGTCTTCATGCTGAAGTCTGGTGCTATCGTACCAGCCTTCAACAGTTCGGTTGCGTACATATCGTCCATGTCCTGCTGGGTGGACTGTGCTTGCATTGTAATGGTCATCAACATCGTGATGACAGTGAGAAAGGCTTTCTTATTCATATATTGTTTCTTTAATTTGATAAATATGGCTGCAAATATACGAAAAAAACGGGGAATAATGAGTACCTTTGCCATTTTTTCTATTTGCTGTACCATATTATATCATGGCAAACTTGCTTTGATGGCATCTTCATAGCCACTCAATGCGGAAAAAGGTGCAAACTGTGCTGCACGGTTCCACATTGACATCCTCGGATGATGCTTTGGCTCGTAATGTGGCAGATTGATAATATCGTCGTAATTTCCCATAATTGTAAATTGTCAAATAGTAAATGGCTAAGCCTTGTGTCCTCCTATCTGTTTGTTGCGTTCCTTGGCTGTGGCACCTTCCTCGAAGTTCAAGCCTCTGAGGATGGCGTTCTTGCCGAAACGCTTCTTGATTTTCAACTGTGCCTCCTGCATCCTCCGTTCCTTGTCAAGTTTGGCTTGCTCTTCCTGACGTTGCTTCTCTAATGTTTCGTAGTCGGTGAAGAGATCCAACTGCTGGGGCGCACTATCCAGTGCTGATACCGATTCCTCTGATACCACATGGTTTGTTGTCAGGTTCAGCCTACGGATCAGCAAATCTGGATTCACTTGGCGGTCAAACAACTCTGTTGCCCCATCCATGATGAGCCGCGATGATGATGTTGGCTTCTCGAAGTTGAAAGTACCGTGAGCATGCTTTGGAACGGTCTTTCCGTAGTAATTGGTGGTAACCTCACCATGGTACTTTTCACGGATCTCAGGACGCGTCAGATTCTCCGCATCATAGCCTACGGTCAATACCAGTTGGTCGGTCACCAGACGCTTTGATACAAGATCGAGTGCCATTCCTTCGGCCATTTCACGTATCACCACACGGGCTTTCTTGAAAGTATAAGGTTCCTTCAGCACCTGTCCGCTGCTGAAGGAGTTGGTCTCTGGCCGGTATGCCTTTATGGCCTCCATTGTACATGGTTCCCAACCCCAGGCATGGTCTATCAGCAGTTCTGCATTAACACCAAAGAGACGGTAAAGCAATCCCTCGTTCTGTATTGACATCCTGGCCAGTTTACCCATCGTGTCAATACCATAGACTGCCAGTTTCTCGGCTATCCCATGCCCTACGCGCCAGAACTTGGTCAATGGCCGGTAGTCCCAAAGTTCACGTCGATACGACATTTCATCCAATTCGGCTATGCGCACACCGTCTTTGTCGGCAGGCATCTTTTTGGCCACAATATCCATAGCCACCTTCGCCAGATACATGTTTGTACCGATGCCGGCTGTTGCCGTGATGCCTGTCGTGGCCAGCACGTCACGGATCATCTTCATCGCCAACTCGTGAGCAGTCATCTTATAAGAACGCAGATAGGCTGTCACATCCATGAAAACCTCATCGATGCTATAGACGTGTATATCTTCAGGAGCAATATATTTCAGGTAAGTCTGATAGACTTTGGTACTTACCTCTATATAATGTGCCATACGTGGTGGTGCAGCGATATAGTCGAATTTAAATTCGCGCGCTTTCTGCACCACCTCGAACAGTCGCGCGCGTCCTCCTATGCCGTAAGCCTTCAGCGACGGAGAAACAGCCAGACAGATAGTCTTCTCCGTCCTCGACACATCAGCCACTACAAGATTTGTGGTCAGTGGGTCAAGCCCCCTGTCCACACACTCCACTGAAGCGTAGAACGACTTCAGATCGATGGCAATATATGTTCGTTGTTGCTCCGACATACTTTCAAGGTTTGAAACCGTTCTGCCATACGGCCTTGACGCCATCGCAGAAATCATAGAGGATGCGTCCGCCCTGGATGCGTCGGCTGGCGGGGAGAAAGCCGCAGATAATGCGGGTGATATGACGGCCGAGATTAAACTCCTTTGGGTCGTCAACACCAATACTCTCCACACGAAGGCTGAAACGGCCAATACCAGGGAGGATAACCGTCTGTCCTTCTGAGAGTCGCTGTTTTAGAATATCCTGCAGTTCGGTCACAACGCCTATAATAGCTCCCTCTGAGAGATGACTGTTGCGGCAGGCCTCTGCTGCAATTTCATCGAGGGTTACTTCGCCCTGACTGACGGCTTTTGCAAAAAACTTTCCGAATGAACTACTACTCTTAATATTATTCCTTATAAGTTTAATATGTACTGCCATATTTCAAAATTGTTTTTTTTATCAAAGCATCACTTTTGGTGCTAACTTGCTTATAATATGTTTGTTACGAAAGTGACCCTTTTTGCAAAAGCATCACTTGCCATCACGTCAGCAAAACAAGTTGTTTTGGTCAGTAAAAGCATAGCTTTACAAGTTGAAAGGATAGTCTTTACGATACCAAAACAACTTGTTTTGGTGTTTAAGGAGCCATCTCTACTATCCTATAAGCTGCTCCGTTATTCATCTTATGATACTTATAGCCCATAGCAGAAAGCCTATGCCCAAGTTCCATATCTGTACTCTTGCGGATAGTGAAGGTGGGGAACTTCTGTGCAAGCCGCATCATGATGTCTTTCACAAGCACAGGCTTGGTGTCTGCTGGTGTCTTGTCAGGTGAGAGATAGGTAAGTTCCACCATCTTTTCGTAGTCGAACACCTGCTGGAAATCCTTGTTCTGTTCCATGATGCGCAGATTATCTTCATCTTCGAACCAATAGCGGCGGCCCTGCTGTAGTTCGGTATAAAGCTGGGCGTAGAACTGTTCGTGGTTGATGGTGCCCGAATTGTCGATCTCGTCGGCATAGATACAGACGAAACGGCGTGAACCGGTGGGATCCGTCAGCGGACGCAGGTTGTTGGTGGTGGCAATAAACGAGGCGAAGCGCTGCCGTTCCTCCATCGTTTTACCGTATGGTGGACGGAACTTAATGTCGTTCTTCGAGATAAGATACTTCAGTATGGGCTGCTGACTCTTCTTCATGGCATCGAACTCGTCGATATTGATAAGCGCATACGATGACATGGCGATGAAGATATCGTTGTCGTTCTTCATCGAGATGCGGTCGTTATAATACATCTGCAGGAATTCCGGTAGGAGCCTCCGGCAGAAGGTTGACTTACCCGATCCCTGTGGACCGATGAGCAGGGGGACGATGGCATTACCATGCTGACGGTCCTTCCCCATCCACTGTGCCACCATCGAGAGCATCCAGATATGGAAGTCGCTTTCCCAATGCGGATTGTCGGTCTTGATGCGACGGGCCACCTCGCCCACATAGTCGTGCTTGCCATCCCAATGGGGCAGGTGGCGCAGATAATCTTCCATGGGATAATAGCGCGGAATGAGGTTGGAGTCTATATATCGGCTCAGGTCCTTATCCCATGAATCCACACCAGCCTTCAGGGCGTTGATGGCCATGGTGTTGCGAGCCGCCTGATCCAGTGGCTGGAAGCCATAGCCTACGGCATTCATTCGATACTCGGGGGCGCCTGTCATCACGTTGAGTCGGAGTGTATAGTGCTCCTTCATATATGCTTCGGTCTTATAGGCCAGCAGCGCAGATGGGCGGGTGTACTTCAACGGGATGGTCTTCAAGGTCTCCTTCAAATAAGCCGTCTTGAAAATACTCTCGATGGTATCGCGGTTATCATCACCGCCAAGTAGTGGGATGAATGTGGCAACACGGGCACACCATGCTTCGGGCAGTCCCATCTGGCGGCAACCATCGGCCAACTGTTCAAGCACAGTCACCTGATACAACTCGTCGTTAGTATCAGTGCGATGGGCTTCGATGGCGGCATCGAGACAGTCGTGAAAACGGCGCATCCTACTGTTTCGAAGACTCATGCCAGGAATCTCCTCGGGATAGTTAAAGTCGCTGATGTCTTCCTGAATGCTGCGATATTCGGGTGTGTCCTCAGGAGATGCTGATACGGCGATGGCGAGCGCCATGGGATTGTAATAAGGCTGCGGGTCGTAGCTTACCATACAACTACTTCTGAGTGTCGGCTCATGGTTGGCTACCTGTGTGCCAAGCTGTGAAGAGTAGATGTAGTGGAGTTTTCGGAAAGCGTTGAGTTGTGTAGTTTCAGATGGTGAACCATCAGAAACGCCATAACGACAGACGATGTGTAGCGAATGGCCATCATGGCCAATAAAGCAGAGTAGGGTGTAAAGCTGTCGGGCGGCCAGTTCCTTGTACTCACGAACGGTTGGCAGGTCGCGAAGGTTCTCGAAGGATAGCAACACAAGCCGGTTGATCTCCTTCGTTTTCAACTCTCCATTCTGTTTAAGCCATTCTGCAGCAAAACATACCTCTTTGTTATAGTCGCGTATGTAATGCTGACGGAACGTGCCGTCTTTCAGTTTCGCGACGAACTCCTCGAGTTCTTCGCGTGAGTACCTCTTTTCATTCCTTTCGGTGTTGGTGATTGTTATCCTCATAAATCAGTTGATTAATTCAACTACAAAGATACTAAATTTTTGGGTGATTTGCAAGACTTTTACAAAAAATCTTCCATTTTGCCTTAAAAAAGTGATGCTTTTTATAAAAGCATCACTCCTGTAACTTATTTGTTGTCAGATTATTAGATGTAAAAGTGATGCTTTTATGCTTTTTCTAACGAATCATTCTTGAGTAAAAGTAGGAGCGACAGCCATCATCATCATAACAACTATTACTGTGATAAAAGTCACACTCTTCATAAACATTCCTAAAATTTGATGCATATTTAGCAATGTTACAGCATTTTTCCTTATATTTGTGCACACATTTAAGTATATATAGATAATAAACAAGACAAACAGATAACAACTATGGACAGAAGAGATTTTATTAAGAAAGCGACAATGGCGGCTGTTCGTCATCCGTATCGTCCTTGCTGCACGATGTCAGCAATGATAGTCCACAAATGATAAGGAAAGTAAGTTCCTTAATCGATACGATTCTTTTATCCATTCGAGAATCAACTATTGTTAAATATGACTGCAAAGATAACAATAATTCAGCAATTCTTGCTATTTTTGCAGAGATAATTAAGTGTATTTATGCGCAAGGAGAAATTTATGATCTATCGGAGGGATGCGAAGAAGGGCGAGGCCACCTATTCGCCGAAGTCGCACTCTGCCCCGCATTTCGTAGGCCACTACGTAGAGGGTATGGAAGAATGGGCATCGTGGTACTGCTTCAACAAGAAGGTAGACGATGGTGATGACCAATCGTCTGGAACCTACGAAGCCGAACTTGATGAAGCCTGGGACGAAGGCAGTCACTATGGTGGAGGAACCATCGACGTGGATATTCCCAAGGAGTGGTTCGATCTTTCTTACGATGACTTCCTCGAACATGTCATTACCCTTGCAGCAGCAAAGCATTATGGCTTTACTGTAGATGACCTTAAGGAGAAAGAGGGACTGAGGGAGTTTTTCGGATTTACGTAATTTTCACTATATTTGCGCCTAAAATTAGTATAGTTTATGAAGAAATATACAAATAAGAAATATGGTTGATTACGGTTTAAAGGCTAGTACGACCTCCACATGAGGTGAAATAAATATGGGAAAAGGACTGATTATTTTCGATTTTGACGGAACGCTGGGCGATACCAGACGGAATATCGTCACGACTATGCAGATGACCATAGCAGAGCTGCACTTACCTAACCGTAGCGAAGAAGAATGTGCAGCCACTATCGGACTGCCACTGGCAGGGTGTTTCAGAACGCTATTTCCTGACATACAGGATGAGCTTATCCCCCGATGCGCTGAAACATACAGAAGATTCTTCAATGAGAATCTGAAGACCATCCACCCAGAGGCATTCCCTGGCGTTGTAGAAACATTGTCTATCCTGCATCAGAAGGGTTTTACACTTACTATTGCCTCTTCCCGTTCACGCAACTCTCTCATAGAGTTGACGCGAAATATGGGCATTGCTGACTATATCTCTTTTATACTTGGTGCTGACGATGTAAAAGAGGCAAAGCCAAAGCCGGAGCCTGTATTGAAAACCCTTGCCGAGATGCATTATGATGCGGGCGAAGCCATCGTAGTGGGCGATATGGCTGTGGACATCCAGATGGGGGCCAATGCAGGAGCCAAGACTTGTGGTGTGACATGGGGGAACGGAACCAGGGATGAACTTGAGGAAGCAGGTGCCACCTTCATCATTGACAGAATTGAAGAACTTATTCTTGACCCACATGGGATGGTTCACTCCTCCCTTCGCTACGCCTTGTGATTGTATACCGATGATGGCAATTATTCAACATTTCTCGCAACTTTTTGCCTCCGTATTACGTCTAAAAGTCAGAAACTTTTAGAAAGAGATTAAAATGTATAATCTGATATGAACGAGGAAAAGAGATTGCAACGACGCCAGCGGCTAATGGACAACAAAACCTATCAGACGATGGAAGAGTTGACCCGCTACATGGATCGTTACTATCTGGATGCGCTCATAGGCGTCATTCCCGGATGGGGCGATGCCATTACCCTACTCTGCGTCGTGCCATTCATTTATTTCTCCTCACGCATCATCAAGAGCGTCCCGCTGACATTGGCCGTATTGAATAATGCCCTATGGGATGTGCTGCTTGGCATGATACCGTTTTTTGTAGGCGACATCATCGATATCTTCCATCGTGCAAACACTCAGAACATGCAGATGATTCAGGGATTCGTGAATGGTGACGAAGCCATCATCAAACAGGTAAACCAGCGGGCCTGGCAGTCAGCCATCGTACTCTTCATTCTGCTGCTACTTATTGCCCTCATGATTTGGCTGCTCATATCCTTCGGCAGCTACTTGTATTCGCTTGTGGCATCCATTTTGTAAACACAGATATATCACCAGAACCGACTGCAATAGCGGTCACCGCATCCGTAACCGTCAATTCGCTCGTATATTTCAGTCCTATTTCTATCATTTCTTACTAAACTATCATAAATGTGGCTGCAAATTTACGAAAAAACGGGGAATAATGTGTACCTTTGTCCTTTGATTTAATAGTATTTGTGAAATGGATTATCTGCCCAAAGCCCCAGCCATACTGGTTTCGAGCGTGAACATGCTCCTGAGAGACGAGGAGTTTGACACGCTGGAAGCATTGTGCTATGCCGCCATGCAGCTGAAGCGTATGGGCTATCACATGACTAAGATGAATTAAATAAAGGAACCAACAATATGAAGTACGTAAAACTAATCTTCGGCCTGCTTTTGGGAGCCTTTATGGTCTATGCAGGATTCAGTCATCTAACGTTCAACCGTCAGGAGTTTGTGGCACAGGTGCCCACATGGCTACAGTTCAGCCCCGCATTTACTGATTTCGTCGTACTTGCGTCTGGCGTAGTAGAAATAGCCTTTGGCCTTGGCATCATCTTCCTTGTAAGTAAATGGAGAGCTATTGCTGGTGCTCTTCTGGCACTCTTTTATGTGGCCATCTTCCCTGGTAATATCAACCAGTATGTGAACCACATCGATGCCTTTGGTCTAAATACCGACAATCTGCGTCTCATCCGACTTTTCTTCCAGCCTGTGCTCATTTTCTTAGCATTGTGGACTACTGGCGGTTGGAAGTACTGGAAGTTATGGATAAAAGGTAAGTTTAAGGAATGAAGAAGATAATAAACCCTTGGCGCAACCATCCTGAGTATAACTGCTTCGGCTGTTGTCCTGACAATCCCATCGGACTTCATCTGGAGTTCTATGAGGATGGTGACTATATCGTAAGTAAATGGAATCCACAGCATAATTATCAGGGCTGGGTAAACACCATGCATGGCGGCATACTGAGTACGCTGATTGATGAAGTATGCGGATGGGTGGTCACCCGCAAGTTACAGACCAGCGGCTATACTGTCCAGCTGAACGTGAAGTTCAAAAAGGCTATTCCGACTACAGAACCAGAGTTGACGATACGAGCAAAAGTCGCGAAGCAAGTCCGCAATCTGGTATATATCAACGCGGAGATTACCAACTCGAAGGGAGAACTCTGTAATGAAGGCGAGGCCATCTATTTCCTGATGAATCAGGAGAAAGCCAAGGAAATGGGATTTATGCATTGTGAAGTAGAAAAGTAAGATGAATAGGGTTATCAGGGAAGCAAAGCCAACAGACATCACCGATATTATGCAGGTGATGGAGGCCGCAAAGAAGATCATGCGGCAGTCAGGCAACCTGCCCTACCATGTCGTTCATCGTATAGCTAGTTATCCAAATGTTCACGGCATCTTTAGCGATGTCATGGACTTCTGTTTCTCGCATGATGCAAACATTCGTATCGATACCCATAAGGACAACCGTATCATGCAGCACAACATCGAGAAGCACGGCTTCTCCTATTGCGGCATCATCCACCTTGCTGATGGCGATGAGCGCCTCGCTTATCAGAGGCTTAATAAAGATTCTGTATTTCATCAGAAATCATTCCAGGAGCTGACGGTAGATGAACTTTACGAACTGTTGAGAGTGCGTAGCGAAGTGTTTGTGGTTGAGCAGGACTGCGTCTATCAGGATATGGATAATGATGACCAGAAGTCTATTCATCTGTGGTTGACCGTTGCAAACAAAGTAGTTGCTTTGGCTCGTGTTTGTCCTGCAGGGACTCACATGCAGGAAATCTCAATAGGTAGAGTAATAACTACCGAACGAGGCAAAGACTTGTCAGTATGGCGGTCTTACCATTCTGGGCGTCGAAGGATATAAACGACTCAAAGACAAGTTTAAACACAAAAACTAATAGGATTAAAAGATGAAACAGTGCATGTAAGGGCATTTATACACAAGGGAAATTATCATCGGTTCCGTTAATGGTAACGTGAAAGTCCATCAAGTTCCTCGTAGTTGGTGATGGCCTGGCGCCACTCGTCAGGAAGAGGAATGGTTTGATGGTGTTCCAAATCGTATAGTACCATGATCGATGTGCAATGGCTTTTGACTTCCTGCGTATCGGTATCTATGATATCCTGTTCAAGATGGAAACTCTTGTTTCCTATCTTGGTTATACGAGTACGTCCGGCAATATGGTTATTGCCTTTAA
>ERZ809472.32-NODE-32-length-35953-cov-11.602513_pt1 | contig 35953 bp, 25 predicted proteins | sample MGYA00521274_ERZ809472 | MGnify/ENA primary metagenome ERZ809472 (study PRJEB31581, sample SAMEA3312791) | metagenome | study: EMG produced TPA metagenomics assembly of the PRJEB8939 data set (Metagenomic analyses of Rumen microbiomes reveals... | reverse complement strand
GAACATTGCACTCATTGGCAGTGCGGGTAGCGGCAAGACCACTCTTGCCGAGGCATTAGTCTACGAGGCCGGCATCATCAAGCGCCGTGGCACCGTGGAGGGTAAGAACACCATGAGCGACTATTTCCCTGTGGAGCAGGAGTATGGTTACTCGGTTTTCTCAACAGTATTCCATACCGAGTGGAACGGCAAGAAGCTGAACTTCATCGACTGTCCAGGTTCAGACGACTTCGTAGGAGGTGCCATCACCGCCCTGAACGTCACCGACCAGGCCGTCATCCTCGTCAATGGCCAGTATGGCCCTGAGGTGGGAACAATGAACGCCTTCCGCACCACCGACAAGTTCCAGAAGCCCGTCATCTTCCTGGTGAACCAGCTCGACCGCGACAACTGCGACTACGATCAGATTCTGCATCAGTTGCAGGAGACCTACGGTCCCAACTGTGTTCCCGTGCAGTATCCCGTGGCCTGTGGCGCTGGCTTCAACAGCATCATCGATGTGCTCATCATGAAGAAACTGACATGGAAGCCCGAGGGTGGTGCTCCCACGATTGAGGATATTCCTGCTGACCAGATGGACAAGGCCCAGGAGATGAAGGCTGCCCTCGTTGAGGCTGCTGCTGCTGGCGACGATGCCCTGATGGAGAAGTTCTTCGAGACCGAAGACCTCAGCGAGGACGAGATGCGCGAAGGCATCCGCAAGGGTCTTGTAACACGTAGTATCTTCCCAGTGTTCTGCGTTTGCGCAGGCCGTGACATGGGTGTTCGCCGTCTCATGGAGTTCCTCGGCAACGTCGTTCCCTTTGTCAGCGAGATGCCGAAAGTGAAGAACGCTGCAGGAGCAGAGGTCGCTCCTGATGCTAACGGTCCCGAGTCGCTGTTCTTCTTCAAGACGGGTATTGAGCCGCACATTGGTGAGGTGAGCTACTTCAAGGTGATGAGCGGTGTCGTCAAGAGTGGCGATGACCTGACCAACGCTGACCGTGGCTCGAAGGAGCGCATCGGTACGCTCTACGCCTGCGCTGGAACCAACCGCGTACAGGTGGACCAGCTCTGCGCTGGCGACATAGGTTGCACGGTGAAGCTGAAGGATGTCAAGACGGGTAACACCCTGAACGGCAAGGACTGCACCGACTGGAAGTTTAACTACATCCAGTATCCTAACTCGAAGTTCTCGCGTGCCATCAAGGCCATCAATGAGAGTGAGACCGAGAAGATGATGGCTGCCCTGAACAAGATGCGTCAGGAAGACCCGACATGGGTGGTCGAGCAGTCGAAGGAGCTCCGTCAGATTATTGTTCATGGTCAGGGTGAGTTCCACCTGCGCACGCTGAAGTGGCGTATGGAGAACAACGAGAAGATTCAGATTGAATACCAGGAGCCGAAGATTCCGTATCGTGAGACCATTTCGAAGATGGCGCGTGCCGACTATCGTCATAAGAAGCAGTCGGGTGGTTCTGGCCAGTTTGGTGAGGTGCATCTCATCATCGAGCCTTACACCGAGGGCATGGAAGACCCCGTGAGCTTCATGATTGGCAACCAGGAGTTCAAGATGAACATCAAGGGCAAGGAAGAAATCGACCTGGAGTGGGGTGGCAAGCTCGTATTCATCAACAGCGTCGTCGGCGGTGCCATCGATCTGCGCTTCATGCCTGCTATTCTCAAAGGTATCATGCAGCGTATGGAACAGGGTCCGCTCACCGGTTCGTATGCACGTGACGTCCGCGTCATCGTTTACGATGGTAAGATGCACCCGGTTGACTCAAATGAACTCTCGTTCATGCTTGCAGGACGTAATGCCTTCTCCATGGCCTTCAAGGAGGCTGGTCCGAAGGTGCTTGAGCCTATCTACGACCTTGAGGTGCTCGTTCCTGGCGACTACATGGGCGACGTGATGAGTGACCTGCAGGGGCGCCGCGCCATCATCATGGGTATGGACAGCGAGGGTGGCTACCAAAAGCTCAACGCCAAGATTCCTCTCAAGGAGCTGGCCAGCTACAGCATCGCTCTGTCGTCACTCACTGGTGGACGTGCTTCCTTCCAGACCAAATTCTCCAGCTACGAGCTCGTGCCGAACGACATCCAGCAGGCACTCATCAAGGCTCACGAGGAGGAGATGAAGGACGAGGACTAAACCACGAGTTTTATTTCAGATTACACAGTCAGCCCAGGGCTTTTATAGTCCTGGGCTGACTGTTTTTCTATGTTTTTTGGCGCGGATTTGGCTGTCTGCTTTTTTCTTCGTACCTTTGCGACGTAAACTTTTAAGTAATGGAACGAATGACTCTGAAGAAAATCTTGGTAACAGTGACGCTCTGCTTGGCAGGGCAGAACGTGGTCATGGCGCAGGCAGTGTCGGCATGGCCTGAGGTGACGCGCGAGGCAAAGCCCGGAAGCCGCTGGTGGTGGCTGGGTTCTGCTGTAGACGAAGAGAACTTGAAGTGGAATATGGAACAGCTCGCCCAGGTTGGCATCGGCAACCTGGAGATTACGCCCATCTATGGCGTCAGGGGCAACGAGAAAAACAACATCACCTTTCTCACGCCGCAGTGGCTTGACATGCTGCGCTACTGTCGGGAGCAGGGTGAGGCCTTGGACATCGACATCGACATGACCACGGGTACGGGATGGCCGTCGGGTGGCCCGATGGTGAAGCGAGAGGAGAGCGCCAGCAAGCTTGTCACTGAGACCTTCGACATCGAAGGTGACGGCACGAAACTGAAGAGTGTCACCCTTGATACCGGTAAGGGACTGTTACAACGGGTTATGGCCTTCCCGATGGCTGATAATGACGGAACAGTGACCGACCTCACGGCGTTCGTAGACGGGAAGAAACTTGCCTGGACGGCACCCGTTGGCAAATGGCGCCTCATAGCCGCTTACTGTCAGTTTGGCGTCATGCAGGTGAAACGTCCCGCACCAGGCAGTAGCGGACTTGTGCTCGACTATTTCGACAAGAGAGCCGTGGCCAACTACCTGAACTATTTTGACACGAAGTTCGATGACGCTGTTGAAGGGGGCGTGTCATCCCCTTGGCCGCATGCCTTCTTCAACGATTCCTACGAAATCAACCAGGCCGACTGGTCACGCTCACTGTTCGACGAGTTCTTGCAACGCCGCGGTTACTACTTAGAGGAATTCCTCGATCTACTTCTTGGCATGAATGACACGAACCGTAAATCTCAAGCCTCCAATCTTAAATCTCAAATAATCTCCGACTATCGGCAGACGCTTGCCGAGATGCTGCGCGACAACTTCACCCGCCAATGGACGGCCTGGGCCCATAGTCATGGGGCTATCACCCGCAACCAGGCTCACGGCTCGCCCGGCAACCTCATTGACCTCTATGCCGAGGCTGATATACCTGAGACAGAGAACTTCTATATGAATAGTTTCGGCATACGTGGTCTGCGCAACGACGTTGGTTACTACATGAAGGCACTCAGCAGCCGCGCCACGTTGAAATATGCCTCCAGTGCTGCCCACATCACGGGTAAACGACTCACATCAAGCGAATCGATGACTTGGCTGACGGAGCACTTCCGCACGTCGCTCTCGCAGATTAAGCCCGAACTGGACCTGCTCTTCACATCGGGTGTGAACCACGTACTCTTCCACGGCACGGCCTACTCGCCGCGTCAGGCCGCCTGGCCAGGCTGGAAGTTCTATGCCGCCATCGACATGAGTCCTACGAACAGCATCTGGCGCGATGCGCCTTGGATGATGAAGTACATTGAACATGTGCAGAGCTTCCTACAGATGGGACAGCCAGACAATGACGTGCTCGTCTATGCTCCTTTTGCCAATGCCTGGCGGAAGAACACCGGCTCGTTTGCCAACCGTCTGCTGCTTTTCGACATCAACACTATGGGCACGAAGATGGCTGAGCTGGAGCAGTGTGTGAAAAACCTTGAGGCACTCGGTCTGGACTGCGACTATACGAGTGAGCAGTTTCTGATAACCACCACAGCCACTGAAGGTGGCTTGCAGACTGCAGCTGGAACACGTTACAAGGCTCTGGTAGTGCCCGTCAGCGACAACATGCCCGACAGCATCAAGCTCCACCTTGACGACCTTGCCGCTCAGGGCGTGCAAATCGTCTATGGCCGCAATGCTGCTGACCTTTCAGCCCTCAGCGCCCTGGGTTGTGAGTCCATGCGCTCTGATATGGGTCTGAGTGTCATACGACGCAGCAACGCTACGGGCCACCACTATTTCATCGCCAACCTCACACCCGAGGATAAGGAAGGCTACGTGTCCTTGGCCGTTGATTTCCAGGATGCGGCCTTCTTCGACCCCATGACGGGCGATATTGCCGCCGCTCCTATCGTCGACGGTAAGGTGTGGCTCTCGCTCAAGTCCGGCCAGTCCGTCATTCTTCAGACCTACGATGCTCCCTGTCCAGACAAAATCGATGACGCCGTCGCCGTCACTGAGCTGGCTGCCCTGCCGCTCGACGGCCCGTGGACGTTCTTCTTTGACGACAATGCGCTCCTCGATAAGCACTACCATTTAGAAAAGCTACAGACCTGGGAGAATCTTTCTGAAGAGGCTACCTCGTTCATGGGAACTGGAATCTACGAGACCTCTTTCACCGTCACCAAGCAGCAGATGGCGACCGCTATTGCCGACTTCCGTCTCGATTTGGGCGACGTGCGCGAGAGTGCCCGAGTGTGGCTCAACGGAGAATATGTCGATCATGCTTGGGCTGTACCCTTCGTAATAAATTGCCGCGGCAAAATACGCGAGGGAGAGAACAAACTCAGCATTGAAGTTACCAACTTGCCCGCCAACCGCATACGTCAGATGGACATCGACAGTAAGGAGTGGCGTATTTTCGAGGATGCCAACATCGCCAACATCAGCAGTGCAACATACACAGGATGGAGCCTTGTACCTTCTGGACTGAACTCCAAGGTGAAGCTCATACCTTTGGCACCGCAGGAGAACACCCTCACAGCAGAGATGACCGCCATGACCCGTCGAGGTGACTTTTACTACCCACAATTCACCGTTCGCTTTGGTAAAGGCAATTTACACTCCCCTCAGTTCAGGATGAAAACGCAGGATGGCAAGGACTTCACAGGTTATGATATTCAGTCAAACGATGATGGAACGGTAACGCTTACCGTTACGGGCAATGCCCACGGACGTGTCATCCTTGAGACTGTTCAAGACCAATCGCAAATCTGCTATGCCTACGTGCCCGCCTACGGACCCTACGATATGAGCCGATACATAGACTTCACTGCAGACGAAGAGCCGCAGGGGGGATGGCAGAAACTGACAACCACATCGGAGATGAAGGGTTTTAGCGGTTCGGGCAAGCTGCCGTGGAACCGGTCGAAGGCCAACGGTAAGAGTCTGATGCTTTATGAGGGTATGACCTTTTCGAGTGAAGTTGCAAACTACTATTTTTACTTCCCTGGCTACGGCATGAACACCACCAACGACTTCACCGTCATGGTCGACAGTGCTGCCCTTGGCGACATCCTTTCCGTGGCCTACCTTCAGGGTACGGGCAGCGATACTTACAATGCTGCTGACTCGCTACTCACCTTTGTACTCCACGAGGATGACAGTGAGCCGCTCTGTCTGCCACTCAAGGGTAACAAGAGCATGACCGTCTACCGGTCGCTGTTCCTCTTCGCACCGGCAGATGCTACTGTCGGCATCGATGAAGTCTATAACGACCAACACGCACCTAACGCCCGTCACTCATCGCCCAATACCTACTATACGCTTCAGGGAATCAGAACCACCCGCCCGAAGAGTGGTTTGTATATTCTGAATGGTAGGAAGATGGTAGCTAATGGTGAATAAGTGTCTACACAAAAAGTTGGTAACGCCCCCCTTACCTATCGACTATAGTCAACAGGTCTATCGACTATAGTCAACAGGTCTATCGACTATAGTCAACAGGTCTGTCGACTATAGTCAACAGGTGAGGGGGGGTACGGTTACTGTGCGCGCGTCATTTGACGTCACTCTGTTCATTCAGACGAAACACCAAATATATGGTAGGCAAAATACCATAAAATAGGGATTGTGGGAGCCGTGAAATCACCTTAACTTTGCACACTGATTCTAACCACGAATTTGACGAATTACACGAACAACGAATTTGACGAGTTACACGAACCACGAATTTGACGAATTACACGAAAAGAGCTTATGTCAAAGATTGTTTTAGTGACAGGTGCCAATAAGGGCATCGGATTTGGAATCGCCAAGCACCTCGGAATGAGCGGCTGGCATGTTGTTATCGGCGCACGCGACGAGGAACGTGCCAGGAAAGCTATCAGCGAGCTGAAATCAGTTGGCGTCGACGTACTGGGCTGGGTGAACATCGAGCTGCGCAAGTTTGCAACCACGGATTTGACGAATTACACGAATGATCTGGTTAAAGAAATCGTTGAGAAATATCCAGGACTGTCGCTGTTAGTGAACAATGCGGGCATCCCAGGCGACATGAGCGTGGACAGCCAGCACACAGCGCTCAGCGACATCAAGGAGACGCTCGATGTGAACTTCATCGGCACCTTCGCATTGACCAAGGCACTGTTGCCGTTGCTCACGAAAAACGAGGGCCGCATCGTCAACGTGACCGTTCCTTCTGAGATCAGTCCCTACTGGCATCCACTGGCCTACGTGACCAGCAAGGCTGCACAGAACGCGATGATGGGCGTGATGGCCATCGAGTTCCAGCAGTCAGGAACTCCAGTGGAGATTTTCTCCGTTCATCCAGGCCCCACGACCACCGACCTGAATGGAAACATGGCTCTGCCAGGCTTCCACGACATCGAGACAGTGGGTCAGAAGATGGCTGAGTTGATCAACGACGGGCAGAACCATCAGGGCGAGTTCATCGAGCTTTACCCCATCGTCAAGGAAGACTAAATGTAGAATTCCGAAGAATCTATCAACCCTGCACGAAGCGCGTATTTCACCGCTTCGTGCGCTGTGTTGATACCCAATTTGCGGAAGATGTTCTTACGGTGGGTCGTCACGGTGTGGATGCTGGAGAAACGCTCGGCTGCAATCTCCTTCGTGGTCTTACCCAGTGCGATGGCTTTCACGATCTCCGTCTCCGTCGTGGTCAGGATGCTGGGGGCCTCATCTACTTGTTGCTGGATGATGATGGCCTCCAATGCACGCTGACTGATGAAACGCTGGTGTTTTCTGACGGCCTGGAGGGCCTCGCGCACATCCTGAAGCGGGCCGTCCTTGAACACCACACTGAACTGATGGGAGGAATAGATGACGCGACGGATGAACTGCGGCGTCAGCTCGTCGCTGATGAGAATCCACTCGGACAATGAGAAACGTTCAGCGACAATCAGGAGATAGTCCTCGTCGGCGAAGTCGAACAGGGTGTAGTCGAGCAGCACCACGGCATTTTCGTGCTCCTTGAGCAGTTCCACGAGGCCGGCCCTGTCGAAAGCACGGCATACAACATTCTCTTCGTCTTTCCGAAGAAGGCTCTCCAACGCAAATCGCGTCAGCTCCTGATTGTCGGCAATGATAAAAGTCCTCATTATGGGGGAGTGAAGGGGAAGTGAAAGGGGAGTGAAAGGGGAGTGAAGGGGGAGTGAAAGGGACGATACTAATGTGACAAGCGGATCTTGTTTAAATCTTGTCCAAAGCCTGTGCAAGGTCGTCGATGATATCGTCGATATGCTCAGTTCCGATGGAGAGACGCACGGTGGCAGGCGTGATGTGCTGTTCGGCCAGTTCCTCATGCGAGAGCTGCGAGTGGGTCGTGGTGTAGGGATGAATCACCAAGCTCTTCACATCGGCCACATTGGCTAAGAGCGAGAAGATCTGCAGGGCGTCGATGAACTTCCAGGCTTCCTCCTGTCCGCCCTTCACTTCGAAGGTGAAGATTGAGCCGCCACCGTTGGGAAAATACTTCTTGTACAGAGCATGGTCGTGATGGTTTTCCAACGCAGGGTGATGCACGGCAGCCACTTTCGGATGGTTGGCAAGGAACTCGACCACCTTCAGCGCGTTCTCCACATGACGCTCCACACGCAGGCTCAGCGTCTCAACACCCTGCAGGAGGATAAAGGCATTGAAGGGCGAGATGGCAGCACCTGTATCGCGCAGGATGACGGCACGGATGCGGGTGACGTAGGCGGCAGCACCTACGGCGTCGGCAAAGACAATGCCATGATACGAGGGGTCGGGCTTGGACAGCGTGGGGAACTTGTCGTTCTGTTTCCAGTCGAACTTGCCGCCGTCGACGATGACGCCACCCAGTGAAGAACCATGACCGCCAAGGAACTTCGTTGCAGAGTGAACCACGATGTCGGCTCCGTGCTCCAAAGGACGGATGAGGTAGGGTGTGCCGAAGGTATTGTCCACGATAAAGGGGATGCCGTGCTTATGGGCCACAGCGGCCACACCTTCGAGGTCGAGCACGTCGGAGTTGGGGTTGCCAAAGGTCTCGGCATATATTACTTTTGTGTTGGGCTGGATGGCAGCTTCGAGTGCATCGAGGTCGTTCACATTGATAATGGTGTTGCTGATGCCCTGCGTGCTGAGTGTATGGGTAATCAGGTTGTACGAACCGCCATAGAGGTTGTCAGCAGCCACGATGTGGTCGCCAGCCTGCACGATGTTCTGCAGGGCGTAGGTGATGGCAGCAGCACCAGAGGCTACAGCCAGTCCAGCCACACCACCCTCAAGGGCAGCGACACGATCCTCAAACACGCCTTGCGTGGAGTTGGTCAGGCGGCCATAGATGTTACCTGCATCGCGCAGTCCGAAGCGGTCGGCGGCGTGCTGGCTGTTGTGGAACACATAGCTCGTGGTCTGGTAAATGGGCACGGCACGGGCGTCGGTTGCTGGGTCTGCCTGTTCCTGGCCTACGTGGAGCTGTAAAGTCTCAAAACGATAATTCTTCTTTGTACTCATAATCTTATCCTTTCTTTATTTTTAGTTAATAAATTGTTCTTTTTGCTCTTGTGTCTATAAACATTCGTTCATTATGTCTTTTTGACGGTGCAAAGGTACGAACTCTGAAAAAAACCACCAAAATTCTTGCAGAATTCAGAAAATACACCTAATTTTGCATGCGAAAAAGAAAATCTTTTCATTTGGAGCCTATTTGACTCCCCTTAACAGAATATTATTCTAATGTATATATGAAATACGTTATTTCTTGGATTGTTGCGCTCGCTGCCATAGCATGTGGACTGCTTGTTTACGAGAGTCATTTCTTATGGAAGGTGCAGGAATTGAACCTGTTTCTCCAAACGCCTCTTTTCTTCAGACAGCAGATGGTGGTGCCTGGTGGCATACTCACCTATGTAGGAACATGGTTTACACAACTGCTGTACTACCCCTGGGTAGGTGTGACGGTGCTTTGTGGCTGGTGGCTGCTGTTACTTTTTTTGCTGAAGAAAGCGTTTTCCGTTCCTGCCCGATGGGCTTCGCTGCTTCTCATCCCTGTCGCCCTGCTCCTGATAACGGATGTCGATTTGGGCTATTGGGTGTATATCCTGAAATTACGTGGACATTTCTTCCTGACAACTATCGCAACCGTATTGGTGGTTGTCCTGCTATGGGTATTCCGTTCCATATCAGATAAATACTGGCTGCGAGCCGTGTGGATGGTGATGGCGAGTGCTGTAGGCTATCCGCTGTTTGGCATTTATGGTCTTATGGCAACCCTACTGATGGGACTTTGGGCATGGCGGCTAATGCCTCGCTGGCGTGCTGCTGTCTACACGCTGATAGCCGTTCTCGTTGTTGTGGTTGTTCCCCTGTACTGCTACCGCTACGTCTATCATGAAATCAATCTTTCAAATATCTACTACGCAGGACTGCCAGTATTCTACGTCACAGAGCAGTATGCCCAGTACTATATACCTTATTATTTATTAGCGCTCTTTATGGTGGTGATGGTCTTGCTACCCATAAAAGTGAAAAAAGAGAAGGTGAAAGTGAAGGGTAAGGCATGGATGCCATGGGTCGTACAGGCGGTTGTGTTAGCCTTGGTGACATGGGGAGTCGTCCATTTCTGGTTCAAAGACGAAAACTTCCACCACGAATTGAAGATGCAACACCTGATAGCCCAGACGGACTGGAAGGGCGTTCTTCAGGAAGCCGCCACCCAAGAGGATGAACCCACCCGTGATATTGTCATGATGCGGAATCTGGCTTTGTCGCGACAGGGTATTCAGGGTAATGTGATGTATAAATATCCCAACGGCTCAAAACGCTACGATGCACCCTTCGACATGCGCCTGATACTTTCAACAGGCTCACTCATTTACTACCAGTATGGCATGCTGAACTATTGCAACCGCCTATGTACGGAATTGGGCGTGGAATTTGGCTGGCGTGCTGAGCATCTTCAATACATGATACGCTGTGCCCTGTTGAATGGCGAAAAGAAGATAGCTAAGAAGTATATCAACCTCCTGAAGCAAACGATGTTCTATGACGAATGGGCAGAAAAGACAGAAGAAATCTTGAACAATCCTCAGCTGATAGCCAAGGACAGCGAGATGGAACCCATCACCCACATGCTGCACTACAACAATGTGATGGGTGGCGACCAGGGCTATGTGGAGCGTTTCGTGATGAATCAGCTGGCCAGAAGCAACTATTCTGAGGACCCCATCTTCCAAGAGCAGTCGTTGTTGGCCTCGTTGTGGGTAAAGGATCCAGAAATATTCTGGTATCATTTCAGAACCTACATCAGCCTGCATCCCCAAGGCCCTATCCCTTTGCACTATCAGGAAGCAGCATACATCTTTGGTCAGATCTTACGCCGACCTGATCTTGACCAGATGCCGTTCAGTCCTGGTATCAAGGAGAGTTTCGACAAGTTCTACCAATTCTTTTCACGATTCGAAGGCATGGAAGCCGAAGATGTACGAAAGCGTGCAGGACGGCTCTACAGCAATACCTTCTATTATGATTATCATTTAATGTCTAATCTGCCCGAATACTAAACGATATGAAGAAAATCGAATCATACAGCTTGCTTCTTGCATCCTGCGTCCTTCTGGTGGCCTGTGGACCGTCTGTGCCAACGGAATATACACAGAAGGACCTGTTGCCAGACATCTATCCTGACTATGCGCAAGTGACGGTACCTGTGAATATTGCTCCCCTAAGCTTTGAATACGATGGAGAAGCCGACGAGATGGTGGCCCGCTATGCTGTTGGCAGCGACGAAATCGTGACCAACGGACAGCCGTCTATTGACGAGTGGCGCTCGCTGATAGAAAAAGCCAAGGGCGATGCCATGACCGTTGAGGTCTACACACGCAATGGCGACCAGTGGACGCGATTCAAGCCCTTCAACATCTTTGTTTCGCCAGATTCCATCGACCCTTATATCAGCTACCGTCTGATAGCACCGTCATATATCTCCTATGAGGCGCTGACCATCAGCCAACGCTGTCTGGAGAACTACGACGAGAGTGTCATCTATGATAATATCCTTTGTGGTCATGAGAAGGATGGTCAGTGCATCAACTGTCACCACTACCAGAATTACAATCCTGAACGGATGCAGTTCCATGCGCGTCAGAACTTAGGCGGTACTGTTATTTCCTATGATGGTAGGCTCAAGAAGGTGAATATGCGTAACGACTCCATCCTCTCTGCTGGTGTCTATCCTGCATGGCATCCTTGGCTCAACCTTATCGTCTACGCTACAGATAAGACCTATCAGAGTTTCCATACCACCGACCCCAACAAGGTGGAAGTGTATGACGAAGAGAGCGACCTTATAGCCTACGACGTGGAGTCCGATGAGGTGACGAATCTTGAGAATAGCAATACTGAGTTTGAAGTGTTCCCTGCCTGGTCACCCGATGGCAAGATGCTCTATTACTGTAGCGCACACTTTGAGCGTCAGGACACGACAAAGACAAAAGTCGCTGAGGTGATAAAACGATTCAAGGAATTGAAGTATAGCATCTATCGTAAGTCCTTCGACCCTGACACACGTCAGTTTGGGCCGCGTGAACTGGTATTCGATGCTGCTGCCATAGACAGCAGTGCCACCTTCCCACGTATCTCTCCAGACGGACGTTTCCTCCTGTTTACGATGGGACAATTTGGCTACTTCCACATCTGGCATCACGATGCCGACCTGTGGATGATGGACTTGGCAAGTGGAGCCGTGCGTCCGTTTGCTGAAGTGAACAGTCCTGATACGGAGAGCTACCACTCATGGTCGAGCAATGGACGCTGGATAGTATTCAGCAGTCGACGCGACGATGGCGTGTTTACCCGTCCGTTCATAGCCCACGTCGATAAGGAGGGACATGCGTCGAAGCCGTTCGAATTGCCAAGTCAGGATCCTGATTATCATCGGCAGTTCATGCGATGCTATAACATACCTGAGTTTATGAAAGGACCTGTCACCATCGCCCCACAGACCTTTGCAGATGTACTCATGGGTAATGCTGTTAATGTCAAATATGTCACAAAAAAGTAGCGTCCCTTTTCCCCATTCGTCCATTCCTCTTCAATACTATGGCACAAAACTTAGACGAAACTGACCTGCAGATACTGAAAACGCTGCAAAAGAATGCGAAACTGACAACCAAGGAGCTGGCCGATGCCGTACATTTGACACCTACTCCTGTGTTTGAACGCCAGAAGCGTTTGGAGAAGAAAGGGTATATCAAGAAGTATGTTGCCATCCTTGACCCAGAGAAGCTGGATTTGGGGCTACAGGTGTTCTGCAAGGTGAAGCTGAAGCAGATTAACCACAAGATAGCCGATGCCTTCACCCGTCGCATACTGCGCATCCCTGAGGTGACAGAATGTTACAACACATCAGGAGCATACGACTATTTATTAAAGGTACGCGCACGCGATATGAAGCAGTATCAAGAGTTCGTGCTTAACAAACTGGGCGAAATCGAGAGTCTCGACTCAATAGAAAGCACTTTCGTGTTGAGCGAAGTGAAGCAGTCCTATGGCATACAAATCGAATAAACCGCTTGTGAACAAGCGACATATTGCCTCATGGGTGCTATTGGCAGTGTTTTTGCCAATGCTTATTTTTGCGTCGCTTCACATTCACGAATACCACGTCTCTACAGAAACTGAATGTGCAGAGTGCGTCGCGCATCATAGTCATGGTCACATCGGCCAGACAGATGTATCATTCGACAACTGCGTGCCGTGTCAGTTTCTTTTATTGACGTTCGTAGTTGCTGCTTTTGCGGCAGTTGCACATTTCTTTAGTGTTCTATGGATTCGACATGCCCTGCAAGCTTACACCATCTATGGTGCAAGCTGGGGCAACAATGTCACAAGAGGCCCTCCTGCCATGTGACTTGTTACCAGAAGATATCCACATCATTACATTAAAGAATAAAATCAAAATGAAGACAAAATATTGCATTTTGTCATTGCTGTGTATATGCATGGCAGTGGCAGCACAAGATAATCATACACATGATCATGCGGAGGACTCGACCGATGTATTCTTCCGCCACTTAAAAATCAACGAACTCACAGTGACTGGTGTGACTGGCGACACGAAACTGAAACACGCCACAACTCCTGTGAGCATTGTCTCGCCCCAGGTTCTTAGGGCGACGGCTTCGACCAATATCATCGATGTTATTGCACACCAGCCTGGTGTCAGCCAGCTGACCACAGGCGGTGGTATTTCAAAGCCCATCATCCGCGGACTTGGTTACAACCGAGTGGTAGTGATGAGCGAGGGCGTTCGTCAGGAAGGTCAGCAGTGGGGCGACGAGCATGGCGTTGAGGTTGATGGAAGCAGTGTCAACTCTGTAGAAATCCTCAAGGGACCTGCTTCGCTGATGTACGGCTCTGACGCGATGGCAGGTGTCGTCATCCTTCATGCCCAACCCACACTGGCCGAGGGCGAGCTACGTGGAAACGTCAGCACGGAATATCAGACCAATAATGGTCTCTTCGCATATAACCTCTCGTTGGCGGGCAATCAGCAGGGATTCGTCTGGGATGCCCGTTTCAGCAACAAGATGGCTCATGCCTACAAGAACAAGTATGACGGCTATGTGCCTGGTTCACAATTCCGTGAACTGGCAGGACGACTGATGCTGGGTTTCAATAAACAATGGGGACACTCACGGCTCGTATGGACGGGCTACCACCTGACCCCAAGCATCATTGAGGGCGAGCGTGACCCAGAGACAGGCGAACTGGAATGTAGTACGGATAACGTAAAGACCTACAGCAAGGCTCTGCCCTTCCAGCAGGTGAAGCATTATAAGGTCGTGTGGGACAACTCGCTGAATCTTTCCTCTGGCTATCTCAATGCCATCATCGGCTATCAGCAGAACCGCCGTCAGGAATTTGAGGAGTCGATGGATGAGTACGGCATCTTCATGAAACTGCACACATTGACATACGACGTGCGCTACCTCACCAACGAATTTTCAGGTTGGAAACTCTCGACAGGTATTGGCGGTATGTATCAGCAGTCGGACAACAAGGGAGAGGAGTTTCTTATTCCTGATGGCTGGCTCTTCGATATCGGCCTCCATGCCACTGCCACAAAAAGAATTGGCGACCGATGGACTCTTAGTGGTGGCGTAAGATATGACCACAGACGTTTGAAAACATCGCCCTTCCCTTCTGAGGAAGATGATGCCCAGATCACTAATCAGATGGGGCTTGGGGATGCTATCAGTCGCCGTTTTGATGCCTTTACAGGCAGTATCGGTGCTGTCTGCAACATCAACGAGCACTTCAACTTGCGTCTCAATCTGGCACGTGGATTTCGCACGCCGAACATGAGCGAGCTGGCCTCAAACGGCATCCATGAGGGTTCCGTCCGCTATGAAATAGGCGACCGACAGCTCAAGGCTGAATACAGTCTACAGGCAGACCTTGGACTCGACTTCACCTCACGCATTGTCTCAGCACAGTTAGCCCTCTTTGCCAATCGCATCAATAATTACATTTTCACCCATCGTCTACCTGTGGAGATGAAAGAGGGCTATCTCACCTATGCCTACACCCAGGGTGACGCACGTCTGTTGGGCTTTGAAGCAGGGGTCGATTTCCATCCCATTCATTCCGTACATTTCTCCAATTCTTTCTCATACGTTGATGCTCAGCTGATGAATGCCACGCCTGACACGAAATACCTGCCTTTCACCCCAGCACCCTGCTGGACATCAGACCTGAAATGGGAACTTCTGCACCATTCGCACAGCACCATCAGCCATCATCATCACCACCCCGCATCACAAGGGCATATACTCCCCTCCCCCCAGCGGGAGGGACTGGGGGTGGGGCTAAATAATCTCTACCTTGCCGTAGGTTTCGACTGTTTTATGAAGCAGACTCACATCTACAGTGCTGATAATACTGAGACCGTCACACCAGGCTACGCCCTGCTCAGCCTCTCAGCAGGTTCCGATATTCAGTTGAAAGGGAAAAAAGTCGCAGAGCTTCATGTCACTGCCGACAACCTCCTGAACCGTGCCTATCAGAACCATCTGAGCCGATTAAAATATACCGATGAGAACGTTGTCACTGGCCGTCGTGGTGTTTACAACATGGGACGAAACATCACCTTCAAGCTTGTGGTACCAATCAACATCTAAATAGAGACAACTGATAAAGAAAGGAGCTATCAGACATGAAAACAGCCATTTACACGTTAACATCTGAACTGCACGATGAAACGGCAGTAGAAGCCGTGACCAGGGATTTCCTCGGCGAGCTTGGTCTTGACTATGATTTCAAAGGTAGCCTATACGATGACTATGGCAGTCATCCGCTCGACTTGATTTATGTAAGGACAGGTGGGACGGAAGGCATCTTCAAACGGCTGCTTCCTGTATTGCTGGAGAAGTCGGACAGACCGTTCTATCTGCTCACATCGGGCAAGAGTAATTCACTGGCTGCATCGATGGAAATTCTGACCTACCTGAACCAACAGGGCATCAAAGGTGAGATCCTTCATGGATCGGCAGAGTATATCAATAGTCGTATCGCTGCCTTGTTGGCTAAGGAAAGGTTGATAGGCTGTCGTCTCGGCGTTATCGGTAAGCCTTCCGATTGGCTCATTTCCAGCCATGCTGACTATACAGTGCTCAGAGAAAGGCTTGGCCTGGAAATTGTGGATATTCCGATGGAAGAAGTATTGGAAGCCCTTTCGGAACAGCATACGGACAGCGTTTCATGGAATCTGGCTCAAGACCACCGTCTGGAACAGAAGTCTGTTACCTTAGTCCAAGATGCTGTTCCTGGTGCCATCAGGATTTATGAGGCATTGAATACCGTTGTCAGGAATCATCATCTTGGAGGATTCACCATCAGGTGTTTCGACTTGCTCACCACGCTCAGGAATACAGGCTGTCTGGCTTTAGCCAAACTGAATTCCGAAGGTATCGTCGCAGGATGTGAGGGCGATGTTCCCACCATGGTCTCCATGAAGATTGTGCAGGCCCTGACAGGTATGTCAGGTTTTCAGGCTAATCCGTCGAACATCAATCCAGAGACAGGAGAAATAAGTTTTGCCCACTGCACCATTCCACTGGACATGGTTGAGCGTTATGAGCTGGATACGCACTTTGAGTCGGGTATAGGTGTGGGCATTAGGGGATTCATGGCCGAGGGTGATGTTACTATCTTCAAAGTATCGGGCGACCTCTCTCGTTCGTTCATTGCTGAGGGAACACTCATCAGGAATGAGGCAAAGCCAGACCGTTGTCGCACGCAGCAGGTCATCCAGCTTCTGGACAAAAGCCAAGCCTCCTATTTCCTGACCGAGCCTGTTGGCAATCATCACGTCATAGTGCCAGGCCACCTTAAGGCCATGCTTAAACTTTTTTTATGAACGATTCGAGCATCTGTCTACTTTCGTTTTGAGAAAAGCGTCGGATATCTCTGAGATAACCGACGCTCATCTTTTTAGAGAGACTTACTCCATCGAAGTCATTCTTGTCTGGAAAGGGTTGTTGTTTGTTTAAGACAGAAAGCAATCATGTTTCTCAACCATAAAATAGATAAATGAAAAAGCCTTTGCAACAAATATGCAACATGATTGGGCGGGAATGCAGTATTTTTGCACAAAAATCTTTTATTATGAAGAAAAAACTGTTTCCCATTATCCTTAACGCATTTGTTTTGTTAACGGGGATGCTCTGTCCCCAAAGTGTCGTAGCCCAGCCAGCTGGCGGTTTTGGAGGTTTCCAAATGCCTGAAGTGAAACTGGAGACGAGCCAGCAATGGAAGGACGTTAACTATGCTGGCGACGACCAGGCGTTCCACACCTGTGACATTTATCTGCCAAAAGAGAAAAAAGATTCCTATCCAGTAGTCATCCACATTTATGGCAGTGCATGGTTCAGCAACAACAGCAAGGGTGCTGCCGACCTGGGCACCATTGTCAAGGCCCTGCTCAATGCAGGCTATGCAGTGGTGTGCCCTAACCACCGTAGTAGCATGGATGCCAAGTGGCCAGCACAACTCCACGATATCCGTGCCGTCATACGTTTTGTGCGTGGCGAGGCAGAGAAATATCATTTCGATCCACGTTTCGTTGCTACAAGCGGATTCTCGTCAGGAGGTCATCTGGCTTCGATTTCTGCCACCACCAGCGGGCAAAAGACTGCTACCGTGGGTAAGGAAAGCCTCGATCTGGAAGGAACGCTGGGCAATTTCCTCGACCAGTCGAGCACGGTAAGCGCTGCGTGCGACTGGTCTGGCCCCATCGACCTAACGGCCATGAATTGTGGTGAACACATGATGATGGGCGAAAATAGCCCTGAGGATGCGCTGTTAGGCTCCAAACTCGACCGCGAACCGGATAAATACCGTAGCCTCAGTGCCACCACCTACATCACCAAGGATTGTCCTCCCATCATTATTTTTCATGGCGAGAAGGACAACGTCGTGCCGTGCTGTCAAGGCAAATATTTCTATGGTGCACTCATGGCTGCAGGCGTAAAGACTGAGGCAACTTTCGTGCCAGAGGGCGGTCATGGCATGGGCATGTATGCCGACGAGAACCTGCGCCACATGGTACGTTTCCTCAATGATGCCCGTCGTATCAACGACCTACGCCTTGACTCATTGCTTCTCCAGGCGGCCATGCGTGAGGAGGCACAGGTTAACCTGCCGCTTTTCCAGACGAAATATACTGCCGACCCTTCGCCACTCGTCGTGGGTGACACGCTCTTCCTCTACACCTCGCACGATGCTTCGCCTGAGGACATCACTGACCCCAGAGAGAAGAACTCTGCTGGATTCTTCATGTACGACTGGCTACTGTGGAGCACCACCGACATGGTGAACTGGACGGAGCACGGTGCCGTAGCCTCGCTGAAGGACATTCCCTGGCGCAGTCGCGATAATGGTGCATGGGCTATCCAGACGGTGGAGCGCAACGGCAAGTACTATCTATATGCTCCACTCCACGGCCACGGTATTGGTGTGCTCGTGAGCGACTCTCCCTATGGTCCGTTTAAAGACCCGCTTGGCGAGCCGTTGGTGTGGCAGAAGGAACACTGGAACGACATCGACCCCTCAGTATACACCGATGCCGACGGACAGGCCTACCTCTACTGGGGCAATCCCCATTGTTACTATGCCCTGCTGAACGATGACATGATTTCGCTGAAAAGCGGTATTACCCAGTTGCCACATATCGACCACTATCAGGAAGGACCGTGGTTCTACAAGCGCAACAACAAATACTATCTGGGCTTTGCCTCTACTTGCTGTCCTGAAGGTCTGGGCTATGCCATGAGCGACAGCCCTACAGGTCCCTGGACATCAACTGGCTATATCATGCGCCCCACACATCGTGACCGCGGCAATCATCCTGGCATTGCCGACTATAAGGGTCACACCTATATCTTCGGCCAGGACTACGACCTGATGCACATTGACACCTTTACCCACCACGAGCGCCGCTCTGTGTCAGCAGCGGAGATGAAGTACAATGCCGACGGTACCATCGAGGAAGTTCCCTACTGGCTCGACCTCAAGCCTCTGGAGCAGCTTCATTGGCTCAATCCCTACAAACGTGTGGAGGCAGAGACCATGAACTGGGGCTATGGCCTCAAGACTGCCAAGATGGGCATACAGAATACAGGCGTGGTGAACGATATGCCCAGCTCCACAGGTCGGCGCAACATGTATGTCTATGACATCAATGACGGCGAGTATATCCGTCTGCGCGGCGTGGACTTCGGCCGTGGTGCGAAGCATTTTTCGGCCATTGCCGCCTCTATGGGCAGCTGCACTGTTACCTTGCACCTCGACCGCCACGACGGCCCCGTCATTGGAACCGTTGCCATCAGCGGAACAGGCTCTCTGGAGACCTATAACACTTTCTCAGACAAAGTGATAGGTGCCAAGGGTATCCACGACCTATACATTTGCTTCTCAGAAACCAACGGCGATACTCGCCTCGACTGCTGGCAGTTCAAATAAGTAGAGAGGTATAGTTTGAATAATGAGACAACTTTTTATTTCTTTATTTGCATTATGCACTGTCGGCATGGCAGGTCAAACCTTCACCGTGAAGAAGGTAGCCCGTAATGCGGTGCGCATATTGTATGTCGGAGAAGGCAAATCGCCGGCTTCGATAGAAAAACGCAATCTGCCTGATGAATGGCTTTACGTAAAAAGCGGTGAGGTGGATGATTGCGAAATAAGCGTGAGCACTGAAGGACAGCAGCTGACAGTAAGTGACAAGGACGGTAACGTGGTATTTTCCGCCACGAAGCATCAGTTTGCCGATGGCACGGCAACGATGGCTTTCGTAGGAGGGGACTTGAAATCACCGACTTCACAGGAAGAATGTCTCTTCGGATTGGGACAGTTTCAGGACGGCTATGCCAATGTGCGTGGACTGTCGCGACGGCTGACACAGGTAAACACCCAGATTTCTCTGCCAATGCTCCTGTCGAACAAGGGCTACGGTATTCTCTGGAACAACTACGGCATGACCGAGTTTAATCCCTGCAACGAGAGTGTGTGCTTAGTCAGGAGCGGTGGCGAAGGACAGCAAGAACTTGTCAATGTCACTTCCACCGAGGGCAGCAAGCAGGAGGTACGCCAGCGTAACCTCTTCGAGGCTTCCATTGATATTTCCGAAGCTGGTGACTATGCCCTGTTGCTCGATGTGGGACAGAAGATGGCACGTCGCCACCATCTTGCCATCGACGGCAAGACGGTCATCAACATGCAGAACTTGTGGTTGCCACCAACAACCTCGGTCATTGTGCATTTGGAGGCTGGCCGTCATCATCTGACTGCCGAGCTGACCAGGGACGATAATCCCACCTTATATTATAATAAAGTTGGCAACGAGACCGTGCTACGCTCCCCAGTGGCCGAGGCCGTGGATTATACGGTATTTGTCGGTACTCCCGATGAGATTATCGCCACTTACCGCGAGCTGACAGGGCCATGCCCTTTGATGCCCTCATGGGCTTTGGGCTATATTCATTGCCGTGAGCGTTTCCACTCGTCGGAAGAGATACTCCAAACAGCCAACCGTTTTCGTAGCGAGGGACTTCCCGTCGATATGCTCGTGCAGGACTGGCAGTACTGGGGCAAGCACGGCTGGAACTCCATGCAGTTCGACGAAGATAACTATCCAGACCCAAAAGCGCTTACAGACAGTCTGCACCACATGGGTATTCGACTGATGCTCAGTGTATGGTCAAAAATCGACAAAAACTCCGAGGTGGGCCGCCAAATGAACAGCGATGGCTATTACATCCCTGGCACCGACTGGATAGATTTCTTCAATCCTGATGCTGCAGCGGCCTACTGGCGTAACTTTAGCGAGCGCCTCGTTCCGTTGGGCATTGATGCCTGGTGGCAGGACGCTACCGAGCCAGAGAATGACGACCTTGTGGGCCGAACGGTGAATAACGGACGCTGGACGGGTGAGCAGGTGCGCAATGTCTATCCACTGCTTGTCAACAAGACCGTTCACGAAGGACTGATTGCTCACTTCTCACCTCAAGCATCACCCTCTATGATTCTGACCCGCTGCGGCTTCCCTGGTATACAGCGCTATGGTTCTGCCCTGTGGAGTGGTGACGTCGGCAATGACTGGGAGGCTTTCCGTCGGCAAATCGTAGCTGGCTTGGGTGTCCAAGCGGCAGGTATTCCTTGGTGGACGTATGATGCCGGAGGATTCTTCCGCCCTGCCGACCAGTACACCAATCAGGACTACATTGAGCGTATGCTGCGATGGATAGAGCTGTCGGTCTATCTGCCTTTGATGCGTGTACATGGTTACATGAGCAATACCGAGCCCTGGAACTATGGTGAGGAGGCAAAGCAGATTATTGCCCGCTGCCTTCAGGAGCGGGAGCAATTGCGCCCCTATATTGAGCAATGCGCCGAGCGTATATCCACTGAGGGCTATACGCTGATGCGTCCGCTGGTATTTGACTTCGCCAGCGACTCCGAGGCCCTGAAGCAGAAATATGAATTTATGTTCGGCCCTGACCTGCTTGTCAGTCCCGTTACTGAGCCAGGTGTGAAAGAGTGGACGACCTATCTGCCTGTGAACAAGGGCGGATGGAAGGAGAAACACTCGGGTAAACACTACGACGGCGGACAATATGTCACCACGCCGGTGGACAAAGCTACAATTCCAGTTTTTATTATACAATAAACTAAACTCGACGAAAATGAGTGCTAAAAAATTGTTTTCGCTGCTTTGCAGCACTTTCCTTACAACAATCTTCGTAGGTGTGCAGGATGCTACGGCACAAAACCCCATCATCCGCGACCAGTACACCGCCGATCCTACGGCCCGCGTGTTCAACGGCAGGGTCTACCTCTATCCTTCTCACGACATTGTTCCTCCAAAAGGCCAGCGGCAAGACTGGTTCTGCATGGAGGACTACCACGTGTTCTCGTCAGAAAACCTTACTGACTGGACTGACCACGGCATGATTATCACCCAGGCCAATGTGTCATGGGGCAAGCCCGATGGTTACTCGATGTGGGCTCCCGACTGCGTGGAGAAGAATGGCAAGTATTATTTCTATTTCCCAAATGGGTCGAAGAGCGGACGGGGCTTCTCTATAGGAGTCGCTGTAGCCAACAAGCCCGAAGGGCCGTTCATCCTTCAGCCAGCGCCCATCAAAGGTGTCAGTGGTATTGATCCCTGTGTGCTCATCGATGACGACGGCCAGGCCTACATCTTCTGGAGTGGCATGGGCATTCGTGGAGCTCGTCTGAAAGACAACATGCTCGAACTGGCCGACCCTTTGCAGGAGATGAAGATGCCACGTCGTGAGGGGCAGCCAGAAATGCCGCCGATGATGGTTGGCGGCCAGCAGATGGAAGGTCTGCCCGATGGTTTCAAGGAAGGCCCCTTCGCCTTCAAGCGTAATGGCTGGTACTACCTTACCTTCCCATGGGTGCGCGGTGAGACGGGTGAGGGTAAGAACCCCACCGAGACGCTGGCTTACGCCATGTCGAAGTCGCCCCTTGGCCCCTGGGACTTCAAGGGTATCATCATGGCTGAGCACCAGAACCACTGCTGGACCAACCACCACTCGTTGTTGGAGTATAAGGGGCAGTGGTACCTGTTCTATCATCACAACTTTTTCTCACCCAACGATGACAAGCGCCGTTCGGCCTGCATTGAGAAGGTAACGTTCAATGCCGACGGCACCATCCAAGAGGTGAAGCCTACCATGCGTGGCGTGGGCACGAACAAGGCAACAGAGAAGATCGAGATAGACCGCTACAGCACGGCCAGCAACGGTGTTACCACAGAGCCTATCGACACCACTATTGCCTTCCGAGGCAACAGTGCCACCCTGCCTACGAGCAGTTGGCTTCGCTATGCCGATGTGGACTTCTCTACGGCCACCGATGCCTATCTTATCGTCTGTGCCAGTGCCCCTGACAATACCGAGTTTGCTATTCGCGAAGGCAGTGCCAAGGGAAAGGTCATTGCCAAGATAAAGATGACGGTGAAGAGTGAAATGACTCGACCTGGTATGCCGACGCCTTTCCGCCGCGATCAGAGCAACCAGTGGCTCACGATGACCGTGCCAATGGACTATACTCCGAAGGGCACCGTTGACCTTGTCGTTACGAACGAGGGCGCAGCGCCCTTCAGTATCGATTGGGTGCAGTTCAAGAACCGTCCCAAGTACTTCACCCCCGTTGCCAAGGATGCTTCCGCTGCACAGCCCGACGAGCAGGGCTTCATCCGCCGTTGGAAGATGATGGAACCCATTGCCGTCGATGTCCGTTCTAACGTGGTATTCACCAACTCATGGCTGCGTGCCAAGTTTGACGAAGAACTGGCAAAGCTGCCCAAGCAGAAGGCAAAGTGGTATGTACTCGATAGCGAGAACTACAACGTGAAGCTGTTCCGTTTCGCTGAGAAATATGGAAAGCAGACCTACGGTTCATACTTCTGGTGTGAGACGGTCATCGACTGCCCTGAGGATATAGAGAACGTTCGTCTGGCCGCCGGCTCTAACGGTGCCTCAATGTGGTGGCTCAACGACGAAGAGGTGCTCCTGCTTGAAGGCGACCGCCGTATGGTGGAGGACGACGGTATGTCGGCACGACTTACCTTGAAGAAAGGACAGAACGTTTTGCGTTGTGCTGTTGTCAACGGCCCTGGTCTCAGCGATATGTGTGCCCGTTTCCTCGACGAGAAGGGGAAGCCCGTCACTGGCTATTCAGTTTCAATTAACAATATAAAATAACAATAACTCCGGAAGATTATGAAGACCAAATATATGTTGTGCTCTGCACTATTCACAATTCTCTGTTCACTATTCACTACCCCTGCAAGGGCACAGAGTGGCGAGCCTTATATCCACGACCCTTCGACGCTGGCCGAGTGTGACGGCAAGTGGTATACCTTCGGTACGGGCGGCGGAGGCATCATCAGCGACGACGGCTGGTCGTGGCATAGTGGTGCAGACCGTCCAGGCGGCGGTGCTGCCCCCGACGTGCTGAAGATTGGCGATCGCTACCTCTGCATCTATGGTGCTACTGGCGGCGGACTTGGTGGTGGTCATAACGGTCGCATCCTCACCATGTGGAACAAAACGCTCGATCCGAAGAGTCCTGACTTCAAGTGGACTACGGCCGTGGAGGTGTGTTCCAGCGATGGTATGGAAGACCAGGATGCCATTGACCCAGGCTTGTTGCTCGATTCCACTACGGGTAGGCTGTGGGCATGCTATGGAACCTATTTCGGAACCATCCGCCTCATTGAGCTTGATCCGAAGACGGGCTACCGTGTGAAAGGCAACAAGGAGAAGGATATCGCCATCGACTGCGAGGCCACCGATCTCATTTACCGTGACGGTTGGTACTATCTCTTGGGCACCCACGGCACCTGTTGCGACGGTGTGAACAGCACTTATAATATTGTTGTGGGCCGTTCACGTTCTGTCCAAGGACCGTATATCGACAATGTCGGGCGTGATATGTTCCACGGTGGAGGCCGTATGGTCATTGCTGCTGGCGACCGCGTCACTGGTCCTGGCCATTTCGGACGTACCATTGTCGACGAGGGCGTGGAGGTGTTGTCGTGCCATTACGAGGCCGACTTCGAGCGCAGTGGCCGCTCCGTGCTGGGTATCCGACCGCTGCTTTGGCAGAACGGTTGGCCTGTGACTGGTAATCGATTCAGGGAAGGTTCCTATCAGATATTAAGTCAGCGCCGCGGCTACTCTTTGGAGTTGTCTGTTGACTTTGTTCGTATGCAACAGGAGCGCCAGGGATGGTTCAACCGCAACCAGATGCAGAAGCCACCCGAGCCAATCGCCAACCAGACGCTCGACGAGGTGAAGGGCACATGGCCCGAGGGCGAGATAGCCGTGCGTTGTAGCGACTACATGTTCCGCCCCTGGCAGCATTGGACGGTGACTGCCGTTCCTGAGGCCGGAGGCTATTTGAGCAATCCCTATTTCAAGATTACGATCACGGGTACCGACCGTGCCCTTGCCGCCACCGCCGCTAAGGAACTGACCACCACTCAAGCCTTCACTGGTGCCGACGAGCAGCTTTGGCGCATAGAGCAACTGACCGATGGCACCTTCCGCATCATGCCGAAGGCCATACCAGGCATTGCTGGTGTAAACACACGCTACTGCATCTATTCGGCTGGCGACAGTACTCCTACCTTGGCCGAATACGATTTCAATAGCGATAACTCTAAGTGGAACTTCATAGAAAACAGGTAATTATGAAACGATTCCTTTTTCCTTCCCTCCTGTTGTGCTTCGCTTTGGGCACACAAGCCCAGCCGCTGCCTTATCAAAACCCGCAACTCAGTTTCCATGAGCGTGCTGTTGACTTGTGCGGACGTCTGACCCTCGAAGAGAAAGCCTTACTGATGCTCGACGAGAGTCCCGCCATACCACGCCTTGGCATCAAGAAATTCTTCTGGTGGAGCGAGGCACTTCACGGTGCCGCCAACATGGGAAATGTCACCGTCTTTCCTGAACCTGTGGGCATGGCCTCGTCGTTCGACCCAGAGTTGCTTTATAAGTGTTTCGACATAGCCAGCACCGAGTTCCGCGCCCAGTACAACCATCGTATCTACGACCTCGGCGGCGAGGACATGAAGATGCGCAGCCTGTCGGTGTGGACGCCCAATGTCAACATCTTCCGCGACCCACGATGGGGTAGGGGACAGGAGACCTACGGTGAGGATCCCTACCTGACCAGCGTCATGGGCGATGCCGTGGTCAGAGGTCTGCAAGGTGACGGCCCCGTAGCTGGAGGGAATAGTCCTAAGACAAAATACAAGAAACTTCTCGCCTGTGCCAAGCACTATGCAGTACATAGCGGTCCTGAGTACACGCGCCACTCGGTCAATCTCACCGATGTGCCCATACGTGACTTCTGGGAAACCTATATGCCCGCCTTCAAGCACCTGGTGCAGGAGTCTGACGTGCGTGAGGTGATGTGTGCTTACCAGCGGCTCGACGATGACCCCTGTTGCGGCTCCAACCGTCTGCTTCAGCAGATACTCCGCGAGGAGTGGGGATTCAAGTACCTGGTGGTGAGCGACTGCGGTGCCGTCAGCGATTTCTATACCTCACACAAAAGTTCCTCCTCAGCCGTTACAGCCTCTGCCAAGGCCACGCTGGCCGGCACCGATGTGGAGTGTGGTTATAACTATGCCTATCGCAGCATTCCCGAGGCCGTGCATCGCGGCCTTATCTCCGAGGCCGAGGTCGACAAGCACATCATTCGTCTGCTCGAAGGTCGTTTCTCACTTGGAGAGATGGATGCTCCTGAACTCGTAGAGTGGTCGAAGATCCCCTTCTCTGCCATGTCTACGCGCCAGTCGGCACAGGTATCGCTCAGCATGGCGCGCGAATGTATCGTGTTGTTACAGAACAAGGATGACGTGCTGCCCCTCCAGAAGGGTAAGGAGAAGATTGCCGTTATCGGTCCCAATGCCGACAACGAGCCCATGATGTGGGGCAACTACAACGGCGTGCCCAACAGCACTGTCACTATCCTCAAGGGCATCATGCAGAAGCAGAAGAATGTGCTCTATCTGCCTGGCTGCGACCTCACCAACGACAAGGTGATGGAGTGCCATCTGGCCACGGAGTGTACTGCTCCCGACGGTAAGCGTGGCCTGAAGGGCACCTTCTGGAGCAACACTGAAATGGAGGGTAAACCCTTTACCACCGAATACTATACCAAGCCGCTCGCCGTCACCACCAACGGTATGCACGTCTTTGCCGCAGGACTTCCCATCGAGGATTTCTCGGCCAAGTATGAGACCACCTTCGCTCCCAAGGAGGCAGGTGAATACGTGCTCAACGTGGAGGGCACAGGTGACTTTGAGGTCTGGGTCGATGGTGTGAAGAAGGAGAGCCACCACATCTGGCGTGCCACGCCCACCCGCACTGTGCTTCAGGCAGCCGCAGGGCAGAAGTTCCAGATAGAGGTGCGTTTCAAGACCGTCAAGACTTGGGGGGCATCCATGAAGATCGACGTAGCCCGTGAGCTTCCCATCGACTATCAGCAGACCATCGACCAGCTGAAGGGCATTCAGAAAGTCATCTTCGTGGGCGGCATATCGCCGGCTCTGGAGGGTGAGGAAATGCCCGTCAACATCGAGGGATTCCGTGGCGGCGACCGCACAAGCATCGAGTTACCCAGCGTGCAGCGCAATTTCCTGCGTGCGCTGAAGGATGCCGGCAAGACCGTTATCTACGTCAACTGCTCTGGCTCGTGCATCGCCTTGGAGCCTGAGACCAAGACCTGCGATGCCATTGTCCAGGCCTGGTATCCTGGTCAGGAGGGCGGAACTGCTGTGGCCGACGTGCTCTTCGGCGACTATAACCCATCAGGAAAGCTGTCTGTCACGTTCTACAAGTCGACTAACCAGCTGCCCGACTACGAGGACTACTCCATGAAGGGCCGCACTTACCGCTACTTTGACAACGCATTGTTCCCCTTCGGCTACGGACTGAGCTACACCACGTTCCAAGTGAATCATCAACCGTTTGTCATGGACAATGACGGGAATGGTAAGCTGAACATTGAAGTATCCAACAAAGGCCAGCGCGATGGTGCAGAGACCGTACAGGTCTACATCCGTAATCTGCAGGATGCTGACGGTCCGATGAAGTCGCTTCGTGCCTTCAAGCGTATAGACGTAAAGGCAGGACAGTCTCAGACGGTCACGCTCAGCCTCGACAAGAAGAGCTTTGAGTTCTGGGATTCCGAGACCAACACCATGCGCGTGAAGCCTGGCAAATACGAGATTCTCGTAGGCACCAGCTCCGATGACCGAAACTTTAAGAAAATCCCTGTCACCATATAAGTGCAATAGCCCCAAAGAAAAAGTAGGTTTATCTATAGAAAAAAGCCGGTTTATCTGACAGATAAAGCCGGCTTTTCTCTATGAAGGAGTATACCTATCGGTTCTTCCTCGTGTAATTAATCTACCTTGATGTCTTTATTCACGTTCTTACAACCGATAGTGGCGTAGAACAGGATGTAGGCCAACATGGCGATAACAAGCCAGTAGGATGCGATATTGCCTGCACTGCTGGCGATAGCCTGCTGGATGAGAGGCATGATACCACCGCCCACGACCATCGTCATGAAGATACCACTGGCAGCCTCGGTGTACTTACCAAGACCCTCGACACTGAGGTTGAAGATGCCGCCCCACATGATAGAGGTGCAAATTCCACAGGCAGCAATGAAGAAGGCTTTCACTGGGATGTCGTGACCGTCGTAGACTACGGTGTTGCTCTCAGGCATGAAGATGGCGATGAGCAACAGGGCGATGGCTACGCCCGACACGACTACCATCTGAAGGGAGGTCGACACCTTGCCAGAAATGACACTCGACGTGGCACGGCCTACCATCATCAGAATCCAGTAGATACCGGCAATTACACCACCAACGGCGGCAGAGCCTTCGAAGCCCAGCTCAGTGACATAGAACTGCAGGTGCATAGGTATTCCAATTTCAATACCTACATAGAAGAAGATGGCAATAACGCCCAGCAGACAGTGGCGGAAAGCCAGCGGACTGCGCTCATACTTCGGCTGTTCCTTACCTAACGTTGGTTCAGGAATGGAGACACGGCTGATGATAACAAATGAAATGGCAAACACCGCCATGCCGATAAACAGCAGGGGAGCGACATTGCTCATGCTGGTCTCAGCAGTCACGGTGCCGACCAGAATACCCGTCAGCATCGGGGTCAGCGTAGCTGTCAGTGAGTTCAACGTGCCGCCAATCTGTATGAACTGGTTACCACGGTTGCCGCCGCCGCCCAGGATGTTCAGCATAGGGTTCACCACGGTATTGAGCATACAGACGCAGAAGCCGCAAATGAAGGCACCGAGCAGATAAATAAGCAGGTTGAGAGCCACGGGGATACCGTCGTAGGTAAACACATAGGTTCCTTCACCAGCAATACTCGATATATACTGGAAAGCTAAGCCTACTATACCAACGATGAGGGCGATAAGGGCGGTTTTCTTGTAGCCGTACTTAATCAGCATCTTGCCCGCAGGAATACCCATGAACAGGTAAGCGGCGAAGTTCATCAGATTACCCCAAGCCTTGGCAAAAGGATAGGTGAAGCCCCAGATGTTTCCAAACGGAGCTCCCATGTTGGTGACGAACGAAATCATCGCGAAGATAAAGCACATCGTGATGATGGCTACTATCTGTGTGTTTTGTTTGTTCTGTGACATAATTTGATTTTACGATTTGCGAATTTACAATTAGTTTCTGGTTGGAATTGTTTTTTAAAATTAATCTGCGATACCAAACTTATACACCGTCTTCTGCTTGTAGCGGTGGTGCGGGTTAAGCACGACGCTGGGGAAGTAGGGACGGTTAGGACTGTCAGGGAAGTGCTGGCACTCGAAGCAGATGGCCGAGCGGCGGGGGAACGTGGCACTGTTGGCACCAGGATAGCCCGTAGCCCAGTTGTCACTGTAGACCTGTACGCCTGGCTCCGTGGTGTAAACCTCCAAAGTACGGCCGCTTTCGGGTTCCGTCAGACGGGCAGCAAAGCTCAGCTCGCCCTCCTCCTTCTTGTTCAGCACGAAACAGTGGTCGTAGCCTGCACCGTTCTTAATCTGCTCGTTGTCGGCATCGATGTCCTGGCCAACGGGCTTCGGAGTGCGGAAGTCGAAGGGCGTACCAGCCACCTTCAAGATTTCTCCCGTTGGAATCGAAGTCTCGTCGATGGGAATGTAGAAGTCGGCGTTCATCTCCATTATCTGGTTCTCGATGGTCGGCGTGGGGTTAGCCGTTCCTGAGAGTGAGAAGAAGGCGTGGTGCGTCAGGTTGATAATGGTCTTTTTGTTCGTCGAGGCCATGTACTCGATGATAAGTTCGTTGTCGTCGCTCCAGGTAAACTCTACCGTGACGTCAACTTCACCAGTGAAACCCTCCTCGCCATAGCTGCTGATACGGTGTAGAGCCAAGGCGCGTGGTCCCATCTGCTTGGCATCCCACACACGGGCATGGAATCCCGTAGGACCTCCATGCAGGGCGTTGGGGCCATTGTTGATGGCCAGTTGATACTCCTTGCCGTTGAGCGTAAACTGTCCCTTGCAGATGCGGTTGCCGAAGCGACCGATAAGCGTCGAGAGGAAAGGCTCGGGCGAGTTGATGACCGACTGTATGTTGTCGTGGCCTTGGATAACGTTAGCCACCTGACCGTCCTTGCCTGGCACCATAATAGCACAAATGGCCCCACCATAGTTGGTGATGGCCACTTCGTAGCCTTTGCGGTTGCGCAGGATGTAAAGATCGGTCTTTTTTCCGTTGATAGTGGTCTGGAAGTTCTCGCGCTTCAGACCACAAAGATTCGCATTTTCCGTGTTTGTCATAATCAAAAAGGTTTAAGTTACACAAATATAGGTTGCAAAATAACAAAAAAATGCCGACATGAGCAAACATATCGGCAAAAAATTGATGTTAAAGATAGCTAATTCATTTATTGGGCTAATTCGTTCATTCGCTCAATGGACTATTCAGCCCACAGGTATCTTGTCGATACGTTTCTGGTGACGTCCACCCTCAAACTCAGTAGTGAAATACTCGTCCATAATCTTGCGGGCCGTATCCTCGTCGATGAAGCGGCCAGGCATCACCAGCACGTTGGCATTGTTGTGCTGACGGATGAGGTGGGCAATCTCAGGAATCCAGCACAGTCCTGCACGGATTGACTGGTGCTTGTTCAGCGTCATGTTGATACCCTCGCCGCTACCGCAGATAGCGATGCCAGGATACACCTCGCCAGTCTCGATGCCGCGTGCCAGTGCGTGGCCGAAGTCGCTGTAGTCGCACGAGTCCTCCGTATACGTGCCATAGTCCTTGTACTCGTATCCCTTCTCTTCGAGATACTTCTTTACAAACTGTTTCAATGCAAAGCCGGCGTGGTCGCTGGCCAGTCCGATAGTCTTAACTTCCATTTTGAATAATATTTATGAGTCTACTTGAAAAAGTCAATTAAATAAAAATTTCATTCTAATTATCAATGAGTTACAAAAGGTGAAATGCTCAAAAAGGCACTTTTTCCAGTTGGCTCATTTATAGGATTTCGGTGCAAAGTTAATAAAAAGAGATGAATAAACAAAGAAAAACCACAATAAACTTGCGATTCCCCCACAATCTGTTGCAAAATAATCAGCATTGAACGGATAGACCTGAAGGCCGAATACCTGAAAAGCCTTCTCCTTTAGCGTCAACGTGACGTCGTGAATAAAGTCCTAACCACCTAACCAAGCCTCTCAAAACCCCTTTATGCAAAGGCATCTCAGTAGGTTAGGAGTTGATTGAACTTCTAACCTACTCCTAACCTCACTTCAAATTATAAAAAAGAAGACCTTGGTTAGGAGTTAGTTAGGAGTTGGTTAGGTGTTGATAGAACTCCTAACCTTCCAAAAGTCACGTCTACAAAGGGGTTTTAAGCAATTTGGTTAGGAGTATGCCCAAATTACAAATTATCTTTTAGTCGGATTAAACTACCGGTTTACTCCAGTATTTCCCTCGCTATCCATGCACAAGCCTCGGCATCGGCGAGGGCATGGTGATGCCTGTCCAGTTGATAACCACAGGCGGCGGCGACGGTATGGAGTTGGTGGTTGGGCAGATAAGGGAGCTTGCGACGAGAGACGCAAAGGGTGTCGTAGAACTCATAATCTGGGTAATCCATCTGATAGACGCGGAAGACGGCCTTCAGGCAGCCTTCGTCGAAGGGCTTGTTGTGGGCCACGAGGGGAAGGCCCTCGATGAGTGGCTCTATCTGTGCCCATACCTTGGGGAATACAGGCGCCTCCTCGGTATCCTCTCTACATAGCCCATGCACTTGTGAGCACCAGTAGTTATAATAGTTCGGCTCTGGCTGGATGAGCGAATAGAACGAATCCACTATCTCGCCGTCACGCACAATCACCACACCTACGGAGCAAACCGAACTGCGCTCATTGTTGGCCGTCTCAAAATCTATTGCTGCAAAATCCTTCATACTTTGTACTTGTTATTCATTCGGTTAATGATTCCTGCCATTTCCCTACGAAGTGACTTAGGCTCCAGCACTTCCATATCCTCGCCGTTCCACAGAATTTCCTGCATGAAATCGAACGTAGGACGGAGATAGTATTTGAAGATGCTGTATTCCTCGTTCTGCTCAATCTCATCCTGCGACTCATGGAGCATGAGGTCACGGATGTAGTTAGCCTGACCTGCCGACACCTTCAGCTTCACGGTCTGAGGTTCAATGCGCTGGTCGGCAATGATGCCGAAGCAGTTGTCGAAGTATTCCTTGGCACTCCAGTCCTTGGGCATCTCAAAGCTCTCGTCCGTCATACGGAGATCGTTGATGCGGTCAAGGGCATAGATGCGAGGCCCTTTTTCGTAATAATAAGAATAAGTGCTACGGGCAACCATATACCACCGCTGGCGGAACAGCTTTACACAATAGGGCTGTACGTCGAAGTTGTTTTCCTCATCTTTCCAATAACTGTGGTAGGTGATGTTAAGCACACGGTTCTCCTTCATCGCCTCGATGATGGGTTGAAGATAGTCCTGCCCCGACGGGACGTACTCTAAAAGGATTCGGTCCTTGATGCTTTGGCTATTGGCCAAGGCGTTACTCACACAGAACGTGTTGTATAGCCAGGAGCGGAGACCGTTCTTAGTGATGTCCTCCACGTTCATAATATAATAGCGGTATTCCCCTTTGTGCTCGTTCTCAATGAAGATTCCGAACATGTCGGCAATGGCATAGCGCCAGTTGTCGAAGGTACGCTTGGGTATCTCCACGCCTCGGCTGATTTCATCGTCGAGCCATTTCCTGTTCAGTTCCTCAAACGAAATCTTCTTGGCCCGATGAATGGTCTCAATCACCCAAACATATTTGCTGATGAGGCTCTGCCCTCTGTCGTTGTTAATCATCTTATAAGTTTTATTTTGCAAAATTAGGTATTTATTTTCATTCCACCAAATTTGAGGTGCATTTCAGCCCCTTTTTGTTAATCATGTCCTTCCGTAAGGACAGCAAGCAGTCACAATCCTCATAATTACTCGGATTCGTGTCAAACTTCATCAGGATTTCCTCCTCGACGAGTTTAATGTCATAGTCATGAATATCTACCATAATTTTACTAGTACTTGCTATATAATCGTCAAGCATCTTTTTCAGGTTCTTCGCATCTAACGCACATAGCTCCTCAAATGTCCTATTCATTAGATAATAAGCTGCATTATGACTTATTCCAAGTTTTTCGGAGAGAGAATACATTTCTTCATATTCACTTCTTGCAGAATACACTATTGGAATGATTATATCACGCCATTCGCCCTCCTTCTCAAAAAGAGTCACGAGTTCCTTTAAAGCGGCTCCTTTATTTGCAATAACCTCGCATACGGCATCAAAGTCGCTGTCTAACACCTCGTAAAAATAAGGCTTAAACCTTAAAGGAATACAAGACGATTCTTTTTGTATTGTATTATTTGTTTTCATATTATTGAGTTTTTTCAATTTGTTACGATATCAGCGATATACTCATCAGTAAACAGCTCCATTTGAGTTGCTATACAACATAATGCAGAGTAGATTCTCCAAAACTCCGGGCCATGAATCCTTTCTTTACGTCTATTACTATTTATTCTTTTCTCTGTATCGTGAATATGATGCGCATACTCATGAATGGCGATTTCTTCCAACGACATCGAACAACTCCATTTTGAATAGACTCTTATTCTTTGTTTGTCAGAAATATATACTCCAGCTCGAGTTTTAGGTTTCTTGTCAATAACCAATAATTCAAAATCTTTCTTGCAGTGGTAGATTTTGAGAAGGAAAGCTTTTAGGCGTTCTGCTTGTACTACATCGTTTTTCATCATTATCCTTTGCTATTTATAAATCTAAAGATTCCATATCATTTTAGTTTTGAAGTTTCCGATGCAAAGTAAACGGAAGCCTCTGCCAACTCGTGACAGAGGCCGACAGTGTCATGCTGTAATCTCAGCAATCAGTTGACGCTTCTGCTGGCTGACAATCTCGTTCCAAAGTTGTGAGTTCTGTACTTTGGCAGCGGGGATACGCTCTTTGTAGCGTTCGTAGAACTCAATGCCTTGGTCTTCAAAGGGCTGGTTACTGTAGCGGTCGATAATCTCTTCCCAATCCCAAAGGTCGGCATACTTATCCAGCAAATCATAAGACAAGACAACGTTTGTGTTCTCCGATAGTTTGTGCCAGTTCCACTTGTCCTTGAAGGTTTCGATGATGTTCTCTGTAATCACCTCTTCCTCTATGTTTTCAGAGAACTTCTCCCAGTTGATACGGTTCTTGAATTTCTGGATCATGGGGACAGTCCAACGGATGTACCTGTTCTCTGAGATTCCGTTCCAATCCACCTTGTCCTGATACTTCTCCAACAGGGCCTCCGACCAGTTGAAATCGTTCGACAGTTCCTTCCATGCCTCTTCAGTCATAATCTTCTGCATGAATTCGTTGCTTAATGTTTTTGTTGCCATAATACAATGTAATTAAAGGGTTAATACTCAATTTCGATGCAAAGGAAACAAGAACCTCTGCCAACTGGTGGCAGAGGTCGGAGAAAAATGATGTTTTTGATGAAATTTATGCGATGGGGTCAGGGCAGAAGTCCCTACGTTTGCAGGCTTTGCAGTGCTTGCCTATCCAGACTTCATCGAACTGGTTGATGGCCAGCTCTACAATTTCAGGGTCATCGGTCAGGATGCCAGCTTCGAAGTTACGAGTCGTTTCTGCTTTCATGCCAATACCGGCACCAGTAAGATTCGCGCTGCCGACATACACCTCTTTGCAGTCAAAGACTAACATCTTGAAATGAACACGCGGACAGAACACACGCTCCAAACGGTCAAACAACACAGGGTACTTGTCAAAGTCCTCGCGGAAGTTCGGCCCAGGTTCTTTTGCATGAATCAGCCTCACCTCCACTCCACGCCGAATGAGCTGGGCAATGAGATCCAGAAACGGTTTCTTCTCTTTGCCCACTTCCACATAAAGGTCTTTTATATCAGCAGTCCCAATCCAAAGAATGTGCTTCACGGATTGCACCCGTGAAAGCACCTCTTTGTAGTGGGAGGAGTTTGAGATGTAGGTTAGCATTGTTTATTTATATTCTTTTATAACGGAGGAAAACGTGTTATAATAGTTGTGGACCAATTTTTTCTACTATATATTGTAGTTTATCTGCCCCTCCTCCATAGTATGACGGATGGAATGCAATGACTACTTTATACTTTTTCTCAAGCTCATTAATGTGACAATTCCATAATCCTGTTTTTCCTTGAAACACAACAATATCAGGTGCAAACACATTGATCTCATCTAGAAGAAGTTGGGCCTCTCTTTCCGGGTTAATCCAAATTCGATCCTTACCGCCACCTCTTTCTTCTTTTTCTTTCCCCCTTCCTATAGTAACAAAACGGAATCGGTTTTCATATGCTACATAAGACATAAGATCTTTGGGCAAAGAGGCATAAGATTCACGAATGGCTTTAGCCGTCTTAAAATTATTGTTATTCCAAAGAACATTCCAAGCAGATTGGAAATTCATTTTCTCTTTAAGAATATAAAGTGCAGTAGCATACAACCCTGCAATATGAGCATTGAAATTAAGCATTCCTGATGGGAAAATACTTTCTCGATTCTCAAAAGAGTGATAAGTATTATCTTCAAAACACTCATCCTTACCTGTGTCCAATGGAACAAACAATACTTTCACTGGCGCGTTTACATAGTTAGCACCAATGTACGGAAATCCTGTAAATCTAAGATTCGTTCCATCAACGATACCAGTTTGTGGATTAATCTTCATATCTATGAAGAAATCACGATACAAATTTGAGATGTTTTCTTTTAATTCTATAAAATCCATAATCCTTTTATTATTAATTCAACTTTCGCAAGCTCCGCAAAGACAGCCAGCGCTCGACCTTGTTCGC
>ERZ809472.31-NODE-31-length-36310-cov-12.462557_pt1 | contig 36310 bp, 19 predicted proteins | sample MGYA00521274_ERZ809472 | MGnify/ENA primary metagenome ERZ809472 (study PRJEB31581, sample SAMEA3312791) | metagenome | study: EMG produced TPA metagenomics assembly of the PRJEB8939 data set (Metagenomic analyses of Rumen microbiomes reveals... | reverse complement strand
GTCTATCGACTATAGTCAACAGGTCTGTCGACTATAGTCAACAGGTAAGGGGGATTTGGTCTCTCTTTTACGGACTCCGCTGCAACCTGAAGTATTTACTTCCCTGCCATCTTGTCGATGATGGCAGCAATGTCGGCCACGTCGACTGTTCCGTCCTGGTTGACGTCTGTCCTGTCAACGGTGAAGCTAATTTTTGCCGGCTCTGAGCGGTTGTAGCCAGGGGCGGTGGCATAGACGGTGAGGGTATATACGATTTCCCTGTTCTCCATCGGCAGCTCGTCTCCTGTGAAGTGTTCTTCTGTGGTAAGGATGCTCTCAAACTCTGCATCGGGAGTCTCGCACGAAAACTTGAAGGCCTTCCCTGCTATCATGATGTTAGGCGTGGCGCACTGGCCATTTGGAGCAGGTTTCTCTTCCATCTCCACTATATTCAGGAAATCCCGCCAGCCGTTGAAGCGGATATACAGGTCTTTTGTCCCTACGGGAATATAGAGCGTGCCGTTACGGTTGGTCTCTTCACTGAAACAGTTGACATGGAAAGGCTTCTGGATGTATGATTTCACGGTCATAAGGGAAGTACAGCCAGTGAAAGTTCCTTCTTCTATGCTCGTCACGCTGTTGGGTATCGTGACAGAGGCCAGGTTGCTGCAACCAGAGAAAGTATACATTTCTAAGCGCGTCAGATTGTTTGGAATAGTAATGGATTCCAAAGCAGTGCAATCTTCAAAAGCACCTGGTAGTGCGACTAAAGTTCCATGATTTCTCCTACCCTGAATGAGGGTCACGCTGTTGGGAATCTTGATGGTATTCAGGTTACTACAACCCTCGAAAGCAGCGCTTTTTATGCTCGTCACGCCGTTGGGAATGGTGATGGTGGTCAGACTGCTACAGCCTGAGAACGTATATTCCTCTATACTTTCTATGTTGTTTGGTAGTGTGACGGAAGCCAGGCTGCTGCAATTTTGAAAAGCACCAGGAGCCTGGATTTGACTATAACTTGAATGTAACCCCGCAACACCATAATGGTCTCCTCCCTCAATGCTCGTAACGCTGTTAGGAATCGTGATGGAGGTCAGACTGCTGCAGCCGTGGAAAGCTCCACTTCCTATGGTAGTCACTCCGTTGTCAATTGTAACGGAAATCAAGCTGCTACACTCTGAAAAAGCACAATCTCCTATGCTTGTCACACTGCCGGGAATTGAAATGGAGGTCAGGCTGCTGCACCCTTCGAAAGCACCTGGGTCGTGTCCAGACGAGCGTTCGCCATATCCATCTCCCTTGATGCTTGTTATGTTGTTAGGGATAGTTATTGAAGTCAGACTGCTACAGCCTGAGAAAGTAGCGTATTCTATGCTTGTCATGCTGTTGGGGATATTGACGGAGGTCAGGCTGCTGCAACCAGAGAAAGCATAACTTCCTATGCTTTTCACGCTGTTAGGAATCGTTACTGATGTCAGGCTTTTGCAACCATAGAAAGTGGATTCTTCTATACTTGTCACACTATTGGGAATATTGACAGAGGTCAGGCCGCTGCATCCAGAGAAAGCACCGCTTCCTATGTTCGTCATGCTGTTGGGAATTGTTACAGAGGTCAAATTAACACAACCGGAGAAAGCATTGTTTGCCATTCTGGTTGTTCCTTCTAAAATCGAAACGGCACCAATAGGCATGCCGCCTTTATAACCTAATAACCAATTACCAAAATATAAAATACCGTTAGGCTGTTTGTTATACCAGCCTGTACCAGAAAAAGCATTTTTGTCAATGCTCGCCACATCGTTACCAATAATGATGGAGGTCAAGTTGCTGCAGCCTGTGAACGTGTACTGTTCTATTTCCGTCACGCTGTCAGGTATTCTAATGCTTTTCAGGCTTGTACAGCCTTCGAAAGCAGCAGGGTAAGTGCCACCCATATAACCGGAAATCCATTTCACTTGACCTTTAATGGTCGTCACGCTGTTAGGTATCGTGACAGAGGTCAGGTCGGTGCAGCCGTAGAAAGCTCCATTTCCTATGCTTGTCACGCTGTATGTTTTACCATTATAGGTTACTGATTCAGGGATGACGACTTTGCCCGTGTAATTATTCTCAAAGGGTAGCTTATCGGATGTGTATGCAATTCCTGTATAGGTGACCGCCAATTCCGTACTGTCGTTAATAAATAAATAATAAATGGTGACACCATCGTCATTCTTAGCTGAAATGTCTGCGGCGAAAGCTGTTTCTCCTGTCATGCAGAGAAGCATGGTGAGCAGGAAAGATAAAAAAAGTTTCTTCATAGTAATTGGTGTTTAATTAGTGTCCATTCGTGTTCGGCAGCAAGGAGGTGTGGAGACTTAGCATCCCGTCGTCGTTGGATACCTGCTCTTCGCTGATGAGCAGGGCCAGGGCGGCCTCAATCGGCTCGTAGGGCAGGGCCAGGGCGTGAAGGTCTGAAACGGGGTGGGGATTGCCGTCGGAGAGCATTTCAACAATCATGCGCTTTGCTTCGGCCATCAGGACTTCCGGGTCTTGGTGATCGAGGCTCTTGTGCTCCAGACAGACGTCGCAGTGGCCGCAGTCGTGGCTGTCGGTCTCGCCGAAATAGGCTAACAACTGGCGGCTGCGACACACGTAGTCGTTGGTGGCATAGCTGATCATGCTTGCTATGCGCTGCGTGAACCGCTCCTTCAAGTCATCGTAGCAGCTGCGCGGAAACATCAGGTGCTCGGAGTCCTCACGCCGTTGGGCATAGCGGATGTAGGGTGTGCGTTTCTGGGGGATGAAGTGAATGACCCGCTTATGTGCCAAGCTTTTCAGCGTCATATATACAATGGGCACGCTTGTGCCTGTGAGCTGTGCCAAGAGTGCTTCGTCGATGAAGGTGAAGCCGGTGAACAGCCCGCTGTAGGTGCGCAGGAGGGCCACGATGATGGAGTCCTCGGTCTCTGTGTTGCCTTTCAGGCGGTAGAGGTCGTCGCGCTCCAAGCGGAACATCACGCGGGCACGGCTCTCCTCCTCTTCCCTGTAGTCGATGTAGCCGGCACGGTCAAGGATTCTCAGGGCCGACTCCAGCTGGATGGGAAAGTGGTGGTAGATGTAGCAGAACTTGTCGGTGGGAAACTCGAATACTGCATTATAGCCCGACCCCACGGCCACCTGGTAGAAGTAGGCTAAATGGTCGTAGACCTGGCGTATGTATTCCTTTTCGGGGAAGTTGTCAGCGACGCGGCGCTGTAGCTTGCCGCTGTCGGAATTGTTGTAGAGCAGCACGGCGTAGGCCCGCTTGCCGTCGCGCCCGGCACGGCCCGCCTCCTGGAAGTAGGCCTCAAGGCTGTCGGGGCTGTCGATGTGGATGACAAGACGCACGTCGGGCTTGTCGATGCCCATGCCGAAGGCGTTGGTGGCCACCATGACACGCACCTGGTCGCTCGTCCACTGTCGCTGTCGCTCGTCTTTCAGGGCATTGTCCAGTCCGGCGTGGTAGAAGGTGGCGCTGATGCCTTCCTTCACCAATACTTCGGCCACCTCACGGGTGCGGTCGCGGCTGCGGGCATAGACAATGGCTGAACCCTCGACGTGGCGGAGGATATGGAGCAGCTGCTCGCGCTTGTCGCCCACGTTGCGGACCACATAGCTCAGGTTCTCACGGGCAAAGCTCATGCGGAACACCTGGAAAGCCTCCTGACCTTTCAGCTTCTCCGTGATGTCTTTCACTACCGCAGGCGTGGCCGTGGCGGTGAGGGCCAGCACGGGCACGCCGGGCAGGTCGCGGCGAATGTCGGCAATGGTGAGATAGGAAGGGCGGAAGTCGTAGCCCCACTGGCTGATGCAGTGGGCTTCGTCCACGCAGATGATGCTCACGTGAATATGCTGCAACTTCTTGCGGAACAGCTCTGAGGACAGACGCTCAGGGGCGATGTAGAGGAATTTGACGGCTCCGAAAACGGCGTTTTCAAGGATGCGGATGACGTCGTCGTGTGCCAGTCCGGAATAGATAGCCGCTGCCCGTATGCCATGTCGGCGCAGACTTTGCACCTGGTCCTTCATCAAGGCGATGAGGGGCGTGATGACCAGACACATGCCGTCGGTTGCGAGTGCCGGTACCTGAAAAGTGATGCTTTTGCCGCCACCTGTGGGCATGAGACCCAGTGTGTCGTGTCCTGAACCTATCGACTCGATGATTTCACGCTGTATGCCACGGAAATCGTCGTAGCCCCAGTAGCGTTTCAGAATCGCACGGTAGTCAGTCTGATTCTCCGGGGGTGGGGTGGGGTGGCTCATGCTACTGTTTTGAGGCGTATTCCGATGGTGCCACGCCGAAATGTCTGCGGAAGATGGTGGAGAAATGTGCCAGGTTTGAGAAACCTACGGTATAGGCCACTTGCGTAACGTTGATTTTCTGTTCCTTCAGCAGTCGGGCGGCTTGTTCAAGACGGATGTTGCGGATGAACTCGGAGGTGCTCAGACCGGTCAGCTCCTTCATCTTACGGTGCAGCTGTGCACGGCTGATGCCCACTTCGGAACAGAGCATCTCAACGTTGAAGTCGCTGTCGTTGAGATTCTTGTTCACGACCTTCATGATGCGCTCCATGAGCTGTTCGTCGTTGCCTTTCACTTCGGGCTGGTCCAGCTTGTCGGCCTGTTGCTGGGCACCGCTGTATTTGCCTTTCAGGTGCCGGCGGCCCTGGATGAGGTTTTCGATGGTGAGGTGCAGCTCTTCCATGTCGAAAGGCTTGGCGAGGAACGCGTCGGCACCGTGCTCCAGACCTTCCAGACGGTTGGCCACGTCGGCCTTTGAGGTAAGCATGATGACGGGCAGGTGGGAGAGGTTGAGGTTGGACTTGATCATGCGTAACATGGTGAATCCGTCCATTTCGGGCATCATCACATCGGAGACCACGATGTCGTAGTCGTTTGTCAGCAGCTCCTTCAACCCCTCCTTGCCGTTCGGACAGAGCCCAAACTTATAGTGCTTGTTGAGTTCCTGTTGTATGTACTGTCCTATTTCTGCGTCATCATCGACGATGAGCACGTGCTTGCGGGAGGTTGTCGTGGGCTGGGAGGCCACGGGTGAGGCGTGGGTGGAGAGGGCTTTTTCCTCGGTGTCCTCCTTCTCTTCGGGCTTCAGGTGGTCGGAGCCCAAAGGTAGGGTGATGGTGAAGATAGACCCCTGCTGACCGTCGGTGCGGTTCTGGGCCGCGATGGTGCCGTGGTGCATGTCGACAATCATCTTGCAGAGGTTCAGGCCGATGCCCGTGCCTTCAATGTTGAGGCTGCGCGAGTTGCTGCCCTGATAGAAGCGGTCGAAGATATGGCGCAGGGTGTCTGCATCGAGACCCACGCCCGTGTCAATCACCTGGAGGACGAGCTGCTGCACGGGATTGCCATTGGAGGGCATGTCGTTCTCGTCAGTTCCAATAGCAGTGCTGAGGATGACGTCGATTTTGCCGTCGTTTTGGGTAAACTTAAAGGCGTTGGAAAGCAGGTTGGTGACTACCTTGTCAAACTGTGAACGGTCTATCCATGCGGGTAGGCTGTCTATGCCTTCGTGGAGGAAGGAAAGGTTGATGCCACGTTCGTGGGCGTTGAACTCAAACATCTTGCAAATGCCAGTCACGAACTGCACAATATCGGTCTCACGGCAGTGCAGGTGCATCTGCTGCTTGTCAATCTTGCGAACGTCAAGAATCTGATTCACCAGGTTGAGGATGCGCTGTGAATTGCGCTCGATGGTCTCGATGGCCTCTCCGGTCGGAGGAAGGTTGGTGGGCACTTTAAGCTTCTTGATGGCACTGAGAATGATGGTCAGCGGCGAGCGGATGTCGTGCGTGGCATTGATGAGGAATTTCATCTTCTCCTCGTCCAGCTGGCGGTTGGCCCTACGGCGCATCATCATTCCGAAAAGTCCGAGAAGTGCCACCAAGACAAAGAAATAGATGAAATAGGCTGTCGTAGAGCGATACCACGGTGAGCGGACGGTGATGATGATGACCTTCGACGGAGAACAGTCGCCGCCCTGACAGGCGCGCACCTCTATGCGGTAGGTGCCAGGTTGCAGGTGGGCCAGCATGATTTCGTTCTTGCCTTCGTCCTGACGTATCCACTCGTCGTTGTTGACGCGATATTCCAGACAGACATTCATCGCCGTCTCAAAATTGAACTGTGAGAAGGCAATGGTCACCGTGTGGTCTAAATAGCTCAGGGTGAAGTAGACGCAGTCGCTTACGGCTTTGCCGTCGGTGACGTGGATGCCGTTGAGCTCCGTATTGGCCGTAACAAACTGGTCGCCAACGCGGAAGGACATCAGGCGCAGCGTGTCAGGATGGGCTTCATGCTTGACCTTTATCAGCTTCGGCGAGAACATGGTGAGTCCGTCGTTGTGGCCGAAGAACACACGGTCGTCGTCGGTATGCATTCCTACGTTCAAGACGTATTCCTTCTTTGTCAGTCCGTTTCCTGCGATGTAGCCTATGAACTCATGGCTGAGGCTGTCATACTGCCAGATGCCCATCGACGTGGAGCACCACAGGTCGCCGTCGTTGCTCTCCACGATGTAGTTCACCACCTTGCCTTTCAGTCCGTCGCTCTCATGGAAGAACTCTGCTTCGTTGCGGCCTGGCACATAGACGTACAGGCCGTTGTCTGTTCCTATAAGTATGTGTCCGCGGCTGTTCTCGCAAAGTGAGTAGCACATCACTCCGTCCAGCAGCTGTGCCCAGCCGAAGGGACGGAAGGTGTCGCCTTTTGGGTCATAGCACGACACGCCGCTCGACGTAGCCATCCAGAGACGCCCGTGACGGTCGGGCATCATGGCCATGATCCAGTTGTTGCACAGTCGTCCACGCACGGAGTCGTTTTCGTCGTGCATGGAAAAGTTGCGCAGTTCTCCTGTCTGCGGATTAAAGAAGCAGAAACCCTTGGAGAAGGTGCTGATGTAGATGTTGCCTTGGTCGTCGCTGGTCATGTCGTTAAAGCGGTCGCAGTCGAATTCTACCCGCAGGGAGTATCGACCTGACAGCGGATCGTAGTCGTAGAGGTTGTTGTCTGTGCCTACCCAGTAGCGGTTCATCTTGTCGCGGAAGATAAATTCTACGGCATCAGGGCTGGCAGGATGAGCTACCACACGTCCTTTCTCATTGAATCCGTAGATGCCGACTCCTTGCACCGTGACCCAGGTCATGCCACCGTTGCCCTCGCAGACAGAGGTGATGGTGCTGCCTAAACGTATACCCTGGCTCTCGAAGCTCCAGCTATGGAACACCTCTGGTCGCAACGGTACCATGACGAGACCCTTGCGGTGGCATGCCAGCCAGAGGTCTCCCCTGGAGTCGAACATCGTGGCGCAGACCTTTGCCGTCTGCATATCGACACCCAGCGTGCTGATGTCCACACTCTCTAACCTGCGGTGCTGGCCTGGGGCAATGGTGAAAAGACCTCGTCCTCGCGTTCCTATATATATAGCGCCCGACGGGCCTACAGAAGCCTTCCAGAAAACGATGTCGCGGTTTTCTACTGAGCTGATGTCAATGTCGGCCACCTGCATCTTTCCGTCGCGGTAGGCCAGGAGTCCTCGCTGACATACAACAATCAGTTCGCCATCCTGCTCCACGAAGGCCTGCGGACTGCCGAAGCCTGAACGGAACGTGGTGACCGTTGACGACGAGGATGTTCCGTCGGCACCAAAGGTCTCCATGTTGATTATCTCGTCGTAGCCGCTGTACCACAGGCGTCCTTGTTGGTCCTCATACATTCGGCTAAAGAACTGGTTGCCATTTTCAGGGTCCTTGCCGTAAGGCTGAAGCTGGCCATTGTCGTCGACATAATAGGCACCATAGCCTGCCGTACCTACGAGGAGCCGCCCGTCGTGCAGCTGTAGCAGCGAGCTGATGCGTGGCTTGCGCCCTTCAGGGAAAACGTAGTGCTGGAAAGACTCCGTAGGGGCGTCGAAGCGGTCGAGCCCCTGGCTTGTGCCAATCCACAAATGCCCTTTGCGGTCTGTAAGCATACAGACAGCCATATTGTCACAGAGCGACGTGCTGTCGTCGGTCTGATGGAGGAAAGTCTGGAAATAGTAGCCGTCGAAACGGTTCAAGCCATAGTCCGTTGCAACCCACAGACTGCCTTCCCGATCCTGGCAGAGATCATTGATGAGACTGCTGGAAAAACGGTCGGCTGATATATACTGACCCGTCTGTGCCTGTAGATTCAGGCATGCCGTGAGCCACAAGACTATGATGGTGTAGTAGTTTTTCATATAGCGTCTTAGGCAATAACGCGGCAAAATTACAATTAAATTTTGAAATAGACAAATAAATGACAAAGAAAAAGAGGATGCAGCTGTCTGCACCCTCTAATTTTATGGTTTGTGAGTAAAAATTGCTTACTTCACGATGGTCTTCTTACCGTCGCGGATGATGAGGCCCTTGGCGTTGTTCACGCGGATACCCTGGAGGTTGTAAGCAGGAGCTGCGGTCTCAGTCGACTGAATGTCGTTGATGCCATCGCCGCCGGCGTTGATTCCAAACTCATAGTTGGCAATAGTGTCGCCACCACCGAAGGTAACGAAGCCCTGGCTCTTGTCGTTAGACAGACCAATGTTGATGATCTTACCAGAAGCAGCAGTTGCGGGCAGACCCTTCAAGGGAACGGTAAGAACAACACCTTTGGTAGACAGAAGAGGAGTCTGGTCGCCCTGGTCGATCAGGTTGAACAGATAGCCGCCTTCCTTTCTTTCCTGGATGGTCAGATAGTTAATGTCCTCTTCCCAGATGTCGCCCAACGTGCAAGCACTTTGTCTTGAACCGTTGGTAGCCTTTTTGCTGTCGATATCAGCACCTTCAGGGAGGGTAATAGAGAAGTTCATACCAACGAGCGTCTCTGTGGTCTCGTAGTCAATTTCGATAACGAGGTTTGCCTTTCCGTCAGCATCAGCTGTAATGTCAGCAGCCTTGAGAATAGTAACTTCGTCGGCTTTCACACTGCCAGTGAGGGCGAAAAGCCCTGCCACCAAAATAAGAGTAAATTTCTTCATAAACTTAAAAGTTTTAATTGTTAATAATGTATTAGATTGTTATTTTTCGTGTCTCTATAGTTTATGGTGCAAAATTAAGCATATTTTGGGAATCTGCAAAATATTTTGGCAGAAATTTTAAGTTTTGCGAAAATTTAACTTTTATAGCGAAAAAGAGGGCGCAGAAACCTGCACCCTCTTTTATAAATAATAGTGGAGAAAATTACTTCACAATCATCTTCTTGCCGTCGCGGATGATGAGACCCTTGGCATTGTTCACGCGAACACCCTGGAGGTTGTAAGCGGGAGCAGTAGCTTCGGCCGACTGGATGTCGTTGATACCTACGGTACCTCCGTTGATTCCGAACTCGAATTCAGCGATGGTGTCGCCACCACCGAAGGTAACGAAGCCCTCGTTCTTGTCGTTTGACAGACCAATCTTGATGATCTTACCAGTTGCAGCAGTTGCAGGCAGACCCTTGAGGGGGATAGTGATGACTTCACCCTTGGTGGTCAGCAGCGGGGTCTTGTCAGCCTGATCAATGAAGTTGAAGAGATAGAAGCCATCGGCGGATTCCTTGATGGTCAGATAGGTAATGTCCTCTTCCCAGATGTCGCCCAGCGTGCAAGCACTCTGTCTTGAACTGTTGGTGTCTTTCTTGCTGTCGATGTTAACACCTTCGGGCATGGTGATGGTGAAGTTAAGACCAACGATTGTCTCTGTGGTCTCGTAGTCAATTTCGATAACGAGGTCTGCCTTTCCGTTCTCGTCGGCTACGATGTCAGCAGCCTTGAGCACAGAAACCTCGTCTGCGTTTGCATTTGCGGCGAAGGCCATCAGCCCTGCCATCATCATAAGTTTAAACTTCTTCATAATTTTAAAATTTTAAAATTGTTAATAATTAAGTTGTTAAAAAATAAGAATCATTATTTGATGTTTTATTTTCCTGCCATGATGGTGATGACGCTTGAGATGTCGGCCACGTCGACTTCACCGTCCGTATTTACATCAGGAACATATTGGCTTGCGTCACCTCCTGCCATCACTGTGATGATTGCTGAGATGTCGGCCACGTCGACTTCGCCGTCCTTGTTCACGTCTCCCTTAATGCCTGGCGTCTCTCCACTTCCTTGGGTGAGGATGATTTCGGCAATGAAGAGGAACTCAGTGGTGATGTCCAATGCCTCAAGCTCATAAAGATCCTTCATCTCATCGGTAAGCGCCATGCCACTTGTCTCATCACCCTTGATGCGAATCTGGCTGCCCTCTGCGAGTGCAGGAAGGTTGACTTCCACGAGATACCACTCATTGGTCTGCGTCCTACCCTCCATTTCAAAGGTTGTGGCCTCAGTCCAGGTGGTGCCGTCGGTGGAGTAGCTTACGGCATATTTGTTGTAGGAGATATTGTCGGATGCCACGTAGAACTGAAGCTTGGTGGCATCGAGCTTTTCATTGACGTTGATGATGAGATAGTCGGCCTTTCCTTCTTCACCAGCCGTGAACTGTGTGTAAGGTGTGGTGATGAGGAAGCAGTTACGGATGTCGCCGCTCACCTTGTTGTTACGTGTCTGAATGGCTTTCTTTGCACCATCATACTCTGCACAGCCTTCCTCGCCCGTCTTGTATGTTTCCTCTTCAGCGATGTAGCGTGCATAGTCGAGGGCTAAACCACCTCCATAATTCGTTTTCACAGGAGGAGTCTTTACGACGTTGTTTGTAGTGATGTCGTCGAGGTTCCATACTGCGATGTACTTCATTTCCTCGAAGGTAGCCGTGAGTGCAATGTCGTCGGTCAGCGTGAGGGTGATGGTCTGGTCGGTCATGCCGTTGCTCCATCCCTTGAAGGTGTTCAGACTACCGTTGCAATTGGCAGTAAGGGTAATCTCGTCTCCAGCCATGTAGGCAGCCTTGTCAGGAGAAATGGTAACCTTTGCGCTCTGTGAACCTTCTACGGTAACACTGACGGTTACAACCTTAATGACCTGATTGGTGTAGTTGTTGGTGTCGCCGAGGGGAGCACCGTTCTTACCAGCAGTGTAGGCAGGATTGGAAAAACTGATCTGGAAGAAATCGTTCTGTGCATTGGCAAAGTCGGTCCATGCGAAGGGAACATCCTCCATAGCCAGCGCAGGTGCAAAGTCATCGAAGAACTCTTCCTCAGTGTCGCCGATGGGGATGATATCACCTTTTTCTACCATATCTTTCATGTCCTGGTACTTATATCCGTAGAGCATGTTGTTCTCTAACTGAACAAGTCCACCCTGAATACCTGTAAACACAACACCCTTTTCTATACGTTCTTGAAGTTCTTCATCCGTCAGCGAACGGCAAACGTGCTCACCTCCCTTACTGTCAGTCCAAGCCTCACCTTCTACTCCATGAATATCTTTATTGTCATCTTGGCGTCCATTCATTTCGTCAATCCAATTGGGCTGAAGTATGATGTTGTTTTTGATATGGAACTCTGACTCTGAACTTACTCCAATGCCATAATTGAGCAGGGAACTGCGACTATAGGCACATACAGTGTTGTTCTCAAAGAATACTTTCACAGCCTGACGACCCGTATTTTCTGTCATTGTTCCAAAACTTACGATACTGTTCAAGTAAGTAAGATCATAGAATGTATTGTTCCTGAAAGTCATTTCGTTTACAGGCTGTGCCATATATATGGCTGGCATAGCATCGTATTGGCGGAAACCATTGTGTACCACGCAGTTCTCCATACGGAACACCTTCATTGTACCTGCATCGGACTCTGTACTCTGTGCCTCAGCACGATAGATAGAGCGGCAAAGTTCTGTCAGTTCGCAGTTGACAAATTCAAGCGTGTCGATATAATGCTTATTAGCATCCTTGAAGTTCATCAGGTGCTTGGAGTTTCCCCATACACTCTGTGACTGCATCAGCCTCAGGTTCTCGTAGTGCAGTGAGAAGCCACTTGACTCTGTATTGTTAGCGGGCAACTTCATCTCCATTCGAAGTGTAGCTTTGTTGCCCTCTTCATCGTCAATACCAATAAAATGTATATTGCGCATGTTAGGACGCGATGTGAGATCGAGTGTCTTGGCATTGATGTCGCCAGTGATATAAACATAGGCTACAAAACCCTCTGCCTGAGTCTCTATATCATTCAGAGCGTCTGTTAAATCAGCTACTTTAACCACATCGTAGCGCTTCTCAGCTGCGTACATTCCGCTTGCCAGAAGTGCTGTAAACATTAAGGTAAATAGTTTCTTCATAGTGTTTTTTAGTGTTTCCTGTCAGTGACACTGACTATAATTCGGTGCAAAGATACGTATTTTTACCGAAATGAGCGCACGTTTTTTAGTTAATATGTTTTAAAAAGAATTTAATGTTTGGATTTTATCCTTGAAGAGCCTATAGGACCATTTCTCTTTCTTTGGAGCTTGCCTTTTTTTGTCTTGGAGAAAAAGCCGTTCTTTCTCATGGAAAAAGCCACTTTTTCTCATAAAAGAAGCCGGTTTTTCTCATAGAAAAAGCCGTTCAAACTCCGAGGGCTGTTTTATGCTGCTTTTGCTCCCTTTGCGTCAATGATCTCTGAGGTCCCATTTGATGAAGTATCCGTCGGCGGTGATGCTTGAGCGCACCTTGCCTTGTTTGGCGGCAGGGTACTTGGGCGCGATGCGGACGATGACGCTATCACAGGCAGTACTACGGTCTCCGCGCCCTGCGTTGCTCCAGCGGTCGGCCATCTTGCAGAGGTAGCTGTAGGCCTTTCCTTCGGCGAGGTACTCCTTGAGGTATTCGTCGGCGATGGCCCAGTCATAGCGCTGCTTGAGCTGCATGTCGGAGAGACCTTCGGCGGCTGCCTCGCCTGGTATGGGCAGGGCGTGGAGCGTGGCGTTGGCTGCTCCTGCGATGCCTCGGTTGCCACTGCCTCGTGGGTTGGCGGTTGGCGTCGATGATGATGGCGTGTCTCCACCCAGCCATACGTTGTACTTGGGGTACCAGTATTCAGGGTCGTCAGGCAGGTTCTTGTCAGGGAAGCGGTTTGCGATACCATCGTTAAGGATGCAACGTGCCACCTCAAAGTGTCCCAGATGGGTCTCTGCCTCTGCGAGAAGGAAGTGGAAGTCGTGTCCGCGGAAGGTGGGGATAGTGGGCTCGATCTTGAAAAGGTCGTCGCCGTCGCCGATGTATCCGTAGGTGCCGAACTGATAGCCGCCGACGGCCGCCTGCATGTTGGTGTGGTATGGCTTGTAGTAATACTTCGACACACAGTCCTGGCCACCCAGGGTGTTCATGACAATCTTTTGGTCGATGGAGCGGATGTCGTATTCGTTGTAGAGGGCCTTGCCGTAGGCGGAGGGTCTCAGGTAGAATGCATCGTCGCTGGGGTACTCAGGGCAGAGGTACTGCACGATGCGGTTGCGCTGGTGCTGCTGGTAGTTGTAGATGATGCCGCTGATGACCTGAGTCTTAAGTCCGATGCCCTCAGTGGGGAAGAGGTCGAGGTAGGTGAACCACTGCTGACGTATGCCTCCTGTGAGGTCGCACATCTGATAGACGTTGGGCAGTGCATAACGGTAATCGTCGATGTTGCGGCCATTATCACCCGTGAGGTCGAATCCTGGAATAGGGAAGTTGGGGTAGTTGGTCTCCTCGCCGCCGAAGGGGAAGGTGTAGATGGCGTAGAGGTAGTCGAGAATGGTGTTGCGTATCTCAGTCCAGTAGGGCTGGGCAGCGTCCTCAGTGAGGTAGTTGCAGAGCCACGACGTGAACTCCATGCGCATAATCATGGCTGGCGGAGTGAGGTACTGCCAAGTGATGTAAGGAGTCTGCTGCTTGCTTTCAGGGTCGAGCCATTCCCACCAATTCATCAGGGCGATACGGCTGCCCTTGGCATCGAGATAGGTCTCGTCGGCAGGGATGAACATGCCGTCGACGGTGATGCCGTCCTTGAGCAGGGCGATGGCCTTCTCGGCAAGGGTTTTCATGTCACACTTGGTGAACACGCTGACATCGGAGAGTTCCTTCTTTTCCGTGAGGGGATCGTCGAACCAGTAGGCCTGTCCGTAGATGCGTCCCAGCTGGAGGTAAGCCCATGCCTTGATGCGCAGGGTGCTGCTGAGCAGGGGAATGATGAAGCCCTCGGCCTCTTCGCTGATGGTTCCCTTGCGGTTGTGGTGGAACTCACCCATCTTGGCAATGTAGTCGTTGCAGGCGATGACGATGGCGTAGTAGCAGGTGGGGTCTGCGTAGGGGTTGCCGTCTGTGGAGTCGTAGTTGTAGATCTGTTTCAGGTCGTCAGGTGCGTTCTCTGTGGTTTCAAGGATGTTGGCACGGGTGTCTGTGAGCCAGATGGCGTGGTCGCCAGCCTCCTGCACCTTGTTGAAGATACCAAGCATGCCCTTGTAGATCTCGTCCTCACGGTCGATATAGTCCTCTTCGTTGATGACGTTGTTGGGGTCGGTGGAGAAGTAATCAGAGCAGGAAGTGAACACAAAGCCTGCAAAGAGGAGACCCACCCCCCAGCCCCTCCCTGTGAGGGAAGGGAGTAGATAGTTACTCACCTTATATAAGAATGATTGTTTCATGTTATTATATTGCATTAATTGTATGTCGAATATTGTAACCACTCCCCTTCCTCACAGGGAGGGTCTTTTAGAAGTTAAGGTTGAATCCTATCTTGACGGTGAGGGGAAGCGTGACCTTGGCGTAGTCGAAGCCGCGAAGGCTCTCGTCGTAGCTATAGGCGAACTCAGGGTCTCCACCCAGGTACTTCGTCAGGATGAAGAGGTTTTCAGCAGCTACATAGACATTGCCAGAGCGGACGAAGGACAAAAGCTTGTCGAAACCGTAGGAGAGACGGAGCGAGCGCAGCTTGAGGTAGTCGCCCTTCTCAATCCAGCGGTCGCTGAACTGGTTGTTGCCGATGACGTCGCCATAGATGGCACGCGGCATGTTGGTCTGCTGTCCCTCCACCTGCCAGCGGTTGAGGGCCGAGGTGGTCTGGTTGTAGAACGTAGACATCGACTCGGCATCGCGGCGGGTGGCGTTGTAGACCTTGCCGCCAAGGGCGTAGCCGAAGTTGGCATCGAGGGTGATTTTCTTGAAACGAAGCATGAGGTTCACACCTCCAAACATCTTAGGCATGGTGCTTCCGAGGGCCACACGGTCGTTGGCATCGATGATGTGGTCGCCGTTCTGGTCGATGAAACGCACGTCGCCAGCCTGGAAGGCATTGCCGCTGCTGTTCACGAATCCGTCGGCCTGAGCCTCGGCGGTGGTGGTGTAGATGCCGTTGGTCTGGTAACCATAGAACTCGTAGGGCTTCTGGTCGACGGCCATGAGCACCTGGGCATCGTCGCCGTTGTAGCCCGTATATTTAATAAGGTAGGAACTGGGCCCGCCGAGCGACTTGATCTTGCTCTTTACGGTAGAGAGGTTGGCGGCGAGGACGAGGTCGAAGTCGCGTGTCTGGATGGGAGCCACGCGGAAGGACACTTCCAGGCCTTGGCCCGTTATCTTGCCTAAGTTCTCGTAATAGTCGGTGGAGCCGTAGACGGCCGATACGCCGTTGTTGAGCAGCAGGTCGTAGTTCTCACAGGCATAGACGCCCAGGCCGAGGTCGAGACGGCCCTTGAGGAGCGACGCTTCGAAGCCGAGGTCTAACTGGCGCTTCTTCTCCCAGGTGAGCTTCGTGTTGGGCATGTTGGCACGGGTGATGGTGCCGATGCCATATTCAGAGAACACGCCGCTGACGTAGTAGTTCTTTCCGTAGTTGGAGGAGAAACGGCTGTTGCCTGATATGCTGGCCTCGAAAGTAACGTTCAGACGGTCGAAGAACGAGGGCAGCGCGCCAGTGTTTGTGGCGAGGAAGGTGATGCCGGCCGAGGGGAAGAATCCGAAGCGTGCGGCATCGTCGCCTGAGACGCTGGTGCCGTCGACGGCCAGTCCGGCCTGTGCGCGGACGATGCGGTTCCATGTGTAGTCGGCATGGAGCGAGTAGCCCATGTAGTTCCACTCTAAGTTGTCGCCCGTCGAGGTTTTCTCGTCGTTGGTGTTGTCGAGGGTCGTCTGGTAGTCGTTGGCGGTGTTGTAGCCGCTGTTCCAGTCATATTCCACGTTTCGGCGCATGAGTCGTGCCGTGGCGAGGGCGTTCACCTCGTGAATCTTGTTGAACGTGCGGTGGTAGTCGCCCTGTAGCTGGTAGGTGTTCATGGTTTGGCGGATGACGCCGTTGGAGACCTGGTTACGGCCTGTGCCGTAGAGCTGGGGGATGATGGCCTGGTTGCTGACGCCAGGGATGAACATCGTCTCCTCGGTGTAGTTGTAGTAGATGCCTACGAGGGCCGAGAGCTTCAGGAAGTCGTTCATCTTGTAGTTCAGGCCCAGCTGTGCGTTGGCATCGTAGATTTTATCGGTTCCCTCGGCGGTGTTCACCAATGCGAGGGGGTTGCTTACATTATTATAAGATGTATAGGGGATGCTGTTCACCTGCCAGGCATCGTATTTGGCGTAGGTGGAGAGCAGCGAACCGTCGGTCTGCTTGGCGTAGGGGCTTAACTGAGGCATGGCGCGCTGGGCGGCAAGGATGGGGTTCACCTCTGGGCGCATGCCCTGATGGAGTAGGTCGCTGTTCACGTAGGCGAGGCCGACGTTGGCGGTGATGTCAATCTTGCGGCTGACGGTCACGTCGCTGGAGATGAGCGTGTGGTAGCGGTTGCTCTTCGTGTTGCGCAGTGTACCGTTGTTGCCAGTGTAGCCGAAGGAGATGTTATACTTGGCAATTTCGTCGCCTCCCTCCACACGGAAGATGTTCTCTGTCTGGAACCCCTGTCGTGTGATCTCCTTCATCCAGTCGGTGTTCTCGTTGAAGAGGTAGGAGTTGAGGTTCGTGCCGTTCTCTAAGAAGGGGTAGTCGGCGGCGAGGGTGGAAAACGAGGGGTAGGTCGTCATACCCACGGCGGCAAGATAGCCGCGATATTGTGAGGCGTTCATCATGGGCAGGGTGGAACCCTTGAAGTTGATGCCGTACTGTCCGCTGAAGGAGATGCGCGTGTCGAGGTTGTCGCTTGTGGCCTGCTGTGTCTCAATCATCACCACGCCGTTGCTGCCAAGCGAACCGTATATGGCGGCATCGGCACCTTTGAGGATGGTGACGCTGCGGATGTCCTTCGGTGAGTAGCCGAAGAGCATGTCGCGCGAGTAGCCGTTGATGATTCCTGAGAGCTCACGCTGTCCGAAGTAAGGCACACCGTTGATGACGATGAGCGGCGCGTTGTCGGCCACGAAGGAGTGTATGCCTCGGATGTTCATGTAAGTTCCTTCGCCAGGCATGCCGCTCTTCTCGATGACCTGCAGACCGGTGGCCTGGTCGCGCAGGGCGGCACCGATGGAGAGCTTCTGGGAAAAGTCCTTCGTCTGCACACCGCTGACGGTGACGGGCTTCTCGTCGCGTGAGAGGGAACCGTAGGCGGTCTCTGCCTTTCCGTCGTAGAAGGCTTCCTGCTGGGGGGTGAGCGTGACCTGGAAGGCAGCGTCGCCGTTCTTTTTCTTCAGCAGGCGCAGGGGTAGGGTGCGCTCGTAGAAACCGTCGGCCTTGACGGTGACGATGGCATCCTGGTCGGCGGCCTCTAAGGAGAAGGTGCCGTTCTCGTCGGTGATCACCGAGGTTTTCTCACCCATGATGGAGACGATGGCGCCACCGACGGGCTGTCCGTTGACGGCCTTCACCTGCGAATTGATGGTTGTCTGGGCGGTAGCGGCAGTTGGAGCTGCGACAAAGCCACAGCCAACAGCGAACGCTACGAGAAGATGCTTTATATTCATGACAGTCATAATGTTCAATTTTCAATCCTTAATAGTTGTTGTGGGTGGGTCGTAGACACCAGTGGTACATGAACAGCTGGAACTTGTTGCCGGAGTCTCCGGCGGCAGTGGAGCGGATGGTGGAGCGGTAGGCCATGTCCTTCGACTCCACGCGGATGCGGAAGTTTCCGTTGCGCTTCATGTTGACGATGCCCACGGTGTAGCCGTCGGTATCGTATGCGGCCACGTTGGCATCGTACTCCCGCCAGTAGTCTGGGTCGAAGCCCTCAGGATAGCCTGGGGCCATGATGCCATAGGTGGGGATGTCGTTGGCAATACGGTCGGCGTTCATCACGTCGGCGCGTCCCTCCCACACGAACTTATTGTTGAAGTAGATACTGATGGTATAGGTGGTGGAACGCTCGAAGCCCATGCGCAGATAGTACTCGCCGGCAGGGAGGTTGACGGGCAGGGCGAGGTCGTTAGCCGCGTCGTAGACCAGTCCGCTGTACTCCACGGCGACAATCAGCGAGTCGTCGATGGCCTCGTTGGTGGGGCAGGCGGTCAAGAGGTTGTAGTCGATGATGGGCCAGCCGTATATGTAGAGGGCATCGTAGGAGTTGAGCGTGGAGATACTGGTTGAGAAGAGACCGAGGTTGGTCCAGTCGAAGTATTCCCTCATCAGCGCGTCATCGTTACGGATGTTCGAGGCATCCCAGACCTGGTAGAAACGTGTCTTTACGCGGAAGATAACGATGTGGTTGGGAATCTTCAGATTGGTCGTGTAGTAGGCGTAGCCATTGCTAAGGTTCACACGGTTCTGTGTGTCAACGGTTTGCACGGAGGGGCGCCACCATGTCTCGTCGACAGCCTTGTAGGTTGTCTGGTCGGCCCGCTCGTCGACGACCATCTTGTAGCCTCCGACGGTGGTGAAGTCAGGAGCCTGGGCGTTCACCTGCTCTGTCTCCAGGCGTTTGTCGGAGAAGCAGGCGCGGACAATCCACTCCTCAAACTTCTCGCGGTCGGCATCCGTTGCCTCGCGGTTGAGCCATGAGGGGATGCTGTCGAGGGCACTGCGGATGGCAGTCTCCACCTGCTGGTTGTTGGGGATGAACATTGTGGTGACGTAGTTTTCGTCGCGCATGTTCCATTGCTCCACACCGCCGTTGGTGTAGCGGTCCATGAGGGTGTTGCGCGTCACCCACACCGTGTCGTAGACCACCTCGCCAGCCTGGTTGACACCTATGGCTGCGGAGTGCTCGCGGTCGAATACACGCTGTTCGTACTTTGCCACAAGCGACTTGAACAGCGAGTAGTCATCGCCGAGCTGCTTCAGGTGGTCGTAAGCGGAAAGGCGCACGGGCAGCACGCCGTCGATGATATAGACGTAGCCGTTGGTGGTCTTGATGGTTTTCTTGATGCTGAAGTTGTCAATCTTCAGCGAACTGCCCTGACCGTAAATCCAGATGGTCTTTCCAGCGCGGTTGTTGATGCCGAAGCCGTCCTTCAGCTCGGAAGGGGTGACCGCGATGTCGCTGATGCTGTTGTCGGCGAAAGCCTTGCGGTTGGCGATGTCGGCACCGGCGATGGTGCTGTTGTCACAGACCACGAAGGTGTAGTTCTTGTCGGCTGTCGTCACCTCGTAGGCTCCTGCCTGCTCGAAGAGCTGCGAGATTTGCGAGAGGTCGCTGTTGCTGCGCAGGTAGGAGACGATGTCGCCGTTGTAGACCTCGGCTATGGAGGCCGTGACGGCGGCCTCGTCGTAATGGTCGTTCCAGTCGGAGCAGGAGACCCCCACCCAGCCTCCCCCCGCGAGGGGGAGGAGTATATACATCATGAAGCGGACAATTCCCCTCATCTTTTCTAAAATATCTTTTCTCATAGTAATCTTGGTTATAATTTACCTTAATGGTGATACTACTTTCCTCCCTCACGGGGAGGGGTAGGGGGTGGGGTTTAAATTGGTACGAACTCTAAGTAGTCGAGCGAGAGGTGGTAGTTGCTGTTGTTCTTGGCCTCCACGTCCATGAGCGTAATCTTGAAGGTATGACTGCTGGAACCCTCGAACTCAAGGCTGCCATAGATGGTGGTCTCGCCCACCTGGTAGCGTGGCAGGCGCGCCATGCCCTTATACATATAGCTCATGGTGGTGTGGTCGTCGAGGTTGAAGCGCACGAGGGTTCCGCTGTTGACGAAGTTGTTGTGGTTGATGTCCTTACAGTAGTGGAGCACCACCTTGTAGCGCCCGGCGATGATGGTCGGCGTGGTGAACTGAATCCACCCGGCGAAGCCCAGGTTGAGCACCATGAAGTTGTCCATGTAGGCACCATATTGTGGGGCATTGCCTGAAAGGGCATCCTTCTTGTAGCCCACGCGGCGGTAGGTGTTCGTGCGTGCCTTCGTCTCGTTGGCCTGATAGGTAAACGAGGTGATGGTGCCGAAGTTGCCGTCGAAGTGGTCATCGGAGAGGTCCACGTCGCGCATGGTGTTGTCGATAGGCGACGAGAACATGTTGCCGAGGCTGTTGGCAGCGCCCCAGGCATTGACGTAATTGATGATGTCGGGCTGGTTGAGGAAGTCCCAGACGACGCGCACGGGCTTCGGATGGAACACGGGCATGACGCTGCCCACACGGTGGATGAGTCCGTTGCGCGCCTGAATATTGGTGCGTATGAAGGGAATCTCACCGTTTAAAAGATCCTTCCCGCTTTTCCTGCTGATGGTGATGGCCTGACCTGTGAACTGTGTGTCGTAGATGCGGGTCTCCTCATTAGCCTCCGGGTCCTCGGCCTCGTAAGAAAGCAGTTCGTCCTTGGTGTACTGACGCGGCAGGAAGTGGTACTTGATGTAGTTCCCCAGGTCGGCATCGGCCTCGGTCTTACTGTGCGTGGCGAGGTAGGAGCGCAGACCGGCCACATCGTTGATGCCAGCGGCCTGATAGACGCTGTTGGGAACGGCCATGCAGGTGAAGGCATAGTTGGTGACCACGCTGCCGGTGACCGTGTAGCTGACACGGCTCACAAGCGAGGCAATGCTGTCGTAGCCACATTCGTGGACGGCCTCGGCGAAGATGCCGTAGGTGTCCTTGTCCTTGTCGAGCACATCCATAATGGTCTCCACGAGGGGTATGATGACGTCGTCCATCTCATAGAGCACGGCATTAGCACAGGTCGTGGCGGTGAACTTGCCTAACTTCGCCTGGTTGTTGAAGAAGATGGAGTCGGCACTGAGAATGATGTCGTCGTGGCGCTGTGCGTCATCGACATTTGTCTCTATGCGTCCGTAGCGCACGGTGAGGTTCGTGCCTAACAGTGTCGTGTCGGGAATCTCGTAGCCCCGTTCGGCAGCGGTGCGACCCTTGTCGGCGTAGCCGTCAATCTGGGTGTCGGTGTACTTTACTTTATTAATTATATGTACGCGCGCTACACTTTTTGCGTAGTCCACTGGCAGCTCTTCCACGCTTGTAACTCCCTGTTGCTTCAGGAATCTCGTCACGGCCTCGTTGGTGGGGCAGAATAAGGTTGCCGTTGCCGACTTGTCCTTGAGGGCGTTGTAGTAGTTGGCGTGCTTCAGCAGTTTTGTCCAAAGGGAGTACTGCGCTGCATCACGTTCCAGGATGTCGGTAGCCGACATGTCCACCTCCTCGGTGGCCGGAGTCATATAGAGGCTCCCCTCGTTAGGGTCGGAGCAGGAGACAAGCCCTCCCCCAACCCCTCCCCAAGAGAGGGGGGCTAATATAGCACAAACACGGAATAGCCATGCCTGTATCTTTGTTCTCATCGATTTGCTGTTCATATATCTTTGGTTTATTCGTTTCTGTTTGCGAGTCTGACAGGGGTGGCCCTTTTACTGGTAGTACGGGTTCTGTTCCAGCAAGGGGTTGGTGCTTATCTCCGTGGCGTTGATGGGTAAATACCAAGCATCGGGGTTGCTGAGCACGGAGCGTATCCAAGACTCGCTAGAGTTTTGATTGTACTTGAGGACGTTGTTGACGAAAAGCTGTTTGAAGTCGCACTCTCCGTTAGGGTCGGTGTATCGGCCCATACGGAGCATGTCGTACCAGGCCTTGCCCTCACCAGCAAGTTCCATAAGCCGCTCATGGAGTATGCCTTTCTGCATGAGGTCGGCAAGGCTGCTATGATTGTCCAGCTCGCTATTGTCAAGGTTTGTGCGGTGACGTATCTGGTTGATGATGTCTACGGCGGCCTGGTTGTCGGCCTCGTTCTTTCCTGCATTGCGCATAATGAGGGCCTCGGCCTTCAACAGCATGACGTCGGCCACGCGATAGATGATGTAGTTGCAGTCCCAGCTTGTTATACTTATGCGTCGAGTGTTATAGCTTGTCCCGCCATAATATTTCCACACGAATGCCTCGGTTGCTGTAGAGTAGGAAGTGGTCTGGTTAAGCATGAATGATCCATAAAGCATACGACCGAACAGCTCTGGATCCAAAGTGGTTGTATAATATTTTTCCAGCAGTTCTGTCATCTCAATAATGAATTCTTGAAGCATTCCGTTGGAGTATTGGTATTTATATCCTACTTCATTGGGTGTGAAACTGGCAGTGAGGTTGTTCGTCTGCGGCTGACCGTTGGAGAGCTTGCTGTAGCTCCATTGCACCTCATAGATGCTCTCGTTGCTGTTTCCTGGGTTGAACATGGAGAACCAGCTACTGTGCGTCGGCGTGGAGAGGAAGCGGGGTGCCGACGGCGATGTGCTCTCCAGGATGGCATTGGCGTAGGTGATGGCTTCGTCGAAGTCCTGGTTCCATAGACACACGTCAGCCATCAGGGCATAGATGGCCCACTTTGTGGCGCGTCCCTTTGTCTCCCACGTGGTGTTGAACTTCTCCTTGGCGGCATCCATCTGGATAGCGGTTTTGAGGTCGGCCTTTATCTGGGCGATGATTTCAGCCTCTGTACTCTTGGGAACGTTGAAGGTCAGCTCGTCGGTCTCGAAAGGCTCGGTGACAAGGGGAGCGTCGCGCCAGTTGCGCACGATGTAGAAATAGGCCAGTGCACGGAGCCAGTAGGCCTCGCACTGATGGCTGTTCAGTTCCTCCTGCGTGTAGGTGTCGTCGGCATTGAGAGCCTTTCCCGCGTTCTTCAGCACAAGGTTGGCACTGTTGATGATTTTATACATCGGGGTCCACTTATTGAGAGTTTTCTCCGTAGGCTTGATATCAAAGCGTTGCAGGGTGTTGCTTCCACGCGCAGTGATGCAGCCGGCACGCAGTTCTCCCCAAGGGATGAGGTGCGACTCAACACTCTCGCGGAGATAGTAGTAGCCGGCGAGGAGGGTGGCGTCAACATCCTGCTTCGAGCCCCAGTACTCGTCGGTGGGCTGTATGTTTTCGGGATTAATCTCTAAGTAGTCGGAGCAAGAGACCCCTACCAAGCCTCCCCCTGCGAGGGGGAAAAGTATATACATAAGAAAGCGGACAAGGTCCTTTGCTTTTCCAGAAATATATATATTCATGTTCTTTGGTTTGTTTTAGAAGTTGACGGTGATACCCATGGACACGCGGCGTGAGCGCGGGGTCTGAGATTTATCGACGGCGAGGTCTGTAATCTTGCTGGGCATGGTGACCTCCGGGTCCTGACCGGTGTAGGAGGAAAAGGTGAAGAGGTCATAGCCGGTGAGGAACATGCTGAGACTGTTTACCGAGAGCGACTTGCAGATGCTCTTCGGGAAGGAGTAGTTCAGCGAGAGGGTCTTGAGTCGCACGAAGGAGCAGTCCTCGACGAAGCGGTCGCTGCCCATGTAGTTCAGACCGTAGTTGTAGAGGGCACGGGGAATGTCGGTGTCCACGTCGGCCTCCGTGCGCCAGCGGCGGAGCACCGCCGTCGACTGGTTGTCGCGGTTATACATGGCCTCGGCGTTCATACGTGCCTGGTTGACGATTTTCTGTCCGAGACGGTAGTGGAGGAATACGGTCATGCCCCACTGCTTGTACTTCAGCGTGAAGCCGCCGCCACCGCTGACCACAGGGTTGTAGTTGCCTAAATAGACAATGTCGTCCTTGTCGATACATCCGTCGTGGTTGATGTCCTCGTACTTCGCATCGCCCGGGTAGCAGCGAATGTTGCTGTTAGACATAATGAGCGGATTGCCCTGTAGGTCGGTCATCACATTGCCATTGGCATCCTTGGCGTAGGTGTCCTCAAGGTTGCGGTAGACCCCTAAGGAGCGGAATCCGAAGAAGGAACCTACGCTGGTGCCGCTGATGAGCTTGGTATTGTAAACACCGTTGGCCACCTGTGGGTTTTCTGCCGACATGTTCTCCGGCAGCTCGATGATGGTGTTGATATTGCGGTTGATGTTCCAGTTCACGCTGAGGTTCCAGTCCTTCGACTTCAGCACGTTGGCATCGATGCGGAACTCCCATCCCTCGTTACGCAGCTTACCGCTGTTCCAGTACTTGATACTCGGTGAGGGATAGCCCATGTACTCGGGCACCACAACGTTTTTCTGGAGCAGGTCCTTGGTGTTCTTGCGATACCAGTCGAAGGTCAGATTGATGCGCCCGTCGAGTAAGTTGATGTCAGTACCAAAGTTGATTTCCTTCGATGTTTCCCATTTCAGCTTGTTCAGCTGCATGGTAGCCGAAGTGATGGCGGCACCGTCCATATAGTTACCGATGGCGGCGTAGGTGCCGACGTAGGGTGATGTGCCGCTGGGCGCATTACCACTGGTACCGTAGCTGGCGCGCAGTTTCCACTCCGTGAGCCATTCCTTGCTCCACTTCATGAACTTCTCGTCGGCCACCTGCCAGCTGACACCCACCGAGGGGAACAGTCCCCAGCGGTTATCCTTACCGATGGAGGACTTTCCTTCGTAGTTGATGGTACCGTTGATGGTATATCTGTCTAATAAGGTATAGACCAATGAGCCGATGCCCGAGAGTGTGGTCACTTCGCTGTCGCCGGAACCCTGTGAGAGCAGCACACCGCCACCCGATGCGGGGTCGGCGATGGATGCCGATGACATATTGTAACGAGTGGCGGAGTTGTTCGACGACCGGCTCTGCTGTGTGCGCCACAGTGCCGTGGCCACTACTTGGTGCTTGTTGTCTAACCAGTCTTTGGTGAACATCAGCTTGTTCTCTGTCTGTAGGGAGAAGTTGTTGGAGTAGGCTTCCATAGCCTGGTTGGCGTAGTTGCTGTTGGTGGTCACACCCGTTGCAGCCTGGGGAAGGAAGGCCTCGGTCTTCTGCGTATTGTATTTCATGGAGACGTAGGCCGTATAGCGCAGCCAGGGTGTGGCATAGTAATTGGCGCGAACGGTTATCTTCTGTTCCTTGGTCATCAGCTTTCGGTAGCTGTCCTCCACCATGATGATGGGATGGAAGTTCTTCGAACCGTTGAAGGCTCCCTGAAACTCCTCTTCGTTCTGTCGGGTGAAGTAGATGCTGGTCATTTCGCCCGTGGCATCGTCGATGTAGTACGGACTCTTGTTAGGCATCTTGCGCATGGCCTCGGCACGCGCATTTTCGGTCCAGGGAGCGTCCTTCTTTGTGTCGCTGTAGGTGTACTCGGCGTTCACACGCAGTTTCTCCGAGAACTTATAACCGATGTCGAGGCTGGTGGTCAGACGGCCCAAGCCTGTGCCCTTCGTCGTACCGCCCTCGCTGAGGTAGGAGAGAGAATAGCGGTAGGTGGCTCTTTCGCCGCCTCCCGACATGGAGAAGGAGTTGTCCGTCGTGAAGGCGTTCTTGGTGAGATAGGAGAGCCAGTCCACGTCCTGGTTGTACTCGTCGAAGTAGCGCCAGTCCTGATTGTAGCCGATGTCATATTTGTCGAAGAGCCATTCCAGGTATGAGTTTCCGTCCAGTCCCTGCGCGTTGGCCGTGTTCCAGATGGCATCCTGCATATAGGCCACGTATTCGTTGCCGCTGAGCATGGGCATGGATTTCGGCTCAAACTTCATGGAGTTCTTCGTGGAGAAGGTGAAGTTGGTCTTTCCCATCGCGCCCTTCTTCGTAGTGATGAGCAGCACGCCGTTGGCACCTGCCGTACCATAGACGGCGGTGGAGGCGGCATCCTTGAGCACCTCGATGCTCTCAATGTCGTTGGGGTTCAGCGAGAGCATCTGTGCAAAGTCCTCTTGCGAGGCGGTATTGAAGTCGAAGCTGTCGTCGATGCTGGTGTTATAGGGCACGCCGTTGATGACGATGAGCGGGTCGGCACTGCTGTTCAGCGTGGCAGTACCACGGATGCGGATGCTGCTCTTGGCACCAGGGTCACCGGCTGCGAGGATGTCCACACCGCCGAGCTGTCCTTGCAGGGCCTCTTCGATAGAGGTTACCGGTGAAGCGGCCATAATCTCCGTCATGTCAATCTTCTGCGTGGCAAACGACTGCTGGCGCGTGGTCAGACCCATGTCGTTGCGGCTTCCGCCCTTCCTACCAGAGACCTGCACCTCCTTGATCTGGTGGGCGGCACTCTCCATGACGACGTTGAGGGTCTTCTGGCCGGTGTACTTGAAGGTCTGCTTCTTCATGCCGACGTATGAGAACTCAATCGTGAGGTCTTTCTCTTTGGGCACATTCATCGTGTAGTTACCGTTGATGTCGGTGACGGTACCGCCGACGCTACGGTTCTGACCGTTCAGGAACACCACGTTGGCTCCGATAATAGGTTCCTTCGCGCCGCCGAGCAGCTCCGAGACGTTACCCGTGATGGTCTGGGCATCCACGCCAAGTGCGCTTAGGCATACCACTAAAAAAAGAAATATCTTTTGCTTCATATAATTATTGCTTTTCTACCTCAGATTTCTCAGATTTCACATTGATTACAGCGGCTAAAGCCGCGATTGCTGCGCGTAGCAAAAATCTGTGTAATCATAATCAATCGCGGCTTTGCCGCTATAATCTGTGCCATCTGAGTAATCTGTAGTCGTTTTTATTAAAGTGCTTCATCCAGGAAATAGACCACTCCGTCGCTGAATATCAATGGGAGGAAGTCGTAGGCCGATGACAGACGCACCTGCTGACTCTTCTTCTGTGTCTGCAGGTCGGTGGTCTGGATGGAGAGTGCAGAGCCGTCATCAAAGACATTGAGGACATAGCTCTTGCCCACGACGGGTACGTCGCCGCTGTCGTCCATCACCTTCAGCGTTTCCAGTCCGCCAAACTCCAGGTTGTCTGTTTTCTCGCCCCATCCTAAGTAGGGATAGTTGGTGATGACGGCGGTGCTGAGCGGCACGAAGTAGCGCACGAGGTACTGCTGCAGGGCAGTCTTGTCCGTCACCTTAATCTTTGTGAAGAAGTCCTCGTCGGTGGCTGCCGAACCTTCGCCCGCCACAACACCCGGAATGTGTCCTTCGGCAATGGCGCGGGCCAGGGCCTGCGTGGTGGGAACGAACTGTAGGCAGGTCTCCGTCATAAACGACACACGTCCGGCGGAGAGGTAGCCTCCGGCCTGAAGCAGCGAGTACCAGCCGTAGAACTCGGTGGTGTTGTCGCGGTTCAGGTTGCCGATGAGGGGATAGAAGGCCTCGCCGTCCTGATAGCTGCCTCGGAAGAGCAGGCTGTCGTAGGCGTAGGCATGGCCGTTGCTCCATCCGTTGATGTCGCCACGGTAGGCCAGCGGCTCGAAGGTGGCCCAGATGTCGTCCTCCGTCCAGAGGTTGGACTGATAGCGCAGGCTTTTGAGATACTGTATGCTGTTGGTAATCTTTCCGTCCTTCACAAACCAGTAGACTTTCATCGGCGAGGTCTGCATGGTGGCATAGACGGCAGGACGTGAACCGCTCGTAGGCAGCAGGGTGTTGCCGTCGGTGGCCATCACGGCATGGGCGTTGACGTAGCTCGTCACTACGGCGCTCGACAGGGCTGCGGGCTCCTCCAAGCCCGGAGGCTGGTTCATAACAGTGGCGGGAGAGCCTTTCTGCACGGTAATCCGCTGCTCGCTGTTGGCCAGCTGGTCGTTGTCGGGGTAGAGCATGATATAGCTGATGGCATCGACAGAGAAAGTCTTGTCAAGTCCGGAACCGTTGGAGGCGGTGGCGGAGAGCATGGTGCCGAAGGTGCTATATTTTTTATATTGGTACGCGGGACCGGTGACGCTGTTGAACTGCGACGGCGGGGTGAGCACGGAGCAGCCGTAGAGCACGCCGTTGCTGCAGATGATACGGTCGGCCTGGGGCACTTCATCGGTATTGAACCTGATGACATTGTTCTCTGTGTCGACGATTTTCCCGGCCTCAATCTCGTCGGGGAAAATCATGCTTTGGTCTTTCGACGATGTGGTCTCTTCAAAGATACAGTGGAGCAGCAGCGTGGTCATCTGGCTGGTGGGCACGTCGTCGATGCTCTTGTATCCGCCCAAGGCCCAGTAGTCGTTGAAGAAGTTCTGCATGGCCTCGTCGGTGGGAGCGAAGATATTGTAGGCGCGGTGGCTGTTGGTGGAGAACAGCTTGTAGTTATCGTCGGGCCACTCGCTGGCGATGTGGGGCAGTGTGCCGAAGCTGATGGTATGGAGGCCCACGGCTCGCTGCTCGTCGGTCGAAGCAAAGTTATTGGTCAGCTCGGTAGACTTCTCGTAGGTCTTGTACTGGTCGTAGAAGGAGAGGAACTTTTCATACTTCCCGGCGTTCTTCAGTTCGATATAGATAGTCTCCAAGGGGCGCAGCACGCGGTCCACCTTATAGATATATCCGTTCTTGGCAATGTTCTCCTTGCTGTCCACATCGATGACGTTGGCATTGGCCACCTGGAACGAGGCATCGCCCGCCCAACCCGTCTCAGGGAAGAAATAGGTGTAGTTCTTCTTCGCGTCGATACCCTTCGTGCGGAACATCTGGTAGGAGAATACGGGCAGGAACCGGTCGGGATGACAGACATAGACCTGCTCGTAGGTGGAATCGATAGAACCGTCGTCAAGTTTGCTGGTGATGAGTTTCATGGCTGTTTCCACGGCATCCTGCGAGCGTGTGCGGAACTTATAATAAAGTCCGGCCTTATAGAGCTTTTCCTGCTCGGTGGCTCCGTCGCCCTCAGAGGGACGGAAGTTGATGAGCTTCTCCTTGTCGTAGCTGTAGTAGAGCAAATGGAAGCCGATGAGCTTCTTCACTTCTGCTGCGGGCAGCTGGCCGATGTCCTGCACCTGATAGGTCTGCTGCAGGTACGTCGTCATCGACTGGTCGTCGGGAGCCATGACGGTGAGAATGGCCTTTCCGTTGAGGATGGGCACGTAGCCAGCCATCTCCGCACCCTTGAGGAACTGCGTGTAGTTTCCGTCGGCAGAGAGCTTCTCATAGACAGAACCGGCGAGGTAGTCGGGCTCCTTGAAGTACTCGTCCATGTCGGAGCACGCCGACAATGACAGCGCCGAAAGCAGTAGTACGCCTACGGCTCTCGTCGTGATTCTCGGTTTCTTCATATTGATTGTTTTAATTAGTAGCGATTGTTTAGTAGAATTTGATGCAAAATTACATATTTTATAGCTTTCAAGGGTGGGTTCTTTGTATTATTTATTATTAATTAACAAGTGGGGGCTCTCCCAAAAGGGACATTTGCGGCATGGGTGTAGGGCGCGGCCCCAACTTTGGTGGGCTGCCAAAAACTCAACCGACCTGAATCGCGAAGTATTCAGGTCGGTTGAACTGTCGAAAAGTGTGGTCGTGAAACTTATTATAGACTGTCGACGACGGTGCAGATGTCCTGGAAGATGCGGTCCAGCTCGCCCAGTCCGTCGATGTGGTGGTGCACGCCCTCCTTGTCATACCACTCAATGAGCGGCTGTGTCTGCTGGTGGTACACCACGAGGCGCTTCTTGATGGTCTCCTCGTTGTCGTCGGCACGTCCGCACTGCTGACCGCGCAGCAACAGACGTTTCATCAGCTCGTCCTCGGGCACGTCGAGCTCAATCATGGCGGCCACCTTGTCGCCACGCTCGGCCAGCATGGCCTTCAGGGCCTCGGCCTGTGGAATGGTGCGGGGGAAGCCGTCGAAGATGACTCCCTTATGGCCACGGCCGAAGCCGTCGTAGACGGAGGCCAGGATGGAAACCATCAGGTCGTCGGGGATGAGCTGTCCCTGGTCGATGTAGCCCTTGGCGGTCTTTCCCAGCTCGGTTCCGTTCTTTATTTCTGCACGCAGCACGTCGCCGGTAGAGATGTGCTGAAGGCCGTATTTCTCAATGAGCTTGTCGCTCTGTGTGCCCTTGCCTGAGCCAGGGGCACCGAAAATAACAATGTTCTTCATCTTTATATACTGATTTTCTTGGTTAACAATAGCCTGTTGTTCTTTGCCCTTGAACCATAGGTCGGTGAGGAGGTCACCTTTGCGGGCCTCAACGTCACTGGGCATGTTGGGTAGTTTGACGAATTTCATGGTTCAGTCCACTACTGTATAAATATCCCGTAGGTTGCGGCCCTGTCCCATGTAGTCCAGGCCGTAGCCCACGATGAAGTCGTTGGGTATCTCCATCAAACAGTACTTGAAGTCCAACTCCACTTGCAGACGGTCGGGTTTCACCAACAGCGGGCAGATGGCCACGGAGGCGGGCTTGCGCGTGCCGAGGGCTTCCACCATGCGTCTCATGGTCAGGCCGGTGTCAACGATGTCCTCCACGATGATGACGTGGCGGTCTGACAGGTCCTCGTTGATGCCTATCACCTCTTTGATGCGGCCTGTCGACGTGGTGCCCTGGTAGGAGGCCAACTTCACGAAAGAGATTTCACAGGGGATGGTGATGCGGCGCATGAGGTCGGCAGCAAAGACGAATGCGCCGTTCAGAACAGCCAGAAACAAGGGGTTCTTGCCCTCATAGTCGGCATTGATACGCTGGGCGACACGGTCGATGCGCTCCAGAATAGTTGCTTCGGGAATAGAGATCTCGAAGGTCTTGTCAAGGATTTTTGTTCTGCTCATAGTCAAGGATTTTTATGTATTTCGCTGCAAAGTTACGAAAAGTTTTGGTAAAAACAAAGGATTTATGAAAAAATGTGTTACCTTTGCACGGTGATTGCGAACGAAACCCTTCAAGATTATGAATATTAACGAACTAAAACAAAAACAGGAAGCGTTACGCTTGCGACTTATCCAACTTATTCATGACGGGCATACAGGCCACACGGGTGGCGATCTTTCAGTGCTGAATGTGCTGACCGTGCTCTATTATCGTGTGCTGAACGTAGACCCCCTTCAGCCGTCCATGGCCGGCCGTGACCGTTTCGTGCTGTCGAAGGGCCATTGTGCCGAGGCCCTCTACTGTGTGCTCTGCGACAAAGGGTTCTTTCCCGAACAGTGGCTGCTGGACTATGGAAAGGACTATGCCTTGCTGGGTGGCCATCCCACGGTGAAGATTCCTGGCGTGGAGATCAACACTGGGGCGCTGGGCCACGGCCTTGCCGCTGGTGTAGGCATGGCATTAGGAGCCAAGATGAGCGGTGAGACCTGGAAAACCTACGTGGTGATGGGCGACGGCGAGCAGGCCGAAGGCAGCATCTACGAGGCGGCGATGGCTGCCAACAAGTACCGGCTGGACCGTCTCGTGGCCATCATCGACCGCAACGGATTGCAAATCTCCGGCTCGACGGAGGAGGTCATGCCGTTGGAGAATATCCGTGAGCGCTGGACAGCCTTCGGATGGGATGTGCGCGAAATGAACGGCGACGACATCGAAGACATCGTGAACACGTTGGATGCCACCGACTTCAGCTGCGGCAAGCCCCATCTCATCATTTCCCGGACGACAAAGGGCCACGGCGTGTCGTTCATGGAGAACGTGGCCAAGTGGCACCACGGCGTGCCTTCCGAGGAACAATATGCACAGGCCTGTCAGGAAATCAGCCAGCGCATAGGAAACTAATCCATCTCCAAGGCAGAAAAGAAATTCGCCTTTCTTTCAAAAAAACTGAACAATGATGAAAGCCCCAAACAAGATTCCCTGCCGCAAGAGTTTTACTGACACACTCTTGGAACTGGCAACCACCGATAAGAACATTGTAGCCGTCACTTCCGATGCCAGCGGCAGCGCCACGCTGACCGACTTCGGCAAGGCCCTGCCCGAACAGTTTGTCGAGGTGGGCATTGCCGAGCAGAATGCCGTGGGCATCTCCGCCGGATTGGCCTCCACGGGAAAGAAAGTATTCATCTTCGGACCGGCCTGCTTCTATGTGGCACGTGCTTTGGAGCAGGTGAAGGTCGACATGGCCTACTCCCAGATGCCGGTGAAGATCTGTGGCGTGAGCGGCGGCGTCGCCTACAGTCAGCTGGGTGCCACCCACCACTCGCTCCACGACATTGCCGTGCTGCGCACCTTCCCTGGCATGGAGGTCTATCTGCCCTGCGACGTGCGACAGACCCGCAAGCTGGTACAGCAGCTCGTCGACCGTCCGAAGCCGGCATACGTCCGGGTGGGTCGCAATGCCGTGCCCGACGTCTACGACAACGATGACTTCAACTTTGAACTGGGAAAGGCCAACATGCTCATGGATGGCCGCGACCTCACCATCATCGGCACCGGCGAGACGGTCTACCACTGTTTAGAGGCCGGTCGCATGCTGAAGGAGAAAGGCATCAGCGCCCGCGTGCTCGACATGCACTCGCTGAAGCCCTTCGACCGCGAGGCTGTGCTGCGCGCTGCCCGTGAGACGGGACGCATCGTCACCGCCGAGGAGCACAGCGTCTATGGCGGCCTGGGTTCCATCGTGGCCGAGATCACGGCCCAGGAGTGCCCCGTCAAAATGAAAATCTTAGGCGTGCCCGACGAGAACGTCGTCCACGCATCGCCCCTCGAGGTGTTCCGTCATTACGGGTTCGACTGCGAGGGCATCTTCCACGCTTGTCTTGAAATAATCAAATAACTAAATCCTAAAAGCTTTATGAAAAACGGAAAGACTTGTTTCGGCGTGATCATCGGAACTCGCGCCTATTTTAACTCAGCCCTGGCTAAGGACGTGCGCAAGCAGCTGCTCAAGACGCTCGACGACCATGGCTACACGTATGTCATCCTGCCCGAGGACGCCACCCCGACGGGCAGCAGCAGTATCGAGACCCGCGAGGACGGTCTGAAGGTGAGCCGACAGTTCCGCGAGCACCGCGACGAGATCGACGGCATCATCGTCTCACTGCCTAACTTCGGTTTCGAGATCGGTATCATCAACGCCATCAGCGATGCCGACCTCAACGTGCCCGTGATGGTCCAGGCCTGCGACGACGAGAACGACAAGGTGGACCTCGACTCGCGCCGTGATGCTTTCTGCGGAAAGATCTCCGTCTGCAACAACCTCTATCAGTACGGCATCCCCTTCACCGACACCACGCTCCACACCTATTCCATCTACAGCCCGCTGTTAGGGCAGGACATCGACCGCTTCGCCGCCATCTGCCGTGTGGTGAACGGCCTCCGCCACTGCCGCATCGGACAGATAGGCACGCGCCCCTTGGGCTTCAACACCTGCCGCGCCTCGGAAAAGCTGCTTCAGCGCAGCGGCATCACCGTCGTTCCTGCCGACCTCTCGGAGATTCTCTTCGCCGCACAGAAGATTGCCGACGACGACGCTGCCCTCACCGCCCACCTCTCACGCCTCACCTCCTACGCGAAGGTGCCCGATGCCTACCGTGAGAAACTGAAGCTGCAGGCGAAGTTTGGCGTTGCCGTCGAGCAGTGGATAGAGGCCAACGACGTGCAGGCCGTGGCCATCCAGTGCTGGGACTCCTTGGAGCAGAACTATGGCTGTGCCGCCTGTGTCACCATGTCGATGCTCAGCGACAAGCTCATCCCCGCCGCCTGTGAGACCGACCTTGCCGGTGCCGTGTCGATGTATGCCCTGGCCCTGGCCAGCGGACAGGCGCCGGCGCTGCTCGACTGGAACAACAACTTCGCCGAGGAGCGCAACAAGTGTGTGTGTACCCACTGCGGCAACTTCCCCCGTGGTTTCGTGGGCAACGACGACCTGAAGCTCGGACCTCTCGGCGTGCTCGGACGTACCTTGGGCAAGGTGAACACCTTCGGAGCCGTCTACGCCAAGGTGTCGGAAGGCCCCTTCACCTTCTTCCGCATCTCTACCGACGACCCGCGTGGTTGCATCAAGGCATACCTCGGCAAGGGTCAGATCACCAACGACCCCTACGGCATGGACGGATGTATCGCCGTCACGCAGGTGGACAACCTGCAGAAGCTGATGAAGCATATCTGCAAGAACGGCTTCGAACACCATGTCGCCATGTGTCGCAACGATGTGGTCGACATCATCAACGAGGCCGTCGATACCTACCTCGGCTGGGACCTCTACGTACACGAGGCTTAGTCCTTTCCCCTCTCCAAGGAAATCTCTTTTAATCTGCGCGCAGCCATTCCCCCTCCTAATTCCATAGATTGTCTAAGGAATCAAGGAATCAAGGAATGGCTGCGCGTCGCTCTGCTGCGCCAGCACTCCTAAATTCCTAAATTCCTTAGACGAGAAAAAACTTTAGCCAGATAAAATTCTAAGGAATCAAGGAATCAAGGAATGGCTGCGCGTCGCTCTACTGCGTTAGCACTCCTAAGTTCCTTAATTCCTTAGACGAGAAAATTCTATAGCCAGATATAATTCTAAGGAATCAAGGAATCAAGGAATGGCTGCGCGTAGTTCTACTGCGCCAGCACTCCTAAATTCCTAAATTCCTTAGACGAGAAAAAACTTTAGCCAGATAAAATTCTAAGGAATCAAGGAATCAAGGAATGGCTGCGCGTAGTTCTACTGCGCCAGCACTCCTAAATTCCTAAATTCCTTAGAAAAAAAGTAAGAGCAAAAAGAAAAGAGGGTGCCTCATGACACCCTCTTTTCTGTCGATTGTCGGTTGATGCTTAGATGTTAGCCAGCTTGTTGTCCGAGCCGAGCACATCGATGATCTTGTGCTTATACATCTTCTCCATCTCGTCGCGGGCGGGACCACAGAACTTGCGGGGGTCGAACTCTCCGGGCTTGTCGTGGAGCACGCGGCGCACGGCAGCGGTGAAGGCCAGACGGGAGTCGCTGTCGATGTTGATCTTGCAGACGGCGCTCTTCGAAGCCTTGCGCAGCTGCTCCTCGGGGATGCCGATAGCATCGGGCAACTTGCCACCCAGGGAGTTGATCTCGTCGACATACTCCTGGGGCACTGAGCTGGAGCCATGGAGCACGATGGGGAATCCGGGCAGCTTCTCCATCACGGCGTCGAGCACGTCGAATGCCAGTGGGGGAGGAACCAGCTTGCCGGTCTTCGGGTCGCGGGTGCACTGCTCGGGAGTGAACTTATAGGCACCGTGTGAAGTACCGATGGAGATGGCCAGAGAGTCGCAGCCAGAGCGCTGTGAGAACTCGATGACCTCCTCGGGCTTCGTGTAGTGAGAAACGGCGCTCGACACCTCGTCCTCAACACCGGCCAGCACGCCAAGCTCGGCCTCGACGGTCACGTCGAACTGGTGGGCATAGTCCACCACCTGCTTCGTCAGGGCGATGTTCTCCTCGAAGGGCAGATGGCTGGCGTCGATCATCACGCTGGAGAAACCGTAGTCGATACAGCTCTTGCAGGTCTCGAAGCTGTCACCGTGGTCGAGGTGGAGCACAATCTCGGGATGCTCGCAGCCCAGCTCCTTGGCATACTCCACAGCACCCTGGGCCATGTAGCGCAGCAGTGTGGCATTGGCATAGTTACGGGCACCTTTCGACACCTGCAGGATGACGGGGCTCTTCAGGTCGCTGCTGGCCTTGATGATAGCCTGCAGCTGCTCCATGTTATTAAAGTTGAATGCGGGAATGGCATAACCGCCATTGATGGCACGGGCAAACATCTCCTTGGTGTTCACCAGGCCCAAATCCTTGTAATTTACCATAATAATAATATTGGTTAAAAAAATAAAGATGTTTTTCTTTTCAGTCCGCAAAATTACAGATTTCTTTTGTACCTTGCAAACTTTTGAGCGTTTTTCTTTGTCGTTTTCAGATTTATTCGTACTTTTGCATAACTCATAACTCTCAACTGTGAACTGTGAACTCTGAACTGTGAACTATGTATAACACTTACGTTCTTCCTGATGGCATGAGGGTGATACACCTGCCATCGTCGTCGTCCGTCGTCTACTGTGGCATTGCCGTTGCCGCTGGCACGCGCCACGAGCTGCCTGGCGAGGAGGGACTCGCCCATTTCTGCGAGCACCTCGCCTTCAAGGGCACCATGCGGCGCAGCGCCGTGCAGGTCATCAACTCCTTAGAGGGCGTGGGCGGAGAGCTCAACGCCTTCACCAACAAGGAGGACACCGTCTACTACTGTGCCATCCTGCGCGACTATGTGCGGCGCGCCGTCGACGTGCTCTGCGACATCGTGTTCCACAGTCAGTACCCCCAGCAGGAGGTGGAGAAGGAGCGCGAGGTGGTCTGCGACGAGATAGAGAGCTACGAGGACTCGCCCGCAGAGCTGATCTTCGACGACATTGAGAACATCCTCTTCGACGGCCATCCCCTCGGCCACAATATCCTCGGCACCGCCGACCGTGTGCGCGGCTACCAGAGTGCCGATGCCACTAGCAGATCGGAAGAGCGTCGTGTAGGGAAAGAGTGTAGATCTC